>Ga0137403_10007563_pt1 | contig 12233 bp, 8 predicted proteins | sample CZOMad2_1_16fung_FD_122057 | JGI IMG/M metagenome (GOLD analysis project Ga0137403, IMG submission 122057) | Vadose zone soil fungal communities from Angelo Coast Range Reserve, California, USA - CZOMad2_1_16fungal (Hybrid Assembly) | ecosystem: Environmental > Terrestrial > Soil > Vadose zone...
CATAAAGAGCGGATATCCGGCACCGCGATTTTTTTCGTGCCGTGCGATCTCCGATTTTCGGTTGAGGTTTTTTATTTGGTTTGCGGGCATTCAGGAAGGCGTTGAGCCGTTAAAAGGAATTATGGAATTTTTGGAAGGAAGCATAAAATCGACCGGTTTGTATGAGCTTCATCTGGCCATCAGGGAAGTATCCATCCCGGCCGGAACGGAATGGTCGTTGCGTTTTTCGAATTGGCTGATTATTCGGATGCAAAATGGCTCTGGTTACTGGATGCACAGAAAACAAAACCTGGAGTTGCATCCCGGGACGGTGTTGATGCTCCCTCCTGATTCGAACGGCACGATTCGGGCCAGCCAGGTAGGCAATTTGTTGATTTCTCTTTTTTGTGTGGATCCGATGCGTTTAGCGGGTTTGATGACCATATCGGAACAGACATTTTTCCGAAGCGCGGCATCCCGAGATGAATTTCTTGCCCGCATCTTGTCACCCCAACACCCGCTGGCCGCGAAATTACAAAGGCTTTTCACGGATCGGAAACAGGCTGGCAGCTTGTTCCGCCTCCAGTTGCTGCAAATATTCATCGAGCTATTCGGGAATGAACTGGAGGACGGAACTTCGGAACAGGGAGCAAGCATTGATGCCAAACACCGGCTGGCCGAATTTTTGCGAACGACGCAAACCTCTGAATTGCTTAACCTCAGTTTTTCCGAATTGGTGGGTGTTTCGCGATGCACACCGCGGCATCTGAGCCGGATTTTCCGCGAAGTGGTGGGCATGTCGTTTCGCGACAAGCGGGCGGAGCTTCGCCTGACTCGCGCCCGCGACCTTTTGGCCAGCACAAAACTCAAGATCGTTGACGTCGCGCTGGAAAGCGGCTTCCAATCGCTGAGTTTGTTCAATTTGATGTTCGCCAGGCGCTTTGGAATGAGTCCGGGGAGATGGAGGCAACAGTATCACAGTGAACAGGGAAAAACGCCCAATCTGCGCAACGCACGCAAGTCGTCATCGTTGGTTCCAATGTTTGCTGAAGCAAGCCACCTATAATTATGGTGAAAATGTTTTGTCGAAAATCCAGGAATGAATGGACTCCGGACCTGTCGATCTCCGGACTTTCCATTTGACCGGCTTATCTATGTTCGCAAATCGCTCAATAGGAATCCGGACGTTATCGTCGTTCTGGCAATTGGTAATTGTGGTAATAACTTTTTGGGTTTGGCTGTTCGTCTGGCAAGGTTCCATTTTTCAGGAGGCCACTGATGTGCGGAGGTACGTGTTGTATTGCGAGTTCCTGGTCATCGGAGTCCTCTTTGGCTTCGGGAATCGGCGCGAAAGCGGCGAACCGAAAAAAGATTGGCTTTTCGCCAATCGGCGGAGTTTGCGTCAGACATTTTTCGGGTTGTTCAGCGTTTTTCTTATCGTCTTTATCCTGAAGGACGCGGGCATCTCGCGGTCATTTCTCTTTAGTTATCTGCCGTGCCTTTACGCCAGTTTGTTCTTCACAAATTATTGGCTTCCGCTGGCGATTGGGCAACGGATGTTTTCGGGCGACCGACAGGAGCGCGCGGCGCTCGTGGGCACGCTCGAGACTGCGAATCGGATTCAACCCTGGCTCGAACGCAAGCAATCGATGGGAATGGAAACTGTGGGGCTCGTGTGTCCGGAGACCCCGCTTGTCGTGGGTTCCTCCATGCCGATTTTGGGCACTGTCGACGAAATTGGCGATATTCTGCGGGCCAAATCCATTACTCAATTGATTGTCCTGAATTTGTCGCTCGGGAGGGAGCGGCTCTGCCAGATTACTCAATTGTGTGAGGATGCCGCTGTGAGATTGGTGGTGTTGCACGACCTTCATTCGTACTTCAATCACAACACAGTCGTTTTTGAAGATGATGGTGTTCGGTTCATTGCTTTGAGAGAGGAACCGCTGGAGAGTCCGCTGAATCGTTTTGTGAAAAGGCTCTTTGATCTGGCGGTAGCAGTGCCCGTCATCGTTTTCATCCTGCCAATAACGAGCATTGCCGTTTGGTTGCTGCACCGGATGCATTCTCCGGGGCCTTTGTTTTTCAAACAGGTGCGCAACGGCATGTTGGGGCGGCCTTTCGAGATCTACAAGTATCGCACCATGCACGCGCACAACGAATCTGAGGCCCGCCAGGCCAGCAAAAACGACGAGCGCATATTTCCCGGCGGCGATTGGCTGCGGCGGTCAAGCATCGATGAATTGCCTCAATTTCTCAACGTGTTCCTGGGCGACATGAGCGTCGTCGGCCCGCGTCCCCACCTGCGGGAACATGACGAAACTTTCGCCAAAGTGATGAGCAATTATCTGATTCGAAGATTCATTCGTCCCGGCATCACCGGTTGGGCGCAGGTCAGCGGCCTGCGAGGAGAGGTTCACAATGAGAGCGATATACGACGACGGGTGGAAGCGGACATCCATTATCTCGAAAACTGGTCGTTCGGCCTGGACGTGGTTGTCGTTTTCAGAACGATCAAACAATGTGTTGCCCCGCCGGAGACGGCTTATTGAGGTTTCACGCGCGCGAATTCCGGGTAAAGGAAATCACCTCACCTTCCATTTCACTTGAATGGAACAAATTCGACATCAAACCGCCATCGCTTCCATCCAAGATTTGTTCACGAGTCTCTTGCGATGCGGATGTTGAGCCAGAATTCCAAACACCTGGCATGATTCAACCGTGTCAAGACCACTGGGCATCCTGAACTCGTCAAATTTAATCATTAGCGAAATGGATTTTACGCTTTTCAGCGCTGAAACGTCCAAGTGCGGAGCCTTGCCTCGATTTTCAAAGCTTTTTCTGTGACTGAGCGAACAATCATTGTGCCTCCGGGATCCGGCAACGGCGGCGGGGCGAACTATCATCTGACCATGATGGTGCCTAAGCGCCGGTTTCTTTCCTATTTGCGCGAACGCTGGTGGGTCGTGATGGTTACTCTCGTGTGCGCTGTGGGTACTGTCGTCGTTTATGAAACCATTCGGGCGCCAAGCTATCGATCCCTCGCCCAGCTTTACGTGTCGAGCGATATGCCGGCCAGTCCGATGGGATTTTTTACAGAGGACGCCCAGAATTATTTCGGCACTCAAATTGAGTTGTTGAAAAGCGCGAGGATGCAGGCTGCGGCGTACGAGAAGCTCGATGTTTCACTTAAACCAGGCCAGAAATCACCGGTGGACATCAGCGTCACTCAGCCGCTGAAGACGTCGCTGTTGAATGTGCAGGCGAGCGGCCCGGATGCAGAATTGGTACAGCGCTTCCTTCAAACTCTGATCGACGAATATCTCGCCTACAAAAAGGAGACGCGGCTGGCGAGTTCGGAGGACCTGTTGATCTCTATTACCGCGCAGGTCGCCCGGAAAGCCGAGGATCTCCAGGCGGAACAGGAAAAATTTGCGGAGTTTCAGAAGACGAACAATGTCGCTGTGCTTGAAGAGGACGGCAAAAGTGCCGGAATGTATTTGTCGGACCTTAATCTTCAATTGGCGAAATTGAGATTGGAACAAAAAATTCTCAGCGAGGTCTCTGATTCCGCCGCCGTGCCTCTCGCCGTGCAAACAAACAAATCTGGCGCGGGCATCGTGTCAGGCCCAGCGACGGCAAATGAAACGGCGACAAATGAAGTCTCCAAAGATGATGATATATCACTCAAATCGGCGCGGGTGGAACTTGCGGTGCTGCTCGGTGACAAGGAGGAAAAAATTCGTATCATGGGCGAACACCGTTTTGACGACGAGGTCACACGGTTGCAGCGGCTTATTTCCATTCTCGAGAATGATCAACTGGCCCGGAGAGCGCTGCAAATTGAGGACTTGGAAAAACGTGTTGCCGCCATCGCAGACGCCATTCCGGCGTGGGAGTCCAAAATGCTCGAGATCAATAATCGGCTTGCCCAGGGGCAACGCATGAAGAGCAGCGTCGAGCGCCAGCAGGAATTTTATGATCATCTTCTGACCACCATGCAAAACGTGGACCTCAACAAAAACGTGCAACAGGAGAGGCTTTCGATGCTGCAACCGGCCAGTTCCGCCCGCTTGGAAAATCGAAGCCTTCCATTGCGAATCGCGTTGGCCGTCGTTGCCGGGCTGGGCTTGAGCCTGGGGATTGTGTTCTTATGGTATATGCTGGATGACCGTCTGGTCTCGGTGCGCGACATCAGGGATCAATTCGGGGAAACGGTTTTGGGATTGGTGCCGCAAATCCGCGTGCCGCGCGCAAGTCCGCAGAAAGCGCTTTTGGAAACGGATGATTCGCGAGCGGCGTATGCGGAATCATTTCGGCATTTGCGTTCCGCACTGTTGTTTTCCAACTCTGATGGAACTGTGGCGCAACCTCGGACGGTGCTGTTTACCAGCGCCATGCCAAATGAGGGCAAGACGACCGTGGCCGTGAATCTCGCCCGGGTTCTGGCGAGGAGCGGTCTGCGAGTTGCGCTCGTGAATGCCGACTTGCATAGTGCCGGCGGCAGAATGTTTTTTGGCGAACCTGATGGGTTTGGATTGGTCAATTTCCTGCGCGGTGAAGTCGGGTTGGAGGCAATTTTGCACGCGTCAGACATTCCGGGATTAATGATTGTTCCCAGTGGCACGCATGCCGGAGAGGAAGGGCTATTCCTTCGCCGCCAGTTGGAACAGTTGGTTAAGAATCTCCAGGAGCAAAGTGACTTTGTAATCCTGGACGGTCCTTCGGTGCTCTCCGCAGACGATTCGGCGCTTTTGGTTCCGCACGCTGATACTGTGGTGCTGGTGACGCGGCCTTTCCATACGCGCTCACGTTTGATTCGGCTGGCGTTGGACATGCTATATCAGCGAAGGGCAAAGCAGGTGACCATCGTTTTGAACCGTGCGCGCGCGGAAGATTTAGCCGGGTATTATGCGGAAAACGGAGCGGGTCCCGTTGGGAAGAACGGCGTGGGAGCCAGGAATTAACCGAAGCGATGCGCAACTATTTTGGAAATCGAATTTCTCATTTCGCGGCGTTGCTGTTTTGGCTGTCCATCGCCTGTGCGTCGCATGCTGCGGCTTCTCATTATGTGTTCGCGCATTACATGGTTTGTTTTGCGACATACGGCGAATCTGTCGATGGCTACAAACGGGAAATTCAAGAGGCCCAGGCCGCGGGGATTGACGGGTTCGCGTTGAATGTCGGAGCGTGGGATGATGTTCAAACTTACTATAAAACTCGTGTTGAATTGATGTATCAGGCGGCGGAACAATTGGGCACTGGATTCAAGCTGTTCTTTTCCGTGGATTTTGAAAATCCCAGCAACACGGTCAGCATGGTCAAAGGCTATGCGAACCGGACGAACACTTTTCGTTACCAGGGCAAAATCGTGCTTTCCACATACGGCCACAACGATGTTCCCACAAAAAGCTGGGCCGGCGTGAATTGGACGAACATCCTCAGCCAGTTGAACGCGAACGGCTGTCCGATTTTCTTTGTTCCGTATTTCTTTTCTTACAATGTCCACGAATTGCCTTCTTACGATGACGGAGCGGGCATCATGCAAAAGTATTCAAGCATCCTGGACGTGCTCTTCTGGTACGGTGCCGCCGGTCTGCCGGGCGAACTCGCCGAAAGCAATTCGAATTATAACGCCGCGGCGCATTCCGTCGGGAAGCTATTCATGGCATCGGTGGCACCTGACTATTGGGGCTGCAAACAGTACAGTGTCGGACGGCGTTATTACGAATTCGGCGGAGGCCAGGGTCTCATCAGCCAATGGCAATCGATCATTTCCAACCAGCCTGATTGGGTCGAGATCGTGACCTGGAATGATTTCAATGAGAGCAGTTATCTTTCGCCGGTGGACGATCCCGGCAAATACTTTTCCGAGTTGCAGACGCCGCGTCGTTATTCGCATAACGGATACCTGGCGCTTTCGAAACGCTACATCACCTGGTATAAGCAAGGGATAGATCCGGGCATTGCCAATGACGCCGTTTTTTATTCATACCGGCCACACGCCAAAAATCTCGTTGCGTCCGATACCAACGATGTTCCCGTCACCTGGCTTACGGGCGATGTGCAGGATACAATTTATGTGACGGCCAGTTTAACGGCTCCTGGAACGATCGTCATTAATTCGGGGGGCAGTGTGACAACGAATTCGTTGCCGGCGGGCACGAGCCAGTGTTCAGCGCCATTTGCGGCGGGCCGGCAGACACTTGCGTTGCTGCGAGGACAAACGACGGTTATATCCGTACAAGGCATCGATATTGCCCGACAAATAACGAACTATGATTTTTTTCCCGTGACCGGAATTGCTTATCCCGTCACGCCCCCGGGGAACTTGCGAGTCAGTCCGTGAGGCGTTGATTGGTTCAACGCGCAATCCTTTTTCCATTTTTTCCGCAATCATGAAACCGTCTGGAGTTCCGTGGAAAGTGTATTTGCGAAATGGCTTTGGCCAGCGGTTCTCCCGGCTGGGAGAAAGGGTTGGCAGCCAGTGGATGACCTACAACCCGCTGGTAATGCAACAATTCCACGATAGCGCCCTGGATAACGCCCCGAAAGTTGTCAACGCATTGATGATGGTATTTCCTTCAGTAAAACGTGTGTTGGACGTGGGTGCAGGAAGCGGAGCGTTCGCGGCGGAATTCATGCGCCGCGGATGTTTCGTGGTTGCTTGTGAGCATTCCGAGCACGGCCAGAAACTTGCCCGCCGACAAGGTGTCGATTGCCGCGCCTTTGATCTCAGTCAAACGCCTCCGTGCGTGATTCGCGAGGAGTTTGACCTGGTTTATTGCTTTGAGGTTGCCGAACACCTGATTCCCGATATGGGTTTGACGCTGGTGCGTTTTCTCTCCGGATTCGCAGCTCCCGTGGTATTCACTGCCGCTCAGCCCGGCCAGGGCGGCACTGGCCATATCAATGAACAACCTCCGTCTTATTGGCGTGAACGTTTTGTGGGCGCCTCCCGGGTTTGGGATAAGCAGCGCAGCGATTCGCTGAGCCGCTGTTTTCAATCCGAGAAAGCCGCGGAATGGTTTCACAGGAATGTTTCGGTTTTCAAGATCTCTTCCTGACGTTATGCCCGCGTTTCATTGCATGCTGCCGGTTCGCGACGAAGCGGACATCATCGGCCAATGCCTCGAGCATTTGTTGCGGTGGGCCGATTCGATTTACGTTTTTGACAACGGCAGTGTCGATGAGACCTGGGAAATTGTTCAGGACTTTGCCCGCAAAGACCGCCGGGTGGTGCCGCTGAAAAAAGATCCTGTTTATTTTTCAGATACGCGAGTCCGTGGCTGGATTTTCCATCAGGCGCGAAAAGGAATGCGCGAGGGAGATTGGTTCCTCCGCGCTGACGCCGACGAAATTCATCATGTTCCTCCTCCGGAATTCGTGCGGACCCGGCTGCGCCGGCATGAGACCATCGTGTGGCACCAATACTATGATTTCCGTTTGACTGAATCCGAAGTCCGGGCGTGGGAGGCGGGAAAAGAAGGTCTGGCCGATCGCCAGCGTCCAATCGAGGACCGCCGCCGATGCTTTACCACGAGTGTTTATAGTGAGCCGCGGTTGTGCCGGTACCGGGAAACGATGCAGTGGCCGATGAGCCATGCCTTTCCGTGCAATGCGGGTTTCCTGGCGCGCGAACGCCTGCCCATCCGGCATTATCCGCACCGGGACCCGGTGCAATTGAGCCGCCGGTGCCGGTTGCGAGCCATCATGATGGCCGACCGGGAAAATCGGGCCCATTGGACCTGCGAGGTCCATCATTGGGACGAGGCGGAGTGGCGCAAATTTATTACGCCGGACAACCTGCCAGAGCTTTGTCATTGGCAGCCCGGCAGTGAATTGCCGGAAGTTCATTTTACCAATCACTTGCGGGCGCCGCACATTCGTATCGTGCAAAGGTTTGTCCACGGGCTGTGTTTGCCGGTATTGGACAGAATGCGGCCGGCCTGGCCCGAGACGGGATATCCTCAGAGAATTCCCGGAGAAGTAAACGCCCTCCTGGAGCGGGAACTTCGAGGCGAAACAGTATGATTACTTTTCGCAAAATCCAAAGTTCCCGGATCATCGCGCGATTTTAGTTTCGCAGGAGCACTCATGTTTTCCATCAAGACGGCGGTGGACGCGTATTGTCCCCCATTTCTTTCCGGGCTAAAGACCCGGATTGAGGCCTCTCCGCTGGGCTATCGATTGGCGCGCGGCGCCTTCTGGTCCGTGGTCGGTTCGCTGATTTCGCGCGGCATGGGATTGCTGGCCGGAATCGTCGTAGCTCGCCTGCTTGGCAACTACGACTACGGCCAATTAGGCATGGTGCAAAGCACGGCGGGGATGTTCGGCATTTTCGCCGGGTTCGGCATGGGAATGACCGCCAACAAACACATCGCGGAACTTAAGATCAACGCCCCGGAGCGCGCGGGGCGCATCATCGGTCTTTCCAGTCTTGTCTCGTGGGCGACCGGCGGACTGATGACGGCGGTGCTGTTGATCTTCGCGCCCTGGCTGGCGAAACATACGCTGGCCGCCCCGGAAATGACCCCCTTGCTCCGCGCGGGCGCCCTGCTGCTCTTGCTCGGTGGCGTCAACGGCGCGCAGACCGGTGCGCTCGCCGGCTTCGAAGCCTTCAAGACCATCGCGCGCGTCAACCTGACCGCAGGCCTGCTCGCGTTTCCCATCACCCTGGCGGGCGCGTGGTTCGCCGGCGTGATGGGGTCGGTCTGGGCGCTGGTTGCCAACCTCGCGGTGAATTGCTTCATGAATTTCGTTGCTTTGCGGAAGGAGGCAGCGCGTGTCGGTGTCCCTCTTAGTTATCGGCATTGCACGCAGGAATGGCCCGTCCTTTGGAGCTTCAGCGTGCCGGCAGTTTTGGGCGGTGCAATTGCCGCTCCCGTCACCTGGGCCGCCAGCGCGTGGCTGGTGAACCAGCCCGGTGGCTACACCCAGATGGGAATTTTCAACGCCATCTATCGCATCAAGATCGTTCCCGAAATGATACTTAGCATGGTGCTCGCGCCGCTGCTCCCCGTGTTGAGCGAAACTTTCGGGCTGGGCAACGCGCAAGGTTACCGCAAGGCGGTGCGTTCAGCGTTGGCGGTGTCATTGATGATCACAGTCCCGTTTGCGTTACTCCAGATTGCCGTGCCGACTCTCACCCTGCTTCCCTATGGTCCGGCTTACGCGGGCCACGCCGCAGTCGTGCAGTGGTCCATGTTCGACCTGGTGCTCATGGGCCTTTTCAGCCCGCTGATAAACCAAATCGTCGTCAGCATGAATCGCATGTGGCTGGGATTTTCCTACACTGTGGGTTTTTCGGTCGTTTACGGGGTGCTGGCTTATATCCTCGTGCTCCATTACGGGGCCGCCGGCCTGGCTGCCGCGGCCATTCTGGCGCACGTGGTTTGCATTGGGCCTTATCTTTTCTACGTTTATCGGAGCAGGATGGCTTGTGTGTCGGGATTGCCGATGAACCAATTGGCTCTCGTGCTCACCGGCGCGGCGGCACTCGCCTATGGGGGCAGTCATTGGTTCAATGAGTTGTTTGCGACCGCGTTTGCCGCCGTTCTCATCGTCGCCTTCCTTTATTTCCAGGTGAAGATTCTTCTCCGATAAGGCCCCAACACCCAAAATTGCTTTTGCGCTTATGACAAAAAACAACTATTCGCTCGGAGCAGAACTTGCCGGCGGGCACGAGCTTTCGGCGGTCTCCGCGAAGGCAACGCGGGAGGAACACGTCGAGCGGCTATCGACCAATTCGGTGGGAATCGGTTCACCGCTTTATTTGCATTTGCATTCGCTCTTCGCCGACCTGGAAAAAGTTTCCGTTCACGCCCGCGGCCGAATGCTGGACCTCGGCTGCGGCAACAAGCCTTACGAAAAAATGTTCGCCGCGCGCGTTTCCGAACACGTCGGTTGCGACATCGTGCAATCGGATAAACGGCGCGTGGATGTCATTTGTCCAGCCACTGAAATCCCTTTGGCAGACGGCACTTTCGACACGGTTCTTTGCACGCAAGTCATCGAGCACGTTGCGGATCATCGCGCGGTGCTGGCCGAGGCGTTTCGGCTGCTCAAAGGCGGCGGCGTCCTGATTGTGTCCGCTCCCATGTATTGGCCGCTCCACGAGGAGCCCTACGATTTTTTCCGCTTCACGCGAAACGGGTTGCGGCACCTGCTCGACAAAATTGGGTTTATGGACCTGGAGATCATCAACAACGGCGGGAAATGGGCCTTGTGCGGCCAGGTGCTGATCCAGACGTTTGTGAGCACGCGATTCGCTTCCTGGTTTCTTACGCGCAAGGTCATTGTCCCCTCAATCAACCGACTCTTCGCCTGGCTCGATGAGAAATTTCCAAACGATGGCAACCCGATGAACTACGTCGTTGTTGCCCGGAAACCCGTCCATTAAACAACGTCTTCAATTCAATTGTGAAAAAACTCAGGCTTCCGGTTCTGAAAAAAGGATTCCGGCTGCTGCGCCAGCACGGGCTCAATCTTCTGATCGAACGGTTCTTGCGACGGCGTGAAATTCTCTCGTCGGCGCCCGTCCCTTGCGACCCCGGCTCCGCACTGGAAGTCCACATGCAGGTGTGCCATCGCGATTGGCTGAATGCGCTCTGGACGTTGAAGTCCTTGCGCGCCCACTGCGGCGGCGATTTTAGTTTGTCCGTTTACCTGGATTTCAATGTCCGTCCTGAAGTTCGTTCCATTTTTGAAACGCATTTTCCTGGAATACAAATTCCCCGGCATGAATGGCTCGATGAACAGGTGCGGATGAAACTCACGCCGATGGCCCCCGCGCTCGCGGCACTGTGGCGGGCGCACCATTCGCCGACCCTTTACAAAATGGTGAACGCCTGGATTTGCGCGCGCAACCAGCGGCTGCTTTATCTCGATCCCGACGTACTCTTTTTTGCAACGCCCAGCGAATTGCTGACGTTCATCGAGAAAGGCGCCCCGAAAAAAGTCCTGGGCCTTTTCAATGTCACCAAACTTCCGCCCGAAGACATCGCCGATATCGGCGCTTTTTCCGTGAGCGAAGCCGAAGTCTGCCAGGCTTACAATTTGAAATTGCCGCGCAACTTCAACGCCGGCATCGGCGTCATCCAACACGAGAACATCGATTGGCCGTTTCTCGAGGAAGTGCTGGGCGCGCTGCGATGGATCCCGGACCGGACGTTGGTAGTGGACCAGACGTGCCTGGCATTGCTGGCGGCGCGAAACGGTTGGGAACGATTAGACCAAAAACGCTATCTCCTGGACGAGGGAGCTTTCAGCGGCCAAACCGTCGCCGCCCATTATTTCGGCAGCAGCCGGCGAGACGCTTTCTACGTTGAAGGCATCCCGCATGTGCGGTGGCAAAATCGCTTGCAAAAGCCCGGAACAACCGGGCCGGGGAGCGCTGGCCTGCCCGTCGTAGCCTTGGGGAAGACCGGCATCTCACCGGCGGGTTGCGAGGCTACCGGTCCACACAGGGGTGATTTATGACGAAAGTTCTCATCGGCATCATCACTCGGAATCGCGCGTCGCACTTGCCGCTCGCCATCGAGTCCGCTTTGCAGCAGGATTATCCGGACAAGGAACTGGCGGTGCTGGATATCGCTTCGACGGATGGAACCGCGGCGCTTCGTTCGCGATTTCCCAACCTCCCCTGGGAGCGCTCGGAGGAGCGGATCGGGATTCCCGAATCGCGGAATCTGCTGATGCAACGGACTGATGCGAAATACTTTTTCAGTCTCGACGACGATGCGACTTTTTTGCGGCGCGACGAGATTTCGCTGGGCGTCGAGTTCCTTGAGAAGAACCCGGATTACGCGGGCGTGGCTTATGATATCCTGCTGCCCGGAGACAAACCGCGTTCCGAACGGGGAGAGCCTTGCGACGCCGCGCTGTTTGTGGGGTGCGGGCACTTGCTGCGGTTGAGCGATGTGGCGGCAGTTAATTATTACGCGCCCAACCCGACGGTTTACGGCGGCAGCGAAGAGACCGATTTGTGCATGCGACTGTATGATCGGGGCAAGAAGATTATTTTTTTACCGGGCGTCCACGTCTGGCACGAGCGAACGGCGGCCGGGCGGAATTTGATGGAGCAATACAGCCACAACCTGTGCAACGACCTGGTATCATTGGTGCGGCGCTGTCCGGTGCCGGACCTGGCCTGGATCCTGGGCTGGCGGCTGCTGTCGCAATTTCGATTCGCCTGCCGGCAGGGCCGCGTGCGCGCGTACTTCAAAGGTCTGTCGCTCTTCGCGAAGGCATTG
>Ga0137403_10007564_pt1 | contig 12232 bp, 9 predicted proteins | sample CZOMad2_1_16fung_FD_122057 | JGI IMG/M metagenome (GOLD analysis project Ga0137403, IMG submission 122057) | Vadose zone soil fungal communities from Angelo Coast Range Reserve, California, USA - CZOMad2_1_16fungal (Hybrid Assembly) | ecosystem: Environmental > Terrestrial > Soil > Vadose zone...
GTGACTTGGGCGGCGTCAGCGGGATCCATCACCAACGGCGGCAGCTTCACAGCGCCGGTGGTAAGCGGGGTCACCAACGTGTACGTAACGGCGACCAGCAAGGCGGACACCAAAATACAGGGAGTCGCGACGGTCGTGGTAGAACCGGAGAACGCACAGCTCCCGGCAATCACTACCAGCAACTTGCCGGACGGGCGCACCGGAAACAGCTACGATGCGGGGTTCACCGCCACGGGAGGAACACAGCCCTACAGTTGGACCGTTTCTCAAGGCCAAATTCCTCAAGGTCTCACGCTGAATCAAAATGATGGCCAACTCGCGGGCATGCCGGGGACAGCGGGTAGCTACAGTTTCGCCATCCAAGTCACCGATGCAAAAGCGCAAACCGCACAGAAAAATTTCACATTGAACGTCGCGGCGGGCGGCAATGTTGATGGTCCGGCCGAACTACCGCGAGTGACCGTATCGAGTTCAATGGCAGATTCACCGGCGCCCGGAGCTACGATCCAGGTCAGCGCTGGCGGAGACCTGCAGGCGGCTTTGAATGGCGCCCACTGCGGCGACACTATTCAACTCCAGGCAGGCGCGACCTTTACCGGCGTGTTCAGCTTGCCGGCCAAGAACTGCGATAGCGGCCACTGGGTGATCGTGCGCACGAGCGCTCCCGACAGCGCCTTACCCGGCGAGGGACAACGTGCCAACCCGTGCTTTGCGGGAGTCGCGTCCCTGCCGGGACGTCCGCAATACTCCTGTAACCAAGCGCAGAATGTGATGGCCAAAATCGAATACAACCGGACTGCTAGCGGCCCGCTCATTCTCCGCAATGGCGCCAGCCACTACCGCCTGATCGGACTTGAGATCACGAAGACGGTGGGAATGAAGAGCGCCCCCGCGCTCATTTCCGTAGAAGTGGACGGAGTTGCAGACCATATCGTAGTGGACCGCTGCTGGCTGCACGGAACGACTCATGATGAAACCCAGACCGGGCTTTCTCTGAGAGGCACGAATTACGTAGCGGTCGTAGATTCCTACTTCAGCGATTTTCATTGCACGGCGGGTACCGGGACGTGCACGGACGCGCACACTATCGGCGGAGGACTCGGCGATCACCAGGACGGTCCCTACAAAATCGAAAACAACTTCCTCGAGGCTTCCGGGGAATCCGTGATGTTCGGCGGCGGACGTGCGACTGTGACTCCGGCGGACATCGAAATCCGGCGCAATCACTTCTTCAAGCCGTTGCTATGGATGCAGGGCGACCCGCATTTCGTGGGTGCAGCTGACGGTCATCCGTTCATTGTCAAGAACCACCTGGAACTGAAGAACGCCACGCGCGTCCTGATCGAAGCCAACATCATGGAAAACAATTGGGGCGGCTTCAGTCAGACCGGTTACGCTTTGCTACTCAGCCCCAAAAATCAGCACACGAGGGAAAACGGAAACGTCTGTCCGCTCTGCCAGGTGACGGACGTGACGATCCGTTACACCCTCATCTCGCACGCTGGGGCGGGAATCCAGTTGGCGACCTCCATTTCGGGAAACGGAGGGAACGGAGGGCCAGCACTCTATGGCACGCGCTGGAGCATCCATGATGTGGTCATGGATGACCTGGGGAAGAAATACGTGGGCGGCGGCACATTGTTCGCAGTGATGAATGGCTGGCCGGTAAATCCCCTCAACACCGTTACCATCAATCACATCACCGGATTCCCCGATCCTGGCGGCCACTTAATGATCATGGGGAACCAGGTAACCAATCCTTCGATGTATGGATTCGTCTTTACCAATAACATGGTAACCACCGGCAGATATCCGGTGTGGAATGCGGGTGGCGGCGATACCAGTTGCGCCATTGCCGACGTGCCGGTGACGAGCCTTGCGGCGTGCTTTACTACCTACAAGTTCAGCAACAATGCCCTGGTGGGTTCTCCTCAAGCGTTCCCGCCCTCGTCCTGGCCAACGGGCAACTTCTTTCCAGCCGACGCAAACACCGTGGGCTTTGTCGAATATAACGGTGGCGTGGGTGGCAACTACGCACTCCAGCCTAACAGTCCCTACAAGAACGCGGGCACGGACGGCCGCGATCTTGGAGCGGACATTGCAGGCTTGGAGGCAGCTCTCGCTGGCGTCGAGTAGTCCGTAGCTTCGGCGATTTGAGGTCCGCGGTTCGCCGCGGACTTTTCTTTTGCACACAACAAGTGCATCCGAAATTGGCCCGCCCAGTGCGTGATACTATCTTCACATCCTGGTGCACTGCGAACCGCAGGCCTATTGCCGTGCCGGGCAGCACACGGGGGCGTGCGTTAGGAAAACGTCATCATGGCTCCGCGAATTCGGCTTTTCACTGGTTATCCTCCCCTGGCAAAAAGTCTCCCTTCCCGTTGGATTTTCGTCGTGGCCCTGCTGTGTGGGACCGCATCTCTGGCTGCCGGGCCTCCGACCTCCGAAAATGCGTACTGCGCCAAGGGCGATATACCCCATTTCGGCGATAAGGACGGCCCGGCACAGCTGCCCACAGCCTGCTACTACACCGGAGTCGATGGGACACCGTCGCCGGGAAAGCAGATTCGAGTGTCCGCTAAATCCGACTTCATGGCTGCGCTAGCGGACGCGAGGTGTGGAGATACGCTCTTGCTTGCGGCCGGAGCCTCGTATGAGGTTAGCGACCTGCCGTCCAAGAAATGCGACGACCAGCACTACCTCACGGTGAGAACCGATACGCCCGATTCCAGGCTCCCGCCCGAGGGAACGCGGATTTCCCCCGCCTGGGCGGGAATCGGCGAATTGCCCGGACGTCCGAAATACTCGCAGCCTGCTGGCGGCCCGGCCAAGCTGATGGCTACGCTGATCGTGAGGCGGCCCTCCGGCGCAGTGGTCGGAGATCACTACCGTTTCATCGGAATCGAATGGACCTCGGATGCAAGCGCCAACGTGTCACGGCTGGTCAGTACCGAGAAGGCGGACCACGTGATCTTCGATCGCAACTGGTTCCATCCCGCAGACGGCGCAGAAGTGGCCAAGGGAGTGGGGATGGTGCAGGGTGCGCGGTTCATCGCAGTCATCAACTCATACTTCACCGGTCTTAATTGCGTTGCTCGTTCTGGAAAATGCACCGACGCTACCGCTGTGGGTGGCGGAAGCGGGAATGATCCGACTGGAACATTCAAGATCTTCAACAACTTCCTTGAAGCTTCCGGTGAGAACATCCTGTTCGGCGGAAGTGGCGCCAGCGTAAACCCGACGGACATCGAGATTCGCCGTAATCACCTGTTCAAGCCCATGATCTGGAAAGAGGGCGAACCCGGATACACACCCTCTCCATCGGGTAATCCTTACATCGTTAAGAACAACTTCGAACTGAAGAATGCACAGCGAGTGCTGTTTGAAGCCAATGTGCTTGAGAACTCTTGGGGAGGCTTCACCCAGACCGGGTTCTCGATTCTGCTGACTCCGAAGAACCAAAATAACCGTTGCCCCAAGTGTCAGGTCACCGACGTGACCATCCGGTACAACCGAATTCGCAACGTCGGTGGTGTCTTCCAGATTTCGAATGGGCTCTCGAAAACGAAGGGTGTGTCAGCTGGCGGCGGGCGATATAGCATTCATGACGTCATCATCGACAATGTGCATGACCGGGATTTCAAAGGACACGGGGCGTTTCTGGCCCTGCTGTCGACCGCTCCCCCTGTGCACGATCTGTGGATCGATCACGTGACAGCGTTTGTTCCGGGGCCACTCCTGGCTGTGAAGAGCATGGACGCCAAGATCGACAACTTCGTCCTAACCCACGGCGTATTTTCCACCGGCGGCCGACGGCCGGGGGTCGCTTCTGCTGGCGGTGGACCTGGAAACTGCGCTACTCACACCGAGGCCAAGGGAGCGGACATGCTCCTGAAGGCGTGTTTCAGCAACTACACTTTCGATAAGAATCTAGTCATCGCCGAGCGTGGCCGCCTGCCGTCCGGAGCCCTCGTCGTTTCGCCCGAATCTGCCGGCATTCGTGACTTGAAGGATGGTGTGAGCCACAACCCACGGCTCTGTCGCGAGAAGATGCCGGGCTGTGCCAAGGTTTCGCCCGGTGCCGGGGCTGCCCCGGGCGGTAGGGACCTAGGCGCGGATGTTGACGCCGTAGAAGCGGCCATCGCAGGTGTCGAGTAGCGTGGCTTTTCGGTGACCTACGTGATGGGACGTTCCCTCCCATGCCCGGTTTTGTCCTTTAGGGCACATGGTAAAATCTCACTAAGTTGCCGCCGGGAGACCCAAGCGATCGTAAGAGGAGCCCTGTCTTCGTGATGGGTTGTCATCGTTCTGGGACCAACCTTTTGTACGACATGTTGTTGTCCTCGGGAGGCTTTGCCATCTACCGAGGCTACCTGCCTGTTTACAAGATTCTGATTCCCCGCTTCGGCTCGATGCAGAATTTGGAAAGCCGCCAGAACATTTTGGAAACCTGGCTACGAAGCAAAGGCTTCCGCCGGAGCGGCCTGGATGCTGAGCAAGTGTCGGCGCGCATCCTGAACGACTGCCGCACGGGCGGAGACTTCATCTGCACGATCATGGACTCCATCGCCCGGAACCAGGGTAGCCGTCGTTGGGCGGTTTACGATCCTGATAACGTCCTGCACATGCACCGTGTGAAAACCGAGATTCCAAACGCCCTGTTCGTGCACATCATCCGCGACGGTCGCAACATCGCGCTCTCGCTGAAGAAGATGGGCGGCTTCACTCCCCTGCCCTGGGATCGAGGTACGACGCCCAGCCTGGTAGCGACAGCCTTGTATTGGGAGTGGATGGTCCGAAAGGGCCGAGAGCATGGACGCCGGTTCCCGTCGGACTATATCGAGATTCGCTACGAAGATCTGGTCACGGATCCTAAGGAAACGTTGCGGAAGCTGGGCGGATTTATCGATCATGATTTGGATTATGAGCGGATCCGAAATGCAGGCCTCGGGCGCCTGTCCGAGTCCAACTCTTCCTTCCGGGAAGAGGACGCAACGGAGAAGATCAACCCTGTGGGACGTTGGAAAGAACGGCTCTCGCGCCGCGATGTGGCCGCGATCGAAGCGGCCGTGGCTGACTGTCTCGAAGAGACTGGCTATACCCTTTCGGTTTCCGCAGCGGAGCGACGGCGGGGAATGCGAGCGGAGTGGATGCGCGCCCTCTATCCGAATTTCCTGAGCACAAAATTGTGGCTGAAGTTTAATACTCCGGTTGGGCGCCTGGCGAACATGTCCGCGCTCGAACTCGAGGATGAACCAGTCGCAACTCCGTCTGCCCTTTGAGCGATTATCATGAACCCACAGTCTGGAGTATTGGAGAAACAGCAGGCAGGCTCGGGGGGGGCGCCCGGATTGCGCTCGCGCGCTCCGGTTTTCGTGCTGGGCTGCGGACGTTCGGGAACCAAGTTGCTCTATCACTCCCTGCTCTCGGCTGGCGGCTTTGCTGTTTATCACGCCGAGAGCAATGCTTTCAATCTGCTGGGATCACGCTTCGGCGACCTCGGCCATCGCCGGAACCGTGAGAAGCTCTTGCAACTGTGGCTGCGCAGCAAGCTCTTTGAGCGATCGGGACTAGTCCGCGATGAGATCGAATCCCTCATCCTTAACGAATGCCGGAACACCGGCGACTTCCTGCGGATCTTAATGGAAGCCATCGCCCGTAAGCAGGGCGTCGAGCGCTGGGCGGAGGCCACGCCCCTGCACACCCTGTACCTGCCGGAGATCAAGAGACTGGTTCCGAACGCGCTCGTCGTTCACATCATTCGCGACGGCAGAGATGTTGCTCTTTCCCTGCAGAAGGTAGGCTGGATACGTCCCTTTCCGTGGGACCGCACGCGCAGTCTGGTGACCTGCGGACTATTTTGGCGATGGATTGTGAGCAAAGGCCGAAAATACGGCCGCAATATGGGAACGGACTATCTCGAAGTCCGCTATGAGGATCTGGTTACAGAACCCCGTGAAACACTGCGCACAATCAGCCAGTTTATCGATCAAGAATTGGACCACGAACGTATTCAAAGCGTGGCCCTGGGTTCGGTACACGATCCGAACTCATCGTTCAAGGGAGACCGGGAGAAGGAACTCAGCCCCGTGGGACGGTGGAGGGGGCTTCTGTCCCAGGTACAGCAAGTCCAATTAGAGAGCGCGATCGGCGATCTCCTGACCGACCTGGGTTGTAAGCTGGCCAGCTCACCGCAGCAGATCCGTCCCTCGTTTGGAGTGCGGATGATGCGTTTCCTCTACCCCATGTTCTGGGACGTGAAGCTATGGCTGAAATCGAAAACGCCGCTGGCTCGCATCGCCGACCTACGGCGAATGGGCGTCGTTGAGCCGGATAAATCTCGAACATGAGTGCCCGACAGACCGGATCGATTGCTCTGTCCTGGGTGCCGCAAGGCACGTTCCATCACGTGGGCTTTGTGGTTGCTTCGATTAAAGACGCCGCACCGGGCTTTGCCGAATCCATTGAAGCCGAATGGGATGAAGAGATCATTCACGACCCCAACCAGGGTGTGCGAGTAAGCTTTCTGAAGGGCAGATCCCCGGCGGACCCTCTCGTGGAACTAGTCGAGCCTGTCAGCGCGGAATCACCGGTAATGCGGTTTTTGAAAAAGGGAGGCGGATTGCATCACCTATGCTATGAAACCGCCAACCTTGATCGGCAGTTGGAGTCGGCACGCGCCTGCGGAGGGTTGGTTACGCGGATGCCCTTGCCGGCGATAGCGTTTGGTGGCCGTCGGATTGCCTGGGTGTATACCCGGAACAAGCTGCTGATCGAATATCTCGAACGCCAGGGCTAAGCCAGAACAACTGAGATGACGCAACTTCGCGCGGACATTGACAGCCTGATCGCTTCCGGTTCGGCGGATGCGGCTTACCGGTGCCTAGCCGAACTCTGGCGGACGGAAAAGGGCCCAGCCGCAGCCGCGTTCGTGGTGGCTCGCGCTGAGCAATTGCGCGACCAGCTCTCGCTCCTGCCTTATCGCCTGGCGATCCTGCGGTCTTTCACCGTGGAACCAGTCGTCCCACTGTTACGGGCCTCGGCATTTTTCTTTGGCATCGATCTTACAGTTCAGGTTGGCGACTTTAACGCTTACGCGCAGGAGATTCTGGACAGAGACAGTTCGCTATATCGCTTTTCGCCGGACGCGGTTGTGTGGGCAGTCCGGACCGCCGATATCGCGTCCGACTTGTGGCAGGACTTTGCTCATCTCTCGCCTGATGACGTGGGCGCGGCCTCTGTCCGCGTTTCGGACAGTTTGAAGCAGTGGGTTCGCGCCTTTCGCGAACGTAGCAAGGCAGCACTGATCGTTCACAATCTCGAACAGCCTGCGCGCCCCTCTCTCGGTCTACTCGATGCCCAGTCGGATGGCAGCCAGTCGGTTAAGGTCCAACATATCAACCAGGAACTGCGGAAAATAGCCGCTCAGCATCACGGAATCTATGTGCTGGATTACGATGCGCTCGTGGCCCGTCATGGCCGCCTGCGCTGGCATGATGAACGCAAGTGGCTGACAGTCCGCATGCCGGTTGCAGCCGATCAACTCGTCCATTTGTCCGAGGAGTGGCTCCGATTCCTGGTACCACTCACCGGAAAGATTTCGAAAGCGCTCGTCGTGGATCTGGACAACACTCTCTGGGGCGGAATTATCGGCGAAGACGGCATAACTGGCATTCAGCTTGGGGCTGAATATCCCGGCGCCGCCTACCAGTCTTTGCAGCGTGTAATGCTGGACTTGTCACGAAGAGGAGTCTTGCTGGCCGTCTGCAGCAAGAACAATCCCGAAGACGCCATGGACGTGCTGGAAAAGCACTCTGGCATGGTGCTCCGACCTGAACACTTTGCCTGCCTGCGGATCAACTGGGCCGACAAGGCAAAGAACCTTCGTGAAATCGCCGAGGAGCTGAATATCGGTATCGATTCCCTCGCTTTTTTCGATGATAATCCCGTGGAACGCGAACAGGTTCGGGCCGCGCTGCCACAAGTCTCGATTATCGACATACCACAAGATCCTCTCTCATACGCGGCCACCCTGCGGGATTTTCCGGGGTTCGAACGGCTGACCCTTTCCGCCGAGGATCAGCAACGAACCGACATGTATGCAGCCCAGCGAAAGCGCTCTCATGCCGAGCAGACGTTTCAGTCGAAAGAAGATTTTTACCATTACCTGGAACAGGAAGCGGAGGTTGTGACGGTCGATCGAGCCACCTTGGCTCGAATCGCGCAGCTCACGCAAAAAACCAACCAATTCAATCTGACTACTCGCAGGTACTCTGAACAGCAGATCGCAGAATTGGCGGCGGATCCGAACTGGCAAGTTCTCTCCATCCGGGTGCGCGACCGTTTCGGCGACCACGGCTTGGTGGGTGTTGCCATCACTCGCGATGAAGGCAATGCATGCGAAATCGATACCTTCCTGCTAAGTTGCCGGGTGATCGGCCGGGACGTGGAAACCGCACTCCTCTCGCATCTATCGCAGTCGGCGGCAGCTCGCGGCCGGCAGCGATTGTGCGGATGGTTTCTGCCGACCGCGAAAAATGCGCCCGCGCGCGAGTTCTACCCCCTGCACGGTTTCGAGCTGCAACAAAACAACGTCAAAGGTTCGCTTTGGGCTTTCGATCTGCAGAAAGCGCAAATCGCATGTCCGGAATGGATTAAGCTCACCCCCTAATGGGAGAACAGAATTGACCAGCCCGATCTTTGAACAAATACGCACCATCGCCTCCGATCTTTTCACTGTTCCTGCCGGCCGGATTACCAGCGACTCTTCGCCGCTGACCATCGAAGCCTGGGATTCCATCCAACACTTGAACCTGGTCCTGGCGCTCGAGGATAAGTTCAGCTTCCAGCTTTCAACAGAGGAAATCGAACAAATGAAGACCATCGGACAAATCGCCAGTCTGGTCGAACGCAAACTGCAAACTGCGAGTTAACATAAACAGTTGCCGATCACAATCCAGCCTTATCGTCAGGAACACGAGCCTGCAGTTGCCGCTTTCAACCGGCGATTGGCAGCCGCAGGCGTGGACGAAAATCTCGTTTTCTACACTCGCTCCATCCCACGCTGGTTACCCAAAACCGAAGGATCCGACGTCTACAACGAGTTTTTTGTCGCTCTCGATGGCGACACGGTCCGCGGTGGCTATGCCTTGAAAACCCAGAACTTTCTTCTGCCTGATGGAACCACGCGCCCCATTGGCTACTACCACCATGTTTTGTCCGAGGGAATTGTGAACAAGGCATATGCCGCCGCCGGTGGTTTGCTCCTTCGCGATGCGATGCTCCGAAGCCCGCTGCTCTATTGCCTTGGAATGGGAGGTTACGACCATCCTCTTCCCAAAATGCTGATCGGGCTAGGCTGGAACCATTGCCCTGTCCCCTTCTTCTTTCGCATTGTGCATCCGTCGCGCTTTCTGCGTGAGATGCAGACCCTTCGCACTTCTGCTGCGCGCCGGCTACTCATGAATCTCGTCGCCGTTACCGGCAGCGGTTGGGCGGCGGGGAAAACTTACCTGGCCTTCCGCCGCCTGAAGTCACCACGCATTGCTCCCCATACGATGCAAGTGGTGGGAGAGTTCGGTGATGAAGTGGATGCTCTGTGGCTGCAGGCGAGGAGTGCCTACTCCTTTACTGCGATTCGTGACGCCCGGACTTTGCGTGTTTTCTACCCCGCAACCGATCAGCACTTCACGCGCCTCACAGTGAGCCGTGGCGGCAGTCTGCTGGGATGGGCGGTTGTTGGAGAGCGCCGCAGAGACGCAAAGTACGGCTCCATGCGAGTGGGATCAATCTTGGATTGCTGGGCTTTACCAGGGGAAGAACTGGCGGTAGCGCGATCCGCAACGCAGGTTCTCGAGCAGCAGAGGTTTGACCTGATTCTTTCCAACCAAAGCCATCAGTCGTGGCGCCGAGCCTTTAAAGACTACGGTTATCTGAGCGCTGAATCCAACTTCATCTTCGCCGCTTCGAAGAACCTCGTTAAGATGCTGGATCCGTTCGACGAAACGAAATTGCGAATGCACTTCACCCGCGCCGATGGCGATGGCCTGCCGCGCAATTTCTAGTCCGCCGATTCAGTCGCCGCCACCGGACGGTACCGGTTCTCTCACATCTGTGGTCAACTCGTACCCCAGACCCCGCATGAGCTCGCCCCAATGAGTCTCCATGTAGGCCACCGTCTCTCCGGGAAGCACGGATCTCCATCCTCCTGCGTCCGCGTTCCGCACAAACGGCTTGTCATGTCGCGTGAGAGTGGTCGCGACCCACTGGGCCCCTTGTGTGCGCTCCAAATTGCGCATGTTCTTCGCCGAACTCAACTCGATAGCCCGGTCCAGCCTCCCAGGAGTGGCTTCCAGGCCGAGGAAATGGGCTACCCGGGCAAGCTCCCTCGCAGGATCTTGCTTGAGCTTTTCATATTGGAGTAAGAGGAAACCCCCACTGCCTTCCCGTGTGCGCAGCCAGCTGGTGACATGGTCCGCCCACGAACCGATCCGTGGCCAGAAGCGCCGGTTCATCCACTCGGGTACGAACTTTTCCATGGGATAGCCTTCGGGAATCGAACCTAGCTTCATCTCCCAGTGGTAATTCGAGACCGCCACATCTCGCGGATCCCGAACGATGTAAATCACTTTTGGGTATCGCGGATCGAAGCACTCATGGCTCTTCAGAATTCGCGGACGCGCCAGACGGCGCAGCCAGAAATCGGCGGTTTTGTACATATCCGGGACCAGTCGCTCGACATTCAGAAACGTCACCGGTTCGTTCTGGTAGACCAGGTTCCCCACCAGGAACCGCGTCCAGGTATTGCCGGAACGCGGATATGAGGTCAGAAACACGTCATCAGGAAAAATCGAGACTTCGCGCTCCAGCAGCGTCTTGCGAAACAGGACGTCGCCGACTCGTGACAAATGTCGAAACGCTCTCCTCGTGAGCATCATAAGCAGATTTCCCTCAAAATGAGGCCCCAGCCGCGCCCCGGCCCTTTTGCAGCCATCCTAGAAGCCGCTGTTTTCGTGTCTGCATCCTTTTGGCTTGGTCGCGCAACTTCGAAAGAAACTCATATCGCGACTTGATAAACCATGGCACCTCGTGCGCCACGCAGCCGTACTTCTCCTTGTAGGTACCTTCTCCGCCCCAGTCGAAGATGGTCGCGCCGCGCTGCTTCCAATAACGCATGGCGTACCAGTGACAGGCTTCGTTGGGACGCAGGTTCTGATGGGCACGGAAGCTGGCATTGCCCCAGAACTCGGCAATCTGGTTGTAGCCGGGATAAATTCCGGTCGCGATGCACTTCCCCTGGGCATCACGGGCCCGGACCAACAGCACTCGGCCGGTCGGTTCCAGGTTCTTGATCAGAGTTCGCACGCGCTCGACTGTGTAACTCGGAACCATCTCCTGTTTGGCAAAGACGTCCTGGAGCTGTTCGTAGTATTCGTCGGCAAATGCAAGGTCGTGGGCCTCCTCGATGGTGAGGCCGCTTTTCTCAGCTTTACGAATGCACCGCCGGCATGCGCTCTCCATATTATTGAAGAGTTCGTCTTCGGACTTCCTTAAATCGGTTCGATAGGAGCGATACGAGCTGCAAACAAACCCAAGCGCCTTTCCATCCGCGACCGTGAAGTGTGGATCGGAGATTTCCATGTGCAGACACTTGAGTTCCTCCCAGGCCCACTTTTCCACCGCAGCCAGCGCAGCGCGTCGCGACACTCCCGGCAGCAAGTTGAATCCAATGTAGGGAGTGGTCCACCCGGGAAACGAACTGCCCAGTACCTTGAGGCCAAACTTGGAAAAGGCTAGGCCAGTAAAGTACCCAAGAACGTCGCTCCCCTCGCACAATTCGCCGAGCACTGGGGTAGCATCTTGCGACTCGCCGACAAATTGCATCCACTCCCGCGTCTGAAACACGGTGCGGTCTGCGAAGCTATCCAGATGTTGCCAGTTGGCCGTCTTGAAATCGATTGGGCGGAACTTCATTTTCTTGGGATGCTCCGGTTTACCAGCACATTCCGTCGTAGGTCTTGACGCCTTGCGGGCGCCGCGCCGGGTCGAGGTGGACGAGGTCAATCACGATCTGATCGGGTTTAAGATATTTCGCTAATTGTTCCTTGCTAGCAGACTTGTTTCCGAGAATCACCACTTCAGCGCCGCGCAGCACTCCCTCCAGGTCGGCAGAGAGGACGGACCCGATGTGCGGAATCACTTCCTCGATGTACTGGCGGTTGGCGCCGGCGAT
>Ga0137403_10007565_pt1 | contig 12232 bp, 5 predicted proteins | sample CZOMad2_1_16fung_FD_122057 | JGI IMG/M metagenome (GOLD analysis project Ga0137403, IMG submission 122057) | Vadose zone soil fungal communities from Angelo Coast Range Reserve, California, USA - CZOMad2_1_16fungal (Hybrid Assembly) | ecosystem: Environmental > Terrestrial > Soil > Vadose zone...
GGCTGGTTTAATGTCCGCGTCCCTTACCTGACCTCTAAATTGATCGGCGGTTCGGATTCGGGCGCGCCCAACTGGGGAAAAATCGCCGAGGCGCTCATGATGGCCCGTGTAATGAGCGGCAGCCAGGAGAACCTCGAAATCGATGGCAAGACTTTCAAGGGCATGGTCGCCTGGATGCCGGACTTTGGCACAGTCCCCAGCTCCCGCGCCATGCATGCGTTGATCGCAATGAATCAGCTTCATCCGGATCCAAAGTTCGTGGAAACGATTGCGCGGCTGGCCGACAGCTTTAATAAATCCGCCAAACACCGCGAAACCGGCGTGGTTTTCTACGAAGGCGATCCTTTTTATGATAACGGCCCCGCCGGGCAGTACGGCTACGGCGCGCAGGTTCGCACGCAGGGAGACATCATGCGCGCATTGACTCGCTGGTACGAACTGAGCGGCGACAAGAGCTCCCTCGGCCTGGCCGGGCAGATTGCCCAATACACGTTGCAGTTCAAACCTTACTGGACGCCTGAAGCCGAACCCAAAGCGGTCGTGGGCCAGGAGCACGCGCATTTTAACGGGCATCCCTATGAGAACTGCGTCTGTCTCATGGGCCTTTTGCGTTACGCGCAGGCGACGCACGACCCGCGCATCAAGCGGTTCGTGCGCGATGGCTATGAATATTTGCGCAATTGGGGCATCGCGCGCATTGGACTCTTCGGCGAAATGTGCGCGGTGAGCGACATGACTTACCTCGCCATCAAGTTGAGCGATTACGGCGTGGGCGATTACTGGGAGGATGTGGATTGCTATGTCCGCAACGTTCTGGCCGACCGCCAGATCACCAGCGCCGACAAGCTCCGCAAAGCGGTCCAGACAGAGCCGATTCTCGCTCGCTTTTTACCGAGAACGGCGCCGAACGATCTCATCAACAATCCCAACGCTCAAACGGTGGGCCTGGGCCAGAACCTTGAGAAGGATGCCGCGAAAACTGTGCCGCTCGATCCCGCTTTCGAGACGGAGGATAATGTCATCGAGCGCTGTGTCGGAGCATTTCTTTCGGACGCGGGCTATCCCACCGAAACAGTGAAAATCCGTCTGATATTCAACATCTGCTGCCCGGGCAACGCCAACCATGCGTTGTTTTATGCGTGGGAATCGATCGTGCGCGCTGACGAAAACGGCCACGCCACCATCAACCTGCTGCTCAACCGCGCCTCGCGCTGGCTCGATATCGATTCCTATTTGCCGTACGAGGGCAAAGTCGTAATCCGCAACAAAAGTGCCAGGACGCTGGCGGTTCGTATCCCAGGATGGGTGGACAAAAAGGCGATCAAAGCCGAAGTGAACGGCGAGCCGGCGGGGACTTATGGGGTCGGTGCTTATCAAATGTTCTCCAGCCTCAAGGCCAAAGACGTTATCACGATCAAATTTCCCATGGTCGAGACGCGCGAGGAATACACCCTTAAGTGGAAACGTGAAGGATGGTGGATGGAAGGAACCAATCCTGGATCCAATTGGAAGAATGATCACCCCGAAGTGTTCACTTTTTTCTTCAAGGGCAACACCTTGGTTGACCTGGCACCTCGTCCGAAGGACTCAGCATATCCCTCTTTCGAACGGGCGGAATATAAGCAAGACAAAGCCCCGATGCTCAAGCTAACGCGCTTTGTCTCCGCGGTAGATCTGGCTTGGTAGGGCCAGGATGAACCACTTGTCTTTACCAACATCTTAAAGTGAAACTTTGAGATCCTCTAATAGACGGGCTCAGTCATCCCCACCGGATCGCCGACGAGGCCCGCAGCCCAAACCACGTAGGGGTTTGGGCTTCGCAGAACCGCAGGCGCGGGCTGGAAAAACTGGCGCTGACCTCTGCCTAAGAATGCGCTCGCTGCCTTCCTGGATCAAGAGCGGGATTGCGCACACGCGCTTACCCGATATGCTGGCGCCATGATACGCAGGTCGGCAGCAATGAACAGCTGAACGAATTGCTGTGGATGATACCAGAAACTTGATCGCGCCGTTGGCCGATTGGCTGGCGGTGGGAAAGCTGGATGTTCGATTGGTGCTGCCGGCGATTCAAAAGCTGGCTGGGGAGGGCAGAAAACCGATATCCCTTTTGATGGTGCTCGCTGGGCTTCAAGGAGAGACCGATGAGACTCTTGTCAATCTGGCCAGCCACTTGCGTGATGTTTTGCGCAGAGCAGCGCTGCGTCTTTATGAGAAGAGAAAGCAACGAGAACCCATCTCCGACGAGGACTCGGCCCTTCTCCAGGGTTTATCTTTCGATCCCGCTACCGAATGGAACTCGCCGGGAGACCCGGCAACCGCGATGGAGAGTGTCATGCGGACTACGCGGGAACTCGCGCTGCTGGCTGGCCGCGAACAAAGGGCACCACAGTTATTTCGCGAGGTAAAACAGCGGTTCTCTCAAAACCTGGCAGCAGCCCACGCCGTCATCGCTCCCCTGATAGTCCAACACTCGTCCCTGCTAAAGGAATTGGATGAAGCATGGCCCGCTAACTTGCCTGGCCGAATTGAGACTCTGAACGAACTCCGAAGACTAAGGCAGACTGCTTGGGAAACACCCCTTCGAAAGGCGGCCCAGCTTGGCAATTTCCATGAGACGCCCCAGACGGGATTCGATGAAACAGTGCTTCTTGTCGCCTTGAGGGAGAAATTCTCCGGAACGACAAATCGAGATGAAAGCGCGCAGATTCTGGATCTGCTCTGTTCCTGGCCAACTCCAGCCAATCTTGAGGATCTTCGCCAGATCACCGGCGAAACATGGGCGCAAGATCGCTCCATCCTGAATCTGACGTTGCGCTTTGGTCATGCGGCATTGAGCCGCTGGGTTGACTGGCTCGATTGGCTTTCCGGTCAAGCAAGACTATGGCAGACAGGAGCAGACAACCTGAATAATCTGATCCAAAACCATCCAGTGGCGCTGTTGCTGGTTTTGTACGCTCAAGTGCCAAATCCCGATCAGGGCGTAATGGATTCCCTGGTTAGCATCATCTCTCAATCGAGCGCGCCCATGTCGCTTGAACAGTTGATACAGACATGGTCGAAGTGGATCCCCATCAATGAACGAAGGGCTTTGCTCGGCCTGCCTGAACCGGCCCCGCCGCCGATTCCACCAATTATCACATCGGTTCCGCCACCGTTGCCCACGGCGCGCCCTCAGCCCTATACTGCATTTAAGATCCCATCTGAACTTGCAGTCTTCCCGCAAGTCCAAACTACACGAGCCGCCCCGGTTCCGCCGGCGGCTCCCCCGAAGCCGTCATTATGGGAGCAGCACATCCAACCGCTCTTCGTCGAGAACTGGTACATTGTGGCGGGCATCCTGATGGTGATCCTCGGCAGTTCGCTGTTGGCATATTACACCTGGGATAAACACTGGCTGATCCGGTACACAATTATGCCCGCGCTTCTGGGCCTCTTCACCTGGTCACTCGCGGGAGCAGGCCGCTGGATCGAGAAAAAAGGGAGCGAATTCAAAACCACCGCTGCGATACTGCGTGGCGCAGCCATTGGATTGCTTCCGATCAACTTCATGGCCATGGCCTTATTGTCCGCCGATGAAAAGGTGCCACAAAAAGGACCGGCTTTGTTGGTCATGGCGGCCATTTATCTCTCGTTGTTTGGCTGGGGTTTGAGGCGATGGTGTGCGGCGGTTGACCCGTCTTTGAGAAATCTTCTGGCCGGCTCATTGCTTCTGCTTAATGCTCTCGTAGCGATTGGACCTTTGGCCCGGGCAGTCGGTCACTTCCAGGAACACGAGGTGCTTCTTTGCCTGGGGGCCGGCTTCTATTTTGGTTTCTTTGTCACCGGTTGGACTATCGTGCGTTTCAGTCAGAAGGTCCTGACCCGCGAAATGGCGGAGGAGAAACGAGTTCCTTGGTTTGTCGCCGCGGCGCTGGCCGCTACCTATCTCCAGGTATTCATTTGGGTCCATGGCTTTATGCGGCATCTGCCGCAGGCCCATACCTATGCTTTGCTGGTAATCCTCGTGGGCTGGCTCGTGCTACATGCGGAGCGCCGTGCCTTGCAATTGCAAGAGAGCCCAAAATTGCACGGTGGAGAGTCGTTCCTTGGTTTTGCTTTTGTTCTGCTAGGGCTGCTGATGAGTTTCACTCAGCCGGTCATCCGCATTGTGTCATTCGCGACCGCGGGCGCGATTTGGCTGTATCAGGCCTTTTCGCGCAAGCACCCCTTGCATTATTGGATTGGCCTCACGCTGCTGGCGCTCGGCGGAGCATCGGTCGGTTTGCTGCCGCAATATCCCGGGCCGTGGCTGCCACTCTTAGGAGTAATACTCGCGCTGGCTTTCGCGGTCGGCGACCCGATCAGCCGGAAACTCAAGCAGGAAGATCTCGCGGAAGCCTGCCGCGGCATGGAAGCGGTCGCACTCGTCGTTACCACGATCGTCGCGCCCCTGACGCAATGGCATTATCGTTCGCAACCTCTCGCGACCGCCGGCTGGCTCTTCCTCGTCGCCGCGCTTTTCGCTTGGCGAGCGTTAAAGGATCGAAAACTCCATTGGCTGAACGCCACGATGTTAGTCATGGCGCTGCTGCTGCCCTACGCCGGATTTATGGACATGGCCAGCCGCACGGCCCATCACAATACCATGGCTTTCGGCTTGGCCCTCCTCTCCTGTCTCTGGCTCGCCTTGACGCGGTTCGCGGAGCGCAGAGCTCCAGCTCTGCGCGACCCAGCAGCCACAGTCCCTTCCAGCGCATGGGACCTGGTCCTTTCCACACGTTCCGCTGTTTTGCTTTTCTACGGAATCCTGGCCCTCGCTGCGATGCTCTTGCGCGTCGCCTTGGGCGATGTCACCTCGACGCCGCTCTGGTATCGCGACTACATGGATTACGCCGGGCCGATCCTGATGCCGCTGGCGCTAATACCGGCGACGTACTATTCCCGTTCCTTGTTCCCGGCCGGTATCGCAGTCGTAATCATGGCAGTTCTATTCCCCGAGCTGCGGGCGAATCTGCAGCAGAGCATTCCCTGGCTTTCGTGGGGCACCGGCCTGAGCAGCGCCAGTTGGAGTCTGGCTCTGGTATGGTTGTGCTTTTTCCTTAGGCGATGGCCTTTCCTTAAGAATCTGCCTCCGGGTGATCGTTTCATAGGCAAGGAGCCGTTTCCGCTCCAACGTCGCGACCATACTCTCTTTACCTGGCCCATTTTGTTGGCCGCGCTATTTCTCGTGATCAAGGTGGACAGTTGGCACTTGCTCCGAAATCTGTCCGCCACCGGTGTGCCGCTTAAAACGGGCTTCGCCCTGGCGATGACGGGTGTAACCTGGACCTTCCTCGCTATCTATCAACGAGCGCGTGACGGCGCGGTTCTCGGGGTGCACTTGGGATGGGTTTGGATGCTGGCCGGAATTGGTCTCGGCTATTGGCACGAAGCGGCCGAACCATCCTGGACATGGCCGTTCTTGATGATGGGCCTTCTGCTGCAAGTTCTGTATTGGTTCTACCGATTCCATCTCGAACGAACCCACGACTGGGCCAAGGCTTTGCTGACGGAACAAACGCGCAGCGTGCTGGTCCCTGGGAGTGCCCTTCTGAGCGTCGCTTGCACCCTTTTTCTGCTCAATGGGGAACCGCTGGAGAAGATGCGTTGGTTATACTGGTTCGTCGCGGCTCAACTGGTTTGGCATGGCCTGGCCACCCGGCAAAAGCTTTTTGGAACCATCCTGTTCTTCCAAATTTGGATCGGACTGCTTGCCGTGACGGCTCCCGGTTCAAGCGGTCTATTGGATAGACTTTCCTTCGCGCGCAGTCTCAACCCTACGTTATGGCTTCTGCTGGGAGTGCAATTGCTGCTCCTCTTGCTTGAACGGACAAGGGGACTGCTAACCAGTTTTTACGCTCGACTCACCCCTTTAATGATCCCGTGGTTTGCCATCGGTAGTGCACTTGCATTTCTGCTCGGGTTAACCGCCATTGCCGATAGCGTCCATTGGTTTGGCATCAGCCCCATGCAAAATGGGCTGCTTGTCGTCCTGCTTTTGTTGACCGCGCGAGCCCGTGTTTCCGGTGGGGTCTTGGTGGAGGCAATGTTTCTCGCCTACGTGGCAATCCATCATAACGCTCTGGCGGCTCTCAATTCTCCCGAAGCTCAATTTCAATTACTCGCCATGCCCTGGCGCCTGGCGCTTTTGGGCTTGAGCATGGTCCTGTTCACCCAGGGCGTCCGCTGGTTGCGCCGAAGAAAGCCAGAATTGGTTGCTGGTCCATTCGCTCTGCGATTCTTCATGGCGCCCTCAGCCGGCTGGATCTTTTGTCCTGCGGCAATCCTTTGCTTGCTCGCGGCCCTTTACCACACCTTCAACCCGGCACTGCGCGAAAGCGCGCCTCAGCTTTGGACGCCGTACTTGGGCACTGTCACCTTCTCTCTCGTCGCTTTGTTCTGGCAGCAAGGCGGCTTTTTTGCCGGAACCGGATTACTGCTGCTCTTGGGGAATGTTCACTTGGTTCGCGTATTTTTTGGAGAATTTCTGCGCAACCACGGTGTCTCTGAATTGCACCTGGTTTGCCTGGGCATCGGTTTGACTCTTTTGCAATGAAGCGTCTTGCGCCGGACGATTCAGTCTTTGCGATCCATCGCCGCTATCAACCTTGCCAGTCTCGGACTGGCCTGTGCGATTCTCGTCCTGCTCTCGGCCAACTATTTTACGGAACCCAATCTTGTGGCCATCACCTCGACAAGGTTTGTCGTCTCCGGCCTGCTGGCCTTTCTTGCAGGAATGTATTTCCGGCGTGCCGCGCGCCATCCCGGCCCGGGCGAGGACGCACACGTCGATGTGTGCGAGGCCTTTTATCATTTTGGGCTGGTGCTGGCCATCTGGTGCGCAGCACTGCTGGTGCCTTGGTTCAGGCAACCTCTTTTCACACTGATCGCGCTGGGCCTGCCTGTGGCGCACTTTTATTTCCGCGCTGAATTCGGAATGCGGGCAGGTCTTGCCGAATCCCGGCGGTATCGGAACTCCGCCGCCGTTCTTGGTTTCGTGGTGCTCGGCCTTTACGTGTTCAAAGCAGTTTTCCACGTGGTTCTATTCCCCGGCACTCCGATCGGCACACAATATTATCACTACAATTCGCCACTCATCATGGTCCTGGGGCTCTTGCTCTTGCGGTTGCATGGATTGGGCGGAACCAGTTGGCTTGCCTTCTACGGCGGCCTCGCCCTGATGACCGGCAGTTACTTTCTCCTCACTTGGCTCCCTGGTTTCAGCCCCTTCGATTTTCCTATGCCCAGCGCCTGGTGCGCGCTGGGATTGGCGCATTTTTGGATTCTGCTCAGCCACGCCCGCTCACCTGCGCGAACGTTCATTCAGCGGGCGGCAAAACTGGGCGACCCATCCTGGCATTCGTTGCGCCGCTCCTGGAGCAAGTGCCTCCTGGCTGCCTCCCAGGCAGCGACTCTTTGGGGCCTCAGCGATTATTCGTCCAATACTTACCTGGTGGCGCCATTGGTCGCTGCTGCCGCCACGATTCTCATTCACGTGGGCGTGATTCGGCTCCGCGCAGATAAGGCGGCGGCGCTCTCCTCATCCGAGGCCGGCGGATTGAAAGCGGCGAGCTTCAGCCCAGGGGTTCTCTACCTCGTCATCGCCGGCGTGGAATTGGCTATCACCCTGCACATGGATTTTCTCATTCCAAGTTATTTGCCAAAGGACCAAATCATCTGGGCGATTCTGCTGATCTGGATTGGCTTGCTTGCGACGCATCAATTTGCGCGCCTCAAAATCCGACCGGAGGTGGTTGGTCGAATCGCATTCGCGCTCGCAGTTTTAGCGCTGAGTCATGTCCTTTATCATCGGCCGTGGTCGAATATCGGACTCTGGGGAATGGCAACCATCGCCATGCTCGCGGCATTGAATCCACTCCGGAACCGGCAGGCATCTAACGCGGTCGAGCAGTTCTGTGGGGCTGTATTGCTCTTGATTCCGACCTGGCTGGTTTACTTCAGCCAGGCTCCCTTTGAGGATTTAGGAACCGACGCAGCGTTACAGGCCTGGCCGGTTATCACGACCGCAACGACGATCTTTCTCACCGGCGTTTTTGTGCGGCTCTTCCCCGTTTACCTGGCTCCGGGATATTATCGATGGCGTCGTTCCCAGTTTCGTTTATTCGACTCAACTCTCACTTGGCTTGAGACTGGGAGCCTCTCTGCTCGAATTCTTAACATTGCCCTCTGGCTTTCGTTGTTTGTTGCGATTGGGGCACAGCTCGTTCACTACCAAACCCCCTTCACTCAGCGCGAATTCGTTTTGCTCATCCTCCTCGAAGCCGCGTTGGCGGTCGCTTGGTTTTACGTCGGCAAAGGCCGCAATTCCATGGTGGCCTATTATCTGGTGCAGCTTTCCGCAGCCGCTTGCCTTGCCTCGATACGCCGTCACCTCATGCTCACGACCGGTTTCTGGAATTATGAATATGACGTCTGGGCCAGCCTGGCATTCTCGTTCGGATTGGCTGGCGCAAAGCAAGCATTTAACCTCCAACCGCGTGCGCTGCGGGTGCCCCTGCTCTCAACCATGTGCGCACTACCAGTGCTGGCACTGGTCTGGGTCCTGGTCCATGGCTTGGGTGTGAATATGGCCCTGCTGGTCGTAGGCATGCACAGCGTCATGTTTGCCTACCTCGGCAAAGATGACCGGGAATCGCCATACAACATTGTGGCGCTCGGCGGGTTTGTCGCCTTCATCCTGGTGACCTTCTATTCCAAGCTGCATTGGCGCGCCGTGCATGCCTATATCATCCCAGTCGGCCTCGGCGTCCTCCTGCTGCAGGAACTTTTCCGCCAGCGAACCAAACCTGAGGCCAGGAATTGGATCCGGCTAGTGACCTTAATGAGCATGCTGGGCAGCTCGGGTTATTATGCCCTCGCCGATCCTCGCCATGCCATCGCTTTCAACCTCACCATGATCGTCCTTTGTTTGCTGGCCATGGGCCTGGGCAGTTTCTTCCGGATACGGCTCTATCTGGCGATGGGTTTCGCCGGGCTTATGGTGGACCTGGTATCCATTCTCTACAAAGTTCTCGTCGCCATGGAACGCAGCGCGCGAATGACTATAATCGGCAGCCTGGTGCTCGTCATTGGTGCGCTCCTGGTCTTTGGCGCTATCTACTACAAAACTAAAAAAGCCTTCCTCGACGTTTGGCTCGACAAGTGGCGAGGTAAACTTGGCCACTGGGAATAAGTCATTACTCTTAATCTTAATCGTAATCCTCCTCGGCGTGGTCTCCCACTGCGCCGGTCACCCCATTCAAAGTTCAAAGTTCAGGCGTTCAAGGTTCAATGTTCCCCTGTCCGCGATCCTCCATCCTCTGCGCCGGCGCTGTCGGCGCCCCTGGATCAGGAGCTGGTTTTTCCGGTTAAGCGTGAGAATCGTGCAAAATGCGTGAGACTCACGCAAGAGACGCAGGCCGGAGGCTGGAAAGGAGCGTAAAGACGTGTAAATCGATGCTGGCATCAGCAATGCTCTCCAGTTGTGCACACAATATCCAAGGCATAGATCAATCAACAAGAGCGCCAAACCCGTAAGTAAGGCCGGGCGAAGCGTCAAAAGACCAATTCGTATCTGTAAAAGGGATCAATCAACGAAAACGTGCTTTAAGAATCTGTTTCCCATGCCCGTGCTGACGGCTGCTCTCAGCTTCATACTGGCTGGTCAGATGACGGCCCAGACGTTCACGACCTTGTATAGCTTTGGGTTCGCCGATGGGGGTGACTCGCACGGCGGTTTAATCTTATCGGGCCACATCCTGTATGGGACAACGGCTAATTACGGCCGTTTAGACCATGGCACGGTCTTCTCCGTCAAAATCGATGGCACGGGATTTGTAGTCCTGCACACTTTTTTCGGATCCAGCGACGGAGCCAATCCGTCTGCTACTCTGCTCTTGGCGGATAACACCCTGTTTGGCACGGCGTATTATGGTGGCAGTTCGGGCTGGGGCACTTTATTCAAGCTCAACATCGATGGCACGGGTTTTACGACGCTTCACAGTTTCACCCGCCCTAATGTGTCGGGAAACTATGCAAACAGCGACGGAGTTTATCCCAACGCCGGACTGATCTTATCGGGCAACATCCTGTACGGGGCGGCTTCTGAAGGCGGCAGTTCAGGCAAAGGGACAGTGTTCAAACTCAACACCGATGGGACAGGGTTTACAGTCCTGCACAATTTCACCGTCACTGTTTCTCAAAATCACACCAACAGCGACGGGGCCTATCCGCTGGCCAGCCTGATTTTATTGGGCAACACGCTGTATGGGACGGCGAATCAAGGCGGCAGCGCCGGGTGGGGCACTGTGTTCAAGCTCAATACCGATGGCACGAGTTTCACCACCCTGCACAATTTCGGGAATGGAAGCATTAATCCTCTTGGTCTCTATACGAATAGCAGCGGTGTTTTTCCGTTCGCAGGTCTGATTTTAGCGGGGAACACTCTGTATGGGACCGCACAATATGGCGGCAGTTCGGGCAATGGCACGGTGTTTAAGGTTGACACGGACGGCACGGGTTTTACGACCCTCCATAGTTTCACGGCAGCCCTTGATCCTTATTATACCAACAGCGACGGACTTTGGCCGCGGAGTGTTTTGGCTTTATCTGGCAACACTTTGTATGGGACAGCGGAAAATGGAGGCAGTTCGGGCAATGGCACGCTTTTCTCCGTCAATGCAGATGGTACGGGCTTTACCAACCTCCATAGTTTCACAGCGCACCTTCCGGGCACCAACAGCGACGGAGCTAATCCGTTCGGCGGTTTGATTTTATCGGGCAAGACCCTGTACGGCACGACCGGGGCTGGCGGCAGTTCAGGCTATGGCACGGTGTTCAGTCTTTCGTTGGGTTTGTCACCGCCGACAATTGTCTGCTCTACGCCACTGATCCTCGAATGCACTAGAGGTGCGGCAGTTGGGACAATTCAAGCGGAAACTCAGGATACAAACGGAAATCCAATCCAAGTTGTCTGGACCATCGACGGCATATCATCTCAAACAAATAATATTTCGTCAGGAGGAACCATCACCGCATCCAATGTGACGCTTACGGCGAACTTTGAATTGGGGCAGCATGTCGTTGTGGTTTCTGCCTCGAACGGTCAAACGGACCCGGTTACGTGCTCCACAACAGTTACAGTCCACGACACGACGCCACCGCAGATAGTAAACATAGTGGCGACTCCCAACGTTCTTTGGCCTCCAAATCATCGAATGGTTCCGGTCAACGTGATGGTTGATGCAGTTGATAATTGCGATCCATCGCCGGTAGCGCGAATCACAAATGTAATTTGCAACGAGCCGCAAAATCCACTTGCTCCCGACTGGCAGATCACCGGAGCACAAAGCCTTAATCTGCGGGCGGAACGGTTGGGGGAGGGACACGGACGGATTTATACGATTGTTGTCCAGTGCAAAGACCTGAGTGGAAATGTTTCAACCGCTTCGGTTGATGTCACCGCCCCGCACAACTAAAGCCGCGCCCGTTTGCTTGTCGTAGCTGGGAAGTTTTTGAGGTGGCCAAGGTCCCGCCACCCCTCAGCACGCATGTTAAGCGACTCAGCATGTCTCCCGTGAACATCGATGAACCCATTACTGTCGAGCCTTACAATCCAGCGTGAGCAACACAGTTTACCCGTGAGAGAGATATTCTCTGTCAGGCGCTGTCAGTTGGACCTTCGCGAGTCGAGCACATCGGCAGCACATCCATTGCAGGCATGCACGCCAAACCGATCGTGGACATCATGCTCGGGTTGGACAGTTTCCCTGCTCCTCCGGCAGTCTCTGACCGGCTCTGCTCCCTCGGTTACGAGGCATTGGGCGAGGCCGGTGTTCCGGGACGCCTCTACTTCGGCAAACGTCGGCCAACCGCTTTCAACGTGCAGGCGGTCTCGTTTGATAGTCCCCTGTGGAAGAACAATCTTCTCGTGCGGGACTTTCTTGCCACTCACCCTGCCGAAGCGCGACGTTACGCCGATGAAAAACAACGTGCCTTCCAAGCAGGCCACAGAAGGCTTCTTGCCTACTCTACGGCCAAAGCTTCAACCATGGCGGTGTTGCTTGCTGCTGCGCAACGATGCAAGCAACTCGCCTAACCCCTATTGAGCCCACGCGCAACTCTCCACTCTCCACCCTCGACCCCCGTCCCTCGTACTTTTGACACTGCCTTGACACTCGTCAAATCTCTCCAACTCCCTCCCGCCGAATCCCTT
>Ga0137403_10007566_pt1 | contig 12231 bp, 9 predicted proteins | sample CZOMad2_1_16fung_FD_122057 | JGI IMG/M metagenome (GOLD analysis project Ga0137403, IMG submission 122057) | Vadose zone soil fungal communities from Angelo Coast Range Reserve, California, USA - CZOMad2_1_16fungal (Hybrid Assembly) | ecosystem: Environmental > Terrestrial > Soil > Vadose zone...
ATGCAACGCGTTGTCGAATGCGAGAGCGATCTGCTCAGCCACTACCGAAAGAAATTGAACTTCCTCGGCGGTATAGACATCGGGAGCCTTACTGCCAAAGGTGAGGGTTCCGACTTTGCTGTGGGCTGTCGTTAGAGGGAGAGTGCACAGACAGTGGACACCGTACTTCTTTAAAATCTCTTGGAGTTTGGAAAACCGAGCGTCGCGGGTTTCGAGCGAAGTGACCAGAGGCTCTTGATTCTGATAGACCCACCAGGCATCCGATTCCTCCATGGCTAGTTCTGGGTCTGGAAGGATAGCTGCTTCTGTTTCCGCGTCGACAACATGCCGGTGAAAGGTATTCGATTTCTCGTCACGAATCGACACACAGACATAATCAAACCGGACGACGCTGTGCAACTCCCTCACCAGCGCGCTAAATAGATCCTGTCGATCTCGATGCGTTCCGATTACATTCGATACGCGGACGAGCGATTCATATCGTGTGGCCACAGAAAGTCGAGGCCGGTCGGCGACTTCTTCCGCTCGCATGGACTAACCTCTCAGAAGCTTCCCTTTGATGCTTGGATGCGCGACTTGAGCGTAGGTTAGAACCTGCCTAGATACTTCCAGGTCTAGTGTTCGGTCTCGATTGTGCCGGCTTTTGTGCCCACCCAACAGACAGATGGGCACATCTGCGCCCGGCCAGCCACCTGCTACGATCACAACTAAGTTGTTTTGTTTCAGCGGAAACACTGGAAACAGGAGGCTTGTTTTGAATAGACCTCCTGCCTTGGCCGCAGGAGGCCCCCGGTTCAAATCCGGGCGCCCCGACCAGTGACTTACTAGACTTACTGCCTCTCCTTCTACGCGCAAATCTCCTCGCGAGAGACCTATGAGAACGGTCGAGCCGGTGGGCGAAAGCGTCCGCCCTTTTCCGACACACCGGAAAAAATAGACATCTGGTCGCGTACTTACTGCACGGACTGCTCGTCTTGGAGTTTGCGGAGCGAGCGTTGCGCTGGCTCGAAGGCCGGATCTAGGCGGCAGGCGTCGAGCATGAACGCGATCGCCTCAGAGGGGCGGCCCAGGGACGAGGAGCACAGTCCGAGGTTGTAGCTGGTAGCAGCCGAGCTTCCGAACAGATCGTTCGATATTTTGAACATCGAGGCTGCATCTTCAAAGAAACGCAGTTCGAGAAGCAGCACGCCGCAGTAGAATGCAAGGACGTTGTCGTTCTGAGTCAAGGGGAAATGATTCTTCCAAGTAAGTAAAACCGCGTTACGAAGATCTTCGCGCTGAATGAGCGCGTTGCGAATCTGGCGGGCCAGCGCCGGAAAGACACGGGTCAGAGTAGTGGGATCCCAGCGACTTAGCCGCAAGAGCGCGAGTATTTCCGGGGCGGCCATTTCGTCGATGTGCGGATTTAGCCAAGCGAGCAGTGCGAACAGGTCATCAGAACCAAAGGTCTGTGTTTCCTCATACTGCGCCTTAGTAGCGGAAAATGAGCGTCTTGAGCGGTCCTGAAGAAACGCACAGGTGTTCAAGCTCAAGGAATGTTTGGCCGGCAGCAACGCCTGCGCGGCAATGCCTGCAAAGTGTTGGGCGATGGCATGAAAATTAACCATTTGGGAGAAAACGTTGGGGGCGTGAAACTCGAACGCCGGCGGTCCCTGAGCAAGCGCCAGGTCTGCTTCGTACACAAATCCTTTGTCGGAGGCCAAGACCAGCATCGGACCGCTAATAGTCCTACTGATGCCTTCCAGGGTCTTGAGCGCCTGGGAAGGAAACAATACCGTAGCGTTCGGCACGTTCCGGCGATAAGAATCCACAATTCTGTTCCAGGAACGGTCTTCATAGCGGTTCTCGGGCACTGCCACCGTCGTATAGGAAAACTGCAGGCGCTGCAGGTTTTCTGGCGCCGGGTTGTCTGAGTTTTGGCGGATGCTCTTTGCGGTTTGCAGGAATTCGAAGATTTGGCCTTCTTTGATCAGAAAAGCATCTTGTGGAAGACTGTCGAAGAAATAGTTCGCGATTACAATGAGAGGGTCGCGAGATTGCGCCTTTGCGGCAAGAAAGCGAGGACTGATCTCCTGCGAGGCATCGAATACATCAAATTCGAGGATGCTTCGCTCGACGAATTCCGCTAAATACGGATTCGTGCGCCAGCTCTCGATCAAGCTTTCGGAACAATCGGTCATGCAATAGCGCACTCTTTCCAGGGGAAGATCACGGGACCGCAAAAGAGTCTCGAGACACCGAAGAAACAAGAACGAGAATTTTCCCGTTCCAGCTCCTAACTCCAGAACGCGTATCCGCTTTTGCGGAGTTAGCGGATCAGAGTCTTTTTCGCAAGAATCGAGGCAGTCGCAAATAAAACCAAAAACGATGCGCGCATGGATCCCGGCAAAGAAGGGGTTGTTGGTGATGAAGTGCGGAACCATGTCCTCGGTCCAGGCTCGCAGACCGCGCCGCACGTAGGTATCACGCTGCAACCGCCAAACCACGGAGTCAGATAGCCGGACGCCAGTCTCCAGGGTAACCTGGTCTCTTCGGGCTGGATCATCAGCGGTTGGAAGCATGGACATCCATTTTTTCTCCCGAATCGGTAGCTAATTCTGCCCTATGTGTAAGAGAAAAGCCCGGAGACTCAGCTCCGGGCCTTCTTCGGGTTGGTCAAAGGAATGGAGTAGCTAGCTTCTTGGCGGAAAAACGCCGATGAGCGCGATGATAAACGTCAAGCAGAGATACGGCATCATGTTGTTGTGCGGCAGGTTGCCGCCGGTTATAGAGGTGCCGAACGGATTCATCTGCACGTTCGTGGGTGGGTTTGAAGGCACATAGACGCTTCCGAAGCCCTTCTGTCCCGATGCCCAGGCGTTGTTGACCGGAGTTGCCTGGTTACTCGTGGTGGTGGCCTGTATCCCGTGAGCATGCGCGGGCATTTCGGTCTGCAGCAGAGTTACGTTCTGCTCCCCGCCGATTTCCCCCAGGTTACGCAGGCTTAGACCAGGTCCTTGGCCCTGCTGCAAAGGCGCGGAACCTTGCAGATTCGGGAGGGCGAAGGTGCTCTTCCCGTCGCCACCATAGGTCGTGCCAAGTAGGGAAAACAGGGCGGTATTCTGGTTGATCGGCATGAGCTGGCCATTGCACAAGGCCCAACCCGTGGGGGCGAAGTTGCCGGCAAAAATTCTGATCTCCGCTACAAATGGATTTGCCATTAAGGTCCTCTCCCTTTAATTCTGCGAGGGGAAAATCCCCTGAAGCGCGATGATGAAATTGAGAACCAGGTACGGCGACATATTTTCATGGGGCTGGCTGCCGCCTGTGGGCACGACGCACGCCGGATTCATGCTGGAGTTGGCGGTAGAGTTGTAGAGATTCGTATTCGGGGCGCACAAGTTCCCCGAAGCGCTGGGAGAGGTCGGCGGTGTGGTGGAGGACCCGACCGGAACATGGTTATGCGCGGGCATCTCGGAGATGTTGAGCGTATGGGCGGTTTCGCCACCGAGCTCGCCCAAGGAAATGCCATCGCCCACGTGCACGGGCATCCGGCCTTGCAGGTTGGGTAGGCCGAAGGTTACTCTTCCGTCTCCACCATAGGTGGTACCCAGGATGGAAAAGAGTGCCTGGTTCTGGTTGATGGGCAGTAGTTGGCCATTGCAGAACGACCAACCCTTGGGAGGAAAATTCCAACTGATGATTTTGACTTCGCCGAGAAATGGTTCTGCCATGTCGTGAATCTCCTCTCAGTTCCCGCAAACCCCAATTATCGGCGAGTCTTGCGGCACCACTTCAAGTCACACCTTTGCGCACACTTAGGTCTGTGACGGAAAAACTCCGAAGAGCGACAGAATAAAGTTGACCGCCAAGAACGGGACCATGTTGTCATGGGGTTGCGAGCCACCAGCCGACCCCAGAGCGGCCGGGGCCATAGTGACGCTGGGAGGAGTGTCACCGTACAGACTGCCGGAGCTTGAGAGAGCCCATACACCGTTAGCAGGGCTGTTTTGATTGCCTGCCGTCGCAAAGGCCTGCGGCACGTGGCTGTGTGCGGGGATCTGGCTGGTGGTCAGCGTAACGGTTTCCACGCCGGCGGACTGTCCCAAGGCAAATCCCGGTCCTACGTGGATCGGCACGCGGCTTTGCAGATTAGGCAGGGCGAAGGTTGACTGCCCATCGCCGCCGTAGGTGGTTCCGATCAGGTTGAAGAGAGCGTCGAACTCGCTGATGGGAAGCAGAGAGCCATCGCAAAAGGCCCAGCCTTGCGGGGCGAAATTGCCGCCAAACATTCGAATCTCACCGATGAACGGATTTGACATGAAAATCGCAGCTCCATCCTGCAGGTGTGGCTCGCTCGAATCTTGCGAGCGAGGCAGATACTAACACTGTTCGTGCCGAAGAACTACTGCTGAGTCCGACTAAAGTTATAAGATTAGAGACTCTTAAAGGATAGTACGACGGTACTGTTGGACGATTCCCATCCCAGTACGATCCCGCTATTGAGTACCGACCTCTCTTTAGACAATGTAGAGGAAATCGCACAATCTGTAAGCCCAGGAGCTTCCGATGATGTTTTCCAGACGTGGTTTTATTGTGGCCGGCCAAGCGCTCCTCGCCTCAGCTGCGCTGCCGCTAAGAATCTTTGGTGCCGCAGGTAGCTCAAGCCTTGGCTCATCCAAAGTAGCCAACCTAGGTTCCTTGACCAAGGCGAATTTCCTGCCACTGGTGAACAGCAGCTTTGCGGTTGGTTCGAGTTCGCTTACCACCGCCTGGTTCACGCTGCTCTCGGTAGAAGACATGAATCCGAAGACGCCCGCGCTGACGACTTCGATGGCTGTTATGCCAAAGAAAACAAAGACGCCTGCGGCGAAGTTGGACACCTTCGCCCTGCATTTCCATGGAACTGGAGAGGCACTGCCGCAGGGCACATACGAATTCGAGCATCGCTCCCTTGGCAAGTTCTCCCTGTTTATCGTCCCCTCTGGGGCGACTACTTATGCGGCCATCATCAGCCATCTCTTGAGCGCCGCGCCACTGCCAGGTCCCCTACCGATCAAAGCAAAGCCGAAGGCTGGCGTTCCAGTAAGATCTGAAAGTCTTTCGCCGACGCTCTAAGAAAACCCAACCGCTCGAATAGACGGACGGATGGATTGAAGTCTTCCACATAGATAGTCGTTGATTTTCGCGCCTGATGCGCTTCCCGCAGGATGTCTGTGAGGACGGCCGAGCCAATGCCCTTATTTCGGCTCCGCGGGGTGATGGTTATGTCCAATATGTGGAAGCGATCGGGACCGCGGTCGAGGTATAGCCGTCCTACCGGCTTCTCCTCCAGACAAATGATGTCATGGTGCGCTGCGGGATATTGCCGCGCGTAAGAGCTCTTCTGCGCAGCGAATTGCATTTGCAGGAAGCTTTGCTTCTGAGCATCAGTCCAAGGCGCCAAAACCAATTCAGAAGTCCTGGTGCTCGCGTAAAGTTCAAATAGAAAGGCATGGTCCGACTCGCAAACCGCTCGCAGCGTTATCGGCATAAGAGACTATCGAAGTGGCTGGCGCATCCGGGAAAATATCACCTGATAGCGCATGCCCGCGGAGTCCGGACCGAGGGGCACAAGAAAGAGATCCAGCTTCCCGAGTTTTTCATGCTCCAGTTCGTAAATCCCCTGGGGGCAACAGGGTGCTAGCGGGCCTCGGAAAATAAGCGAGAATTGTTCCACGGCCGCGGAAGGATCTTTTTCCGACACCTCGTATAGCTCAATAGGCAGAGATGCGGCCCCTGGAACCTGGAGCTGGAAGGTAGTATTCAATTGTTCGGTGAAGACCTGGCTATTCAGATGGTCCAGCATTAGGATCGCTCTCCAAGGGCACACCCGCGACGCTCTGGTCCTGGTCGGCGGCCTTCCATTCCATTTCGCAATACATTGAGTCGCCGCCTTCCCCGACAAAACCGAGGCGTTCGTACAAACGCCTGGCGCGGTTGCCGTGCAATACATTTAGCCGCAGCGCCGAGCGTGAACGGGCGGCATCGTGAATCAGCGTTCCAATCAGATGCCCGCCAATACCACGGCTCCGAAATTCCGGGAGCAGGGTGATATCCACCAACCGGATCTCGCTTTGGCGGCGAGAAATAATAATCGAACCAGCGCGGCTTTCGCCAACGCAAATTATGCAAATCTCGGCGGACGGATACTCTGCCGCATATCCCCGCCTCCGGGCAGCAAACTGCATTTCGACAAAGCTGGCTTGCTGCGCGGAATTCCAGCCCCACGATTCCATCTCGTCCTGGCGGGTGCTCGCATAGGCGTGAACTAAGAATTCGTTGTCGGCAGGAGATGCCGGCCGCAAGGAGATTTCTCCGAGTGGCACTGTTTCGCCTTCTTTAGATGCCATGAAAGGGATGGCCCATATTTTGTTGTTCGCCTGAAACTACGGCACCGGTCCGCGATCAAGGGGCGGCCCGGACTTCACCATTGCATCTAGCAGAGCAGTTATTTGCTGCCAAACCGAAAGACCAGCCCGGCAGATATCCGCACATCATTTTGTGTTGCGGATGAACCGCTGACCCGGTCGAACCTGGTCAGCAGATACTCGGCTTGCACCAAGCGAATCGCAAGATGCCGCCGGAAGGGTACATCGACACCTCCGCCGATGGCCATGGCAAATCCGTTCTCGCCAGCGTCAACGCCGCCCGAGCTGGCGTTCAGGCGTCCGCCGCCGAGGAGAACTTGCGCAAAAGGGTTCACGCGACTGTACCGGCGAAGCGTCATTCGCGGCCCGAACAGATACGTGTACATCGTGCTGGTGACTCCCGCAGGCAAGCCGCTGAAGCGGTATGCGCCAAAATCGGCGACCGCGGAGAAGCGATCGCTGAAGTTGTACGCCGCAGACCCGCTGCCGCCGTTGAGGTTGTAGCCCCCTCCGCCGTTGCCGGGATTGGCACGAATATACGAATAGGATGCCGATGCTTCAAATTGGGGAGTCTCTACTGCGGCTTGTTGGGCGCGCGCCGAAATCGCGCAGCCAACGAAGAATCCGGCGATTACGGCCGCCCGTCTTACGGAGCGTAACGACTCCGTCCAGCAATTGTTTTTCATGTCCATGCCCTTTTGGTTTCGCCTGAGATGACTGCCAAGCTCTTACGGTTGAACGATAAGTGTGACCGGCGCTGAGTGCTGCACAGCACCCGAGGTGGCCGTGACGGTGACCGTATAGGTACCCGGCGCCGTGCCCAGGTTCTGGAAATTCTTTTGGGATCCGGCACATCCATACAGGCCTAACCCGCCGCACAACATCAGGAGCATCAAGAACCATCCCTTCCTCCAACGGCGTTTCTGCAACCCGAAACCGGAAAGAACGAGTCCGGCGAAGGGCAGCAACATGGCGTAGAGGGGTATGCGAGTGCGTTCCGAGTTTTGCGCGAGGAAAGGATCGCCTCCAGTGGTCGACACAACCAAGTTAGAGGTCGCCGGATTTGCTCCAGGCGTGACTGTCGCCGGGGTAAAGACGAAGGAGGTCTTCGCCGGCAGGCCGGTTGCAGTGAATACGATGGGGTTTGCGAACGCGTTGTTTTGTGGAGTCACCGTGAGCGTATAGCTCGCTGTCTGCCCGGCCCTGATAGTGATGGTTGTCAGGTTAAAAGCCAGGGTGAAATCTGGAGGGGCGGTAACGGTGGTCACATCCGAGGCTGCGTCGTTCGCGGTGTTGAGTTCGCCACCGCCGGAAACACTGACGACGTTAGTCACACTGGCGGCTGCGTTGGCTGCAACGGTTGCGGTCGCCGTAATGGCTGGATAGCTTGCCGCGGCAGCCAAGGCATCGCTGCGTGTGCAAGAGAGCGTTCCGATAGAACAGGTCCAGCCGGTTCCGGCAAGCGCCGTAACGGTAAGTCCGGCAGGCGGAACTTCCGTCACAGTCACCGGCCCTGCCGTTGGCCCGGGTCCAGCATTGCTAACGATAACCGTATAGGTTGCGCCCGTTTGTCCCTGGAAGAAATTCCCGGTGTGGGTCTTGGCAATGGTCAGGTCGGGAGACAGCACGTTGATGGAAGCCGTTGCTGTATTGCCCGTGCCGCCGTTGGTAGCGGTGACGGTTCCCGTCGTGTTGACCTGGGTGCCGGCGGCTACCGCCGTAACGTTAACGGCGAAGGTGCAGGATACGCTGGTCGCAATGGTGCCGCCAGTCAAACTGACGCTTTGCGAACCCGCAGTCGCAGTGACCGTCCCACTACCACACGTACCGGTGAGGCCGTTGGGCGTGGAGACTGCCAACCCGGCAGGCAACACGTCGGTAAACGCAACGCCGGTCAGCGCAACCGCTGCATTGGCATTCGTGATGGTGAAGCTGAGAGACGTAGAGTTGGCCAGCCCGATCGAGGCTGCCCCGAACGACTTGCTGATCGATGGCGGTGTAGCCACCGAGAGGTTTGCGGACGCAGTGTTGCCCGTACCGCCGTTCGTGGAGCTTACCGCTCCGGTCGTGTTTGTGTAAGAACCGGGCGTTGAACTCGTGACATTGAGGCTGATGGTGCAGGAAGAACCTGTAGCGATGGTTCCGTTCGTGTGATTTACGGTGCTCACTCCGGCCGCGGTCACAACATTTAGCGTGCCGCCGCATGTATTCGTCAGACCGGCAGGTAGCGCCGAAAGAATTCCTACCGGCAATGCATCCGTGAACGCGACGCCAGTCAGCGCCACCGCGTTTGCCAGAGGATTTGTGATCGTAAAGGTCAAGACAGAGGTGCCGCCAGGTGTGATAGCAGTGGGGGCAAACGCCTTGGCAATGGATGGAGGCGCGATCACGCTGATGCTGGCTGACGCTGTCCCTCCCGTGCCGCCCTGCGTGGAAGTTACGTTGCCCGTCGTATTGTTCTGCGTTCCGGCCGCGGTTCCCGTTACGTTCACGGAGAACGTGCAGGAAGTGCTCTGCGCCAGTGTCGCCCCCGCCAGGCTGATTACGCTCGTTGCCTGCGTGCCGGTGATCGTTCCGCCGCCGCAAGAGCCCGTCAGGCCGTTGGGTGTCGCAACCACCAAGCCTGCAGGCAGCGCGTCGCTGAAGCCGACACCGCCCAGGGTCGTGGTCGTGTTGTTGTTCTGAATCGTGAAGGTCAAGCTCGTCGAGCCGTTCAGTGGAACGCTCGCCGCACCGAACGCCTTGATGATTACCGGAGGAGCTGCCACCGTGATGCTGGCATTCGAGGTATTTCCGACGCCGCCTTCCGTCGAGGTAACTTGGACGCTGTTGTTCTTAGCTCCGGCGGCTGTCCCGGTAACATTCAACGAAATGGCGCAGGATGCAGTCGCAGCCAATGTTCCCACAGACAAACTTGCCGAGCCGGCACCGTTGGCTGCGGTCGCAACCCCTCCGCAGGTATTGCTCAGACCGCTCGGAGTGGAGACGACCAAACCCGCTGGAAGATTGTCGGCGAAGGCGATGCCGGTTAATGACACGTTGGTATTCGGATTGGTGATCGTGAACGTCAAGGACGTTGAGCCATTCAGCGGAATGCTCGCGGCGCCAAATGCCTTGGTAATTGTGGGAGGCGTAGCAACCGTCAAGCTGGCTGTGGCGGTGTTGCCGGTCCCACCGTTGGTTGAGCTAACGCTGCCAGTGGTGTTGACGAAGTTTCCGGAAGCCGTGGCAGTTACGTTCACGGTTACAGTGCAAGTGCTGCTCGCAGCGACAGTCCCGCCCGTCAGCGAAGCGCTGCCCGAACCAGCCACTGCGGTAGCCGTGCCACCGCACGTATTGGTCAATCCGTTGGGTGTGGCCACCACAATTCCGGCCGGCAGGGTATCCGTGAACGCCACGCCGGTCTCGGCAACTCCGTTGGCCGCCGGATTCGTAATTGTGAACGTCAGAGAGGTCGTGCCGTTCAGCGGAACTCCTGCCGCACCGAACGCTTTGGCGATAGAGGGGGGCGCGACCACGTTGACGCTAGCCGAAGCCGTCCCTCCGGTGCCGCCCTGCGTTGAAGTCACATTCCCGGTCGTGTTGTTCTGCGTGCCCGCTGCAGTTCCCGTTACGTTCACGGAGAACGTGCAGGAAGTGCTCTGCACCAGTGTGGCTCCCGTCAGGCTGATCACGTTGGTTGCTTGCGTGCCGGTAATCGTTCCGCCGCCGCAAGAGCCGGTTAGCCCATTGGGTGTCGAGACTACCAGTCCCGCAGGAAGCGTGTCGTTGAAGCCGACACCGTTCAGTGAGGTTGTGGTGTTGTTGTTCTGAATCGTGAAAGTCAGGCTCGTCGAGCCGTTCAGCGGAATGTTAGCCGCGCCAAATGCTTTGATGATCACCGGAGGAGCGGTGATGCTGACGCTGGCATTGGAGGTATTGCCGGTCCCGCCTTCGGTCGAGGTCACCTGGACGCTATTGTTTTTGACTCCCGCGGTGGTTCCAGTCACATTCAAGGAGATAGCGCATGAGGCGCCTACTGCCAGCGTTCCTGCGGACAGGCTCGCCTGACCCGCGCCGGCTACCGCCGTTGCGATGCCGCCGCAAGTGCTAGTCAACCCGCTGGGCGTGGAGACAACTAGGCCCAGGGGGAGATTATCGGTGAATGCGATCCCGGTCAGTGGAATGGTGTTGGCCCCCGGGTTGGTGACGGTAAAGGTGAGCGACGTCGAGCCGTTCAACGGAATGCTGGCCGCGCCGAATGCCTTGACGATTGCCGGTGGTGTCGCTACGGCAAGGTTAGCCGTTGCCGTGTTTCCCGTACCCCCATTCGTGGAGGTCACTGTCCCCGTGATGTTCGTATACTGACCCGACGCTGCTCCCGTCACCGTCACATTGAACTGGCATTGGCTGTTTACCGCGATCGTCGCACCCGACAGCGCTATCCCGGTCGGCGCCGTCAGCGTCAACGTCCCACCACACACCGTCGCCGAGGCGTTCGGTATCGTCAGTCCTGTCGGCAAGGTGTCCGTAAACGCCACGCCCGTCAGCGCTACCGCATTTGCTGCAGGGTTGGTAACCGTGAAGGTTAGCGATGTCGTGGCATTCAGCGCAATCGTGTTGGGGTTGAACACCTTGGCGATGGAGGGTGGCGCTACCACGTTGACGCTGGCTGAAGCTGTTCCGCCCGTTCCGCCTTCCGTGGACGTGACATTCCCGGTGGTGTTGTTTTTCGTTCCGGCCGCGCTGCCTGTGACATTAATTGCGAACGTGCAGGAAGTGCTCTGCGCCAGTGTGGCTCCCGTCAGGCTGATCACGTTGGTTGCTTGCGTGCCGGTGATCGTCCCGCCGCCGCAAGAGCCCGTCAGACCGTTGGGTGTCGCAACCACCAAGCCTGCAGGCAGCGTGTCGCTGAAGCCAACACCGCTCAGGGTCGTGGTCGTGTTGTTGTTCTGAATCGTGAAGGTCAAGCTCGTCGAGCCATTCAGCGGAATGCTAGCCGCGCCAAACGCCTTGATGATTACCACAGGACCTGCCACCGTGATGCTGGCATTTGACGTATTACCCGTCCCGCCCTCTGTGGAGGTTACCTGGACGCTGTTGTTTTTCACTCCGGCCGTCGTTCCCGTCACATTCACGGAGATCGTGCACGAAGCACTAGCTACAAGTGTTCCAGCCGACAGACTCACCTGACCCGCGCCCGCTACTGCAGTCGAGGTACCTCCGCAGGTGTTGCTCAGCGCATTGGGCGTGGCTACCACCAAACCTGCCGGCAAGTTGTCCGTGAAGGCTGCCCCCGTCAGGGTAATACCGGTATTCGGGTTGGTGATGTTAAAGGTCAGGGAGGTCGAGCCATTCAATGGAATGCTGGCCGCGCCGAACGCCTTTGTGATCGTCGGCGGTGTGGCCACCGTCAGGTTAGCCGTCGCCGTGTTGCCAGTCCCGCCGTTGGTTGAGCTAACGCTGCCAGTGGTGTTGACGAAGTTCCCGGAAGCCGTGCCCGTCACGTTCACGGTTACGGTACATGTAGAATTGACGGCCACCGTCCCGCCCGTCAGCGAGCCGCTGCCCGAGCCGGCCACCGCCGTAGCGGTGCCTCCGCAAGTGTTGGTTAACCCGTTTGGTGTGGCGATGACGATTCCGACGGGCAAAGTGTCCGTGAAAGCCACGCCCGTTTCGGCAACAGTGTTGGCCGCTGGATTCGTGATCGTGAAGGTCAGAGAGGTCGTGCCGTTGAGCGGAATTGTTGCTGCACCAAAAGCCTTGGCGATGGAGGGCGGCGCCACCACGTTGATGCTGGCTGAAGCTGTTCCGCCCGTTCCGCCTTCCGTGGACGTGACATTCCCGGTGGTGTTGCTTGTCG
>Ga0137403_10007567_pt1 | contig 12231 bp, 13 predicted proteins | sample CZOMad2_1_16fung_FD_122057 | JGI IMG/M metagenome (GOLD analysis project Ga0137403, IMG submission 122057) | Vadose zone soil fungal communities from Angelo Coast Range Reserve, California, USA - CZOMad2_1_16fungal (Hybrid Assembly) | ecosystem: Environmental > Terrestrial > Soil > Vadose zone...
CATCCTCGCCGCCGACGTTGATCTCAATCAGAATTGGCAGCGTCTTGCCCGCCTTCTCCGCCGCCGCATTTAGTTTCTCCGCAAGCCGGACGGAGTCGACCGAGTCCACCGCCCCGAACAACTCTGCCGCCCTCGCTGCCTTGTTACTCTGCAGATGCCCAATCAAATGCCACTCCGCATCCGACAAATCATGCAACGATCCAGCTTTGTCGGCAAATTCCTGCACACGATTCTCGCCAAACACGCGCAATCCGGCAGCATGCGCCTCGCGAATGCGTTCTACGGGAAACGTCTTGCTCACTCCCATCAGCGTGATTTCTTCTGGATTGCGACCAGCCAGCCGGGCAGCGGCGGCGATCCGCGCGCGCACTCGAGCGACGTTTTCAACGATGGACATTGGAATGATTTAATCACAGGAGCGGGGGGAGGAGTCCCGAGCTGGCATAGTGAATAGTCAGATTTTAGAAGAGAACCACGCATAGACGCGCTTAGGCCGTCACCTCTGCAATCTGACCTCTAATCTCTGACCTATTCTGTCCTACATCATCGCCACGGGCGGCGCTGGTTCGTTCGGATCCCCGGCACTGGAAAGGGGCAGTCTGATCATCAAGACGGCCAAGGCAACCATCACGGCCATGCCCGCAAAATACGACGGCTCACTGAAGATTTGCGGTCTGGCCCATGCGGGAGCAAACTGCAGGCCGGCCCAAAGCAGCCCTAGCACAGCTTCACCGGCGATCAGTCCGGATGCTGTGAGCACTCCTGCATTCTCCACTCGCGCCTTCTGCGCCGAGTTAAACCCTCGGCGTTTGGCCAGCCAGTCTCCCATCGAGCGGAAAACGCCGCCAAGGAAAATTGCAAACGTGGTTTCAAATGGCAAGTACATGCCGACGGCGACCAGCATGGGGCTGCGTACCTGCATCATGATCATGGCGATTCCCATGAGGATGCCCACTACCACCAGCGGCCAGGGCATATCGCCGCCGACAATGCCCACCGCCAATGTAGCCATCAGCCCAGCCTGCGGTGCCGAGAGTTGACGGTCGCCAAAGCCAATTCCTCCGGCCTTGATGTTGGCTTCGTGGAGCAGCATCAGCGGGAAGTACATAACCAGACTCGCTACGACTACGGCAATCAGTTCCGCCAACTGAATCGTGCGAGGCGTACCGCCCAGGATGTATCCCACCTTGAAGTCCTGTAGCAACTCACCCGCAACCGCCGCTGAAACGCAAACTACCGCGGCCACGCCCAGTACCGCCGCCACCCCTGAGATACCCGAGACTCCAAGTGACACCATGAGAAGCGCGGCGATGATCAGAGTCGACAGCGTCAATCCGGAGATTGGATTATTGGAGGACCCGATCATTCCCACCAGGCTGCCCGAAACCGTGGCAAAGAAGAATCCAACGACGAGCATCACTACGGCTGCCAGAATCGCCGGCCATATCAGCCCCGTCAAGTGAATGTAGAGGAAGCACATGAGCACGAACATCACGGCAATCAATCCGAACACGGCCTTCGAACTCATGTAGCGTTCGGTGCGCGACATCTGCGCTCGCTGGTCGGACGTCTGTCGCAATTCGCTGAATGCCCTGCCCAGCCCTGCTGTCAGGCTGGCTCGCATCTTGAACAAGGTGTAGGCCGCGCCCACCAGCATTCCGCCGACGGCGATGGGCCGCACGATGAATCGCCACACCGCCACCGACATCGTCGCCCAGTCACCGGAGGTGTCAGTGGGAAGATATTGTCTGAGCTGAGGTCCCAGGAAAAACATCAGGAGCGGAACCATCATTCCCCAAGCCAGGACACCACCCGCAAATTGAATCGAGGCCAGCCGAAGCCCGATGATGTAGCCCACTCCCAAATATGCGGGGCTCACGCTTGGCGCCGCGAATGTGCTAGCACCTCCGGCCGCCACAACGTTCGTGGTTCCTGCCGGACCAAGCCGGACCTGACTGCGACCCAAACTGCCGACTGCAAAATGAAAGTCTTGATCGGCGGCAAACAATCCGAAGCGGCCGAGCATATACACCACCCCGCCGACGCCAATATTCCAGAAGAGGTATTTCGCAGCTGCTGCGCCACGTTGTCCCGCTTTGTGAATTTCCGAAGCTGCGACCGACTCCGGAAACGGCAATTCCGGATCCTCCACCATGACCCTCCGCACCAACGAAACGAACAGCACCCCGAGGACGCTGCCCACCAACATCAATGCCGTCGCTTTCCAGTAGGCGTCGGCTGGACGGAATGAGGGCCAAGCCCGCGCAATCAAAAATGCTGGAATCGTGAAAATGGCGCCGGCCGCGACCGACTCACCGATCGAACCCGCGGTACGCGCAATGTTCTCCTCGAGCAGCGATCCCTTCCATGCCCGCAAAACCGCCATCGCAATCACGGCTGCCGGATACGTTGCCGCAATGGTGATGCCGGCACGCAATCCCAGGTACGCGTTAGCCGCACCCAGAACAACCGTCAGGACCAGCCCCAGAAGTATGGCCCGGAGAGTGAACTCCTTCATTTCCATTGTTTCCGGAACGTAGGGTCGATGCTTGCGGGGTTGTTGGGAAGCGGTATCAGCAGGAGTGCTCATTCAGGTTTCCTCGCCGCAATCAGGAGTTCATTTCCGATTCACATTAACAGAACGGCGCACCTTAGCACGCCAAAAGCCCGCTTTACAAGTGCACATACCGTCGCAAACAGGATGGAGACCGCCCCGCAACTTCGCTCCGGCTCCCGGGTTACAATAGGGGTTCTGGCCCGGAGGTACGCAGTGTCTCCCCTGGGATCACCCTCCCCGTGGTCGCGTGTCTTTCAGGAATTCCATTGCCCGAGTTGCGCTGGGCAGGAAGCCTACCGGTCACGGCCTCGTGGCTTCTTCGAAAAGGGATTTCTGCCTCTTCTGATGCTAAGACCAGTCCGTTGCGAGCGTTGCTATCACCGCAGATACATCTTTCGAACCGTTCCGGTGCTGGAGCGGGTTGCTCCCACCAGCAGGATCGAGAATCAATCTGCTAGTGACTCAAGTACTGGGACCCGCGTTGCATAACGCCCCGAGCCGCGTCTATACTGGCGATAGCTAGCCAGGCGGGAGCCCTCAACTGCTCGCCAGGTTGCGGGAGGCCGTCTTCAGCAGTACTGGCTTTCGAATACGAACTGCCCGAGGTCAAGCAGCCATTCCTCGCCGTTGGGCAGAACACGCTGCAGCTAGTCTGTTTTTTACGCTTTTTCCCGCCGATTGCCGTATCTGCAACGCCCCTTTGATTCGGATTTCCAGGCTCCCAGTTTGTGAAACTTGTCTGGAAGCGCTGCGTCCGCTCGCGGGCTCGCTCTGCAGCGTCTGCGGGGAAGCGTTGCTTTCCCCCGCGTTTATGGATCGGGCAGAGCCCCGGTGCGGACTCTGTCAATGCCTGCATCCTCCGTTTGAAAGAGCGGTGGCTTACGGCAGTTACGACGGCGGATTGCGCGACTTGATCCACTTGCTCAAGTACCAGCAGGTTCGTCCGGCAGCCGCTGTGCTGGGACGTATGTTGGCAGAGACGATCATTGGTGTTGAAACCACTCTGCCCCCCGGACTGATCGCAGTAGTTCCCGTCCCGCTGCACGTGCGAAAACGTGCCCAGCGCGGCTTCAACCAGTCCGAACTGATTGCGCGAGCCGCCCTGAAACAATTAGGGGGTCCGGAACGCTTTCAGATGTTAACCGGCGTGCTGGTACGGCGCCGCGAGACCGAATCTCAGATCGGACTGACGCGGCATCAAAGAAGAGAGAACCTGCGCGGCGCCTTTGCGGTTGCCGATCCCGAGCGGCTTGCGAAGCGCGACGTCTTGCTGGTGGACGACGTCTTCACCACCGGTACTACAGCTTCTGAATGTGCGCGAGTGCTGCGGCGCGCCGGCGCACACCGCGTTTGGGTTGCGACCGTGGCACGGACGTTGAAGGTCTCCGAAATATTCGCCGTTCCGGAGCAAGAGCCGAAAGAAGGAAATGTCGACCGCCTGGCAGCGGCGGCGAACGGCTAAGCAGTATGTCTTTGAGAAGCTACAACTCGGCAATGGCTGGCGGACACGGACACATGCCCGGCGCGCTGCTCGCCTCGGGAATACACCACCCTAGCGACGGCCATGCGCTGCATCAGCCAGTGTTGGTGCTGAACGCGTCCTACGAGCCCATCAATGTTTGCGCAGCTCGGCGCGCCATCGTACTGGTGCTCAAGGGCGTCGCCATGACCGAAGAAGAGAACGGACATTTCCTGCACGCGGCGCGCCTGGCCGTGCGCGTGCCATCGGTCATCCGGCTGCTGGAGTATCGCCGCATTCCGCACCAGTCGCGCGCTCTCTCGCGCAAGAACATCCTGCTGCGTGACCGCAACACCTGCCAGTATTGCAGCACGACTCTGCCTTCGGGCGAGCTCACTCTCGACCACGTGATCCCGCGTTCCCGCGGAGGCCTTTCCACCTGGGAGAACCTCGTCGCCTGCTGCCATCCCTGCAACCGCCGCAAGGGCAACCATCTTCCTCACGAAGCCAATATGAAGCCCACGCGCGAGCCTCGCTCCTTCAATCTTCACACCAGTCGCCACATCATGCGACTGATGGGCCACTCCGACGACAAGTGGCGCAAGTACCTCTTTTACTGAGAAAAGCAGCGTTTTCCCTCCTGGATTACAATAGAAAGAGAAGCAACGCGAGGAGCGCAATGAAGAATCTCTACGTTGGAAATCTGCCCCATAGCACTACCGAGTCTGAGTTGCGCACAGTTTTCGAGGCGCACGGTGCGGTAGAAAAAATCAGCATCGTGACCGACCGCGAAACCGGCCGTTCGCGGGGTTTCGCATTTGTGGAAATGACAAACGCCGGCGAAGCCGACAAGGCGATCGCAGCACTGGACGGCAAGGAACTGGGAGGGCGCGCCTTGAAGATCAACGAGGCCAAGCCCAAGACCGACCGGCCTAAGAGCGGCGGCGGCCAGCGGTTTGGCGGTGGTGGCGGACGCGATGACTATCAGGGCCACGCACGTCAGCCACGCGAGCCCCGCTGGTAGCTCCAGCGATTCGCCCGCAGCCTGTTTAGCACTGCCGGGCCGGTACCGACATTACAGAAATAGGGGGTTTGTAAATGCCAAGAGGACGATCGACGTTTACAAAGCGTCAAAAAGAACAAGCGCGGCAGCAGAAAGCTCGCGACAAAGCGGAACGCAAAAACCAGAGCAAGCAGGATAAACCGGAAGGCAGCCTGGACGAGTTCGACGAACAGCGTGAGATGCGTGAGGCCGCGGAAGCACAGGCGGCGCTATTCCGCATCGGCTCCGATGAAGCGGACGATTTCGCTGCGCCCCACGACAGTAAGGTCGATTCTTAAACGGCCTGTCGAGACTTGCCGGGGCGCAATGCCCCGGCGTGATCGGTCTCTATTTCTAGACAAAAACCTCACCCGGCAAAGCAGACAAGGTGCGCGTTGGCAGAGTGTTCTGGACGATGCGCTTCGGCAAGTTACCACCTGACAGATCCAACTGCTTCCGTTCGATGCGTAACTGCAACGTGCGCTCAATCTGCCGCAGTTCCATAACCTCTACGCCTGCGACCAACGAAGAAGCCCGGCCTTGCAAACCGGCCCGCCCGGTGCGACCGACTCGATGAATGAAGTCCTCGGCCATTTTGGGTAAGTCGTAGTTGATGACGTGGGCCACATCGTCCACATGCAAGCCCCGCGAAGCGATATCGGTGGCGACCAGCACCTGGTAGCGGCCTTCCTGAAATCCGCTGAGCGCTCCGTTGCGCTGCGATTGCGTGCGGTCACCGTGAATCTCCGCGGCGGCGAAGCCATCCCGCGTCAACTCCTTGGCCAGACGCTGCGCGCCGCGTTTGGTGCGTGTGAAGATGAGGGTCTGTCCCTTTTCTCCATAGAGCAACTGCCGCAACGTATCCAGTTTTTCGCCGGGGCGAACTTCGAAAGCCTGCAACTGTACGCTCTCCGCCGGTTTCAGGACCGAGCCCAGAGCTACTCGTACCGGATTGTGCATATAGTCATGCACCAGTCCTGCAACCGATTGCTCGAGCGTGGCTGAGAAGCAGAGCGTCTGGCGGCGGATAGGCAGCACCGACACGATGCGCCGGATAGCAGGGAGAAAACCCATGTCCAGCATGCGGTCGGCTTCGTCGAGGACGAGCATCTTTACGTTACGCAAGTCAACCAGTCTACGGTCGATGAAGTCCTGCAGCCGTCCGGGCGTTGCAATCACCAACGGGGAGCCCGCGCGCAGGCCCGTGATCTGGGACTTTTCCGATACCCCGCCGATTACCAGTGCGGCTTTCGTCATGTTTTTGTTGCGCAATTGTTCGTACTGCTCGTGAACTTGCATGGCCAGTTCGCGCGTGGGCAACAGAACCAGCGCCAGCGCCTGGCGCGAAGGCTCGCGATCCAGCATCTCGATAATCGGAATCAGGAACGCTAGCGTCTTTCCGGTGCCAGTCTGTGCCGTGCCGATCACGTCTATGCCTTCCAGTGCGGGCGGGATCGCCTTTTCCTGGACAGGGGTTAGGGTTAAAAATTGAGCTGCCGCCAGCTTCTGCTGCAAAGCAGCCGAGAGGGGCAGTTGCGAAAATACGGTCATTCGGTTGGTTCTTTCTTGGAGGGGCCCGTGATTACACACTCAGACACACATCAGGCGTTTCCGCGCCGCTCACATTTTTAGATTTACGCTGAAATAAACGGCGGGCAGGAAATGCGGAGATAAATCTGGTCCCACCAGGGACCACCGCGTGACGAGCAAACCGTGGAAATAGCGTCACAAGCAGTATAGCAGAAGCCGCCCTCGGCGGCAGTTACGTCAGTCACTCCGAGTGCCTGGGATGGGTCCAGCCCCAATGGCTCGGTTCCCCCATCCGGTAACTAGTCAGGTGGGCGTATGATTAGTCCATGGACCTCGTCGACGTCTCACACCGGCTCGTTGGCTTAAGGCAGGAAATACGCGACCTGCAAGACATGAACTCCCAGTATCAGGATCGCGACTCCCATACCCAGACGGACAAATCTGCACTCGAGCAACGCCGACTGAGGCTAGTACAGATCAAAGACGAACTGGCGGATATGAAACGGCGCCAGGCAAGACACTGGAAGGGTTGAAGCGTCCAAAGCCATCGGTGTTTTGGATCACGATTGCTGAGTGCCGACGGCTGACCGCTCTTACTGCGGTTTCTCCTGCGGCTTATCTGGTTGCTGTTCCGGCACCTTCTTCACTTCTTCCCCCTGATACGTGATCGTCACCTTCGATCCGAACCTCTTGTAATTCGAGTACTTGACGATCTCCCGGATCTTCACGTCGCCAATCGCGAACTTCAGCGTATCCTCAGCGCGGGTGTAGGTGGGGAACCAGTACTTGCCGTCAATCTGCTCGCGCCAGGTGGTGAACTTGGGGAACAGGTTTTCCTGATTTTTCTTCTTCTTGATGTCAGGCACAGTCTTTCCATAAGTCTTCACGATCTGAAAATCGTGGTCATCGACCCAGATCCGTCCCTGGAAATAGCGCTTCTTGCCGAGGATCTGTTTGGGCGCAATATCAAAGACGTAGGTGCTCAACTCGTCCTGTTTCTGCTGGCCGACATACAAGATGTCGTACTCCCCAATTTCGTCCGAAGTCAGCACAAACGGCAGGCGGTTTTCGATGTCGTCAAAATCTTCCTGGGTCATTCCGACGCGAACCAGGGTGGACTGCGGCGCGAAAACCACATTCCTTACCCTTCGTCCCTTGTCGTCGAAGCTCACGTCGAAGACTTGTTTGTATTCGCCGCCGTCGGGCGTGTCGCCTTCGAGTGTCTGCACCTTGACGTCTTGCCGATACGTGTACTGGTCGCGTGCTTCCCGGAACTCTTTCTCCTTGGCCGCAAAACGTTTGATGATCTCATCGACCGTGATTCCCTTAGGCTCAGACTTGTCGAGCGTGCCCTCCTGCGCGCGGACCACGGGCAACATAACAAACACCAAAACCAACGCTAGCATCAGTCGGACATAACGAAAGGGGGAAGTCATATCAATAGTGTAGCGAAAAGAGCACGTTGAAGAGATAAACAGCAGCTTCCACCCCCAAGGGCTGCCGTGCAAACAGCCCAGCGAAGGAGGTGGAAGACTGCAGTTCTGCCTGTTTTCTTAGATGCGCGGGATGCCTAAACGGTAGCGGCTTTTACGCTTCTTTACAGCCGCCGCCATTACGAATGCGGGGCAGCCTCCTTCGCCTTCTCGCCTTCCGGTGTCGGCAATACCTTCATCATCCCCCACTCGATGAGGGCGGGAAACAACTGATACAGCTTCACTACCGGATGCATCGTCCAGGGCACGATCACCTCTCTCTTATTCTTCCGATATCCGCCATAGACCGCGCGCGCCACTCGCTCTGCTGTGATACCACGCACCGAATTGGGGCGAGTATTGCCACGCCGGACGGCAATCATATTCTGGCCGAAATCCGTGGCTACATATCCCGGACACACCGTCAGCACGTGAATGTTGTCTTTCAGGAGTTCCAACCGGGCGGCCTTTCCAATCGCATTCAAGGCGAACTTGCTGGCGGAATAAGGAGCGCCGAAAACCAACGGAATATGTCCGGCCACGCTTGAAATGTTGATAATGGTCCCGCCGCCCGCTTCTCGCATCGCCGGAATGACAGCCTGCATCGACGCGATCACGGCGAACAGGTTGGTTTCAAACAGCTCGCGACACGCCGACATCTCCATCTCGGCGACCGTGTCTCGCATCCCCACGCCCGCATTGTTGATCCAAACATCGACACGGTCGAAATGGTGCAGCGTGAGCCCGAGCACGCGGTCGATCTCCTCCCGATGCCGCACGTCGCACGCCATAGCCAGCGTGCGATCGGTGTGTCCAACTCGATGGCGTGCCGCTTCCGCGCGGCTTGCATCGCGCGACAGCATCACGACGCCGGCTCCCTGGTCAGCGAAGATTTTGGCAATCGCTTCCCCAATACCCATCGAAGCGCCCGTAACGACCACAACTTTCCCGTCCATTTCCATGGCGACCCTTGTATCCCCTGGAGTGCAGCCGAGTCAACCGCTGGCGTAAAATCGAATCGCGTGGCCCGTCGAGTCGGGAACCGTTTGATCAAGCGTTTCGTTACAGTGATGCCGTAATGGTTCGTATGATGGCATCGCTTCGCAGGCTGCGAAAAAAGTCCAGGTTCGTATCAGGGCGTCGCTTGAAGCGATGCCGATAACGGTCGCCTTGAGATTGCCCCTTCAGGAGCGAAAGGCTTCGGAGACATCGTGAGTTTGCTGTTGCCTCTGTTTCCGCTCGATCTGGTGCTGTTGCCCGGCGTTCCTCTGCCCTTGCATGTCTTCGAGCCGCGTTACAAAGAAATGATCGCGGAATGTCTCGACGAGAAAAAGCCTTTCGGCGTAGTGCGCGCTTCCTCGAATGGCGTCGCCGAGATCGGCTGCACCGCGGAGATCGTCGAGGTTACCAAGCGCTATGACGATGGCCGCATGGACATCCTGACGCGCGGCGTCGAGCGGTTTGAGGTGCTCCAGGTTCACGAAGAACGCACGTTCCTGGAGGCGGAGTTTACGGTGATCGAAGACGAACCGGGCACGCCCACTTCCGATCTTGTGCAAAAAGCTGTTCACTTGCACGCGGAAATCGTGAAGTTGGCCGGAGCCGATTCCGATGGCCTGGAAGAAGGCGCCGAGCATCTGTCGTTCCTGTTGGCCGGCTCGCTTCCCCTCGACCTCGACTTCAAACAAAAGTTGCTCACCACTTTGTCGGAACCGAAACGTCTGCAGGCAGTCATCTCCTACCTGGAAGCCGTCCTGCCCGGCCTACGCCGCGCCTCCAAGGCGCGCTGGAATTGAAATCGAGGGAAGTTGCCTCAGAAACTGTTGCGCTTGGCCCGAAAGGGAATTATCACGACTGCTGCGAGGGCGACCGGTTGCCCGTCTTTGGTGGCGGGACGAAATTTCCAGCGCGCCAGAGCGCTCTTGGCCAGCGCGTCGAGACGATCGTCCGGACTGGTGAGGACGCGAATTTCTCCGACCGTGCCATCGGAATGGATGACCGCGTAGAGCGTAACTGTGCCTTGCACATTCGACCGCATCAATTCGATCGGATAGCCGGGGTCGGATTTCTGGATCGCGTCTGGTGCGCTGAGTTCACCAGCCTGTTGGCCCGACTTGAGTTCGGCAAAACGGATCACCCAGCTGCCGGTTGAGGAATTCAAGTTCGGCGTGTTGGAGGTCATGGAGTAGAAACGCTTCCCGCCAAACACCTGCCGATCCACGTCGGTGATCTTATCCTCCGAAACCGGAGCAGCCGTTTTCGCGCCCACGCGCGGCCCAGTCGCGCTAACCATCTCGCGGGTATTCCCGTTCGCGGACGCGCCCGAGACGGAGTCGGCTGCGCCCACATGCAGTCCACTGGGAAGGGAGTTGTCCGCGCGGCCGCGCGTGTCGCCATTGGTGCCATTGACGCCGTTGCCGGATGCTTTTGTGCTCAACCCCTGCAGTGAACCCGGCGTGCCCGCAGCGCCCGGTCTTCCTGTTGGATTCGCCGCAAACGTTCCCCGACGATTGCCCCCTGGAGTTGCAACCGGTCCAGTGGGCGCGACCGGATGAATCCCCAGTGCAATCAGCCGCCCCGATGCTCCACTCCCGCCGGCTCCTCCAACGCTCGGCGGAGGCGCGACCGGCTGGACACCACCACTGGGCATGCCGCCGGTACCGCGTCCAGACACCGTATGCTGCTGGGCGATAGTAAGCTGCGGGGCGGGCGCGACCACCTGGTTCGACCCGATATTGAGAGCGCCCGCGCGTCCGGCGGTCGATCGGGTCACATCAGGCGGAGGCTCGACGACAGATGCGTCCGGACCCGCCATGCCTCGCGTCCGAGTAGACGTCACCTCAGGAGGCGGAGCAATGATCGGCGAAGTAAGCGCACTGCGAACCACGCGACTCTTGGCAGTGTCGAGTTCGGGCGCAGGAGCGACGACCTGCGTTTCCGGCGCAACCAGCCGGCTGAGCGGCGCTCGGGTCGCTTCGATTGGAACGACCGGAGCGGGAGTCGACATCGCAATAATGTTGCGCAAGGCCACCTCGTGGTTGAGCCGGACGTCAGGGGGCGCGACGATGGTTTGTCTGCGATTATCGGCTTCCGGAGGCACTGACAAAATAGGCTGCTTGGCATACTCCGGATCGCCTTTGGCGGGCGGCGCTGGGTTTGGCATGCCTGTATCCAGAGGCGGCAGGTATTCTTCCGGCGAATACGTGATCACCGAGGAACGGTCAAACGTGGGACTAACCGCGACATCTTGCTGATTGAGCCAAGCCGGCGAAAGCATCCAGATGAGCGCGAATGCGCCCGAATGTAGGACGACCGACTGAAGAAATCGCCCCCACGGCATTCCTCGCCGGACAAAGACGTCGCACCATAGGCCGAGTTCGCTTTCACGGACCGGACGTACAGGACGAAGAGCGGCCGCCACGCTGCTCCAAAAGGCGCGCCCGCGTGGCTCCAGTTCGACCAGTAGCTGCAAGGAATTGCTGTTCGGGGTCTGCTTCCCTGGTTCCAAAACTTGCACTCAGCGAACTCCTTCGATGGCAGCCCCGCAAGGCGGGATCTGAAGCGGCTTTCTGCAATCGCTCCGGAGGGCTATTCTGTAGGAAGATTATAGCCGACCGGCGCACATGAGAATGGTTCGGCCAGCACAAACTGCTAGCATCCAAACAACTACTACCTGAGGTGAAGATGCGCCGCTACTCGTTGCAAGTTGCGTGTTTTATTGCTTTTACTTTGGTTATTTGCGCGGCGCAGGAGAGTAAAGCTCCCGCTCCAGCCCCGCCCGGTGCGGAATACTCCGGCATGTACAACTTTCTGCGCGAGGGCGAATTCGTACAGGTCAGGGTAGAAGACCAGGGACACGTAACGGGCTTCGTCTCCCGGTTCGGCGATAGCGAGAGTGATCGCGGAGCATTTCTCGATCATTTCTTTAAGCAGGGCAAGCTTGATGGCCACAACCTCGCATTTTCCACGCAGACTGTTCACGGCGTATGGTTCGAGTTCCACGGCACAGTGGACCGGGGTGAGGGCAAGAAAACAGGCGATGAGGCGTACTACGTTCTCAAAGGGACGCTGACAGAAAACGCCACCGATGAAGCGAAGAAAACGACTTCACGTTCGCGTGAAGTGGCTCTGAAGAGCTTTCCGCAGGATATGTCGCCGGTCCGTCCCTAGC
>Ga0137403_10007568_pt1 | contig 12230 bp, 11 predicted proteins | sample CZOMad2_1_16fung_FD_122057 | JGI IMG/M metagenome (GOLD analysis project Ga0137403, IMG submission 122057) | Vadose zone soil fungal communities from Angelo Coast Range Reserve, California, USA - CZOMad2_1_16fungal (Hybrid Assembly) | ecosystem: Environmental > Terrestrial > Soil > Vadose zone...
GATAGCGAACAGGCTCTGGGATATTTAAAGCGCTTTGGCTCAGTCACGGTTCTAAACGGACACATCCATCAGGTGCTCCAGAAAGTGGAAGGCAATGTGACTTTCCACACTGCGATGTCGACTGCTTTCCCGCAGCCCGAGCCAGGAACGGCGCCGAATCCTGGCCCCCTGAAGGTGCCCGCTGAAAAACTGCGCAGCATGCTCGGCCTAACCAGCGTCCAGTACAAGCAAGGCAAAAGTGCCCTCGCCGTGGTCGACTCCAACCTTAGCTAAACCATTTCAACTATGACTACACTTACTCCCAAAAATAAAACTGCGGCACTCTTGTGTGGAATCGCTTTTCTCAATCTTTCCCTGTTCGCGCTGGCTGGCGAGATGAAGAACGACGACAGCACCAGTAGCAAGCAAAACAGAATAGAGATCAAAGACTTCGCCTTCAATCCTCAGACCTTAACTGTAAAGTCTGGGGAGAAGGTGACCTGGATCAATCGGGACGAAGAACCGCACACCATCGTGAGCGTTGAGAAGCAGTTTAAGAAGTCCACCGCGCTCGATACGGATCAAGAGTTCACAATCACAGCGGGCGCTCCCGGCAATTATACCTATTTTTGCTCAGTTCACCCAAAGATGACTGGGACAATCGTGGTCGAGAAGTAGTAAGGCGCGGTTGATGCCCACTTATGGGGCCGCTGTAGCAGCGGTCCGTGAAACGTTATGAACCTATTTCTTGCGCATTCCCATTCTCCCAATCCCTTTGATTTAAAGGCTGCGCTTCTCGCTGCGCACGCCCAGCATCCGGTCATCGTTCATTTTCCGATCGCGCTCTTTATCGCAAGCGCCGTCTTCGAGGTACTGGCCATCTGGCGTAAGCAACCGGTTTTTGCATCGGTCGCTTATTACAATCTCCTCGGTGCCGCGCTGACCATCCCATTGGCGATCGCCACCGGCTTGGGGGCGTGGCGATGGCAACTCGAAGGCGCGACCCTCAAGGGCAACTTGCTGTTGCATATGATCAGCGCGCTGACTTCGGCGTCGCTAATCTTCTTTCTCTTCTGGATGCGCTCGCGCCTTCGCGCGAAAGGCATCTCGCCGGGTATGGCCTACATCGCAGTGACCTTCCTGGCGCTAATGGCGATCACGCTCACTGGCCATCTTGGTGGAATCCTGAGCGGCGTTGAAACACCCGGATAGGAAACTCCAAGTTCAATCGAACAAAGGACATGATTCTTGCAATGGCACTTTGTAAAAGCGCGCGCCGATATTCAACGCGCCAATGTCGGTGTCGACGTTGGATTCGCGTTCGGCGCGACATAAACATGTTGGATAGGAGAATTGAAGACGTTGCCTTCGGTGTCACTCGCTGTGACATAGTAATCGACGAATGTGTCCGAAAGCCCGGTTACCTTGGCGTAGTAGTAATCGGCGATGAACTGGGGGCCGTTTCCGTAGGCGCTTAATCCTGCGACCGGGTCGACAACTCTCTTCGTCATCGAAATCGTCTGCCACGCGCCCGTATTCGTACCCCCGGCATAAGTTTTAAATTGATCCTGCGTCGGCGGATTGTTGGCGCCATTTGATCGATATTTCAGACCGACATTCTCAATGCCGGAGGCGTCGTAAGCGTAAGTCCAAATCCAGAAGTCAGTATTGGGCGGCGTAGTCTGAATATAACCGTATTGCACACCGTAGTTCTTTGCGCCCGGATTCCACGGATGGCGCTGCGGAATAAAAACAGTTGGCGGAGTGTGATCCTGGCTTAGGTCGCTCACTATGCTGCCGATTAGCCGCTCCGCGTTGTTTTGCGCGATGACGGGGCGCCAGCCTTCATCATCATGCACGCCATAATAAACAAAACCACTGTCCAGACCGCCTAGGTAATAGTGCCAGGCCAGTTCGACATTGTTTGGCGTTGTGGAAAAACTTCCCGGATCGCGCACCTGATCGATCCGTGGCGTGACGCTCGCAATTTGCTGCGCGGTCTTAACCCTGTTTTCGGTGGCGATAATCACGCGCCAGACATCCGCTTTATCGCTCATCCCCACGCTCGGATCGACAACGTTGATATCATTGGTGGACGGATCCTTGTGACTTGGAGGCCAATGCCAGTTGATGTAAATGGGCGAACCCATGTCGCCGTCGGCATAAACCCATCCGCCATCTTCGACGTGCACAATGTCGCTGGAATCCGGCGGGAAATCGGCGAGAAACTGCTCAATTGTCGTTAGCTCATAACCACGGCCGGAGGCCTGGCTTGCGAAATTGGGCACCCACTCCATGTAATAAGAGTAGCCGCCGCTCCAGGCATTATCGCCATCGTGCGCGAGAAGAACGAGCGATGGTTTGTTCGGATTGTTCCGCGCATTTAATCCATTCAAAAGCCCCAGGTCCCACGTGCTGTAGCTGTCCTTCCATCCCAGCGCCTGATCGCTGGGAACGACGGTGATTTTGGATTCCGTGCCAGTGTTTGGATCAACATGACGCGCATAATGCGTTTGAAACGAAAACGGCATCGCTGAGGTCGGCGAACAGCCGCGGTCGATGGTCAGCCGCTGATAATTTCCCGCTCCTTGTGCCGGATTAATTTGATCGGCGCGATTAGGCAGATCACAATTTTCGCCGCCCGACCCGATCACGAGTGGAAAATCGCTGCACGCTCGCGCGAGATGATTGTTGGCGATGATTGTCCAGGCGATATCGACTTTGTTGAGAATCGGAATCATCCGTTCCGAAAAACAAGCCTCGGCTGGGAAAAAACCATGCGAAGCCGGATCGCCCCACAACAGTCGCATGTGGCGTTTGTGAATGCGCAACTCCATCTCCAGCGTCTCGTCGCTTAAGAATGGGGCGAGGGCGTGGTGATAGCTGAAGTTCGTCAGATCGAGCCGCGACTTTCCGCCGGAAGCGGTCCAGCCTTTGGCGTCCTTGTTCGATTGATACCAGTTACTGGCGTATCCCAGCTGGCCAGCAGCGCCGAGGCTCTGCACATTTTCCATCAACGCGCCGGAGTAATTCAATTGCGCGCCCGATTTCAAATATTGCCCGATGCTCGCGAGCGCGTCGTGCGGACGGTATTGATAGGCGGCGCGCCGATCATCGATATCAAAAACCTGACCGCGCACCTGCTCGACCGGATGCGACCGTCCCGCATCCTGCGCCTGAATCGTATCCCAGGCGTTTTCGTAATGATCGGAGCCGGTGCGTTTTTCCGGCCAGTAGATTGGTTGATGCAAATGCCAGAGCCAGGAAGAGTGGATGCTGGTGTTATCTTGGGCGAGGGCAGTCGGAAGAATAGGCGTCGCCACCAATGCCAAGGTACAGCAAAAAGCGCGGGGGAAAATGATGGCGCCGGGTTACGAGGCGCGACTCTGAGACAACGGCGCGGGTAGCTCCGCAGAGCGTCGCCCTACCAGTCCGCTGTACGAATTGGAACCGCGAAGCTATTTCTCTTCGTCCAACTTTGCCTTCACCGCCGCCTCGATCTCCTGGTATAATTTCGGATCGGATTTTAAGGCGTCCTTTGCCGCATCTCTTCCCTGTGCCAGTTGCGTGCCTCTGTAATTCAACCAAGAACCGCGTTTCTCGACGATCTGCTTTTCCAACGCGAGATCGAGGAGCGCGCCGGTCGACGAAATTCCCTCGTTATACATGATATCGAATTCCGCTTCGGTGAATGGCGGGGCCACTTTGTTCTTCACAATCTTGACCCGGGTGCGGTTACCGGTGACAACGCCATCGGTCTGTTTGATTGCGCCGATGCGCCGAATATCAACACGAACGCTGGCATAAAATTTCAACGCCTTGCCGCCAGGTGTCGTCTCCGGATTACCAAACATGACGCCGATTTTTTCACGAATCTGGTTCGTGAAAACGCAACAGGTCCGCGCCTTCGAGATCAGGGAAGTGAGTTTGCGCAGGGCGGCGCTCATCAAGCGCGCTTGCGCGCCTACGGTGGTATCGCCAATTTCGCCCTCCAATTCCGCTCTTGTCACGAGCGCGGCGACAGAATCGACCACGATAACATCGAGCGCGTTTGAGCGGATAAGGGTTTCACAAATGCGCAGCGCTTCCTCGCCGGAACTCGGTTGCGAGACCAGCAGATCATCAAGGTTAACGCCGAGCTTCCTTGCATATTGCGGATCCAGCGCGTGTTCGACATCAATGAAAGCGGCGAGACCACCGCGTTTCTGCGCCTGCGCAATCACGGTCAGCGTAAGCGTAGTTTTGCCGGAGGATTCCGGACCGAAAACTTCGACCACACGACCGCGGGGAAATCCGCCGACGCCGAGAGCGCGATCAATCAAAATGTTCCCAGTCGGGATCACATCGATATCGACGATTTTTTCGTCGCCAAGGCGCATGATGGCGCCGTCTCCGTAATCCTTGGCGATCTGCTGAATGGCGAGATCGAGATTTTTGTTGCGGGCGGCGGTGACCTTGTCTTCGCCGGTCTTCTCAGCGGTTTTAGCGGGCATAATTCAACCTTACTCAAACCGACAAAGTGGAGTACTGGCAAGATAAGATTTTTGCCCGCTAAACACGCGAAAAGATTCTAATCAGAATTTGCCGAAAAATTGCATTCGGCACAGCGGCCGAATGCTATAGGCTGGCAGCCTGCGCTCCCGGAGAAAAAGCAAAAGGCCGCGCATATTTCCCATGCGCGGCCTTTGAAACCTGCGTTTACGGCGCGTTAGCTGACCGTGATTTTGCGGGGCTTCACCTGCTCCGCCTTGGGGAGCCTGAGCGTGAGGATCCCTTGCTCGATGTGAGCTGAAATCTTCGACGTGTCGATGCTGGGATCGAGCTCAAAGACGCGGCGGAAATTTTCCGTACGCGACTCGCGGTGAACCAGTGTTCCATTGATCTCCGGCAATGATCGCCGGCCAATGATCCTCAGTTCATTGTTCTCGACCGAGACTTCGAGTCCTTCCTTGTTCACTCCTGGCATCTCGACGTTTAACAGGTAAGCATCGTTATCCTCGATCACACTCGCCGCCGGCGCGACGAACTGCTCGCTTCGTTGCTGGCTGACATTTCGATTTTCACGAACCAATGTGTTCATAGTAATAATTTCCCTCCTTGATCAGGCGACGTTGACCTGAATCTGTTTCGGCTTCGCTTCTTCCGCTTTGGGCAGAGTGACAGTCAGAATGCCGTCCCGGTACGTAGCCGTGACTTTGCTGGCATCGACTTGAGTCGGCAGCGAAATGCTGCGGCGGAATTTGCCGACATAACGTTCAGTCCGTTCCGCTTTGTCGCCCTCCGCCGTTTCGCTGTTGCGTTCGCCGCTGATCGTCAGCATTCCGTCTTGCAACGAAATCTCGATGTCCTCCTTGCGCATGCCGGGCAATTCGACCCGGACAACTACGTTGTCGTTATTCTGATAAAGATCGAGCGCCGGTGACCAACCGCTAAAGAGCTGCGATTGCCCTCCGAAATTCGACCAGAACGGCATCTCAAATAAGGTGTCAAGCTCGTCGCGGAGATTACTCCAGCGATTGAGCCCGCTCCACGCCACGGTCTCGGGTGGTTGATATCGAATAATACTCATAGTGTTGAATTCCTTTCTCTAAAATTGTTCTCGAAATGACCTTTAGCTTGCGAAATGCCAGCTTGAGGTTGACGTAACTAATCGGCTGAGTATCAATAATTTATCTATAAATGGCGACGAATCTTTTAAGCTAAATATGAGACATTATTGCACAGCATTAGCCGGATCGGTTCCGACCGCGCGCGTCAATGCGACGCAGATTTTACTGGGTTGCCGCCGGTGCGGTTGGTCACCTACCTTCATCCCGTGCCGCAGCAAAGTACCCACGAAAAATTTATGCGCGCTGCCTTACTGCAGGCGAAAAAGGGATTGGGCACAACAAGCCCGAATCCAGCCGTAGGAGCCGTACTCGTTTCGCGCAATCGTATCATTGCGCGGGGACATCATCGGCGGGCCGGCGGCGATCACGCGGAAATCGACTGCCTGGGAAAATTAGATGATCCGATTCCAGCCGAAGCGGTCCTTTACGTAACGCTCGAGCCCTGCTCGACTCGTGGACGAACTGCGCCCTGTGCAAACTATATCATCCAACGCGGAGTCCGGCGGGTAGTCATCGGTGCGGTCGATCCGAATCCGAAACATCGCGGCCGCGCGATTGGACTTCTCCACGCGGCTGGAGTCGATGTTCGCACTAGCGTTTTAGAAGACGAATGTACGCGGCTGAACGAAGCGTTTAACAAATGGATTGTCACCGGCGAACCATTTGTAATTGCGAAATGTGGCATGAGTCTGGATGGTTACCTGACTCGCCCGCCAGGCGAAACGCGCTGGCTCACTTCGCAATCCTCGCGCACTCACGCGCACCAGCTTCGCGGCTTCGTCGACGCCATTCTTGTCGGTGCCGAAACCATCCGGCGGGATAATCCGCGTCTTACCGTGCGCAGGGGGCCGCGGCGCGCCCAACCCTGGCGAGTGATTCTGACCAAATCAGGCCGGCTTCCCCGGAACGCTACAATTTTTCGAGATTCGAAAAAAGAGCGCACGCTGGTTTATCGGAGCAAGTCACTGCGAGCGGTCTTGCGAGATCTCGGCCGACGCGAGATTACCAGTGTTTTGATTGAAGGTGGTGGCGACGTCCTGAGTCAGGCTCTCGATCAAAGATTAATCGACAAAGTTCAAATTTATATCGCTCCGCTTTTCACTGGTGGAGGCGTGTTGGCGTTTGGGGGAAAAGGTGCCGCGTCGACGCAACAATCGCTACGGCTGGAGTCGCCGCGCTACGAACGAATTGGGCAGGACATTTGCATCACCAGCTATCCGAAAAAAGCGACGGACGTTACCGCAGAATAATCCGCAAAACTTTGCCGCCGATTTTTGGTTAAATCATGCAGAGGGAGGTGAAGGAATGAAGAAGTTCATGATGATCGCGCTGGTTGCGATCGGGTTCATCGTGATAGCGACACCCGAATCGAACGCGGGCGTTTCAATCGGCATAGGGTTGGGATTGCCGGTCGGTTCTTGCGGATACCCGGCCTATTACCAGTATGGTTACTATCCGTACGGCGCCGCTTATTATCCGCCTGTTATCTATTACAGCAGCGTCTACGGGCCTTACTATTGGTGGCACGGCCGTAGGATTTTTGTTCGGCACCGCCACTTCCGCTAGACTCCTCTCAATTTTTGCGGACGCGCTCCTATCCCGCGCCGCGTCGAGGCCATTCGCGCACCTCCCAATGATACGTGTAATTTGAGCTTACTTATCCTGTTTTTATCGGTCGGAGAATGACAGTAACTGCAAAGAATGCATCACCCCGGCTTAGCCATGTGATTGCGCCTTTGGCGCTAAACGCTAAACGCAAATTTCAGAGAAGCGATGTGTCGTCGTCGTCATCGTTGCTCGCCAAAAGGTCTAGATCAGCGGCGACATCGGAGTCCTGTACTTCTGCCGTGGTTAAACCGCGATGCGGCGAACCCTGATGATGTAACACTTGGAATGTAAACGCGGCGATTGCTACGACAGCAGCAGCTGAGAGCGCCGGGACCAGCCTGCGGAGGTTGAACCAGCCAGTAAGACGATCTCCTTCCGGTATTTCGGCGCGCGCAGCCCGGACCACGTTCTGCGCAAAAAATGGGGATGGTGCCGCGCCTTTTGAGCGGCCAAGCAAATCCCAGAGTTGCGGATCTTCCTCGCGTTTCATGCCCATTAATTCAACCGAAGATTTTAGCGAAAGTTTCGGCTATAAGCCACTGTAATCGGAGATCCTACGCAATTTTACATAACGCCTGAATGCGGAGAGCTACAAAAACTCTGCCCTCACCTCAAATCAAATCCTCTCCCAGGGGGAGAGGGAGACACAAGTCGCGGGTGTCTTGGGAATCAGGACCGGAGACCGTACGGGTTAGCGGTAGGTGAGGGTAAGCTTCGCCACTGCAAGGAACACAGGTCTAAAGACCTGTGCGGCGCACAGGCTTTCAAGCCTGTGTTCCGAGACGATCCCTAGACCTCGGCAGCATCCAGGAAACCTTCCAGCTGTCGGATGCGAGTGGGATGCCGCATTTTCCGCAACGCCTTGGCCTCGATTTGTCGTATCCGCTCGCGGGTGACCCTAAACTGCCGACCGACCTCTTCCAAAGTACGACTATATCCATCGACTAATCCAAAGCGCTGCTCCAGCACTTGCCGCTCCCGCTCGGTCAACGTTTCAAGCACATCTTTAATTTTTTCCTTCAGCAGCACGATTGCCGTGACGTCGCTCGGATTCTCTGCCCCTTTATCTTCAATGAAGTCGCCGAAATTGGTTTCCTCGCTCTCACCGACCGGCGATTGCAATGAGATTGGTTGCTGGGCCATTTTTAAGACCGCGCGAACGCGATCGACCGGTAGCAGAATTTCTTCCGCCACTTCTTCCGGAGTCGGCTCGCGTCCATATTCCTGCACCAACTGTTTTTGCACTCGCATCAGCTTGTTAATCGTCTCGATCATGTGCACCGGAATGCGAATGGTGCGCGCCTGATCGGCGATGGACCGGGTGATAGCCTGCCGGATCCACCAGGTCGCGTAAGTGGAAAATTTGTAGCCGCGGCGATACTCGAATTTCTCCACCGCTTTCATTAGTCCCATGTTCCCTTCCTGAATCAGATCGAGGAAAGAAAGGCCGCGGTTGGTGTATTTCTTGGCAATGGAAATGACGAGTCGCAGGTTTGCTTCCACCATTTCGGTTTTCGCGCGCAACGCTTTGCGCAACCACGTTTTCAGCTCCTGATAATGTTCGAGATATTCTTCCGTTGAGAGCCAGGCCGCGCACTCCAACTCCTCCAACTTCGGCAGCTGTCGGCGGCGCGCGTGATTATTTTTCAGGTGCTCAGATTTCAACGCCATCAACAAAGCAAAATGTTGATCTGCCAGATGGACGAATTCTTCCGTAACCTTTTGTTTGAAATAGAATCGTGGATAAAGCCGTTGCAGGGCATTGACCGAACGCTGAAATGCTTTCGTCCGCGCCTTGGCGGTGCGAGGAGATGCTTCGCGCAGCTGAGCGTACTGGGCCGTGGTTGTCTCGCCAAGTTTCTCCACCTTCTGGCAAAGACGCGGCAGTAATTTCATGTAACGCTCTCGACTCTCAATTTTTTTGTCGAGAATTACGCGATCGAATCGTTCGTGTCCTTCGGCTAGTTTCTGCGCTAAGTCGAGATGCGCCTTGGCCGTAAACCCAAAACGATTGATGTGCTGCTGAATGAGATGCTCGGCTTCCTCGATTCGCTTTGAAATTTGCACTTCCTGTTCGCGGGTCAGCAGAGGAACCTGCCCCATCTGCTTGAGATACATCCGCACCGGATCATCCAGAATCTCAAAGCGAGTCTCGGGCTTTTCCTCTTCCTCTTCTTCTTCGGTTTCCTTTTTGCCTTCTTTGTAACGATCGACCTCGGAAGCTTCGATGATGTCGATCTCCATCTTCCGGAGCTGCGTCAGGATCGCATCCAATTCATCTGCGTCGGTCACCCCTTCGGGCAAGACGTCATTAAGATCGTCGAAGGTGACGTAGCCCTGTTCCTTTGCCAGCTTGGCCAGCTCGCGGACGCGGCCTTGCAAATCGTCCGGCGCGAGCGCCACGCGATTGCTTTCATGCGGCTGATGCGGAATCAAAACTTTGCGTGACACCGCACCTTCAGTTTTTCGCGGGCGTCCTCGCTTTCTCGCCACTACAGGCGTCACAGTTTTGGTCTTTACCTTCCGCTGCGGCGGTGCGTGCCCGGAATTACCATTGGAGTGTGGCCGCCCCCGCACGCTACGTTTTAATTTCTTGGCCACGGGAAAACGTTAGAATCTCGCGACCGCTTTTGCTGGAATATCCGAATTTTTAGGGCTGTTGCGCACGGGCGGGCGAAAACCGAGGAACGTCGTGGAGTTGGCCCCGGAGGTCAAGAACTTGTTTCTGAAGTTGCATAATTTCGCCGGTAGTCAGATTCGGGAGCCGTAACCGGCTTTCCGCAGCTTCCAGTTCGCGCCGCAAAATCGCCTGCCTAAGACCATTCCACCATTCGCGCGCCAGCGTGGCAGGATTAGCCGGCATTTTTTGCAGGAGCCAGCCAGAGACGAGCGATTCCTCCGCCGGTGACAGAGTCGTCTGAAACAAATTCAACGAGGCCGAATCGGCCGGACGAAGATCGGACTGGAGGATTTTTGTCAGCAAGTCCGAGCCGGGAACGCTCGCGAGAACTTCGCGCCAGTTTTGTTCGAGCAAGAACGCACGCGCCTCTTCATCGCGCAGTGCGAGCAGACAAAGCATCGCAACGTTGTGCGATGGAGCAGCGATGGGCGTCGCAACCTTCGCGTCACCCTGTCGAAAGGGCTGGCCAGGTTTAACCAGCGTCTCAAAATCAGCAACGCGCATGGCAAGACGGGCGGAAATTTTGTTCATCACTTCACCACGCATCACCGGGTCGCGCACAAAGGTGACGCTGGCAGCCAGTTCACGCGCGACCTGCATTTTGGCGCCGAGTGAATTCAAATCGGTCGTGGCCGCTTTTTTCTCGATCCAATAGTCAAAAAAATCCGGCGCCGACGCGACTAGCTCTTCGAATTTTTGCCGGCCTGATTTTCGTACCAGGGAATCCGGATCTTCCTGCGCCGGCATCTCCGCCACTCGCACCACCAGATCATTTTGGAGCAAGGCTTCGAGCGAACGCTCGGCCGCGTTTTGACCAGCGGTATCGGAATCGAAACAGAGAACCACTTCCCGAACAAAGCGTTTCAGCACATGCGCCTGGTTTTCCGTGAACGCCGTTCCTTGTGGCGCGACCACATTTTGGATTCCCGCCTCAAAAAGCGTGATTAAATCGAGCTGCCCTTCGCAAACGATGGCGCAATCGGCTTCGATCAACGCTCGTTTCGTTTTATGGAGTCCGAAAAGGACTCGACCTTTTCGAAAGAGCAGCGTTTCCGGCGAATTAATGTATTTAGCCGCCGTCGCCTCGGCGGCGAGAACGCGCCCCGAAAAAGCGATGACTTCGCCGACGTCGTTGCAAATCGGAAACAGCAGCCGGCCGCGAAAGCGATCGTAAAATTCACCATCACCGCGTTCTTCGTCACGCAGTTTCACCAACCCGCTCGAGAGCAGTTCCCTTCGGCGATAGCCTTCCTTGCTCGCCCATTGGCAAAACGCATCCCAACTTTCCGGCGCGTAACCCAGCTTCCATGATTTCGCTACTTCCCGGCTTATCCCGCGTATTTTCAAATAATCGCGCGCGGGCGTGCCCAGGTCGCGCTTGAGCAGATTTTCATGAAACCATTCCGCCGCTTCCGAGTGCAGTCGCAGCAACAAACGCCGCGCTTCATGCTGCTGCGTTTCATCTTCGCTGCGGCGTTCTTCCACAATTGCGATCCCAACCCGCGCCGCCAGCTTGTGCACCGCCACCGGAAAATCGACATGCTCGTAATCCATCACGAAGCGAAAAACGCTGCCTCCTGCCCCACACCCAAAACAGTGAAAAGTCTGGCGTTGCGAACTGACCGTGAAGGACGGCGTTTTTTCCTGATGAAACGGACAGAGCGCCTTAAAACTGGCGCCCGCTCGTTTGAGCGGAAAATAAGTTCCGATCACTTCCACGATGTCGTTCGCGGCTGCGACTTGCTCGATTGTTTCCGACGGGATCGCCATTTTTCTCTCGTTCCAGCCTGTTTACCGTGGCAAACTTAGCGCGTGAGCAGCGGCTTCCAAATTTTCCGCAAAATCGCGCCGATGTTGTTGTGCATCGCCACTCTGGGGCCGGCGGCCCAGGCGCGCGAAGTCATTCGTAAAGGCGACACTGTCATCATCCCGCTGCGAGGTGAGGTTTCGCCAGCGCTATATCTTTTTCTGCGACGCGGAATCAAGGCGGCGGAATCCGCCGAAGCAAGCGCGATCGTGATCGAAATGAACACGTACGGGGGGCGTCTCGATTCCGCCGAGGAAATTACCAGCGCGCTCAATCGCGTTACCATTCCTACTTACACCTTTATCGATTCGAACGCCGGATCGGCCGGTGCGCTCATCGCCCTTGCCACCAAACATATTTATATGGCGCCGGTCAGCGCGATCGGCGCCGCTGCGCCTGTTCTCTCCACCGGACAGGACTTGCCCGAAACGGAACGCGACAAAACTGTTTCCTATTTTTCCGCGCTCGTCCGCAGCATGGCCAGTCGCAACGGACACAATCCCGATCTCGGCGAGGCGTTCATGAACAAGGAAAAGGAAGTGAAAAT
>Ga0137403_10007569_pt1 | contig 12230 bp, 10 predicted proteins | sample CZOMad2_1_16fung_FD_122057 | JGI IMG/M metagenome (GOLD analysis project Ga0137403, IMG submission 122057) | Vadose zone soil fungal communities from Angelo Coast Range Reserve, California, USA - CZOMad2_1_16fungal (Hybrid Assembly) | ecosystem: Environmental > Terrestrial > Soil > Vadose zone...
GCTCGTACTCGTCGCGGATGACCAGGTTATACTTGGGCTGCAGGCACTCGTAGCGCGCCAGGCCGTGGCGCTCGCTCTCCCACAGGGTGCGGGTGAGCCGCCAGGCGACGTGGTTGGAGGCGCCGATGTAGCGCACCTTGCCCTGGCGCACGAGGTCGTCGAACGCGCGCAGGGTCTCGGGCAGCGGCGTCTCCCGATCGTCCCAGTGCGCCTGGTACAGGTCGATGTAGTCGGTCTTGAGGCGGGTGAGCGAGGCCTCGACCGCCTGCATGATGTGCAACCGCGAGAGGCCCTTGTCGTTGGGCCCGGGGCCCATCGGACCGCACGCCTTGGTGGCCATGATCACGGCCTGGCGGTTCTTGCGCGCCGCCATCCAGATGCCGAGCGCGGTCTCCGACTCGCCGCCCTTGTTGCCCGGCACCCAGCGCGCGTAGACGTCGGCGGTGTCGATGAAGTTGCCGCCGGCGTCCATGTAGGCGTCCAGCACGGCCTCGGAGGCCTTCTGGTCCGTCGTCCACCCGAACGTGTTGCCGCCCAGGCAGAGCGCGGCGACGTTCATCCCGGTACGACCCAGCTTGCGCATCAGCATTGAGGAGTCTCCTTGTCTGATCTCGGGAGCGATCCGGCGCCGCTCAGGGCCGCGCCGTCATCTGCTTGGGGTCCATGCCATAGAAGAGCCGGGGGCCGGCCTCGCCGGGCCGCGGCCACGGGTGCTCGGCCAGCACCTTCTCGTTGACGTCGGCGCCCCAGCCGGGGGCGTCGGTGAGCCAGATGTGGCCGTCGCGGATCTCGGGCGGCCTCGTCACCAGCGCGCCCTTCCACGGCACGTCGTCGATGTCGATCTCCATGATGCGCACGTTGGGCAGCACGGCGCAGAGATGCAGCGAGTGAAGGTCGGCCAGGTGGCTGTAGTAGTTGTGGGGCGCGATGTTGATCTCGCACGCCTCGGCCAGCCGGCCGATCTGCACCGATTGCGAGAAGCCGTTCCACGGCACGTCGATGATCGCCACGTCCACCGCGTGCTTTTCCAGGAAGGGCCGGTACTGCCGCACCGACACCAGGCTCTCGCACGAGGCGAGGCGGGTCGAGGTGGACTGCTTGATCTGCAGCAGCGCGTCGGGATCCCAGTTGTCGTACTCCAGCCACTGCATGTCGTATTTCTCGAGCAGCTTGGCGATGCGCAGGGCGCCCTCGGTTCGGAAGTTGTAGTTGAGGTCGAGGCACAGCCCGACCTTGGGGCCCACCGCCTGGCGGAAGGTGCCGATGAGCCGGTCGATGGCGTCCAGGATCTCCACGGTCGGCGCGCCGTCGGTGGTATTGATCCCGCTGGCGAAGCCGGGGAAGTAGACGGTCGCCGGGTCGCCGGGAATCACCATGTTGGTCTTGAGGGCGGTGAAGCCGCGGGCCACGACCTCGCGCCCGAGGGCGGCGATGTCGTCGTAGGTCCGGAGCGGCGGCGTGCCGAGCATGCCGCCCATGCGGGCCCGCGTGGTCCCGCAATGCGACCAGTACAGCCGCATGCGATCGCGCATGGGCCCGCCGAACAGCTCATAGACCGGCACCCCGAGCCCCTTGGCCTTGATGTCCCACAGCGCCAGCTCGATTCCGGCCATGGCCTTGAAGGACACGCCGCCGTAGTTCTGCCGGCTGGCCCGCAGCATATCCCAGTACAGCCGCTCCACCGGACGCGGGTCCTGCCCGACGAGCAGGGGGGCGAGGTCGCGGACGCTGCCGGCGATGCCATACGGGCTACGGTTGTCGCTGCATTCCCCCCAGCCGACCAGGCCGGTGTCGGTCTCGACGCGGACGAACGTCCACGGCCGCCAGCCACCGTCCGCGTGTAGCGCCTCGACGCGCGTGATCTTCATAGTGATCCTCCGGCCGACAAGCATGCATGGGGCGCGGTCTCTTTGCCAGTCAATCTCGCGCCGGCCGCCGGAGCCTGCTCAGGGCGGAAGCTTCTTGAACCACTCCGCGAACTCCATGTCTACGGTACCGAGCGAGCGCCCGAGTACGGCTTCGAGGAGCTTAACTCCCTGCGCCGCGGGACGATCGTTCACCTTGCGACTGCGGAACGCCTTGTAGACCGGCAACAGCTCGCCCCGCTCCTGAAAGTAGAGCATCAAGTACCTGGCCGTGGCGTGGTTCGCGGCTTGCTTTTCCCCGGCGCCCCCTGCGTCGGACGGTCCCGAGACGTCATCCAAAGCGCCGCGGTTCATCTGCACGAGGTCTTTGATCGTCGGACGCTCGCCCCAGAACTTGAGCAGGAGGGGGCCGCGCCAGTTGCTCACCCCCCCCGCGCGACCTCGCTCGAACCGGGAGACTTCGTAAAGCGCGGCCATGCCTTCATCGAGAAAGGGTGGAATGTCTCCAAAGTTGCCGCGGACCATGACGTGAAACAGCTCGTGCGCGAACGTGCCGTAAGCTTTGCCGTCCGCCCACCCGACCATGCTCTGATCAGCCGGAAACGAATATCCGATGCTCCCGGGAGCCAAATCGATGCCGTGGAGCTTCCGGGCCAGTTCGCGAAGCTGGCTCCGATCGGCGGCGAAGTAGACGGTGATGAGGAACGGCGGGGGCCGCATGCCGTACTCCGAGACGAAGAACTGCAGGTATTGCTCGAGACTCTCGCCCACTCGTTTGAGCTCGTCCGCGCTGGGAGACGTGGCCGGCGCCATCTGTTGCACCATGTCCCTCGGGTCCGGGCGCGCGCTGTGCGTCGTCGGCCTGCCCGCGGGAAGATTCGGCGCCTGCGCCTCGGCCGGTGCATTGGGACTTTGCGGCGGCGGCAGCTTCGACGACTTGTTCTTGAGAAGCTCGTCCAGGTCGAGATCGGGCGTCCCGGATGGGTTCACTGAGCCGGAGCCGCCGAGCTTCGAAGAGTCCGGGCTTGCGCCTCCTCTGGGCGGCGCCGCGGCGTTGAGGATTCCCGGAGAACCGCCGGCGCTCCTCGTGCCGGGCCGGGGACCGGCAAGGATGAAGTGGCCGACCGCCTGGATCTCGAATTCGGGCCCGATCAGCTGGGCGACGCTGCCCACCGCCGTCTTTGCGTCAGACGGCACAAACAATCGCTGGGCGAACTGTTCCGGCGGAATCGCGGCGACCAGCGTACCCCGGCTGTCCCCGCTCGGCTGAGCCTCGAAGTTAGTGCCTCCCTTGCCATGATAGGCGACGCCGACCATGGCCGCGGGCGCGGTCGTGCGCAGCCGCTCCGGCGCTGCGCTCGCGGAGCACAATTTCTGCTGGGTCTCGACCTGCGTACGGGTGGCAGGGCTCAGGTTGTAGTTCTGGAGAATCCAGGCGAAGAATTCATTGCCGAGCTGGCGCCGATCGGGCAGGCGGCAGGCGCTCGTCGCGATCATGTAGTCGACCTCGGGGGTCCGGACGCCCGTCCGCTCGCGATAGGCGATCAGCTCTCGCGTTGCTCTGGCGTAGTCCCCCTGCCGCCACGTCGCCTCGAGCCGGTCGAGCTCACCGTCCGCGGAAGCGCCACGGGCGGGAATGAGGGCGACGGAGCAGATGAGGGCGGCCAGGACGACACGCGACCTCAGGGAACGACTGAACTTGATGCGCCACATGGAAGACCCCCTTGCCGCGCGGTCCGGCGCGCGCGAGCCGCCCGCTACTTCTTGGACGCCCCCTGGCCCTTCAAGTCCTTGAGAATCTCCGCGTCGCTCCGTGGCGTCTGCGCAGCGTCGCCCCGGCCAAGGGGTGGAGGGGGCGCCTCGGCGGCGGCGCTCGACGCGTCCCGGAGATAGACCGGTCCGTCATTCACGTAGAGATCCATGCTCGTGGCCAGGGTGGCCAGCATCAGGACGGTGCCCAGGGCCGCCAGCACCAGACCGGGCGAGGCGGTGGTGAGGGAGACCTTCCAGAGACCACCTTCAGCACCCAGGTTCGATGATGCTTCCTGCAATTTGCCGAGAATGAACGCGGCCCCCACCATCGCGAGGATCGTGCCCGTCACGAAACCGAGGTAACGGGTCCAGATCCTCGAGATCAGCAAGACCCCCGCGTGATGATACCGACGCTGGAGCACGTTGGCTTCCAGGATGGACAGGGTTTGCCATCGCGCCTGCTCGATCCGGCTGTTGAGGGCGCGCTGATCCTGAATTTTCCCGCTCTGCATGTCTTTCGCGATCTCATCGAGCGAGGCCAGGGCGGGGCCGAGGTCGAGCCGGGGCGCCTTCTCGATGCGGGTTTGCAGGTAGTAAAGCTGAACGAAGCTCGCCACGATGAAGAATGCGGTCAACGTAACGAGGAGGCCCACCATGAGCGGGAGGAGCCGTCTCTGCCAGTTGCGATCCGAGCTGCCCACCGCGGCGCGTCGCCCTTCCTTGTGAACCATGGATTGCGGCTTCACGCCAAGCTCCGGGGGGTCCGAAGCGCTCGCGATGACCGCAGTCACTGGAGTGTTGACAAGCTTGCCCGGCTCGAGGCTCGAAGAATCCATGGAGATCCTCCAGAAAGACCCGGAGCGATTCTAGCATCAGAGGGCTGTCACCCCACCATCCGGCCTGAGGCGGGGTCGGGCTTGCCGAAACCTTCTTTACTGCGCCGTCCAGCCTCCGTCGATGACGAGTTCGCTGCCCGTCACGAACGACGACTCGTCGGACGCGAGGTAGAGCACGCCGTAGGCGACCTCGTCCGGCTCTCCGTAGCGGCCAAGGGGGATACGCGACACCATGTGTTCGTATATGGCCGGGTCGGCGCGACGCTTCTCGGTCATCGGCGTGAGAATGGGTCCGGGATGCACGGAGTTCGCGCGGATCCGTTCCTTCGCGTACTGGAGGGCCGTCAGCTTGGTGAGGAGCCGCACTGCGCCCTTGGAGGCTTGGTATTGCGGGCTACTCTCTGCCATCCCCACGATGCCGAGCTGCGACGAGATATTGACGATGGAGCCGCCGCCCGCCTGCCGCATAGCCGGGATGACGGCCTTGCTGCCGAGGAACACGCCCTTGGCGTTCACCTCCATCACGCGGTCCCAGACCTCGACGGACGTATCCTCGAGGCGGCTCGCGCCGCCGATGCCCGCATTGTTGATGAGGACATTCAGCATGCCGAAACGCCTGAGGGCGAGGTCGACGGCCCGCTGCCAGTCGGCCTCGCTCGTCACATCGAGCCGCGTGAAGACTGCCTCGCCGCCCTTGGCGCGCACGTCCGCCTCCACGGCCCGGCCTTCCGCTTCGAGAACATCGCCGATCACCACGCGCGCCCCTTCGCGAGCGAAGAGACGCGCCTCCGCCGCTCCCATCCCCAGCGCTCCGCCGCTGATGAGCGCTACCTTGCCTTCGAGTCTCATGGTCGCCTCACCCCTCCGAGGTTTTTCTTCCCGCGCATGCCGCCGCTCGTGAAGCCGCCCGCGCTCATCTCACACGGCTGAGAGCGCGAGGCTGAGCTATTTGTCGTCGGGGGCGGCGCGGGAAGCGCCGGCCGTTCGACTCCAGGCCCGACGGCGCCTCATGAAGCCGAGCCCACCGAGCCCCAGGCCCAGCAGCACGATCGATGCCGGTTCAGGAACAGTCGCCCTGATTATGTTCCCCACCGCGCCCTGAATACCGGATTTCTGGCGCGCGGCCATACCGGATCTTGGTCGATCCAACCATGGCGAAACAGGCGACGTAGCCTGATCGTCGTAGCACGGTCGGAGCGAATCGGATCGTATCCGATGTTGCCGACCGAGCCCTATCCACGCTAAGTTGGCGGCACTCATGAGCCGCTCCCTCGTGACACTCGTCGGCGTGTCGAAGACCTACGGCCGAACGGTCGCCGTCAACAACGTGTCGCTCGAGGTCGGCGAGGGCGAGTTTGTTACGCTCCTCGGGCCGAGCGGGTCGGGTAAGACCACCACGCTCATGCTGATCGCAGGCTTCGAGCGGCCGACCGGCGGAGAAATCCTCGTGCGCGGCGAATCCGTAGTGGCGCGCCCGCCCGAGAAGCGCGACATCGGCATGGTGTTCCAGAGCTACGCGCTGTTTCCGCACATGACGGTCTTCGAGAACGTCGCGTTCCCGCTGAGAACACGCAGGGTGACGGGCCCCGAGGTCGCGAAGCGGGTCGATGAGGTACTGACCGCGGTGCGAATGTCCGGTTTGGGCGCCCGCTACCCCCGCCAGCTCTCCGGGGGACAGCAGCAACGTATCGCGCTCGCCCGCGCCCTTGTGTATCGACCCTCGCTTCTCCTGATGGATGAGCCCTTGGGAGCACTGGACAAGAAGCTCCGCGAGGAGATGCAGAGTGAGATCAAGTCCCTCCAACGCGAGCTGGGGATCACCACTCTCTACGTCACGCACGATCAGCAGGAGGCGCTCGCGCTCTCGGACCGCATCGCCATCATGAATGGCGGGGATGTCATTCAGACTGGCTCGCCGCTCGCGCTCTACGAGCGCCCAGCCACGGGCTTTGTGGCAGGCTTCCTCGGCGATGTCAATCTCCTGGAGGGCGTCATGGCCGAGGCGGCCCGCGGCCTTCTGCGGGTCCAGATCGTCGACGGCCCCGAGGTTTTGACACTCGGCGAGCAGCCCCTGGCTCCGGGCAAGCGCGTGCGTCTGACCATCCGGCCCGAGCGCCTCGAGATCGGGAGTACGGAACTGGCTGTCCCCAATGCCTGGCGCGGACGTGTTCGTGAGGTGGTGTTCCATGGAGAGCTCGTGCGTTACGGTGTAGAGGTGGAGTCGAGGGTCGTCCTCAGAGTGACGCGGCCATTCCGCGGGCCGGATACCCTTTTCGCGCGGGGCGAGGAGATCTGGCTCACGTCGCGGCCTGAGGACTGGCGGCTCTTCGCATGAGACCACGGTCCAGCTGGGGTCAGGCTCTGGTGCTGGTGGGGCCTGCCCTGATCCTGCTCGGCACCGTATATCTCTATCCGCTCGCGCGGCTCCTTGTCCTCAGCCTCACCGGCGGCGCCGACGGGGCAGTGGGATTCGGCGCCTATCGCCGCTTCCTGGAGAGCTCGGTATACCTCGGCGTCTTGCTACGCACGTTCCGCATCAGCTTGGTGGTCACGGCCGTGTGTCTGGTGATGGCCTATCCGGTCAGCTACGTGCTGAGCCGTGTGGGGTCGTTGACCTTCCGGGTCATCATGGTGTTTGTCCTGCTGCCCCTCTGGACCAGTATCCTGGTGCGGACCTATGCCTGGATGGTCCTCCTCCAGGCCAACGGCGTGCTCAATAATCTCCTCCGCCGGCTGCACGTGATCGACGAACCGCTCAGGCTCATGTACAACGAGGCGGGGGTCGTGATCGGTATGGCACAAGTGCTTCTGCCTTTCGCCATCCTGCCCGTGTTCGCCTCCCTCCGGAACATCGATCCCCGCCTGCACGCGGCCGCCCAGGTCATGGGAGCAGGCCCGTGGCGGCGCTTCCGAGCGGTGACGCTTCCGCTCAGCCTGCCGGGTGTCGCCGCGGCGGGCCTCCTCGTCTTCGTCCAGGCCCTGGGCTTCTTCATCATCCCCGCTCTGCTGGGGGGCTCGCGGGTCATCACGCTCGCCATGGTGATCGAGACACAGGTCGTGGATCTGCTCGACTGGAGCCTCGCCTCGTCGATGGCGATGGTCTTGCTCGTGGTGACCGTTGTGCTCGTGGTCGGCTTCGATCGGCTGCTCGGTCTCGACAAGGTGTGGGTATGACGGGCGACCGGACGCATCCGCTTCTCTGGGTCGTCACCGGACTCGTCCTTACCTATCTGGCCGTGCCCAGCCTCCTCGTCGTGGTCATGTCGTTCAGCGGCGGGCTCTTCCTGGAGTTTCCGCCGCGGACGTTGTCCGTGCGTTGGTACCAGGCGTACTGGTCGAGCGGGTCGTGGAAGGACGCCACCGTGCGGAGCCTCGAGGTGGCGTGTGTGGTCACCGCGCTCGCCACCTCGCTGGGGACGCTGGCCTCCATCGCTCTCGTGCGGCTCACCGTTCCCGGCCGGAGCGCGCTCCGGGCCCTGATGGTCTCGCCGGTCGTGGTGCCGACCATCGTGCTGTCGATTGGCCTCTACAGCGTCTACGCTCGCTGGCGGCTCATCGGCACGGCCGCGGGCCTCGTGCTCGCCCACACCGTCCTCGCCCTGCCGTTCGTCGTGCTCAACGTCACCGCCGTACTGTACAAGCTGGACCGCTCGCTGGAACGCGCGGCCCGCAGCCTCGGGGCCGGGCCACTTCGCACGTTCACGCAGGTGATGCTGCCGCTGCTCTGGCCCGGCATCGCCAGCGGGGCGATCTTTGCGTTCCTGATATCGTTCGACGAGATCGTGATCGCCATGTTCATATCGGGCTCGAATCCCACCCTCCCCAAGCTGATGTTCGATGGGATACGGTACGAGCTCAATCCCGTGGTGGCGGCGGTCTCGAGCCAATTGATCATCGTAACCGCTCTGGCCCTGCTCGGTTCGGCATGGTTGCGTCGACAGACGGATCGGACAAGCAGGTAAACGGACTTACTCACGCGGAGCGGCGAGCCGGCGGTGCGCGGCCGCCCGAGGAGGAGGCGGACATGGGTAGTAACGTCTCACGCCGGGAGTTCCTGAAGACGACGGCGGGATCGCTGGCCACGGCCGGCGTCATGGGGCACAGCCGGCCCGCGGCGGCCGCGGGCGAGCTCGTCATCGTGGGCTGGGGCGGCGCTCACGAGGAGTCACTCAAGAAGGCTGTCTACGATCCGTTCACCGCCGCCACGGGTATCAAGATCAAGCAGGTCAGCGCCACGAACCAGTTGGCCCTGCTCAAGGCGCAAGTCCAGAACAACAACCCGGAGTGGGACATCGTCCAGCCGGGCAGCGCCTGGCTCTGGCGCGGCGCTCAAGATGGGCTGTACGAGAAGCTCGATGCGGGCGTGGTCAACCGGGCCGAGATGTACGGGCCCGCTTTGCACTCGCACGGGATAGCATTTGAAGTCTATGCGGTCGACATCGCCTACAATTCGAAGCGCTTCGCGACCGGATCGCACCCGAAGAACTGGGCCGAGCTGTGGGACCTCAAGCGGTTTCCCGGTCGCCGCACCGGGCCGGGTTGGACGCCGCGCGATAATTTCGAAGCGGCCGTGATGGCGGCGGGTGTGCCGCCAGCCAAGGTGTATCCGATCGACACCAAGCTCGCCTTCGCCAAACTGGCCGATATCAAGCCGGAGATGACCTGGTGGCAGTCCGGCGCGCAGTTCGCCCAGTTGTTCTCGGATGAGGAGGTCCTCCTTGGCTACGGTTGGGGCGCGCGCGTGATTGTGCTGGCCCGCGAAGGCAAACCGCTGGCCGTCGAGGTGAACCAGGCCATCCTCGACCAGACCTTCTACGCGGTCTCGAAGATCTCCAAGAACAAGGACGCCGCCATGAGATTCATCACCTTCGCCTCACAGACGAAGCCCCAGGCGGAGCGGCCCCTCCTCTACCCGCACGGTCCCACCAACCGGGCCGCCTGGGCGCAGCTCGACGCCAAGGCCAAGCGCGACGTGGTGAACTATGACCTGCCGGGAGTGCTCCTGCGCAACCCCGAATGGTGGATGGAAAACGAAACGCCGCTGCTCGAGCAGTGGAAGAAGTTCCTGGCCACCTAGGTCCGCGGGGAGGACGCGCATGCGATTCGGGCTATTCCTGCTGTTCGAGTGGTCGGGCCCCGGGCGCTCTTTCGACGCCATGTATGGCGACCTCCTCGAGGAGATCGCGTACGCCGAAGAGCAAGGACTGGAGACCGTGTGGCTCGCGGAGCATCACTTCGTGAGCTATAGCGCGTGCCCGCAGCCGCTGATGTTCGCCATCAAGGCGGCCACGCAGACACGACGTGTACGGTTCGGCACCGGCGTGCTCGTCCTTCCCTTCTATCACCCGTTGCGGCTGGCCGGCGAGATCGCGGTGGCCGATGTCCTCACCGGCGGGCGCCTGGAGATCGGGGTGGGCCGCGGGGCCTATCCCTACGAGTTCGCGCGCTACAACCTGCCCTTCGAGGAGGGGCGCGAGCGTACCCAGGAATGCCTCGAGGTCATGGTGCGGGCGTGGCGCGAGGACGACGTGGCGCACGCCGGGCGCTTCTTCAACTTCCCGGCGGCCACCGTGCTCCCGCGGCCGCTTCAGCGCCCTCACCCGCCGATCTGGATCGCCGCCCTGAACCCGGAGTCCTTCACCTACGCCATCGGCCATGGTCACCGGCTGCTCAGTACGGTGTTCCGGGATCCCGTGGACAAGGTGGCTGAGAAAGTCGACCTTTACCGGCGCACGCTGAAAGACGCGGGGAAGACGGAGGCCGACAGCGACCTCGGCCTTCTGCGCATCGCCTACGTGGCGGAGACGGACAGGGCCGCCCGTGAGGCACTCCCGCACGTGACCAAGACGCATCGCACATGGCATCACCTGCACTTCGGCAGCGAAAGCGTGCGCGGCGGGGTGGTCAGCTCGGACCCCGTCGAGCATGAGCCGTCCCCGGAGGAGGCGTGGGAGCGGCTGATCATCGGCAGCCCTGAGCGCTGCATCCGGCAAATCCAGGCTCTGGAGGCGGTAGGTGTCGATCTGCTGCTCCTGAACATGAATTTCGGCAACATGACCCACCCGGAGGCCATGCGCTCGCTGCGTCTGTTCGGCCAGGAGGTGTTACCGGCGTTTCGACATTGAGGAGACGGCAATCATGCGCAACGTGACCGTGGTCGATCATCCTCTCGTTCAGCACAAGCTGACCCTGATGCGCCGCACCGAGACGCCCACCGCGGAGTTCCGGAGGCTACTGCGCGAGATCAGCCTGCTCCTCGCTTACGAGGTCACGCGCGACCTGCCGATCGAGCTGATTGACATCGAGACTCCGGTGGCGCCCATGCGCGCGCCGGCGCTCGCCGGCAAGAAGCTCTGCATCGTCTCGGTGCTGCGCGCGGGCAACGGCATCCTCGAGGGCATGCTCGACCTCGTGCCGTCGGCACGCGTCGGCCATATCGGGCTCTATCGGGATCCGAAGACGCTCGAGGCCATCGAGTATTACTTCAAGGTGCCGGAGGACATCCCGGAGCGCGACGTGATCCTCGTCGATCCGATGCTCGCCACCGCCAACTCGGCGATCGCTGCGGTGCGCCGGCTCAAGGCGCGCGGAGCCCGGAGCCTCAAGTATGTCTGCCTGGTCGCCGCGCCCGAAGGAGTCGCGGCCTTCCAGGCCGCGCATGCCGACGTGCCGATCTTCACCGCGGCCATCGACGACAAGCTCAACGACCACGGCTATATCGTGCCCGGCCTCGGGGACGCCGGCGACCGCCTGTTCGGCACGAAATAGCGAACTTCGTCAGGTCCGCGGGTCGCGGCGGAGAGGGTCACGAATTCTCGCGCCGGGTCACTGAGGTCCTCGTCGAGGCCCTCGCCCGCCTCGGGCTCCGGACCTCGAAGCAGGGCGGCTACGCGCCGCCCCGGCCCAAGGCCGTGACGGGATTTCCCGATCTGACCTGATGGCGCTCCTGAACGCGTGGGTGACTTGAATCGTGAATGTTAGCCTCGCAGGAGCCGGGTCGTCGCTCTCTGCGCCGGCTCGGTAGCTGCTGCCCGAGGGCGACGTCTCCTACTTCACGAAGATCCATTCGGGCTTCAGCAGAGGGAATGCGATGAGGCCGATGACGGCCGCGGCGGCGACGAGCAGGGGATTGCTGACCTTCCAGCGGAACAAGACGACGAGGCTGACCAGGGCAACGAGAGCGGTGAGCCAGTCACCGATGGCGATTCGCCCGAGCAGGACGGAGGCGCCGAGGATGGTGCCGATGGCGGCCGCGTACGCGCCCTTGATGAAGCCCTGCACGTTCGGGTTCGTGCGGTATCGCAGAAGGATCGGGGCCACGATCAGAATGAGCAGGAACGACGGGAGAAAGATGCCGATGGTGGCGACGACGGCGCCCCAGAAGCCCGCGACGAGATAGCCAACGAAGGTTGCCGTGATGACGACCGGCCCCGGGCTGATCATGCCCATGGCGACCGCGACAAGGAACTCCCGCTCGTTGAGCCAGCCCGTTTGCTGCACGAGGCCTTTCTCGAGGAATGGAACAATGACGAGACCGCTGCCGAAGGTCAGCGACCCGGCCTTCAGGAAGAACGTGAAGAGCTTGCCGAGCATCGCGCCGGCCGTGCCCGGAGCGGCGCCGGCAGCCATCAGGGGGACGCCGGCCATGAGTGACGAGGTCGTCGACGACGCGGTCCGTTTGCGGAAGAGAGAGCCATAGTAGAGTACGCCGAGGATTCCGCAGCCGAGGAAGAGGAGGGCGACCTCGGCCCGCACCGTGACCGTGATGACGAAGGCG
>Ga0137403_10007570_pt1 | contig 12229 bp, 11 predicted proteins | sample CZOMad2_1_16fung_FD_122057 | JGI IMG/M metagenome (GOLD analysis project Ga0137403, IMG submission 122057) | Vadose zone soil fungal communities from Angelo Coast Range Reserve, California, USA - CZOMad2_1_16fungal (Hybrid Assembly) | ecosystem: Environmental > Terrestrial > Soil > Vadose zone...
CTCGTTTCTCGAAACGCGACGCAGAGCGCCTGCCCGAGTACTACCGCACCCTCGAAGCGGCGGCCGACACCCTGCGCGGCCTCGTCCTCGAGACGCCGCCGAATCTGGGCATGAGCTGGCGCAGCGGCCTGCGCGCGCTCGCCCTGGGCGGCAAGCTCGCGCTCCTTTCGCGCCGCGCGCAGCGCGACCTGTGGGAGATCGTCACGCGCAGCGCGGGTGAGCTGCTCGACTGGTGGTTCGAGAGCGATCCCATCAAGGCGGCCTTCGGCTTCGACGCCCAGGTCGGCCACTTCGCGAGCCCCTACTCCCCCGGCTCCGCCTACGTGCTCCTGCACCACGCCTTCGGCGAAGTGAACGGCAAGCGCGGCACCTGGGGCCACGCCCTGGGCGGCATGGGCGCGGTGAGCGACGCGATCGCGAAGGAAGCGCGTGCTCGCGGCGTGGAGATCACGACCAGCGCCGAAGTGATCGCCGTACGGGTGAAAGGCGGCCGCGTCGCGAGCGTCGCGCTTCGGGACGGAACGGAAATTGAGGCAGGCGCAGTCGCGTCCGGCGTCAATCCGAAACTGCTCTACCTCAAGCTGCTCGAACCCGGCGTACTCGATGCCGAGTTCCGCACGCGGATGGAACGCTGGCGCTGCGCCTCGGGATCGTTCCGCATGAACGTCGCGCTCTCGGAGCTTCCCGATTTCAAAAGCGCCCCCGGAAAACACGCCCAAGCTCATCACAGCGCCGGCATCATCATCGCGCCTTCGCTGGGCTACATGGAGCGCGCGTACTTCGATGCGCGCACCCACGGCTACTCGAGCGATCCCATCGTCGAAATGCTGATCCCGAGCACCGTCGACCCGAACCTCGCGCCGCGGGGAAAACACGTCGCGAGCCTTTTCTGCCAGCACTTCGACCCGGTCCTTCCCGGTGGCCGAAGCTGGGACGACGCGAAGGAAGCAGCGGCCGACGCCGTGGTCGACACGGTCAACCGCTGCGCGCCGAACTTCAAGGCGAGCATCCTCGCCAGAAAAATCCTCTCGCCGCTCGACCTCGAGCGCGACTTCGGCCTGATCGGCGGGGACATCTTCCACGGAGCGCTGACCCTGGACCAGCTCTTCTCGGCGCGGCCGGTACTCGGCTACGCCGATTACCGCTCACCGGTGAAAGGACTCTACCTGTGCGGCTCGGGCGCGCACCCCGGCGGTGGGGTGACCGGAGCGCCAGGTCATAACGCCGCACGGGAGATTCTCAGGGATCTCCGGCACGACTAAAGAGGCAACTCAAGCGAATTGCGCGAGGCCGTTGCCGACGGACCAATTCTCTTTCGCAGCGTCTAGAACGTTCACGAAAAATTTTCTCAAATTTGGGGGCCACCACATGAACAGCCCACGAAGCCTCTTTGCACTCACGGCGGTGAATCTCGCGCTCCTGAGTCTCACCGTTGCGCAGCAGCTCCGTCCAGCGTTCGCTCAAAGCGAGCCCCCTGTCTTGCGAGGTCGCGCCCTCGAAATTGTCGACGGGCAGGGTCGAGTCCGCGCGAGCATCAATGTGCTCCCGCCCGCCAAGTCGCCGAACGGCGATGAGCAAGCCGAGACCGTGCTGCTTCGACTGATCACCGAGCGCGGGCGTCCATCCGTCAAGATCGCTTCCTCCGAGCCGGCTTCGGGGCTGAGTTTCGCCGGCCCAACAGGTACGAAGGACACCTACCTTATTCTGGAGGCCAAGGGAACGAGCAGCTCCCTGAAATTGAGAAACGAGAACGGGCGCGAGCAAATCCTTGGGCCGTAGCGGCGCCAAGCTCTTCATTGTCGATTGACCGACGTCCCACTCGACGCAGATTCAGCGCTTCCAATCTCTTTCCGCAATAGCCACACGCCCACGAGCCCCGGAAGCGCGACGACGAACGCCAGGAAGAAAAACGTGGGCCACGACAGCCCCAGGTACTTGGGGTCGGTCGCGTAGCCCGCGGCCGGACCGACGTAGACGCGCCCGAAGGAAGCAAGCGCCGAGAGCAGCGCGTACTGCGTGGCGGTAAAGCGGTGGTCGCACAGCGCCATCAGCAGCGCCACGAACGCCGCCGTGCCCATGCCCCAGGCGATGTTCTCGAAGCCCACCGCGAACACCATGATGGGATAGCTTTTGCCGGCGAGGGCGAGCCACATGAAAGTCAGGATCGACGCCGCCTGCAGCACGCCGAAGCCCAGGAGCGCGCGATACAGTCCCAGCCTCACCATCAGCGCGCCCCCGAAGAGCACCCCGACGATGGTCGAGGCGAGGCCGACCGCCTTGTTGACGTAGCCCACGTCCTCGAGCGAGAACCCCGCGCCGCGCAGCAGGAACGCGGTGGTGAGCGAGCCCGCGAACGCATCGCCCAGCTTGTAGAGCACGAGCAGCACCAGGATCCAGCCCGCCTTGGGCCGCGAGAAAAATTCGCGCAATGGTTCGACGATCGCCTCGCGCAAGGTCCTGGGCGCCGCGGGAGCGGTGGAAGGCTCCTCGCCCCAGAACGCGGCGAGGACGCCCACCGCCATCAGCACGGCCATGAGGAGGTACGTGTTGCGCCAGCCGAGCGCGGGAATCCAGCCCGACCCGGCGACCAGCACCAGCGCGAGCGCGCCCGAGACGAGCATCGCCAGGCGGTAGCCGACGACGCCCAGCGCGCCCGCGAGCCCGCGCTCCTCGCGGCTCACCACGTCGGTGCGGTAGGCGTCGACGACGATGTCCTGAGAGGCCGAGGCGAAGGCGACGAAGAGCGCGAGCCAGGCGATCGCCGCGAGATCCGACCGCGGCGACAGGAACGCCATCGCCGCGATTCCGCCGGCGAGCGCGAGCTGGGTGAGGACGAGCCACCCGCGGCGGCGTCCGAGGAAAGGCGGCACGAAGCGGTCCATCGCCGGCGCCCACAGGAATTTCCAGACGTAGGGAAGGCCGACCAGGGTGAAGATGCCGATGGTCGACAGGTCCACGCCCTCGACCGTCATCCACGCCTGCAGCGTGCCGCCGGTGAGAGCGAGCGGCAGCCCGGAGGAGAACCCGAGCGCGAGGATGATCGCGAGCCGGGGGCTGCGGAAGACTTCGAGGTAGCGCGAGGGCATCAGAGCTTCGCGTCGTAGTCGATGGTCAGCGGCGCGTGGTCCGAGAAGCGCTTCGCCTTGTAGATCGCAGCCTTCCTCGCCTTTGCCGCGATGCCCGGGGTCGCGATCTGGTAGTCGATGCGCCAGCCGACGTTCTTCGCCCAGGCCTGTCCGCGGTTCGACCACCAGGTGTATTGCCTGGGCCGCGGGTCGACGCGCCGGAACACGTCGACCCAGCCGATCCTGTCGAACGTCTCGGTGAGCCAGGCGCGCTCCTCGGGGAGAAATCCCGAGTTCTTGCGGTTTCCGCGCCAGTTCTCGAGGTCGATCTCCTTGTGGGCGATATTCCAGTCGCCGCAGATCACGACCTCGCGGCCGCTGTCCTTCAGCTTCTTCAGCACCGGCATGAACTCCCCGAGAAAACGGAACTTGGCCCGCTGCCTTTCCTCCGAGCTCGATCCGGAAGGCAGATACGCCGACACCACCGACAGCCCGCCGAAGTCCGCGCGCAGGAATCTTCCCTCCGGATCGAACTCGCGGCTGCCGTAGCCGCGCGACACGCGGTCCGGCTTCACCCTGGAGTACACCGCGACGCCGCTGTAGCCCTTTTTCGTCGAGCAGCAATCATAGTGGCCATGGTAGCCCCTGGGGACGAGAGCGAGCCCCGCGAGGTCCGCTTCCTGCGCCTTGATCTCCTGCAGGCAAACCACATCGGCGCGCTGGCGCGCGAGCCATTGTGTGAATCCTTTGGCGAACGCCGAGCGGATGCCGTTGAGATTGAGCGTGATAATGCGTAACATGCGGCGAATTCTCTCCGGGCGCCCTCAGGTGGCTGATTTTCGCAAAGACTTCATCGCTTTCTGCTTGGAGCAGGGCGTGCTGAAGTTCGGCCGGTTCGTCACCAAGTCCGGCCGCACGACGCCCTACTTCTTCAACGCCGGCCTGTTCAACACCGGGGCGTCGCTCGAGCGACTGGCGCAATTCTACGCAAAAGCGATCCTCGCCTCCGGCGTAAAGTTCGACATGCTGTTCGGCCCCGCGTACAAGGGGATCGTCCTCGCCTCGAGCGCGGCGGTGGCGCTTGCGCGCGAGGGCCGCGACGTCCCCTTCGCGTTCAACCGCAAGGAAGCCAAGGATCACGGCGAGGGCGGCCGCCTCGTCGGCGCGCCGCTCGCGGGCCGCGTCCTGATCGTCGACGACGTGCTCACCGCGGGCACCGCGGTGGGCGAATCGCTGCAGCTGATCGCCTCGAGCGGCGCGACCCCGGCCGGAGTGGTAATCTCCCTGGACAGGATGGAGCGCGGCGAAGGGGAGCTCTCGGCGATCCAGGAAATCGAGAAGCATCACGGCATCCCGGTCGTTTCCATCGCCAGCCTGGACGATCTGGTGGGCTGGCTCGGCGACCGCTCCGAATTCCGGGAGAATCTCCAAGCGATCCGCGCGTACAGGCAAACTTATGGGGTGGCCCACTATGCGTAGCCAAGCAGCGGTGCTCCTGTTCTCGCTCGCCGTGCTCGTACCCGCGTTGGCGCAGGCGCCGCAACGCATGTACAAGTGCGTCGACGCCAGGGGCAAGGTCTACTACACGCAGGTCCCGCCGCGGGAGTGCCTCGGCCGGGACACCCAGGAGTTGAACCAGTCCGGGACCGTCATGCGCAAGACCGAGCGTCCGCCGACGCAGGCCGAGGTCCAGGCGCGCGAGGCCGAGCGAATGAAGAAGGCGGAGGCGGACGAGCGGGCCAAGGAAGAGCGCCGCAAGAACACCGCCCTCCTCAACACCTATTCGAGCGAGAAGGACATCGAAGACCAGCGTGGGCGCGCGCTCAAGGAAGCCCAGGAAGCCATCGAGGCCACCGAAAAGAGCATCGTCGGAGCGCAGAAACGCCAGAAGGAGCTGGAGGCGGAAAAGGAGTTCTACGTCAAGAAGCCGATGCCGGCGAAGCTCAGGCAGGAAATCGGCAACGTCGACATCGAGATCAAGAACTCGACCGCCCTGCTGGAAGCCAAGAAGAAGGAAATCAGCGCCATCAACGCCAAGTACGACGAGGACAAGCGGCGCTACGCCGAGCTGACGGCCGCGAAGAAATAGATCAGCGCCCGAGCTTGCGCTTCAGGATCTCGTTCACCTGAGCGGGATTCGCCTTCCCCTTGGTCGCCTTCATCACCTGCCCCACCAGCGAATTGAACGCCTTGTCCTTGCCGGCGCGGTAGTCCTCGACTTGTTTCGCGTTCTTGGCGAGGATCTCGTCTACGATTTTCTCGATCGCGCCGGTGTCGGAAATCTGCTTCAGGCCCCGCTTCTCGATGATTTCGTCGGCGCTGCCTTCCCCGGCCCACATTGCGTCGAAGACTTGTTTGGCGATTTTCCCGGAGATAGTCCCGTCAGCAATTCGTTTCAACAAAGTCGCCAGGGCCGGGGCGCTAATCGACGCCCTTTCAATTCCAACTCCTTCGCGGTTGAGGCTCGCCGCGACTTCCCCCATCACCCAGTTGGCAGCGAGCTTCGCGTGATCTTGCCCCACTAGTTTGGCCGCCGTCTCGAAGTATTCGGCTGTCTCTTTGGCTTGCGTAAGGACGCGTGCGTCGTACTTGGTCAAATCATATGCAGTCCAGAACCGTCCGCTCATCTCGTCCGGCAATTCGGGCATCCTCGCTTGAACCTCTTCAATCCACTCCTCGGAAATGACGAGTGGTAGAAGGTCAGGGTCTGGAAAATAGCGGTAATCGTGCGCGTCCTCCTTGGTGCGCATCGAGCGCGTCTCGTCCTTGTCCGGGTCGTACAGGCGCGTCTCCTGCACTATCTTGCCGCCGTCCTCCAGAATCTCAATTTGTCGTTTTATCTCAAATTCGATCGCGCGCTCCAAAAACCGGAACGAGTTGACGTTCTTTGTCTCCGTCCGCGTACCAAGGGGTGCGCCCGGGCGCCGGACCGAGACATTCGCGTCGCAACGGAACGATCCCTCCTGCATGTTGCCGTCGCAGATGCCGATCCAGCGCACCAGCGAATGCAGGGTCTTCGCGTAAGCGACGGCTTCCTCCGCTGAGCGCATCTCCGGCTCGGAAACGATTTCGAGGAGCGGCGTTCCGGCGCGATTCAAGTCGATGCCGCTCATGCCCTGGAAGTCCTCGTGCAGGGACTTGCCCGCGTCCTCCTCGAGGTGGGCGCGCGTAAGGCGGATCGATTTTTCGCCGGCCTTCGTAAGAATCGAGATTGCACCCCCCTGCACGATTGGCAGCTCGTACTGGCTGATCTGATAGCCCTTGGGGAGATCCGGGTAAAAATAATTCTTGCGTGCGAAGACGGAGCGCCGGTTGATCTTTCCGCCGACCGCGAGCCCGAATCGTATCGCCCGCTCGACCGCCGCCTTGTTCGCGACCGGCAGCACGCCCGGCAGCGCGATGTCCACGGCGCTCGCCTGGGTGTTGGGCGCGGCGCCGAACGCGGTCGACGCGCCCGAGAACATCTTCGACGCGGTCGAGAGTTGCGCGTGGGTTTCCAGCCCGATGACGATTTCCCAGCTCATTGCAGTCCCGCCGGCTCGCGCCGGTGCCAATCGGTCTCGCGCTGATACCGGTGAGCGACGTTGAGTATTTTCGCTTCCGAGAAATAGTTACCCACGAGGTGCAAGCCCACCGGAAGGCCGCCCGCGCCGAAGCCGCAGGGGATCGACGCCGCGGGCAGGCCCGCGAGGTTGGCGGGGATGGTGTAGATGTCGTTCAGGTACATCTGCACGGGGTCCGAGGTCTTGGCGCCGATCTTGAACGCCACCGTCGGCGAGGTCGGGCCGATCACGACGTCGCAGCGCTTGAAGGCTTCGGTGAAATCGTTCGCGATCAGCCGGCGGATTTTCTGCGCCTTGAGATAGTAGGCGTCGTAGTAGCCGTGCGAAAGCACGTAGGTGCCGATGAGGATGCGCCGCCTCACTTCCTCGCCGAAACCTTCGGCGCGGGTCTTGCGATACATGTCGGCGAGATCGGTGTAGTCCTTGGCGCGGTAGCCGTAGCGCGCGCCGTCGAAGCGCGAAAGATTCGACGACGCTTCCGCGGGAGCGATCACGTAGTAGGCCGGAACCGAGAGCCTGGAGTTCGGAAGGCCGATCGACACGCGCTTGGCGCCGAGCTTATCCAGTTGCGCGAGCGCGGTCTCCACCGCCTTGCCGACGTCGGGGGCGAGGCCCTCGCCGAAATGCTCCTTCGGCACGCCCACGCGCAGGCCCGCGAGGGGTTTCTCCAGGTCCCGCGTGTAGTCCTCGGGCTCGCGCTCGATCGAAGTCGAATCGCGCGGATCGAACCCGGCGATCACGTTGAGCAGGAGTGCAAGGTCCTCGGCGCTCTTCGCGAACGGCCCGGCCTGATCGAGGCTCGACGCGAAGGCGATCATGCCGTAGCGCGACACGACGCCGTAGGTCGGTTTGAGACCGCACACACCGGAGAGCGCCGCGGGCTGCCGTATCGATCCCCCGGTGTCGGTGCCGGTCGCCGCCGGGGCCATGCGCGCCGCGATCGCCGCGGCCGAGCCGCCCGACGACCCGCCCGGGACGCAATCCGCATTCCAGGGGTTTTTCACCGGGCCGTAGAACGAGGACTCGCTCGAGGAGCCCATCGCGAACTCGTCCATGTTGGTCTTGCCGAGAAGCACCGCGCCCGCGCCGCTGAAGCGCTCGATCAGATGAGCGTCGTAGGGCCCGACGAAATTCGAGAGGATCTTCGAGCCGCAGGTGGTGAGCCAGTCGCGCGCGACGAAGATGTCCTTGTGCGCGACCGGAATGCCCGTGAGAGGCTGCGCCGCGCCTTTGGCGATCAGACCGTCGGCCGCGCGCGCCTGGCCGACGCTTCTTTCCTCATCGACGGTGATGAAGGCATTCAGCCTGCCGTTCAGCGCCTTGATGCGCCCCAGGAAGAGCTTCGTCAGCTCGACGCTCGAGATTTTTTTCCGCGCCAGCCCCGAGGCGATCTCTCGAAGAGAAGCGTTCAGCATGGGATCCGGAACTCGGGCCCGAGTCCCGCTATTCGATCACCTTGGGAACAAGGTACAGACCCGTCTCCATGTCGGGAGCCGGCGCGAGCTTGAGAAAGAGACCGCGCTGGTCGATCTCCTTCACTTCGTCAGCACGCAAACGGAGCGCCGACCCCTGGGCGTGAGACATCGGCTCGACACCCTCGGTGTCGACTTGCTGCATCTGGCCGATCAACTCGAAAATGTCGTTGAGCTTGGCCTGAACGGTCTTGACCTCGGCGTCGCTGACGCCGATCCGCGCCAGCTCGGCGATTGCTCGGACCTCTTCGGGGGTCAAAGGCATGAAAAATCGCTTAAAACGTCAATTTATTTGCTGTATTATAGCGCAATCGCGAACCCCCTTTCCTAAGGAAATCAGCAGGATGTTCGGCTTTTTGCGTGGATATTTTTCAGACGACATGGCGATTGACCTGGGAACGGCCAATACGCTGATTTATGTTCGGGGCAAAGGCATCGTGCTCAACGAGCCTTCGGTGGTAGCGATCCGGCAAGAAGGCGGCCCCAACTCAAAGAAGACGATCCAGGCGGTCGGCAAGGAAGCGAAGATGATGCTCGGCAAGACGCCGGGCAACATCACCGCGATCCGTCCCATGAAGGACGGCGTGATCGCCGACTTCACCGTCACCGAGCAGATGTTGAAGCAGTTCATCAAGAAGGTGCACGAGTCGCGCCTGTTCTCGCCCAGCCCGCGCATCATCATCTGCGTTCCCTGCGGGTCGACGCAGGTGGAGCGACGCGCCATCCGCGAGGCCGCGATCGAGGCCGGCGCGAGCCAGGTGTTCCTGATCGAGGAGCCGATGGCGGCGGCGATCGGCGCCGATCTCCCCGTCGCCGAGGCGACCGGCTCGATGGTGGTCGACGTGGGCGGCGGCACCACCGAAGTCGGGGTGATCTCCCTCGGCGGCATGGTGTACTCGGGCTCGGTGCGCGTCGGCGGCGACAAGTTCGACGAGGCGATCGTCAACTACATCCGCCGCAACTACGGAATGCTGATCGGCGATACGACCGCCGAGAACGTCAAGAAGGAGATCGGCTCGGCCTTTCCCGGCTCGGAAGTGCGCGAGATGGAAGTGAAGGGCCGCAACCTCGCCGAAGGCATCCCGCGGAGCTTCACGATCTCCTCGAACGAGATCCTCGAGGCCCTCACCGAGCCTCTCAACCAGATCGTGGGAGCGGTGAAGTCCGCCCTGGAGCAGACACCGCCCGAGCTCGGCGCCGACATCGCGGAAAAAGGCATGGTGCTCACCGGCGGAGGCGCGCTGCTGCGCGACCTCGACCGGCTCCTGATGGAGGAGACCGGGCTGCCGGTGATCGTCGCCGACGATCCGCTCACCTGCGTGGTACGCGGCTCGGGCAAGGCGCTGGAGAGAATGGAAAAGCTGGGGAGCATTTTCGCAAGCGAATAAGTGAGACCACAAGGGAGCGGAGGAAAGCGATTGGTACGCGAGTGTTCGTAGTGGGTTTGCGTTTCGCCTACCCCTAGCCTCAGGCCCCGGTCATGGACTACCAGCCGCCGCCGTTTTTCAGCCGCGGTCCCGCACCGCTGGTGCGCCTGGGGTTCTTCGTGTCGCTCGCCGTGCTGCTCATGGTGCTCGACGGGCGTTTCCGCTACGCCGAGTCGATCCGCGAAGTCATCGCGCTGCTCGCCTACCCTCTGCAGCGCGCCGCGCTCGCGCCTGGCGAGCTGCTCGGCGCCACCGCCGATTTTTTCACCACGCAGGTCGCTCTCAAGCAGGAGAACGATCAGCTCAAGGCCAAGGATCTGCTCGCGGCGAGCGATCTGCTCACGCTCGAAGCGCTGCGCGCCGAGAACACCCAGTTGCGCCGCCTGCTCGAGGCGCGCGAGCGCGTGCCGCGCCGCTCCATGCTCGCCGAAATCCTCTACCAGGGGCGCGACCCCTTCTCACGCAAAGTGATCATCGATAAGGGCGGCCAGCAGGGCATCGAGCCCGGGCAGGCGGTTATCGACGACATCGGCGTCGTCGGACAGGTGACGCGCGTGCATCCCCTGCTGGCCGAAGTGACGCTGGTCACCGACAAGGAGCAGAGGACGCCCGTGGAGGTCGTGAGAAACGGCCTGCGCGCGGTGATCTACGGGGGCGGCGACAAGGGTACCCTGGACCTCTCCTACACCGCCGCGAACGCCGACGTGCAGGCTGATGACCTGATCGTGACTTCGGGCATAGACGGCGTGTATCCGCCCGGCCTGCCGGTCTGTAAAGTCACCAAGATCGAGCGCGACCCCGCCTATTCCTTCGCGAAGATCACCTGCATTCCCGCGGCCGGCACCGACCAGAACCGCCAGGTGCTGGTGCTGACACGGGAAGCGGGTCTGCCGCCGCCGCCGGCGGAAGCCGAACCTCTGGTCGTCGCGCCGAAGCAGAAGCGTCCGAAGAAGCGGGAATGAGCTAGTGGCCTATTTCGAGCAGCCCCAACGCATTCTCCTGCCGGTGAACGTGGGCTACATGGCGCTCACGGTCGTGCTCGCTCTGCTGTTCAATCTGATGCCGTGGCACGACCTCGTCGGGGTCCCCGACATGGTCGCCCTGGTGCTCGCCTGCTGGTGCGTGCATCAGCCGCGCAGGATGGGCATCGGCATGGCCTGGTTCGTGGGCCTCGTGATGGACGCAGGCAACGGCACGCTGCTCGGCCAGCACGCTTTTGCCTACGCTTTTCTCGCCTTCGGCGCGATCACCTTGCACCGGCGCATCCTGTGGTTCTCCCCGTGGCGGCAGGCGGCCCACGTGCTGGTGCTGCTGCTCCTTACGCAAGCCCTGATGCTCGGCGTGCGGCTCATGGCCGGAGGCATGTTCCCCGGGCCCATGTATTTCGCCGGAAGCCTCACGGCGGCCGCGCTGTGGCCCACGGTCACGTTCATCCTGCTCCTGCCGCAGCGAAGACCCGGAAGCGTGGACGAGAACCGTCCGCTGTAGATCGCGCGCATGGCCGAGCTCAAAAACGTCCGCCGGGAGCTGCACTACTTCCAGATACGGCTGGGCGTCGCGGGCGCGCTGGTGCTCGCGGCGTTCGCGGTCCTGTTCGGGCGCTTCTTCTATCTGCAGGTCATCCAGCACCAGTACTACGACACCAAGGCCGAGGACAACCGCATCGCGATCGTGCCGGACCCGCCCAACCGCGGGCTGATTCTCGACCGCAACGGCGTGGTGCTCGCCCGCAACTATTCCGCTTATACGCTCGAGCTCACCTTGAGCAAGATCGCCGACCTCGAGAGCACGATCAATGCGCTCGCGACGCTGGTCGACATCCAGCCCAGGGACCGGCGCCGCTTCCAGAAGCTGAGGGAGGAGAGCAAGGGGAAAGACAATCTGACCCTGCGCAGCCGCCTCACCGACGAGGAAGTCGCAGTGCTCGCGGTCAACCGGTTCCGCTTTCCCGGCGTCGACATCAAGGGCAGGCTGTTCCGGCAATACCCCCTAGGGGAAGTCGCCTCACACGTCGTCGGTTACATCAGCCGGATCGACGACCGCGACATCGAAAAGATCGAGGAGTCCGAGGAAGCGGGCAACTACAAGGGCACCGACCATATCGGGAAGACGGGCCTGGAGCAGAAGTACGAGCGCGCCCTGCACGGCACGACCGGATTCGAGCAGGTCGAGACCGACGCCGGCGGACGCATCGTCCCTGGCCGCAGCGGCGCACAACTGGCGCCGCGCACGCCGCCCATGCCGGGAAACAACCTGACCCTCACCCTGGACATCCGCCTGCAGGAAGTGGCCGAGCGCGCCTTGGGCGAGAACCGCGGCGCGCTGGTGGCACTCGAGCCTTCCACCGGCGGAATCCTCGCCTTCGTGTCCAAGCCGGGCTACGATCCGAACCTCTTCATCGACGGCATCGATCCGGCGAACTGGGACACGCTCAACAACTCTCCGGACCATCCGCTCAACAACCGAGCGCTCACGGGGCTGTATGCGCCCGGCTCGACTTTCAAGCCGTATATGGCGCTCGCCGCGCTCGAGCTCGGCAAGCGCACGCCGAACCAGACCATCTTCGACCCCGGCTACTTCATGTTCGGCAACAACCGATTCCGCGACGACAAGGCGGACGGCCACGGCTACGTCGACATGTATAAGTCGATCGTCGTGTCCTGCGACACCTACTACTACACGCTCGCCAGCGATATCGACAT
>Ga0137403_10007571_pt1 | contig 12228 bp, 13 predicted proteins | sample CZOMad2_1_16fung_FD_122057 | JGI IMG/M metagenome (GOLD analysis project Ga0137403, IMG submission 122057) | Vadose zone soil fungal communities from Angelo Coast Range Reserve, California, USA - CZOMad2_1_16fungal (Hybrid Assembly) | ecosystem: Environmental > Terrestrial > Soil > Vadose zone...
TCCGGCAGCTACGACCTTCAGCCGGTCATCACCGACGGCGCGGGCAATACGTTCACCGGCGAGCTGCGCACGATCACGGTGGACGTGAGCGCGCCGACGGTCGTCCTCACGAACCCGGGCGCGACGATCTCCGGCTCGGTCACCCTCGATGCAACCGTCAGCGGCTCCGGCGCAACGCAGGTCGTGTTCGCGGCGACGCCGGCAGGCGGCGCTTCCTGGTCGTCCCTCGGGACTGACACGAGCGCGCCGTGGAGCGCGACGTTCGACACCCTGCAGCTGCAGGACGGCGTCTACGACCTACGCGCAACCGTCTCGGACAACCTCGGCAACACGTCCTCCGACGTGGTCGCCGCGATCCGCATCGACAACACCGCCCCGCGCGTCGTCTCCTCGACGCCCGGCGAAGGCACGACGGTGCCTTCGGCCAGCGCCATCGGCCTGGTCACGAGTGAGAACGCAACACCTGTGGGCGTGACGCTCGACGGCAACGCGACCGTTGCGCCGGTCGTGAGTGGGACTCACATCGACTATGGCACCGGCGCGCTCGGCCCCGGACTGCACACCCTCGCAGGCGAGCTCCAGGATTCCTCAGGCAAGAAGGCGCCGTTCCGCATCCACTTCACCGTGTGGACCGCGTCGAGCTCGGTCGCGCCACCGGTCGACAAGAACACGGCCGCCGGCTCGCCGACAACAGTGGAGTCGCCAGACGGCTGGGCCTCGGCGACGATGCCGGCAGGGAACTGGTCCTCCTCGAGCGGAGATTGGCTCATTCTTCGGATCACCCCGACGGCGGCTCCCGCCGGACTGACGAACGGCTTCGGCCCCGGGCCGATCACGGTCGACGTGACCGCGCGTTGGGCGCTCGCCAGTACGGAGGTCCATGAGTTCAACCGGGCGATCGGCATCCTCATGCGCTCGACCGAGAAGGGCCTCGTCCCCGCCACCTTCGAGAACGGACACTGGCGCGTCATCTCACGCGTCCCGTCCGCGGGCACGCTGCCCACCGGCTGGGAAGACGGGTTCTATACAGACGGCGCCGGCTTCCACGTGCTGACGAAACACCTCTCGCTCTTCGCGCTCCTGCGCGACCTCGAGGTACCGAACCCGCCACAGAACGTGCGCGGCTACCTCGGGCCGACCGGTCTGACCCTGCGCTGGACGCCGGGCACCGACAACAGCGGCACCTACGACTTCGTCACGGTGTTCTCCGACTCGACCGACGCAGGCCACTTCGGCGTCGACTACACGGCCGCGAGCATCGGCGCGTGGTCGCCCGGCGATCCCCGCATCTTCCGGTTGAAGGAGACCGACCTCGCCGGGAACGAGAGCTCCTTGACGCAGGTTCTACGCCAGGTGCCGTCGCTGATCGGGAAGACGCCCGACCAGGCGGCTGCGCTGCTCGCCCCACTCGGCCTGAAGCTCGGGACGACCACGATCGGCGGCACGGGCCCGGCCGGTACGATCACCGGCCCGGCCGGTCTCGTCCTTGCGCAGGAAGGCACCGCGATCGACGTGACCGTCTCCCCCGGCGGCGGCCTGACGCGCCTCGTGTTGAAGGTGACGACGGCGCCGAGGGTCAAGCCGGCCGTGCGGAAGAACATCGCAGCGCGGATTTCGCTGACTCGGGCAGCCGGCGTGACCGCCGAGCTGTTCAGCCCGCACCGCGTCAAGCTGTACACCTGGCGCTTCTCGCTCAAGGCGGGCCGCTCGATCGTGAAGCTGCGCCTCCCGCATCAGGTACGCCGCTCCGGCGTCTACACCATGCGCTGGACCGCACGTTCGGGTCGCGAGTCGATCTCTCACAAGATCACGATCCAGCTCGTGGGTGCGCACAACGTGATCGCCGTGCCGGCTCGGGTCCTCCTCGCCGGGCCGGCCGCAGGCGGGATCAAGGGAACCTTGACGACGCAGAAGCCCAAACTCATCACTGCTTCCGGCATCGAGCCGACCTTCGACGCAGCGGCCAGCAGGCGCACGGATGTGCGTGTGATCTTGGTCGACGTCGACGCGTTCGGTGTCTCCCTCATCCGCGACCTGCACGCAGTGTTCCCCTCGACCAAGATCGTCGCTCTCACCTCGGGCCCGAAGCAGATGGCGGCATCGCTGAAGGCCGGCGCCGCGATCGCGCTACCCCGCTCGACCCCGGCTTCGACCCTCGGTCGCCTGATCCAGAAGCTCCTGGCAAAGCCGGCGAAGCCGGTCAAGTCCATGAAACTGGCAGGACCGCCGCACCAGAACGCCGGCCACCTGCACTAGTCGAGCGAAGGAACACCTTCGCGTCGCGACCTCGGGGAGCTCAGCCGCCCGGCTTCCAGAGCGGCTCGTCGCGGCCCGCGTCGGCGTTCGCGGAGCGCGCTGCGATGAACAGAAAGTCGGACAGTCTGTTGAGGTAGGCGAGCACGAGCGGGTTGATCCCGTTCTCCTCGTTCGCTGCGAGTGCGTCCCGCTCTGCGCGCCGGCACGTCGTCCGCGCGACGTGCAGACGGGCGGCCGCCTCGGTCCCGCCGGGCAGGATGAAGCTCTTGAGCATCGGCAGTTCGGCGTTGAGCTCGTCGCAAAGCTGTTCGAGGCGGTCCACTGCGGACTGGTCGACGCGGAGCCGGTCGGTGACGCCGAACGGAACAGAGAGGTCGGCGCCGACGTCGAAGAGGTCGTTCTGGATCCGACCGAGCGCTGCGCGCAGGCGCTCCGGGAGGCCTGGGTCCGTGAGGACCACGCCGAGGGCCGCGTTCAACTCGTCGACGGTCCCGAACGCACCGATCCGACAGTCGAGCTTCGGCACCCGCGAGCCGTCGCCGAGCGACGTCTCTCCCCCGTCCCCCGCCCGCGTGTAGATGCGGGTGAGCCGTACCGGTTCGTCGCGGCGACGCGAGCTCAAGCGACAGTCCTACGAATTGACACGAACTCGGCACCCACGCGTGCGCCGAAGAGCGGTATCGTCGATTGCAGTGGGTGGTGGGTGACAACCCCCACCCGGGTGGGGACATGTACGCGCGTGTACATCAAGAGAAAGCGCACGGTCAGCCAACCACCAGAGATCGTTCCGTCGTGCCGAGGATGCTGCGCGCGATCACCAGACGCTGAATCTCACTGGTGCCTTCGTAGATCTCGGTGATCTTCGCATCGCGGTAGTAGCGCTCGACCGGAAACTCCTTCGTGTAGCCGTACCCGCCCAGGATCTGGATCGCCTCCGCGGTCTGCCGCCTCGCCATCTCCGACGCGAACAGCTTCGCCTTTGCACCTTCCTCGGTGTGCCGGCGGCCGTGCTCCTTCAGCCAGGCGGCTCGGTACACGAGCAGCCGCGCAGCATCGATCTCCGTCGACATGTTTGCGAGCTTGTGCTGGATCGCCTGGAAGTCGGCGATGCGATGCCCGAACGCACGCCGCTCGGCCGCATACTCGCGCGCGACCTCGTAGCCGGCCTGCGCAATCCCGAGCGCCTGCGCGGCTATGCCGATGCGCCCGCCGTCGAGCGTTCCCATCGCCACTCGGAAACCACGGTTCTCCTCGTGAAGCAGCCGGTCTCGACCGACCCGCGCGCCCTCGACGACGATGTCGCTCGTCACGGAGGAGTTGAGCCCGAGCTTTTCCTCGTCTCGGGTCACGCGCACGTGTTCCGCGTCGAGGATGAACGCGCTCACACCTCGAGCCCCCGCGACCTCGGGATCGGTGCGCGCGAACAAGATGAACGTCCCCGCGTGGCGCCCGTTCGTGATCCATTGCTTCGCGCCGGTGATCGTCCAGCCGTCAGCTGCCGGTTCCGCTTTCGAGCGGAGCGCGCCCGCGTCTGAGCCGGCCTCCGCCTCTGTGAGCGCGAAGGCCCCGAGCTGCTCGCCGCGTGCGAGCGGCGGCACGAAACGCGACTTCTGCTCGTCGGTCCCATACGCCAGGATCGGCAGCGTCGCGGCACTCGTGTGAACCGCGACGGTCACACCGACGCCCGCGTCTGCGCGCGACAACTCCTCGAGGACCAGGACGTAGGAGAGGAAGTCTGCACCGGCGCCGCCGTACTCCTCCGGCACGCACACGCCCATCAGGCCCAACTCGGCAAGCGTCCCGAACAGCTCGCGCGGAAAGTGATGCTCACGATCCCACTGGGCCGCATGTGGATCGATCTCGGCCCGCGCAAAGTCACGCGTGAGCGCCTGAATCTGCTGCTGGTCCGGCGTGAGGTCGAAGTCCACGTCGCAGGCGATGATACGTGGCGGCCTCGCGAGCCCCGGGCCCGCGTGTTCGGCCGAGCTGGAGGCCCTGACGTGAAATTCCGCCGGGCCGGATGACGCACCAGACACGGCGCCGGATCAGCACGCTCGCCCGCGGCACGTAGCGCCGCTACGCACCGCGAACGACCGCACTGCCCGACTTGGTCTGGAGCGCCCTCCAGCGACGGCCGAATTTCACACCAGGCCCTTAGGCGGCGGCGAGCTCGCGGCGGATCTCGCGCAGCGCAGGCTCGACCGTGACGAAGGCATCGACCACGTCGGGATCGAACTGCCGCTTTCGCTGCGCGAAGATCTCGGCATGCGCAGCGCTCCAGCTCATGGCGCGGCGGTAGGGTCGGTGACTCGTCATGGCGTCGAGCGCATCGGCGACCGCGAAGATGCGCGCACCGAGTGGGATCTCGTCGCGGACGAGGCCGTCCGGATATCCACGCCCGTCCCAGCGTTCGTGGTGAGAGCGCACGACCTTGAGCCCTTCGCCCTTGAGGAAGACGACGCCCGACAGCATCGCCTCGCCGAGGACGGTGTGTGTCTCCATCTTGCGCCGCTCCGCCGGGCTGAGCGGGCCGGGCTTCTGGAGGATCCCGTCAGGAATCCCGATCTTGCCGACGTCGTGCAGAAGGAACCCGTACGGCGCGCTTTCGTCGCGCACAACTGCTCCTTCGCCGACGGCCTGAGCGAGAGCCGTCGCGTAGCTCTGCACGCGTTGAGAGTGCGCGCGCGTGCCCGTGTCCTTCGACTCCAACGCGCCCGCGAGCGCCGAGACGGTTTGGAGGTACGCGCTCTGCAGGAGCTCGCGTTGGGCGCGCTCGACCCCCAACATGTGCCTCAGGTCTCGCGCGTAGAGCAGCAACTCCTCGTCCGGCCCCTGAGCGCGCTTCTTCGTGGCCCGGAAGGGAACGCCGAAGAGACCGCCCGCCAGTCGCTCCGCGACAGCGAGCAGCTCGAGCGGGCTGAACGGCTTGCGCACGAAGGCGTTGGCTCCCGCCTTCTTCGCGGCGGCTTCGGTGCCGCCCTCTGAGCCGGTCAAGAGCACGATCGGGATGTCGCGCGTGGCCGGCGCAGCCTTCAGCTCGGCACAGAGCTCGAGGCCGGTCGTCCCCGGCATGTTGATGTCGAGCACGATCACGTCCGGCCTGGCGCTCCTGATTTTCCGGCGCGCAGCAGCGGCGTCCTCGGCTTCGACCACGGCTACGTCGGCGACCTCGAACGTCGCCTTCAGCAAAGTGCGAAGCGCAGGATCGTCGTCTACCAGCAGGATCCGCAACGCGCGGTGCCTCCCTTTCCCGGAACCTGAGTGCTTTTGTCGGCAGGGGGCTCGGCAGACTTGAGCCCTCGGAGAGACAGACGCGTCTACCGGCGAAAACCCTGCACCTCGGGTTGTTTATGCGTTTCTACGAATATTCGTAGAAACCTGAACCGCTCTTCCGGCCCAGTTTTCCGGCAGCGACGAGCTCGCGCAGAACCGGGCACGGTGCGTAGCGGTCGTCCCCGAGGCCCTCCTGCAGCACCTCCATGATCGCGATGCAGGTGTCGAGACCGATCAGGTCGGCAAGCGCCAGCGGCCCAAGCGGGTGCGCGAACCCGAGCCTGGCGATCGTGTCGATCGCGTCCGCCTCCGCGACGCCGTCGTGCAGCGCCCAAACGGCCTCGTTGATGAACGGCATCAAAATACGGTTCGAAACGAAGCCGGGAAAGTCGTTCGCCACAGCAGGCGTCTTCCCCAGTTCGCGCGCGAGCGCAGTGATCGCTGCGGCGGTCTCGTCCGAGGTGTTCCGGCCGCGGATGATCTCAACGAGCTTCAGGACGGGCACCGGGTTGAAGAAATGCATCCCGATCACCTTGTCGGGACGTCCGGTCGCAGCAGCCAGTGACCCGATGGGAATGGAGGACGTGTTCGAAGCGAGCACCGCCTCCACCGGCAACTCGGCGTCGGCCCGCCGGAAGATCTCCTCCTTCACCTCAGCGTCCTCGACCACAGCTTCGATCATCAGGTCGGCCTGGACGAGATCCTCGACGGGCTCGACGCGCAGCAGCACTTCCTGCGCGGGCGGACCGCCTTTCTCTTCCAGCTTCGCAAGGCTCTTGCGCATCGTGTCGAGCGCGCGGTCCGTCGCGCCGGGCTGCGCGTCGTGGAGCGAGACACGCCGCCCTGATGCCGCGACGACCTGGGCGATGCCTGCGCCCATCTGGCCCGCTCCTACCACGAGCACGTGCGCGAATTTCATGTCGGCGAGCCTACGCCGCTACGAACGCCGGCGGCGTCCGATGAGGAGCCCGAACGGAAGGAGCAGGATCAGCGGCAGGAAGAACACGTGGCCGCCCGACAGAACGTAGACGAGCACCGCGACCGCGAGCCCCGCGAGCAGCACTACGAGCGTGAGCGGCATGGTCGCGATGTCACCACCCGCGACGTCGCCTATACCTCGAGCAACAGTGCATCTCCCTGGCCGCCGCCGGAGCAGATGGCCGCCAGGCCAAGGCCGCCGCCGTTGCGGCGAAGCTCGTAGATCATCGTGCCGAGGATGCGTGCGCCCGACGCCCCGATCGGGTGCCCTAGCGCAACTGCGCCCCCGTTCACGTTCACTTTCTCAGGGTCGACCTCGAGCATCTTGGCCGAGTTGAGCACCACCGAGGAGAAAGCTTCGTTGAGCTCGACGCGCTCGACGTCGCCGATCTTCTTGCCGGCCTTTGCGAGGGCAGCCGCTCCCGCTTTCGCGGGCGTACGCGCCAGATATGCGAAGTCGTCGGCGACGTATGCCTGTGAGACGATCGTCGCAAGCACTTCGAGCCCGCGCTTTCGCGCGAACTCTTCGCTCGTCACGACGAGTGCACCCGCTCCGTCATTCACACCCGGTGCATTGCCGGCGGTCGTCGTCCCTTCCGGATCGAACGCCGGCCTCAGCCTGGCGAGCTTCTCGTAGGACGTATCGCGGCGCGGGCCTTCGTCGACTGCGAACTCCCCGACAGGAACGATCTCCTCGTTGAACTTGCCGTGGTCGATCGCGTCCACCGCTCGCTGGTGCGACCGGAGCGCCCAGCGGTCCTGGTCCTCGCGCGGAATGCCGAGCTCACGCGAGACGAATGACGCCTGTTCGACCATGTGCTTGTTGTCGAACGTGGACGTGAGCCCGTCGTGCGTCATCAGATCGATCAGCGTCCCGTCTCCGAGCCTGTAGCCGAAACGGGCCTTCTTCAGCACGTACGGCGCGTTCGACATCGATTCCATCCCACCGGCAACGACGACCTGGCTGTCGCCGGCCCGGATCATCTGATCGGCGATCTCGACGGCACGAATGGAGGATGCACAGACCTTGTTGATCGTGTCCGAGCCGACCTTGATCGGCAGTCCGGCGCCGATCGAAGCCTGACGAGCCGGCGCCTGGCCGACGCCCCCCTGAAGAACCTGGCCCATGATCACGTACTCGACCTCGTCGTTCCCGACACCGGCGCGGTCGAGTGCAGCGCGGATTGCGATCGCGCCGAGCTCCGTCGCCTGCTTGTCGGCAAGCGAGCCGCCGAGCTTGCCAAAGGGAGTTCGAACTGCGGAGACGATCACCGACCGAGCCATGGTTCGAGCGTACCAATAGGCTTCAGGTGTGCCGACGCAGCACACAACCGTGAAGCGGCATCCGGAGCGCGGTGCCTACGACCGCGCGACGATCGACTCGATTCTCGACGAGGCTTTGATCTGCCATCTCGGCTTCGTCGCCGACGGCCGTCCATATGTCATCCCGACAATTCACGCCCGTGACGGCGACACGCTGTACGTCCACGGCTCGCCGGGGAGCCGCATGCTCAAGGCCTCGAAGAAAGGAGTCGACATCTGCGTGACCGTGACGCTCCTCGACGGGCTCGTGCTCGCGCGCTCGGTCTACAACCACTCGATGAACTACCGCTCGGTCGTCGTTCTCGGACGCGCGCGCGAGCTGACCGACCGTGACGAGAAGCTCCGGGCGATGTGGCGCATCGTCGAGCATGTCGTTCCCGGACGCTGGGAGGACGCACGCCCGCCCGATGACGGCGAGATCAAGGGCACGACGATCCTCGCGCTGCCGCTCGACGAGGCCTCGGCGAAGATCCGCAGCGGCCCGCCGACCGACGACGCCGCCGACCTGGAGCTCCCCGTCTGGGCGGGAGTGATCCCCTTGAGGATCGAGCCGTCGGACCCCGTCCCGGACGCGGCCGTCGACAGCCCTCCGCCTTCTTACGCTGCCGGTTACGCGCGCTTGACCCAGGCCGACGCTGCGCCTACCCTGAGGCCACGATGACTCCCGCAACTCGCATCTGGGCCTGGCGTTGCGAGCGGAGCGGGAGCCTGCGCCTGCGCTGAACCAGGCCAGTACAGCCCGTTTCCGCTCACCGAGACCTTCCGCCGGAAGGTCTTTTTGTGCGCCCGTCAATTCAACGGAGAATCTCGAGATAGCCATCGCACCCGACATCGCCACCGATCTCGTCACCCCTCTCGGCGCCTACCTGAGGCTGCGCCGGGAAGGCCGTGTAGCCTTCCTGCTCGAGTCGGTCGAACGCGGACGGCTCGGGCAGCACTCCCTCGTCGGCTGCGGCACGCACCTCTGCGATCTCGCGGAGGCAGAGGCGTGCGGAGAGCCGGTCGTCGGCTATCTCTCATACGATTACGCCGCGCGCCTGGAGCCGGTCTGCAATCCAAAGCCCAGTGAGGGCGAGCATCAATCCTGACAGTATGATGATTACACGTAATTTCGCGTCGTAACGCTCCTTGCTATGGTAGTACCAAAACTCGAGACGGAGAGCTTCCTCCTCGTCCTTAACTTCAACGCGAGGGTTCAGTAGTTTGGAGTAGTGCCATGCGGCGGTCTTACCCCGTGGGTCATCCGGAAGGGGAGTTTCCCCAAGGGGCGCTCCTCGCAGAAATTGGTCACGAATCTCATCATATCTCCCCGGAACAACAATCCGGCGATAGCGCACGACGAGCAATGGTATGAGCAGCCACGCGATGAAAAGCGCGGCGGCGATTATTCCGAGAATGACATCGTTCATCATTTGATGACCTTGATGTTGCTTTTCATAATCTTATAGGCGATTCAGCGGCGGAGGGGTCGCATTTGGATTATCGAACCACTGAAAGTACGCTGCCGCTCCTTGTTGTCCGTTTTGCACCAGCATATTCACCTTCGCTTCCGACAGGTCAAATTCCGTGGTTTTGACCCCACCCGCATCAGTGAACACTGTGCGATCCCAATCATTTTTGTGGAGGTGCATCTTGTTCGCCATGTCGCCCATGTAAACCGACCAGGGCCTTCGCGTAATCAAAGAAGTCGTTGATTTCCACCGGCGGCAGCCGCCAACTGTCTTTCTCCGCTTTGATCTCATCCTTGGTATCCACCCGGAAGCCGAGTGTTTCCTTGTTGTAAACGTGATTGTCGTCGTAAACAGTGTCGTAATTCATGTCTTGGGGATTGATGCCCGCCGCCGGATTGACCACGAATTTCTTATCATCGAATAAGTCGAGCGGGTAGTTCCACGTGACGCCGCCATCAACGAATATTTGCTTCCCTTGAACCAATTTGATCGCCGCGAAGAACAGCGGGATGCTCATGGAAATACGCACGGCTTCCCATACGGGAAAATCCGGAGTCGTTTCAGCGGAATAGATTGCGGGCATCTGCATAGAAAGATTTGTCCCGACAAGGAATAGTTCCTTGAACTTGGTGCTTGCCTGGGAAGCATTTTGGGTGAGTTTTCCGAAAGTGATCTTCGAGTTCTGACACAGCGCATAGACCTGCTTTTGCATCCAGGCAGAGAACGCGTCGCCCTTGTACCAGCCGTAATCGTGGAGCAACCGGTCTATGTCCCGTATCACACCAAAGGAATCATCCATGAATTCGCGAAATTTCGTTCCGCCAACAATTTCCTTCACGTCCTGACTGTTTGCCCCCAAAGCGACCAGTGCGGCGGTAATGGCACCCGCCGATGTGCCCGCGACCCGCCGGATGTCCGGCAGGATGTTTTGCGTTTGCAACTCTTGCAGCGCGCCGGCATAAGCGATGCCTTTCACGCCGCCGCCTTCGAAGACCAGGTTTTTGAATTGAGACATAGGTTTTGTTTTCGATTATACGTCGCTCAATTTGATCTCGGTGGCTTTATGGTGAGCTTCCCATCGGAATACTCCACGACTTGGCAGAGCGATGGAGCAAACACGAACTCACGCACTTCCATGTCCTTCTGTTCCAGCGCCGCAATGGTCTTCACCAACTCCTTGAACAGTGGCCGGTTCGCCGGCCAGTCATTGCCGCATCCCGACGCCGTCGAGATAGTCAGCCTATTGTCCTTAGCGACGAACTCTAACCTTAAATCGCTCGCACGGGCCTCTTCAAGGCACTTGACCTCCATCTGGTGCTTGCACAATTCCCCAATGACATAGCTCAGGAAATCGCGCCGTCTTGCCTGATCGAGTTTCGCCTGGCCCAACTTCTCCTTAGCGTTTCTCGCGTCGTCCAGTTGCTTATTGATCTTTTCAAGCTCAACTCTGGCGTGAAGCAAGTTCTTGTTAACGTGTACTAGCTCGATTTTGGCCTGAAGCAGGTTTGTGCTAACCTGTTCCAGCTTGGCCTGTTCATTCCTTACGTCCTGCTGGAGTTTCCTGGTGGTCTTTTCCAACGTCGTGTTCGTTAGTTGCAGTGCGACGTTGGCTTTTTGCAATGCCTCAATCGCCTGTCCCAACTCCGTCTGACGCCCTTTAGCCGTGTCGTCTGCGAATGCCGTTTGCCGGCCGCAATGCCACGGCAGTGCGAGAAGCAAGGACAGACGAATCACAAATCGCAATATTCGGTCGTTTCGATTGAGACAGCAACCCCGCGCAACCGATGATTCGTAGAGGCTGCTCTCTTGATGACACGAGCCACTGCCTCTGCAAAAGGCGTTGCGTAGCATCTTCCTGCGCCTCTTTCTGATTTCGAACACCGCCGGCATAAGCATCTCACACTACGCCCACTTACCGATCAACAGCGTGAACTTGCCCATTTTGTGGTATTGAGATGGAAAGGTCGCGTTCGGAGCCTGGCCTTCGACTTCGTGAACGCTCAAATCGGTGCAGTTGTCCTGCCTTTCAACCGTGGCGCCTACGCCTTTGAGGTACCCTGTCGCGTCGGCGACTTCTTGTTCGTTGTCACAGATGATTAGCGCTATTTCCATATGATTCTCCTATTTATTGTTTCAGCTTGTTACTGTAGAGCGTCGGGATGTCGAGGGCCCAACTGCGGGCGAGTTCTTGGCGGAATTGATCTGCAGTCATTTTTTTGACTTCATCAGCCGGGAGGTGGGTTCCCTTGAGAAGTGTATCGATTTTATTGCCGTCTAGTTTCCCGTCATCGGTTTTCGCCCAAGCAACGATTTCATCGGCTTTCTTCTGGTCACTCTTCGCTTGTTCCGCGCCCGCCAATTCGTCCGCCTTGAGCGCGGCCTTCGGATCCTTCGGATCGGGCGGCGCGAGCACGTCGTCGAGCGCCTTGCCGTTGTATTCCATCGCCAGCTCTTCGGCCGACGGGCTGGCCGCGATTCGGTAGGGCCACGTGAGGTTGACGATCGGATCGGGGAACGCGCCGCCGTCCTTCACGTAGGCCGCTTTCAGGCGGGTGAAGATCTGGGCGATGATCTCGACATCACCCTTGGCTTGCCCCGGCGGCGGCGCGCCGTTCCAGTGCCATTGCAGCCAGCGGCCGCTGTTGGTGAGCGAGCCGTCTTCCTCGGCGAAGCAGGTGCTCGGGAAGCGGATCACGGTGGTCTGGATCTCTTCGCTGTTGACGTCGTTGTACTCGCCGTAGTTCTTCCAGAACTCGGCCGTCTCGGTGTTCAGCGGATCGATGATCGCCAGGAACTTGAGCTTGGACAGCCCGCCGATGATCTTCTTCTTGTTCGGGAACGAGCCCACCGGGTTGAAGCCCTGGCAGATGTAGCCGTTGATCTTGCCCTGGCTCATCAGCTCGAAGGCATTGAGCACGTCGTAGAGCCGGTCCCATTTGGGCAGGTA
>Ga0137403_10007572_pt1 | contig 12226 bp, 10 predicted proteins | sample CZOMad2_1_16fung_FD_122057 | JGI IMG/M metagenome (GOLD analysis project Ga0137403, IMG submission 122057) | Vadose zone soil fungal communities from Angelo Coast Range Reserve, California, USA - CZOMad2_1_16fungal (Hybrid Assembly) | ecosystem: Environmental > Terrestrial > Soil > Vadose zone...
TCGTCACCGCCGGCACCGAGAGCTTGAGCGCTTCGTCGCCGAAGCGGAAGTCGGTCGACACGGCGAGCTGCACCCCGCCGCCGTAGCAATTGGCGTGCAGCATAGCGATCGTCGGAAACGGCATGGCCGCAATGTCGGCGCAGAACGATTCGACGCCCTTCTCGACCACGGCGAAGCCTTGGGGGCGTTTCGCGAACCCCTCGACGAACTTGAGATCGACGCCGGAGGAGAACGATTTGTCGCCCGCGCCGCGCAGGACGAGCGCACCGATATCCTTGCGGACTTTCAGCTCCGCCGCCGCGGCGGCGAGCCCCTCGGCGACGCCGGCGTCGATCGCGTTCATGCGCGCGGCGTTGTCGAAGGCGACGATGGCTACGGACCCACGAATATCGGTGGTTACGCTTCCCATGCGGGATCCTCTAGTCGTACTTGCCGCGTTCCCTGACCCGCTCGACGGAGACTACAACCCGCGTTACGTCCTTGGGTGACGCGCTCGTCAGTCCGGTGACGCGAAAGGGCTTGGCGCCCGACCGGGGCACGACCAGGCCCGATTGCTCCTGCAACAGGGTATCGAGCAGCCGATCCGAGGCGTCGAACAGCTCGAGCCGCAACCAGATCCGCGACGCTTCGACACCCGACTCGTTTCGCACCTGTCCCAGGGCGAATACACGGGTGCCGTCGGGCGCGCTGGCGTAGCGAACCGAAGTTCCGGCGACGGTCAGTTTCGGAGTACCGCCTCGATCGGTGGACGAGAGGATCAGATCGGGAAGCCAGATGAAAAGCGGGATGAGGATCAGCAGAAATACACCCAGGATCACGAGCGAAAACCGCGGGTCGGTCTGGCTCGCGAACCAGCCCTGATTCCCCTTGCAGTGCTGGCAAATGCGGGCCTGCGGGTGGATAGGCTGTTTGCAATGGCGACATTCCTTCGTGTCCATGAATTTCTCCGAAGCAGGGAAGCTCGGTTATCGGCTCGCGACGGTGGTTTCGATGAACTCCATGCACAGGTGGTTGAACCTGGCCGGATTCTCGAGGTTCACGCAGTGGCCGGTCCGGGGAATCACGTGCAGGCTCGCGTCGGGCAGCACCCGCTCGAGGAATTCACTCGGCTTGCGGCAGCCCGCGTCCTCGTCGCCGACCACGACGAGCACGGGAATGTACAGGTCCGCGAGCCGCGTCTCGTGGACGTACAGGGGCGGCCGCCGCGCCTGCACCCCGCGCATGGTATTGGCGTGCCCCACCGGCGACATCGCGAGCATTTGCTCATTGAAGCGGCGGAACTCCGCAGGATTCTTGTCCTTCAGGCGCTTGCGCGTCGGGCTCTCGTTCATCTGCGCCGCGAGCGCCGCCAAGCCGCCCGCTTCGAGCAGCTTCGCCGTCGCCTTCGCGGTCTGGCGGAAGGCCGGCGGGTCGTCGGACCCAGAGCCGATCCCGACCAGAGTCGCCGAGAGAACCCGCGCCGGCTCCTTGAGCGCGTACTGCAGGCTCGAGGCCGCGCCCATCGACACGCCGACCAAGTGCGCCTTTTGGATATCCAGGCCGTCCATCACCGCGCCGATGTCGGCGACCGCGTGGTCCTGAGAGTACGAATCGACAGAAGCCGGGACTCCGGAGGGCGGATAGCCGCGCGCGTTGAAGACGACGCAACGATAGCGCGCACGGAAGGCCGCGACCTGCATGTCGAAGCTGCGGCACGAGCCGCCGTACTCGTGCACGAAGAGGACTGCCGTGCCTTTGCCGCCTTCCTCGCAGTGGAGCGCGACGCCGTCCGCGGTGTTGACGCTGCTCATCTCATTCGGCCTTGACGCCGGAAGCTTTCACGTCCCTGTCCGTCTACGGCGCGTCGCCTCTGAAGCCCGAGGCGCGGATGACCGGTCCCCAGCGGGCATAGTCGGCGCGAACGATCGCCGCGAACTCCGCGGGGCTCATCTCGCGCACCTCAAGATCGAGGTTCTGCATCCTCTCTTTCACAACCGGGTTGCGCATCGCCTGCACGAAAGCGCCGTTCAACTTCTTCACGGTGTCGGCCGGCGTCGCCGCGGGAGCGAAGATCCCGAACCAGGCGTCGGCCGTGAGCAAGGGGAACCCGAGCTCGGCGAAGGTCGGCACTTCGGGAGCGCCGGCCGAGCGTTCCTGGCCCGACATCCCGAGAATCGCGATCTTCCCCGCCTTCGCCTGGGCGAGCAAGGTGCCGAGTGGCTGCACGGTCGCGGGAACGTGCCCGGCCACGACGTCGAGGATCGCCGGCCCCGCGCCCTTGTAGGGCACCTGCTGCAGCGCCAGGCCGGTGCTCTGGCCGAGGAGCACGCCGAAGAAATGCGTGGAGCCGCCCGCGCCCGAGGAAGCGAACACCGCCCGGGTCGCATCGGCCTTCACCCAGCCGACATATTCCGCGAGCGTTTTCAGGCGCAGCTCGGACTGCACGCCGAGCGCGAACGCCCAGCGTCCGGTGTGGGCGACCGGCGTGAAATCGGCGAGAGGATCGTACGGCGGTTTGCTCAGCGTCTGCGGACGGAAGATGACGGTCGCATCCGGCGCGAGCATCAGCGTGCCGCCGTCGGGCGCCGCGCTCTTGAGCGCCTCCGCGGCGATCTGCCCGACCGCGCCCGGCCGGTTCTCGACGATCACCGTCCGTCCGAGCGCCTCGCCCATCGGCTCGGCGAAGATGCGACCGAGCACGTCGACGGCGCCTCCCGGCGGGTAGCCGACCAGCATGCGGGCCGGCTGCCGTGTCTGCGCGGCCACGGGCGCACAGATCAGCGCCGCGATGATGGCAATCGACGAGAAGGTCTTCATTTGTCGTTTCACTCCATGCGCACCGCTATCGGACTTTCCCTTGCGACACGTCCATGATCATGCGCGCGAGCAGGTACAGCCTCGGCTCGATCGAGTCGAGCAGGATGTACTCGGCGTCGTTCGAATGCGAGCCGAACGCCTGCAGTCCGAAGCGCTCCAGCGTCGCCGCCTTGGACTCGAGCGAAGCGAACGCGGCGTCGGTGCCTCCGCCCTCGGCGACCGTGTCGACCGCTAGGTTCTTCCCGATCTCGGCGTAGACCTTCTCCGCGTGAGCGCCGAGCGCGCGCGACGCGGGCGTCGCCTCCAGCGGCGGGCGGCGACGCTCGAAGGTCATGTCGATTTGTGTGTCGGGGATGAGCTTGTTCCTGATTCTCTCGCGCACGGCGCGCTCGATGCCGTCGAAGTCCGCGACGCGCAACACGCGCACGTCGGCGGTGGCGACGGCCTCGGCAGGAATGACGTTGCGGTTGGTGCCCGCGCTCGCGAGCGTCCAGTTCATCTTGAGGCCGATCGCCGGGTTCGAGAGATCGCGCGTCTGCATGATCTGGTGCGCGAGCTCGTACAAGGCGTTGCGGCCCATCTCGGGCGCCGCCCCTGCGTGCGAGGCCCGGCCCTTCACCTTGAGGACCACCGACGCGAGGCCGGCGGTGGCGAGCGCGAGCTTGTCGCTGTCCGCGCGCGAGGACTCGCACGAGAGCACCGCGTCGTGCCGCGCGCCCTCCCGGACGATCAACTTGCGCGAGCCGGGAGAGCTCATCTCCTCGTCGGCGTTGATCAGCACGGTCACCAGGCCGTAGTCGCGGAAGTCCATCGCGCGCAGCATCGCCAGCGCGTGCAGGATGAGCGCGATCCCCTGCTTGTCGTCGGCGATGCCCAGGCCGTAGGCGCGCTCGCCTTCGATGCGGAAGGGCTGCTTGGCGAGCATGCCGCGCAGGTACACCGTGTCCATGTGCGCGAGCAGCAGGATTCTCTTCGTCCCCCTGCCCTCGAAACGAGCATGGACGATCCTGCCGATTTTCTCCGGCGTGTCGGCCATGCGGTAGGCGTCGGCGCTCGGGTCGATCAGATCGACCTTGCCGCCCAGCGCCTGCAGGCGTCCGGCGAGCAGATAGGCCGCGCGCTCCAGCCCCTCGAGGTCGCGCGTGCCGGTCTCGATCGAGACCAGCTCCTTGAGCGTATCGAGGAACGGCTGCTTTTCCTTCTTCGCGAGGGAGAAAACGGCCTCGACGGGCTGCGCGCAGGCGCCGGTAAAGCCTGCGAGCGGAAGCGACGCAGCAACGAAAAACGCCAGACGACGAAGGCCATGAGTCATGGTTGTCCTTACGGCGACGCGGGGAGAGGCAATTCTATCCGGAGCGAGGGTGGCGTGTTACGCTCGATGCCGTATGCAAACACCCGGCCGCATTCTCGACCGGAAGCTGATGGTCCTGCTTGCGGTGTCCGTGTTCGCGGGCGCGGGAACGATCCACTACCAGACGCCCATGCTCGCGGCCTTCGCCGAGGAGTTCCACGCGGACGCGGCGGCCGTGGGCTGGGTGGCGACGCTCACTTTCGGCGGATTTCTTGCCGGCACGTTTTTTCTCGTTCCGCTCGGCGACCGCTTCGACAAGCGGCGCCTGATCCTGACCGAGATCGCGGTGCTGATCGTCGCCCTGCTCGCGATGGCCGCGGCGCCCACGCTGCCCACGCTCATCGCGGCGAGCTTCGTCGTCGGCCTTACCTCGGGATTCGCCCAGCTGGTGATTCCACTGACCGCCGAGCTGGCGCCCCCCGAGAAACGCGGGCGCGTGATGGGCACCCTGCTCGCTTGCCTGTTTCTAGGCATCCTCTTCGGGCGCCTGGCGGGCGGGCTCATCGCCCAATTCCTCGGCTGGCGCTGGACCTACGTCGCAGCGGCGGTGATGCTGCTCTCCCTCGCGCCCGCGCTCGTCTTGTGGTTGCCGTCGATGCCCTCGAGAACGCAGCTCGGCTACGCGCGCCTGATCCGCTCGCTGTTCGGATTTTTGCGCGACAACGCCACCCTGCGGCGCGCCTCCACCATCCAGTTCCTGCTCGGCATCTCCTACGGAGCCTTCTGGGCGACGGTCGCGCCGATGATGCTCGCGCTCCACGGCTTCGGCCCCGCGCAGACCGGACTGCTCGCGATTCCCGGCGCGGCGGGGATCCTGATGTCGCAGCCCGCGGGCCGCTGGAGCGACCGCTACGGCGCCTTTCCCATCGTCACCGCGGGAGTGTGCCTGGTCCTCGCCGCCTACGTCGTGCTCGCCTTCGCCCCGCTTTGGGTGGGGGCGGTGATCGCGGGCGCGGCGCTGCTCGATACGGGGCTGCGATCGGCAATGGTCGCCAACCAGACGCGCATCACCGCGGTCGCGCCCGACGCGCGGAGCCGCTTCAACACCGTGTTCGGCGCGCACATCTGGGGCGGGAACGCGGTGGGGGCGTTTCTCGCCAGCACCGCGCTCGCGCACTGGGGGTGGGCCGCGGTGTGCGTTATCGCAGTATCCGCGTCGTGCGTGGCGCTGCTCGTGCAGTGGCGCACACGGCGCTTCGCCTGAGGGACAGTCCGGGCTAGCGCCGGGCCTTTCCTCCGGCCGGTTTGGGCGCGCGCGGCGCGCCGGGCAAGCCGGTGTGCTGGGTGCGGAAGGGCCTCGCCGACTGCGGCGTGCGGCGGCCCTCGTGATTTTCTCCGGTCCCCGCCGGCTGCCACGCCGGGACGAGGTGCCGCTTGCCGGGGCCGATGAGGTCGGCGCGGCCCATGCGCTTGAGCGTGTCGCGCAGCATCGGCCAGTTGTTGGCGTCGTGATACCTCAGGAACGCCTTGTGCAGGCGGCGGACGCGCAGTCCCTTGGGCACGTCGACGCGCTCGCCTTCGCGCGTGATCTTGCGCAGGGGATTGCGCCCCGAGTGGTACATCGCGGTCGCGGTGGCCATCGGCCCGGGGAGGAAAGCCTGCACCTGGTCGGCGCGGAAACCGTTTTTCTTCAGCCACAGCGCCAGCTCGAGCATGTCGGCGTCGGTAGTCCCCGGGTGCGCGGCGATGAAGTAGGGGATGAGGTACTGCTCCTTGCCCGCTTCTTTCGAGTACTTGTCGAACATGGCTTTGAAGCTGTCGTAGGCGCCGACGCCCGGCTTCATCATCATGCGCAGGGGACCTTCGGAAATCGCCTCCGGGGCGATCTTCAGATACCCGCCGACGTGGTGCTTCACCAGCTCTTTCACGTACTCGGGCGATTTCACCGCGAGGTCGTAGCGCACGCCGGAGCCGATGAGGACTTTCTTGATCCCGGGCACCGCGCGCGCCTTGGCGTAGAGGCGCACCAGCGGCGAATGGTCGGTGTTCAGGTTGCTGCAGATGCCCGGATAGACGCACGACGGCCGCCGGCAGGCCGACTCGATCTCGCGGCTCTTGCACGCGAGGCGGTACATGTTCGCGGTCGGCCCGCCGAGGTCCGAGATCACGCCGGTGAACCCGGGAACGGTGTCGCGCACCGTCTCGATCTCGCGGAGCACCGAATCCTCCGAGCGGCTCTGGATGATGCGTCCCTCGTGCTCGGTGATCGAGCAGAAGGTGCAGCCGCCGAAGCAGCCGCGCTGGATCGAAATCGAAAACCGGATCATCTCGTAGGCGGGAATTTTCGCCTCGCCGTACGAGGGATGCGGCACGCGCCGGTACGGCAGCTCGTAGAGCGCGTCCATCTCCTTGGTCGTGAGCGGAATGGGCGGCGGATTGATCCACACGTCGTGGTCGCCGTGGCGTTGCACCAGCGCGCGCGCGTTGCCGGGATTCGACTCGACGTGCAGGATGCGCGAGGCGTGGGCGTAGAGGACAGGGTCGTCGCGCACGGCCTCGTACGCGGGCATGCGGACGACGCTCCGCTCGCGCATGGCGTTGGGGACGCGGCGCTCCAGACGGACGACCTGCACGGCCGCGGGGGCGGCCATTGCGCGCGGCGCCGTCCGGGCGGGCTCCATCGCGTACGGATCGACGGCAGGCGCGAGCGGCCCCGGCTCGTCGATCGAGGTGGAGTCGATCTCGATCCAGCCCTCGGGCGGCGCGCGGCGCACGAACGCGGTGCCGCGCAGTCCGGTGATGCTCGCGACCGGTTCGCGCTTGGCGAGCCGGTGCGCGATCTCGACGATCGCGCGCTCGGCGTTGCCGTAGACGAGCAGATCGGCGCGCGCATCGAGCAGGACCGAGCGGCGCACTTTTTCCGACCAGTAGTCGAAATGCGCGATGCGCCGCAGGCTCGCTTCGATGCCGCCGATGACGATGGTCGCGTCCGTGAACGCCTCGCGCGCCCGCTGCGCGTAGACGATCACCGAGCGGTCCGGGCGCCGGCCGCCCTCGCCGCCGGGCGTGTAGGCGTCGTCGCGGCGGATGCGGCGGTCGGCCGTGTAGCGGTTGACCATCGAATCCATGTTGCCGGCGGTGATGCCGAAGAAAAGATTCGGCGCCCCCAGCCTGGCGAAGTCCTCCGCCGAGCTCCAGTCCGGCTGCGCGATGATGCCGACGCGGAACCCCTGCGCCTCGAGCAGCCGCCCGACGATCGCCATGCCGAAGCTCGGGTGGTCCACGTAGGCGTCGCCGGTCACGAGGATGACGTCGCAGGAATCCCAGCCGAGCGCGTCCATCTCGGCGCGCGACACCGGCAGGAACGGCGCCGCGCCGAAGCGCGCGGCCCAGAACTTGCGGTACGAAAAGAGATCCGGAGCGGGTTCCATCGCGGCATTAGACCATCATTCGGAGGGGAGCCGCGATCGCGGGAAAAGAAAAGCGGCGGGCCCTCGCGGGCGCCGCCGCTCTCAGGCCCGTGGGGGCTTACTTCTTGGCCGCGTCCTTCTTGGCGTCGGCGGGCGCCGCGGCGGGCGCTTCGGCCTTGGGCGCCTCGGACTTGGCCGCGTCAGCGGCGGGTGCAGGCGCCGGGGCGGTGACCGCCGGAGCGGGTTGGGCCTTGGGGGCTTCCTGCTTCTGGCCGCAAGCGGCCAGCGCGACGACTACGGCTACAGACAACAGCAGCGATTTCGTGTTCATGTTCCTCGGTGTCTATAAAGAAAAGCCCGCAGCGGATGCTGCGGGCGGGCGTGATTATATCCGAGCGGCGGCGCTACTGCTGCGGGATGTTGGCTTCCCGGGCGATCCTGCGGAAGGTGCCCATCTGCTCGCGCACGAACTTCGCGAAGTCGGCCGTGTCCATCGGCGCGGGCGCGATGCCGATCCGGCCGAACTGCTCGCGCACTTCCTTCCCCTGAACGACGGCGTTGACCTGGGCGTTCAGCTTCTGCACGACCGCGCCCGGCGTGCCCGCGCGCGCCCACATGCCGAACCACAGCGCGAGGTCGTAGTTCGCGAGGCCCGCTTCGGAGAGGGTCGGGATATCGGGCACGATCTCGGCGCGCTTCGACGTGGAAACGCCGAAGGCTGCGAGCCTGCCTTCCTTCAGGTGCCCGATCACCGCGTCGAGCGGCGCCATGTAGAACGAAGTGCGCCCCGCGATGGTGTCCTGGATGGCTTCGGGCGAGCCCTTGTACGGGATGTTCAGGATCTTGATGCCCGCGACCTGCGCGACGTATTCGGCCGCCATGTGGGTCGAGGTGCCCACGCCGGCCGAGGCGAAGGGAATGTGCCCGGGCTGCGCCTTCGCCGCGTCGATCAGCGATTTGAGCGTCGGGTAGGCGCCCCCCTTCGCCGTGACCATCACGTAGGGCGTCATGCCCAGCATCGCGACATCGACGATGTCCTTCAGCGGATCGTAGGGCAGGCTCTTGTAGATCGCCGGGTTCGCCGCGTGCGAGGCCGACTGCACCATGAGCATGTAGCCGTCGGCCTCCGCGTTGAGCATCGCCTGCGTGCCGATGATGCCGCCCGCGCCGGGACGGTTCTCCACCAGCACCGGCTGCCTGAAGGCGTCGCTCATGTGCTTGGCGACGATGCGACCCGCGATGTCGGCGCCCGAACCGGGCGTGAGGGGCACGATGATCCGGATCGCCTTTACAGGGTATTCCTGCGCGGCCGCCGCATGTGCGACGAAGGCCGCAGCGAGGAGGAAGGCCGAGAGTCTTGCCGTGGCCTTCATCGCTCCCCCTGGGTCTTGCGCCGCCTCAAAGCACGATGATCAGAAGGACGACCGCGAGGACGATGACGACGATGAGCAGCAGGTCGTTGTTGGTGATCCTGCCACCGGCGGGAAGCATGTCCAGCTTGCCGGCGATCATGTGGATTTCGGCGTCGCTCATCGCGCCGACCCGCGTCTTGGCTTCATCGGGCGAGACGCCCAGCGCTTTCAGCTTCTCCACGACTTCGGGGCGCTGCATGAAGGCGCGCAGCTTTTCCCGATCGGCATTCTGAACGGCCGGTTCGACCGAGGCGGCGGCCTCGTCGGTGCCGACCAACTCGGCCTTGGCGGGACCCCAGCACAGCGCGAGCAGCAGGGAGGCGAAGAAAGAGATGGTGCGCAGACGATGGTTCATGGTTCCTCCGTTTTCGGTTGTGAGACCCCGACCGTCCCTCCCCCTTGTCGAGTTGCCCGGATTGTAACGGGATTCGAATCGGGATTCGCGGGCCTTAGTGCAATATTCCCGCTTCGCGCATATAACGCAGCACGCCGGGGTGAATCAGGTCCTGCCGCGGGGCGGCGGCCAGCGTGCTTTCGAGCGTCGATTCGCCGCCTTGCGCGTGGCGCGCCGCGATCACGCCCTTCCCCTTGTGCAGGGCCCGCGCCAGCCGGTACGCCACGTCTTCGTGCAGCGACGGAGCCGCGAGCACGAGCGAGTACGAGCCGAGCGCGGTGATGGGCGAATCCTGGCCGGGATAGCTGCCCGCGGGCACGTTCATCGGCTTGATGAAGGCGTGCCGGGCCAGAACCCGCTCGATGTCTCCGGAAGTCGGCGCGATGAAGCGCGCACCGCCCGGCGCTTTCGCCATGGTCACGAATCCCGGCCAGCCGATGCCGCCGCCCCAGAGCGCGGCCGCGCGGCCGTCCTGCACCATCGCGGGGCCGTCGCCCGCCTTCTCCAGATAGATCGGCTTGAAATCGCGGTTGATGTCCAGGCCGATCCCGTCGAACACGTAGCGTGCGAGCACGACGAAGCCCGAGCCCGACGCGCCCCAGGCGATCGGCTGGCCTTTGAGATCGGCGATGGTTCGCGCCGGACTGTCCGGGCGCACGACGAACATGCCGAAATTGGAGTACATCGCGTTGATGATGCGCAGATCGGCCTTCGGCCGGCCGATGCCCTGCAGCGCCTCGTAGGTCACTTCGCCGGTCGCCTGCCCGATATCGATCTTGCCGGCCTCGAGGAGGGGGATGTTCTCGGTGCTGCCCTTGGTGTTCCGCGGCTCGACCGAGAGAGTCGGGTCCATCTCGTTCAGCGTGCTCGAGTAGGCCGCGCCGTAGACCGGAAAGCCGCCTCCGGGTGTCGCGGTGCCGAGGACGACCACGGTTTTTTGCTGCGCTACGGCTCCCATTTGCGCTTCTTCAGGCTGGTGGCGGGGGACTGTATCATGCGTGCGTCGAATCCGGCAGGAGAAACCGGGATGTCCTTCCACTCGCGCAACGGTGCGCTCGCGATCCTCGCTCTGGCGCTCGCGTGGACTCAAGCCGCCGAGGCCCGCGTGACACGGATCGCAATCAACACGACCGCGGACCCCGATCCGGTCCTCACCGACGGAGCGCCCTTCCCGATCAAGCGCATCACCGGGCGCGCTTTCGGCGAGCTCGATCCGAAAGACCCGCACAACGCCATCATCCAGGACATCCGGCTCGCGCCGAGAAACGCGAAGGGCAAGGTCGAGTACCAGGCTACGTTCCAGCTGATCCTGCCCTCCGACCCGGAAAAGATGAGCGGCCTCCTGTGGCACGACGTGCCCAACCGCGGCGGCAGGGTGACGATCGTCGCCGCCGAGCGCAACGCCGGCGACGTCGGGCTGTCCTCCGGCTGGCAGGGCGACAACTCGGGCGGCACCTCGCAGGACCTCGACGCCAGGGAAGTGGTCGTCGTGCCGATCGCGAAGAATCCCGACGGTTCCCCGATCACCGGAAAAGTCCTGGGGCGCATCGTCAACCGCGGCGGTCCCGAATCGCAACCGATCATGGTGCAGGCCAATCCGCTGCCTTACCGCCCCGCGACGCTGGACACGAAGAAGGCGACACTCACCGCGCACTCGCACGAGACCGTCGACGGCAAAGTGACGGTGCATGCGGTCATCGCCAGCCGCGACTGGGCGTGGGCGCGATGCGACGCCGCGCGCCCCTTTCCCGGCACGCCCGACCCGACGCAGATCTGCCTGAAGAAGGGCTTCGACGCGAAGCTCCTTTACCAGGTGGTGTTCACCGCCCGCGATCCGTACGTGCTCGGCGTCGGCTTCGCCGCGTTCCGCGACGTCGCGAGCTTCTTCAGGAACGCGGAGAAGGACGACGCGGGCACGCCGAACCCGATCGCCGGGCGCATCAAGTGGGTGATCGGCCGCGGCGTATCGCAGTCGGGCAATTACCTGCGGCAGTCCATCCACCTCGGCTTCAACCAGGACGAGGCCGGCCGCCAGGTCTACGACGGCGCCTGGCCGATCATCGCGGGCCGGCGCATCGCGCTCAATTTCCGCTGGGCCCAGCCCGACGGCGTGCTCGAGCTCTACCAGGCGGGCAGCGAAGGCCCCCAGTGGTGGGCGCCGTGGCAGGACAAGGTCCGCGGCCTTCCCGCGCGCAGCATCCTCGACCGCTGCACGGCGTCGCGCACCTGCCCGAAGATCATCGAGCACTTCGGCTCGGCCGAGGTGTGGGCGCTGAAGCTCACGCCCGAATGGGTCGGCACCGACGCAGCAGAAGACATCCCGCTGCCCGACAACGTGCGCCGCTACTACATCCCGAGCACCACGCACGGCGGCGGCGTGGGCGGATTCAACACCAGTATTCCCGGATCCGGGTTGCCTCCCGTCGGGCCCGCGTGCCCGGGCAACAACTTCGGCAACGCCGTCCTTCCCGCCAATCCGGTGCCGCACACGCAGACGGTGAACGCGCTGCGAGCGCACTTCCGCAACTGGGTGATGCGCGGCACGCCGCCGCCCGACAGCGTCTGGCCGAGAATGAAGTCCGGCGACCTCGTCGAGGCCACCAGGCAGGCGATGGGGTTTCCGGTCATTCCGTCACTCGCCGCCGCGTCGCAAACCGCTCCGGACAATCTCATCATGCCGGTGCTCGATTACGACTGGGGCCCGCAGTTCAACTACAACGACACCTCGGGCGTTCCGAGCAGGCAGCCGCCGCCGATCAAGCGGGTGCTCAGGATGCTCGTGCCGCGGGTCGACACCGACGGCAACGAGCTGGGCGGCGTGCCGGTGGTGCTGCGCGACGCGCCGCTCGGCACCTACCTCGGCTGGAACATCACGGCGGGCGGAGAGCGTCCCTTCCACCAGGGCCAGATCTGCGACTACGCC
>Ga0137403_10007573_pt1 | contig 12226 bp, 8 predicted proteins | sample CZOMad2_1_16fung_FD_122057 | JGI IMG/M metagenome (GOLD analysis project Ga0137403, IMG submission 122057) | Vadose zone soil fungal communities from Angelo Coast Range Reserve, California, USA - CZOMad2_1_16fungal (Hybrid Assembly) | ecosystem: Environmental > Terrestrial > Soil > Vadose zone...
GGGTGCGCGACTTCTCGACCGGCCGACTGCTTCTCGATTGGAAGCCGAGGCAAGACCTTCGCTTCGAATTCAATGCGAATGGTTGGCTCGACAAGAGCGATACGCAAGCCGCACAGTTTGTCCAATTTGCGCCCACGGTGCCGGGTGGCTATCAGGACTTGGCTCCGGCGCTATTGAAGTATGTCCCCGCCCGAAACGATGCGCGCATCGCAGACTGGGACCCGCACACGAACTTCAGGCGCAATGACAGTTTCCATCAATTTTCGCTGCGCGGTGACTGGGATGTGTCTGACGCCATCACGCTGACCTCCATCACGGCGTGGTCTGACTTCAAGCAGCACGCGCCCGTCGACTCCGACGGCACCGACCTTGATAATTTTCTCCTGACCATCCGTGCTGCGATTCAATCATTCTCTCAGGAACTGCGGCTCGCAGGAGCGACACCCGAGAAGAGAATGCGGTGGATGATCGGGGCCAGCTATCAGGATGACAAGACGCGTGACGATCAGGAGGGCACCTACACGGCGTCCAACTCCGGCATCGGCCCTTTGCGCTACCACGACTTCATCAATGCCAATCACCAGAAAATCGATACCAAAGCGGCCTTTGGCAGTCTCGACTTCAAGCTTTCGGACACTTGGTCGGCGCAATCCTCGGTGCGGTACACCAAATACGACAATCACTTTCTCGGGTGTTTGTTCGATCCCGGCGATGGAGAGCTCGCGGCGGCGTTCTCCCAAATCGCCTCGGCACCCATCGCACCAGGAGCGTGCGTCACACTCGACCCCACCACCTTCGCGGCCGTCCCTATCGTCTCGAAGAATCTAGACGAATCCAATGTGTCCTGGCGGGCGGGTTTGAATTGGAAACCTTCAGAAGAGCGCCTGTACTACGTCAATGCCACCAAAGGCTTTAAGGCGGGCAGCTTCCCCACCGTTCCTGGTCTCTTTCCGAACCAGTTTGACCCGATCAAGCAGGAGTCGGTTCTGGCCTACGAACTAGGAACGAAGCAGACTCTGCTGTCGCACTCACTGCAAGTCGATGCCGCCGCCTTTTACTATGACTATAAGGACAAGCAGCTCATCGGCTACATCACGACGGCATTCGGCAATCTTCCAGGTCTCGTCAGCATCCCGAAATCGCGCGTCGTGGGCGGGGAATTGAATGTGACCTGGAAGCCCGTTTCAAGCCTGACCGTAACCGCTGGCGGCACCTATGTTGATTCTAGGGTCACCGATAATTTCACGACTAACGACCCTCTAAACAATCAGGTGAACATCGAGGGCGAGGCTTTTCCGAACACCCCGCGGTGGCTGTTCACCGGAGATGTCGAATATGACTTCCAATTGCGCAACGGCATTGCGGCGTATGTCGGCGCCGGCGACTCCTACAAGGGCGCGAGCTTCGCCGCCTTTGGTGATGTGCCTCTGTACACCTTGCACTCCTACTCGCTGGTGGACCTGCGAGCCGGAATCAATTCGGGGAACTGGCGCGTCGAGCTGTGGGGTCACAATGTGACTGACAAGTTCTATGCGCAAACGGTGACGCACGTGGTTGATACGGTCGCACGCATTGCCGGCATGCCTGCAACCTATGGGATAACGGTCGGCTACCGCTTGAAGTAAGAATACACCGTCAAACACGGTGCATGATGACAGGCCTGGCAACACGGAGAAGACGATCATGGGCGAGACAGCCACCACAAGCGCTCTGATACAGCTCACCGAGGAATACTATCGGCGCGCGGACGCGGGCCAACCCGACGTCCTGGATTTATTCACCGAAGACGTCGAGCTCTTCTTCCCGAAGTTCGGCGTGCGGCGCGGCAAGGCGGCGTTTGGGGATCTGGCGACAGGACTCTTGGGGTCCCTAAAGTCCATTGCCCACGACAAGCCGGGTCTTAAGTGCATGGCGGTGGGCCACACGGTTTTTGTGGAAGGCACTACCCGCGGTGAGACGCGCGACGGAACCCAATGGGAAGGTGGTAAAACACCGGGCGGCAGATTCTGCAGCATATTCGAGTTTCGCGACCGCTTGATATCTCGCATGTACATCTATTTGGATCCCGACTACGGCAGTGCCGATCGCGGTCGTTTCCTGTGGCCGGACACTGCCGCGCGACATTGGTAGTGGAGAGAGCAAGAGGTCTCGATATGGAATCCTTGGAAGGAAAGACTGCCATCATTACCGGTGCGGCGCGGGGCCAGGGAGCCGCCGAGGCGCGACTCTTCGTCGCCGAAGGAGCGAACGTCGTACTCACCGACGTCAGTGCCGAGGGAGCCGCCCTCGCCGCTGAGCTTGGCGAGCACGCGCACTTCATGGTGCACGATGTCGCAGACGCGGCGGCTTGGAAAGCGGTGGTAGCGGCAACGGTCGGAAGATTCTCGCGGCTGGATATTCTCGTCAACAATGCCGGTGTCTACCGGCCGGCGCCGTTGCGAGACACCGATCAGGCACTCTGGGACCTGCACTATCGTGTCAATCAACTCGGCGTGTTTTTGGGGATGCGCTCGGTGCTCGATGCCATGGTGGCCTCGGGCGGCGGCTCCATCATCAATGTCTCATCCAATGCCGGCATGAAGAACGTGGGCGGCATGTTTGCCTACGCCACCAGCAAATGGGCGGTACGCGGGATGAGCAAGCTCGCGGCGACGGAACTGGCCGCCTCCAAGATCCGCGTCAACTCAATTCACCCGGGATTGATTGATACGCCGATGCTGGGTGCCAATGATGCGGAGCGAATGAAGATGTTCGAAGCGATGATCCCACTTGGCCGCGTAGGTTCTGCCGATGAGGTATCACGGCTGGTCGCGTTCTTGGCCTCGGACGGTGCCAGCTACATCACGGGCGCGGAAATCACCATCGACGGCGGCATTGGCTGACATCTGTCCTGTGCATTGGCTATAGGAGGAGGCTTTCATGGCAAGGTTGGCAGGTCGAATCGCGTTGATAACGGGCGGAGCGCGCGGGATAGGCCGGGCCACCGCCGAGCTATTCGCGGCAGAAGGCGCTCGTGTGATTGCAACGGACGTTGGCGACCCCTCGCCCGCGTTCACGGACCCAAACATCACCTTCTCTCACTTGGATGTGGCAAGCGAAAGCGATTGGAAGTCCGTCGTCGCGGGCATCATCGTGAACCACGGATCGATCGACATACTCGTCAATAACGCCGGAATTGGCGGCTCGCAGGCGGTAATCGATCGGGAAGCCTTGGTCGACTGGAATCGAGTCGTCGCTGTGAACCAAACCGGCGTTTTCCTGGGAATGCGGGAGGTGATCCCGCACATGCGCACCCATCGGTGTGGGTCGATTGTCAATTTCTCCTCCATCTGGGGTATTTCCGCGGTGGCTGGTGCAGCGGCCTACCATGCAACCAAGGGCGCCGTTCGCCATCTGACCAAGAATGCGGCCGTGACTTACGCAATAGACGGAATCCGCGTGAACTCCATTCATCCGGGCATCGTAGCGACTCCGATGGTGTTGGACGAGCAGCCTAAGAGCGTCAGTGACGCCGTGATTGCCGCCACGCCGATGAGGCGCATGGCGCAACCGCGAGAGCTTGCCTACGGGTGCCTTTTTCTGGCGAGTGACGAATCAAGCTTCGTCACCGGCGCAGAATTGGTCATCGACGGCGGGTATTTGGCGCAATGACCATCGCGAGGCGACGCCGGGAGCGGCGGCATCCCGCCTTTAAGGTCTCTCGGTACGGGAGACCGAATGGCTGACGGCGCGGACCAAGCTTCGGCCGCCGATATTGCGGCCCTGGTGGAAGCGTTTATTCGCGACGTTGTCGTCTCATTCGAGCACGATTCGAGATGGGGTAGCCACGGCCCATCCAGCGAACTCGTCAGGGAGCTACGCACCCGGGCCGCGGCGGCGGGTGTGCTGACGCCGCATGTTCGCCCCGATGGCAGTCATCTCGATCACCGAAGTACAGCACTCGTTCTACGCGCCGCGGGACTGTCACCGCTTGGACCCACTGCAGTCAATGTGGGCGCCCCGGATGAAGGGAACATGTATTTGCTCGGCAAGATTGGAACGCCCACGCAGAAGGAGAAATTTCTTGCGCCGCTCCTGTCGGGGCAAGCTCGCTCGGCATTTCTCATGACCGAACCCGCGGCAGACGGCGGCGCCGGGTCCGACCCTGCCATGCTGCAGACGACGGCACGCCCCGAAGGATCGGACTGGCGCATCACGGGACGTAAAGCCTTCGTGACCGGCGCGCAGGGGGCTGCATTCGGCATCGTGATGGCGAAAACGGAAGGCGCGGCGACGATGTTTCTGGTCCCACTTCCCCAACCCTCGGTGGTGATCGAGCGGGTGCTGGACACGATTGACAGTTCCATGCCCGGTGGACACGGCATGGTGGCTCTCAATGACGTCCGAGTTGCCGGGGACTGCGTCCTTGGAGAAGTCGGAGCTGGCTTCTCCTACGCCCAAGTTCGCCTCGCTCCCGCACGCCTGACCCACTGTGCGCGCTGGCTAGGCGCTAGCCTGCGGGCGCAAGAAATCGCGACGGAATACGCGGTTCGGCGGGAAGCCTTTGGGCGGACTCTGATCGATCACGAGGGCGTGGGGTTTATGCTCGCCGACAACCTCATTGAATTAAAGCAAGCGGAACTCATGATCGACTGGTGCGCTGGGGTGCTCGACGCGGGAGCTGCTGGCGGCAGCGAATCAGCGATGACGAAGGTCGCCGTATCCGAAGCCTTGTATCGCATCGCCGATCGCTGTGTTCAAGTGATGGGCGGTGCGGGCGTCACGCAAGACACGATCGTCGAGCAAGTTTTCAGGGAGATGCGGGCGTTCAGGATCTACGATGGCCCCACGGAGGTTCACAAGTGGTCGATCGCCAAGCACATTAAGCGCAATGAACTCAAGCGGTGCCTCGCATGAGCGGCGACGATGAGTTGAGTGGCACCTCGGCGGTGCGTGAATCGCATCGCTTTGATGTGGAACGCCTGAAGGGATGGCTTGAAGAGAACGTCGCGGAATTTCGGGGCCCGCTAACCGTCGAGCAATTCAAGGGTGGCCAGTCCAATCCGACCTACAAACTTGTGACGCCCAGTAAGAGTTATGTGATGCGTCGAAAGCCGCCGGGAACCACGCTTCAAGGCGCTCACGCCGTGGATCGTGAGGCAAGAGTGCTGCGGGCCCTCGAGCCTACTGGCTTTTCCGTGCCGCATGTCTATGGGCTGTGCACCGACGATCAGGTCATTGGCACATGGTTCTATGTGATGGACTGCGTGACGGGTCGAAACGTCTGGGATGCAACGTTTCCACAAGTTAAGCGCGAAGAGCGTCCGCGATACTTCGATGCCATGAACGGAGCAATCGCTCACCTCCATTCCATTGATTTCCGGAACATCGGGCTCGCGGATTTCGGAAAGGCGGGCAACTACCTTGAACGTCAGATTGGGCGCTGGACCAAGCAATACTTGACCGATTCTGACGCCGGCCGCGATCCGCACTTGGATCGACTGATTGAATGGCTCCCGGCGCATATCCCGGCAAGCGATGAAACTGCGCTGATACATGGCGATTTTCGAGTGGACAATCTGATTTTCCATCCCACGGAACCCCGCATCATAGCAGTTCTCGATTGGGAGCTGTCGACGCTTGGGCACCCTCTTGCCGATTTCGCCAACCACGTGATGATGTACCGGATGCCGCCAACGCTCATTGCCGGCCTTTTTGGCGCAGATCTGAAGGCGTTGAACATACCGAGCGAATCCGAGTATGTGGCAGCCTACTGTCGGCGAACCAGGCGGGACGGCATCGATCATCTCGACTTCTTCATTGCTTTCAATTTGTTTCGACTAGCGGCAATTTTTCACGGGATCAAGGGACGAATGATTCGCGGCAACGCGTCCTCGGCCCATGCTGAGAAGATGGTGACTGCACTACCCGTTATTGCACAACGTGCCTGGGAACAGGCTCTGGGGGCGCGTCCATGAGCGACCGAGTGGTAGACTGGGCGGTGAAAGAGGCGATCGGCGCGTTTGTAGCGCGGCATTATCAAACGATCAGTAGTTCGGGTTTCGGATTGGCTTCAATTGCGAGGACACTTACATGCTTTCACGCGAAGTCTTTGTTGTCGGTGCGACCCGTACGGCCATTGGTGGATTTGGCGGCTCGCTGAAAGACGTACCGCTCAGCGGTTTGGCCACAACGGTAGTCCGTGCCGCGCTCGAACGCGCCGGCACGGCGCCTGAGCACGTTGACCACGTGGTGATGGGGAATGTGGTACCGACTGAGCCTCGCGATGCGTATTTGAGTCGAGTTGCTGCGATGGAGGCGGGCATTCCGAAGGAAACTCCTGCCTTCAACGTCAATCGATTGTGCGGGTCCGCCCTGCAAGCTATCGTCTCCGCAGCGCAGAGCATAATTCTGGGCGACGCCGATTTGGCGATCGGCGCCGGCGCGGAGTCGATGAGCCGCGGCGCCTATTTGCTGCCTTCCGCACGTTGGGGAGCCCGTATGGGCAATGCGGAGGTCGTGGATTACATGGTCAGCATCCTGCACGACCCATTTCTCGGCATCCATATGGGCGTGACGGCGGAGAATGTTGCGGAGCGCTATGGCATTACGCGGGCGATGCAGGACCAACTGGCATACGAGAGCCAGCAGCGTGCCGCACGCGCGATCGCCGAGGGTCGATTCGCAAGTCAAATAGTTCCCGTCGAAATCAAGACACGCAAGGGAACGGTTCGATTCGATACCGATGAGCATGTACGCGCGGACACGACCCTGGAGGGGCTGGCCAAGCTCAAACCCGCATTTAAGAAGGATGGAATGGTCACGCCAGGCAACGCTTCCGGTGTTAACGACGGAGCCGCGGCGGTGGTTCTGGCTTCCGCGGACAAAGTGAAGGCATTGAACCTCACGCCGCTGGCGCGTCTGGTGGCCTACGCCCACGCGGGCGTGGATCCTGCTTTCATGGGCATCGGGCCGGTGCCCGCTACGAAACTCGCTCTCAAGCGAGCCGGCCTTAAGGTCAGTGACATGGACGTGATCGAATCAAATGAAGCCTTTGCGGCTCAGGCTTGCGCCGTGGCGCGTGAGCTGGAGTTCGACCCTGAAAAGGTTAATCCAAATGGGTCGGGTATTTCGCTGGGGCATCCGGTCGGTGCCACCGGCGCAATTCTTGTTACGAAGGCACTCCACGAACTACACCGCATCGGCGGTCGCTATGCGCTAACCACCATGTGCATTGGCGGTGGCCAGGGTATTGCCGCGATATTTGAGCGCGGTTGAGGTGAGCGCCTCTTCCTCGGCCGCACCCGACCTCGCGCAGCGATCAGCCGCATCGGTGAATTCAACGTCGTCCGAGGTGACGATCAAAGAACTTTACGATGACTCCGTATACCTCTTTTGATTCGGGAAGGTCCGGATCGATGAAGAACGCATGCCACATCCCATCCCATATATGCAGTTCAGTTTCGACGCCGACATTAGAAAGGGCTGCTTGCGTGTTGAACAAGGAACTCGCTGCGAAATCGCGAGAGCCCGCTAGAAGCAGGGTGGGTGGAAATTTTGCCAACACATCGCTTGAATTGATGGGCAGTACCAGCGGGTCCGCGGTCGACGCCTCACTGAAATAGGGGGAGAAACTCAACTCACCTGTCCTGGCTCCGACGAGAGGCGTTTGCGCAGACAAAGGAAAGGCCACGTACACCGAGTCGCCACCAAAGCCGCTGGCGGAGCCACAAAATGTACCAATGGCACCAGGCCGGGGCAAATTGCGCTTTTGAAGCCAAGCAATCGACTCCGCTGTCAAGATTCCGCCCGCCGAGCACCCATATATTCCAATATTGGAAGGTTCATAGGTTCGAAGGAGGTCTTGGTATACCGCTGCGACATCCTCGCTTGCGGCGGGAAACTTGAATTCAGGCCCCTGCCTGTAAGCCACGGTGATTACAGTGATCTGGCCGACGCTGGCAATCGGAACGGATTCTTCCTCTCCGCCGGCGCCCTCACCCCAGAGGAACGCGCCGCCATGCAGATTGATTAACACGCGATTCCGATTCTGCTTCGTGACTCCGCCCTTCGGCGTGATGACTTCCGTTCTGACGCCACCGATTACCTGCGGTTTTATATCGACAGGATAGAGTTCCTTGGCCCTGGCAGCCAGCGCGACGTTATAATTGTCATAAAATTCCCGCAGCGTCTTGATATCGGCTCCCGTCGGCGGTCCCTGCCGGGAGCCAGTGGTTCGACTAACGAACGCCTTTTGAGCCTCAATGCTGGCGAAAGTCGAAAACGGTACGTCCAACGCCTGCAAATGAACAGTGCCGCTCATATCCACTTTGGAAGCTTGCGACGTGCTCGAGTCCGCTTTCGCGGTATCAATCGAAACGAACACAGCAAGATTTGCGAAGATGGCGATTACGGCTCCAATTAAAAGTCTTTTGCCGGCATGCTTGATGCCAGAAATGAACGGCGCATTTAGATCGCGCCTGTATGCGATGCGATCCATTAGACATCTACAGCGACAATCCATTTGTGGTCCTCTGCAACTAACGCCTATTACTGGTCGAACCCGGGCATCTATTTCTGAACGCCAAACCGGTAGCGGAGGTCGATACCGAACATGCGAGGCTCGCCGTAAAACGAGGTGATCCTCCCATCCGATACATAGTTACTGTATTGCCCGACGCGATATGTCCTGTCGGTGGCGTTCGATACGAAGACGGACAAATCAAACGAGGTGTGCATGATGCCGTTCCAATTGGCGTTTAGATTTACCAAACCATACCCAGAAATATAATCCAGCGGTTGAACTGCCGGAGCGTCAAAGAACTGCGATTGATATGAATATGACGCACTGATCCCCGCCTCACCAATTTCATCGCCGAGCGGTAGGATGTATGTTGTAGTGACACTAGCCTTGTTTTCCGGCAAGTAGCCGAAGGGTATACCGACCAGTGATGGCGCAGCGGCTGGATCAATCTCAGTATATTTTCCATGGTTGTAAGAGTAGGATGCCGCCACTTTCAGGTTCTCGAGTGGAACAATGCTTCCCTGGAACTCGAAACCATCGATTTGCGCTTTTGACGCATTGGCAGTGAAATTGGACTGCACGCCACCGGGCAACGTCTCGGATACTAGGCGTTGAATGTTTTTGAATTCAGAATGGAAAACATCGGCATCAATTTCGGCGGGCATAATCCCAATCGTGAACTCCGATTTCAATCCTAGCTCGACATCGACCGCCGATTCCGGAGCGAAACGAAATTGCGGAGTGGACACACCCCCTGGAGTGAAGCCGAAGGACGGGTTGAAGCCTCCCGGAACGTAGCCTCTGCTCGACCTCACATAAACAAGGGTGCTTGAGGTGATCTGGTCGTCGAGGCCGACCGTCCATGAGTTGCCATTGCTTGTTCCGGAACTGGAGAAAAAGCAATCGCTTTGCGGATATGCTCCTGATGATGTGAGACATGCGTTACCGATGCTTGGACTATGCGCGCCGATGCCATAGGCGAAATTATCTGCCGTATAGCGATACCCCGTTGTCAGCTTCAATCCGTCAAGTCCATTAGACAGACCGCCTAGGTCGTAGGTGGTCTGCACGTAGGCGCCCCGACTCTTCTCTGAGTTCGTCTGACTGGTTTGTGAAATAACGAAATTACCTTCCGCGACATCGACCTCGTAGGACTGGGGCGCGATATTGCGCCCGTCTTCGTAATAAAGTCCGGTTGTCCACTTAAGATTGCCGCCCAACGCGGTGCCTTGGAGCTGCGGCTCGTCTGTGTAAGTTCCGACCTGCGTGTGCCAACCACCGGTGCGGGGGGCAACAAGGTCATCCAGCACCAAAGTTGACCCATCGACATCTTCCGAATTGCGCCATTTTTGAACTTGATAGCTGAAGATATTTTTGAATTGGACCGCGTCGCTTATCGTCCATCGTGTCGTATTAACAATTCCGTAGTTGTAGCGCTTGTCGATTTCATTGTCGGACAAAGCGGTTGATCGGACGCCCGCGGCCTGCTGCTGTGCGAGGAAAGGCAACAAACTCGTTGCAAACGGCCCCGCGGGATTGACTGCCGACAGAACAAAGCCGTCGCCGTGCTCTTTGCTTCGAAAGTCGCTGAAAATTGCGTAGTTCTCGACGTTCTCAATTGGACGCCAAACCACGCTTAAGCGCGCGGCCCAGTAGTCTCGATTGTCGTAATCCTTACCCGGAAAAACTGGGCCGCGATCGATCGTAAACCCATCTCTTTTCTGCACTTGAGCTGCAAATCGGACCAGCAGCCGGTCGTCGATCAACGGCACATTGATGGCGAGCGTCGAGCTTTTCATGTCGTAGTTGCCGCCGCCGACGTCTATGAATCCTTCGAAGTCATTGGTGGGCTTTCGAGGAACAAACAGAATAACGCCACCGGTTGTGTTTTTTCCGAATAGTGTGCCTTGGGGTCCCTTGGCAACCTGAACGTTTTCGAGGTCGTAGAAGAGTCCGGGGCCTGCGGCACTTGTGGGAACCTCGGCGAAATATGCGACGACACCGCTGCCGCCGCCAGCCAATACCGCCCCCGGCCCAGAACCACCTGTCGGACCCATGCCGCGGATGGCAAAGGTGTAGTCGTCCCGTGTCACGCTGCTTGACACGCTCAGGGAGGGTACAAAATTTTGCAAGTCGGCCGCCGTTGCGATGTTCTTGCGCTTCAAGTCATCGCCGCTCAGAGCCGTGATTGCGACGGGTACCGTATTTATGTTCTCCTCGCGACGCCTCGCGGTGACAACAATTTCTTCCAGCGCCGCCGATTTTTGCACAGGCTTATCGGCGCCCTTGACAGTGGGTTGGGAGTTGCCGGATGTCTTTGAAGGTTTCTCGCCGATCTGCGTGGGGTCTACGCGATCGTCCGGACCGCTTCGCGAGTCGCCCAAAGGCCGCGCGCTGGACGCAGACGGTTTTAGCGGAGCGGCGGTCGGGGGATTGTTGGTCACCAGAGCTACCGCGCGGTCGCCAACGTACTGATGATCCAGGCCGGTTCCCGCGAGGAGGTCTTTCAATGCTTCCTCAGTCGAGAGATCCCCGCTGATGGGATTGAACTTCTTCCCTTTCAAATCCTCAGCCGATGCCAGAATCTGGACTCCTGCTTGGACGCCAAAGGAGCGGATGGCTCCTGCAGGATCTTGAACGGTCACGTTGAACGCATGCACCTCCTGCGCGGCTGCCGGCAAGGGTGCCGCGACAGCAAGAAGCGATGCGAGGATCAGTGCGCTCATCTGAACATCTATACGGTACCCCGATTTTGTCATACCCCCCCCTTGTGCGCTGCGACGCGCTATTGTTGCGGCCCCTCCATGCTGGAGAGCGCCTTGCGGAGGAGATGAACGACTGGGGATTTCCCCCCAATCGAATCTTACTTCGGTGTTTGAACGGCTCCTGGTTGAAGCCGAATGAGGTCGCCGTCGCGAATCGCCCGGCCTTTCAGCGCGGCGGCGGCGGCCGCGGAAAAGCCCTCTAGATCGGTCGCCCGAAAGACCCCGACGATCGGCATAGCGCCGAGCGCCGGGTCATCGACCACGATTTGGCGGCGGTTGTGGCGATTGATCTCGGCCACTGCTGTCTGTAGGGATTCCCCGTCAAAGGACACTAGACCCTCGCGCCACGCAAGCTGTCGCTCCGCTTCGGCCGGCGCGATGGGTTCAACATCTGGTGCGCGCGCACGCGCGATGACCGCCCGCTCGTGCGCCACTACGCGCTTCACCGCAGGTCTCGACGCAGCCAGTGTAGCTGGGCCAAGCCCGGACATCGCTTTCGAATCGGCGACCTCTACTGCGCCTTCGGTTACCGTGACATCCACTTGCGCGGCCTCGAGCCGCACTGCGAACGCCGTGCCGACCGCGCGCACCGCCGTATCGTTTGCCCGCACAATAAACGGCCTGGATTTGTCGTGCGCAACCTCGAAAAGTGCTTCACCAAGAACCAACCGAATGTCGCGTTGCTTCTTCGTAAACCGCACCGTCACTTCGCTGGCCGTGTTTAGCAACAGCGTCGAGCCATCCTCAAGCGCAATTCGACGCACTTCGCCGATTCCGCTTACGTAGCGTCCTTGCCCTTCGCGCAAAATCATCCACGACAGACCACCGCCTATGACACCTACAGCCGCAATTCCGGCGGCAAGCAGCTGTCGCCTTGATAAAGCCACCGTGGGCGGCTGAGTCGCATTCGCGGCTGTCAGCTTAGGAACGGGTTTCGGTGCAAGAGAACTCCCCGCTG
>Ga0137403_10007574_pt1 | contig 12226 bp, 11 predicted proteins | sample CZOMad2_1_16fung_FD_122057 | JGI IMG/M metagenome (GOLD analysis project Ga0137403, IMG submission 122057) | Vadose zone soil fungal communities from Angelo Coast Range Reserve, California, USA - CZOMad2_1_16fungal (Hybrid Assembly) | ecosystem: Environmental > Terrestrial > Soil > Vadose zone...
ACTTTGTCCTGATATTCGATTTCGCGAGCCATAACCGAGAACATCACGGACGCTACATTGGCTAATACCGGTTCTCGACGTTGCAAATTCTAGACCTAATCGGCGAAGCCCCACTTTGTCCCTCGGGACTTGTTCGGACGTCTATTGCACCGCGATCGTAACCCCATCCTGGGTGTGCGTTCCTCCGATCGTTAGCATGACCGGCACAGATCCGCTGGATGCAATGTCGCGAGGAATCGCGGCATTCAACTGCAGCACTCCGGCTGCTGACATGGTGGACTCCACCGCAGCCTCAACGCCGCCGATCGTGACCTTCGCTGTCATAGATTGTGCCGGAGAGAAGCAATTCCAAACCATTCGTAAATCGATTGCCATAGGAGACACGGCCTTTGTAAGTGTCGAAACTCGCGATTTCACCCGAAACCTCCGCGCCATTCCCGGCCATGTCCCGGCCTTTGCGCGTGATGACATTGATTACGCCGAAGAACGCGTTGTTGCCGTAGAGGCTCGAACCGGGGCCGCGAATAATTTCGACGCGCTCAATCAGGTCCACATCCAAAGGGAATTCTGAACCGATGAAAGCGCTATCCGAAAGACTGTTGTTCAACCGGTGGCCATCGATGAGCAGAAGGACCCGGTTATTATAATCTCCCAGGCTAAAGCCGCGGACACCGAGGAAAGAGTAATTGCGATCATAGCTCACGTATAAACCCGGGGCACTGCGCAAAATGTCAGCCAGTGTGCGATAGCCGTATTTTTTTACTTCATCGGCCCCGATGATTGTGACCGAGGCAGGAGCTTCCGTGATTTTTTGTTTGTATTTGGAAGCAGCCTCCACCGTGGGTATTTCCATTTTTAACAATTCTTCGAGACTGATCTCCGTGGGCTGCTGCGGCGGAGTAGCGACGGTTTGGGAATCGGCGGCCCGGTTCACCATTGGGAAGACGACTAACGCCAGGCAAAAGCAAGAACGTTGAATCACTCGCTTGAAACGGGAAACGCCCATGGCGCGGTTCCAGCAAAGCGAAAGCCGCACCTGGAATTCGGTTCCTCGTGGAGCCGTTAGTTCGATGCGGCGATGCATGTACCTCGGGATGTTATGGACCGAGAACCATGATAATGATTCGAGGGTTGACGTCAATCATAAACAGCGCCCGTGCCGAAACTCCGGGCGGTCACTGAGCACGATTATTCAGTTCCAGAAGGGCCTGGGTTCTACTAGTCTCTGGGTATGAGTTCGTTTCCTGTGAGCCCAGAGAAAGAAAGCCAATTGACTGCTCGTATGTCGGCTTTAAGGGTAAATGAGGCTGATCTTGAGGAAATGTTTGTTCGGTCTGGTGGTCACGGCGGGCAAAACGTCAACAAGAGCGCGACTTGCGTCATGCTGCTGCACCGGCCGACGGGGTTGCGCGTCAAATGCCAAACCACTCGCCAACAGGGCCTGAATCGATTCATGGCTCGGCGGCTTTTGCTTGACAAGATCGAGAGGCTGCAAACGGGTGCGGTGGCGGCACAGCAAGCCCGCTCGGAAAAAATCCGCCGCCAGAAACGACGCCGCAGCCGCCGGGCTAAAGAGCGGATGCTTGAGGATAAGGCCCGTCTCTCGCAGAAAAAGGAGCGGCGCCGCCGCCCTGTATTGAGGGATTAGTCATGACTTTCTAATGCTCCAAACCCTATGAAACGCACTGCCCTGGCGAACCCTAAAAACCGACCGCCACCATCGAAGAAACGTTCCGCAACCGCCGCGTTGGGAAAAATCCATCCAGTTATCATTTATCCCTTCCAGCCTGGCAATTACGTGGACCTCGAATCGCTTTATCAGTTGGTCGCGAGACTGGATGCAGACAAAGGTTTGTACGCCCGCCCGATCACGGTGCTGGATCGCAAGACCCATTACGCGCTGGATGGGGACCACGTGTTTCACAATTTCCGAAGAGATGTCGTAGCCAGACATTCGGATATTTTGGATGTGTGGTGTGTGGATACATGCCAGATGTGGTACTCAGGCCTGGGCCTTGCTTTCGAACAAGGTGGAAAGGAGGATGTGTACTGGTTGATCCCCGGCGACTTCAACTATGGCACACCGGTCGGACACGAGGTGCTCGGGCGACTGCACGATCTGCCTGAGATCATCCTGGAATTGGAACAGGATGTCTGCATCGGTGAGATCGCCACTGATCATAATAATTCGAAACAGCTCATCGACACTTACGGTACTTTTGCGCTGCTTTATACCTGGTTTCCAACGGAAGCCGAAGAAATTCGGCAGTTTACTGAGCGGCCACGCTCGGAATTTTTTGCTGTGCGTCACAGCTTTTTACAGGAAGTGCTTAATCAACGCTGGTATGCTTACGAGCAAACAGTCGTAATGCTGTTGCAGGCAGTGTTCAAGAGAAAACACATCAGTCGTTTCTTTGTGGGAAGTATCTCGGATTTGCCGCAGGGGCAGGAGTCGGTGGCTTCAGCCGTTCAACAGATCGAGCGTACGGAGCGCGTCCTGAAATCACTTTGGCGCGAGCGCAACGGAAGCAAATCAGGCTGGCTGGACGAGTACAGGTTGCTGGAAAGTCAATCCGAGCAAGTTCGGCGCGCGGCGGTTACCATTTTCCAGAACCTGCTGGATTAGAGGGTCGTCCCCACACCGAGCCGGGGCCATCAAGAGGCCTCATTGATTCGCTTTCTCTCTCCGTCACGCGCTTTGCACCGGGGCATCACCGGGACCAAATCCAGTAACAATTCGCAGGGCAAACAGTTGCGGGAATTCAGCCCACGTTTATCGTCTGGACAGGTAAAAGAGTGCGCGCTGGATAGCGGAATGCCAGGCCCGCCAAGTAAAGGTCACGATATGAAAATTCTATTACAGAATTCGCAAACGAAGCATTATTTCAGTCTTCTCGGCCTCTGGACCGCCAAGCCCAACCTCGCCTACGATTTTCGGCATTCAGCTAGAGCTCTGGACTTCGCCCGCGTAAACGAACTGACGGATGTGCAGCTCGTGATTCAATTCGACGATTCGCAATGGGATAATATCGTACCAGTGCCGCTGCAGGTCGCTACCATTTCCAGTTAGTTCGGGAGGCCCGAGCCAATTCAGGCTATTTTTCGATTGGCAGGGTCTCGACGCGGATTTTTTTTGGGTCACTGATACCTAGGTCGAGCAACGTGGCGTTATTGTAGAGCTCAAGATTGGATTTAACCGAAGGGGCGTCGGCCGCCTTACGTTGCCGTTCGAGATCCTGAATCGAGAGGATATCCAAGGCGACCGGGTCGCGGCTGAAACGGAGTTGATTCAGAACTGCCGAATAGTGGAGCAGTCCCTTCTCACCACCCTCATATTGGCAGATTAGCGCGTCAACGATATTAAAAGCGACACGCTCGGCGAGCGCTGGCAAATTACAAATATCCGGGACTGCCGTAGCCAGCCTATTCGGGTCGGTTTCGAAACGCAGGGTGTTATCTACGCTGCCCATCGCGAGGCTGTAAAGGTTACCGCAAACTCCAGCTTCATTATGATTCAACAAAGGGGTGACGTTGATGATTTTTGTGATGTCGCCAGTGACGATTTTGGAGAGGAATGATTTTCGGCCGATGCCGTCCCCTTTTTTCAGAAATTCCAGATCACCCGCGACCAGGTTGCCCAGCAACGGCGTTTCATAAGGCTTGCTCTTTTCATCGTGCCCCTCGTCCCAACCGGCCTGGACGCTGCCTGCAAGGCGGATGCCGTATTTCGTGGACAACTCGGAGAAACCCGCCTCCTTTAGATCACTGATTTGCTTGTCCCACACGACAATATGCTTTGGCGGCAATCCGGCGGCAAGCAGTCCTTCGACGACTGCCATAACCACGGCAGGGCGCGTGCCGCTGTTTGCGCCGGGAGCTGAGACGACTTTGATTCCGACCACGTCCTGGGTGGTAACGATGCTGCGCCACGCTTCAGGCACTGTGGCTTTGCCGGTTACATTCGTTATCGCCCGGCTGACCATGGCGCGAATCTTATCGAGTCGCGGCCGGAAGGCTTCGGTAGCGGCTGGGTCGTGAACGATCAAAACGCGGGCGTATGGGCCTGTGCTACTGGCGGAAAAGGCTTCGGCAGCAAGGGCTGAAAGAGAAGTGAGCAGAACGGAGCCGAGGAGTAATGGTGCCACTAAGCAGGTAAAAAAAGAACTTCGGCCCTGGTGGTCATGGAATCGCGGGCATCCGTGCCCGTGAGGTCGCGTCTGAGCAAACCGAGCTGCAGGGGTACTAGCCCTCTCAGGACTTTCCGCGGTTGATTCTTGTGCGTTTCTTGACACGTCAAGGCGCGGATGTTACCACGACGTTGGATTCAGGCCATGAAAAACCGCACGCCGAACGACTGCGAAACAGGTGGGCAACGGAGGCGTTTTGCACTCGCCGCCTGCCTCGTGCTTTTATCTGGTTGTACGCCGCCGGGACCGCGTGCCTTGCTCGAAGGCAAAAGATTGATCGAGAATGGAAGATATTTACCAGCAGTGGAGAGACTGAATAGAGCCACTACTCTGTTGGCCACAAATGCGCAGGCTTGGAATTATCTTGGTTTGGCTTGCCATTACGCCGGCCGCTTCGAGGAAGCTGAACGGTCCTACAAACGCGCCTTGCTGCTCAACCGCGATCTAACCGAGGCCCATTACAACCTCGCCTGTCTTTGGCTGGCACAAAACAAGCCTGAAAAAACCGAAGCCGCCAAGACGGAACTGCTCGCCTACACATTGCGGCAAGGAAATTCAGCCGACGGACTGCTGAAATTGGGGCTAGCACAGTTACGTTCACGCGAGCTGGTTGGGGCGGAGAAGAGCTTTGCGGATGCGCTGCGGCTAAACCCTCGGAGTCCGGAGGGTTTGAACGGGCTGGGATTAGTGCAAATACAACGTGGCCATGGCGATGAAGCAGCAAAACTTTTCCGCAGCGCGCTCAAAATTCAACAGGACTATCGCCCCGCCCTGCTGAATCTGGCGATCGTCTCGGATGTTTATCTCAAGGATCGCCGGCTGGCGCTTCAAAAATACCGCGAATATGCTGATCTCAAACCAGCGTCACCGGAGGTCCAAGCTGTTCGCCTGCTTGCCCTCCAGATCGAGCACGAACTCAATCCACCCCAACGTCCTGCTCTGACCAACCTTGCTCCCCAGCCAAAAACAAACACAACCCCGCCAAAACCCGTCGTTACGAACGGAATGCGGACGGCGATTGTGCCAAGAGTGGATTCAAGCACCAATCCTCCCAAGGCTGCGCCAGCGCCGACGCCGGTAAACTTCGAAGCCGTAAAACTAGCAGCGGAACCGGTATTTAAACCGGCCCAGGACATTTCGGTTTCGCCGCCTCAGGTTGGAGGGACCGCCGCCGAACCGATGATTAGCAATCCCGTGCAATCAGGAAATGTGCCGCAGCCGGAAGCCCAGCGCCGTGGATTGCTGCAACGCATCAATCCCTTCAATCTGTTCCGAAACGAAGAAAAGAAATCGTCCCGCCCAATGCCACTTCCGCCGGCGACGGACACCCCGCAACCACAGCCGCTAAGCTCTGCGGCGGCGCTCGACGGAATCCCTGGTGCGAGCCCGGCGTTGGAAAGCGTCTCGATGGCTCGTTATTCCTACAAGATGCCACCAAGCTCTGAGCCGGGAAATCGAGCGGAGGCGCAGCGGGTTTTTGACCAAGGGATCCAGGCGCAGCAAGCGCATCGAGTCGAGCAAGCGGTGCGGGCGTATCGGCAGGCGGCGCAAGTGGATCCGAGCTTTTTCGAAGCACACTACAATCTTGGATTAGCCGCGGCTGAGGCAGGAGATCTTCCGGCGGCGCTGGCTTCCTATGAGAACGCACTGACAGTGCGGCCAGATTCATTGGATGCGCGATACAACTTCGCGCTCGTGCTCAAACAGTCGAATTACTTCGTTGATGCTGCCAATGAACTGGAAAAACTGCTCGCCACTTATCCCAATGAAGGCAAGGCGAATCTTGCGTTAGGCAACCTGTACGCCCAACAACTGCGCCAACCGCCCAAAGCCCGGCAGCATTATCTCCGGGTCCTGGAGACTGACCCACACAACTCACAGGCGAGCGCAATCAGGTATTGGCTGGCGGCAAATCCGCAGTGAAGAGCGGCCTGGCAGTCCATTTCAAAAGTCGACACCGATCAAAATAAATCGAATGGTAAACGATTCAGCAATTGCAGTCGATCGCCTCGAACTTCTCAAACGATTATTTCCGGCCGGTGTGCCGCCCCTTTGGTGCCCCCTGTTGACACACTATGATAAGGACCGCAGCATCGACAGGAAGAGAATCGCGTCCCATCTACGGCATCTGGCGCCGCACGTGAAAGGGTTTTTGATCCCGGGATCCACGAGTGACGGGTGGGAGCTAAACGACGATGAGTTTTGGGAAGTGCTGGAGCTTGCTCTTGATCAGGCCCAAAAGCTCGAGCTGCATTTACTCGTAGGTGTGCTGAAGGCGGATGCGGCCGAAGCGTTGGAGACACTGACAAAAGTCCTGAGGCACATAAAAACTCGCGCCAATGAACGCAATGCGAAAAAGGCACTGTCGAAGGCGCGGGTCTGCGGTTTTGCGATTTGTCCCCCCCGCGGTAAGGCGGTTTCGCAACCCGACATGGAACAGGGGTTGGTGCCGATAATGGAGCTCGGCCTGCCCGTCGCCTTGTATCAGCTTCCGCAAGTGACCCAGAACGAAATCGGCCCTGAGTTGGTGAGCAGCCTGGCAGAACGCTTCTCTAATTTTATTCTCTTCAAGGACAGCAGCGGTGGCGATCGCGTGGTGCTCTCCGGCAGGAATTTAGGTGGCTTGTTCACGATGCGCGGAGCTGAAGGGGATTATGTACGGTGGATGAGCTCGCTGGGTGGCCCCTACGCAGGTTTCCTTTTGAGCACAGCAAATTGCTTCGCGGCAGAACTCGAACAAATGATCAGCCGCGCAAAGGCTGGGAGTTTGGATTTGGCCCGCGGCTTATCTGAGCGGATGACTGGAGCAGTCAATGATGCATTCGGCATAGTACGGTCTCTGCCAGTTGGGAATATCTACACCAATGCGAACAAGGCTATCGATCATTTCTTCGCTCACGGGCCGAATTCCGCAGAAACGCTAGCGCCGCGACTCCATGGCGGCGCTTGTTTACCGTCCGAGGTGCTTCGGAAAACAGCAGAAGTGCTCGTGCGCTACTCGCTAATGCCCCGGGATGGTTATCTTGGACGCTGAAATCGCATTCCAAACTTATGCTTAGGCAATCCAATAAATGAATGGCCAAAACCAGCCGGAGGTGATGCAACCAGCGATTCGCGTGGTCATGATGCCCCGGGATACGAACCCGTTGGGAACGATTTTTGGCGGGCTGATCTTAAGTTACATCGATCAGGCCGGCGCAATCCAGGCGCGCCAGGAATCACAGAAGAACCTCGTGACGGTTGCGATGCATGAGGTCAAATTCATCGCCCCGGTTTTTGTCGGGGACCTCGTGAGTTTTTATACAAAGATAACAAAAATCGGAAACACGTCGATTACCGTCCTGGTAACGGTGGATGCTCGGAGGGCCAATGCGCCGCATGAAACAGTGCGCGTCACCCAGGCGGAAGTCGTCTATGTGGCAGTAGATCAGCCGGGAAAGCCGGTGCCGGTTAAATAAGCCCGTGCCAGACGCACTGATGTCATCTCTCGGGCCGCGCAAGCACTCTTACCCTTTACGCATTGCCAATCGCGCGCTTCAAGCGGCTGCGTGCCAAAAGGCCCACGACGCCGATAGCTAACAATCCAAATGGCCCTGGCTCGGGGACGGCGCCCCCTGTTCCATCAGCTTGGAATGGAAGCGCAGCACCGGCTCCGGGCGGATCGAAAATGGGCGGATTCACGCTCGAGCTTGCGCCGCTAAAGGCCATCATAGTGCCTGGGGCTCCCGTGAATGTGAACGGAGGAGTCTCAACCAGATCGACGTTCAGAAATTGATCCGGCGATACATTTCCCACGCCAATCCAATAGGTGGTGAAGGCCTCAAGGGCGAAGCCGTTAGTGACGGTGAATGACCAAAGTCGAGACTGAAAACCCGTCACCTCAAGCACGCCCAGATCGACCAGCGAAACCCCTGGCTGACCGGCATTATCCGCAAACACTCGTACATCGGCCAGGCTGGAAGTTGGACTGCCCTGCCCCATCAACAAGGTCACATTTGTAAGTATGAATTGTTGTGGACCCATTTGGAACGAAGAGGCCGCCCAAACATTTGACAAAAAAGAGACACTCTGCAAGGTGTTACTAAGCGATGAAACAACAGTGTCAGCATGAGCCAAACCGGCAGCGCCAAATAGGATTAGAACTGTGGTCATTGCGCGGTGCCTAAGATGTGACGATTTCACAACCACCAAGGGGAGTTTTTTGCTAGGCATCATATTCCAGCGGAGACCTTCTTGCCACAATACCACAAGCGCATCTGGTGTCGCAACTTAACTTTTGAATCTCCTACGATTTGGACCTTGCCGCAGCAGTTTGTTATCATGAATACTTCCCTCCCGCTCAGGCGGGGCCTATGAAGCCCGAAGTGGAACTTTACGACACGACCCTGCGCGATGGCAGCCAGGGCGAGGGCATCAATTTTTCAGTAATCGACAAGCTTCGTATCGCCGAGAAACTCGATGCCTTCGGTTTTCACTACATCGAGGGTGGGTGGCCAGGGTCCAACCCAAAAGACATTGCATTCTTCGCGGAAGCGAAGCGTAAGAAGTTCAAAAATGCTCGCCTGGCGGCATTTGGCGCCACGCGCCGCAAGGGGGTTCGAGTCGAAAATGACGAACAGGTGCGGCTCCTGCTCGAAGCCCATACCCCGGTCGTAACCATCGTCGGAAAAACCTGGCTGCTCCACGTCAAAGAAGTGCTGCGTGCCACGCCCGATGAAAATTTGGCGATGATCGCCGACACAATCCGGTTTCTGAAGGACCACGGAAAATTTGTTATTTACGACGCCGAGCACAGTTTTGATGGTTACAATGATCGGCCGGATTACGCTCTCGACACCTGGCGTGCCGCCGAAAAGGGTGGAGCCGACTTCATCGTCCTGTGCGACACCAATGGAGGACGTTTGCCCGGCGAGATCACTCGCATCACGACTTTGGCAACTCGCAAATTGAACACCCGGGTTGGCATCCACACCCATGATGACATTGGCTTGGGTGTCGCCAACGCGCTCGCCGGAATCGAGGCTGGCGCCGCCCAGGTGCAAGGGACGATCAACGGTTACGGAGAAAGGACTGGCAATTGCAATCTCACCAGTGTCATTCCCAACCTGGTTCTCAAGCTCCGAAAATCCTGCTTGCCCGCGACCTCGTTGCGCAAATTGAAGGAACTTTCTCAGTTCGTCGATGAAATCGCGAACATTCGGCACAATCCAAGGTTGCCCTGGGTCGGTTCAGCCGCCTTTTCGCACAAAGGCGGCCAGCATGTGAACGCCGTGCAAAAACTCGCCCGGAGTTACGAACACATCGATCCGGCTAGTGTCGGCAACGCGCGCCGGGTGCTTATCAGCGATTTGGCCGGTCGCAGCAACATCGTCATCAAAGCGCACGAGCTGGGGTTCAAGCTGGATAACGATACTCCTGAGCTCAAAGATATCCTTAATCGAATCAAAAAGCTCGAACACGAAGGCTTCGAATTTGAGGCGGCTGAGGGTTCGCTGGCTTTATTGATTCGCAAAATTCTCAAGCATCAGGAACCCCCCTTTCACATCGAAGGCTATCATGTCTCCATTCGGCGCGATCGCGCCATTTCGGTTTGCCAGGCCAGCGTCAAAGTACAGGTCGATGGCGTCATTGAACATACAATAGCCGAGGGCGATGGTCCGGTGAACGCCTTGGACCAGGCGCTCCGCGCTGCGCTGGTGAAATTCTACCCGCAGCTCAAGAGCGTCCAACTTTCGGATTATAAGGTGCGAATCCTGGACTCGACCTTCGGCACCGGCGCGCGAACCCGCGTGCTGATCGAGTCCACGGACGGCAAAGAAGAATGGGGTACGGTGGGCGTGCATGATAATATTATCGAAGCCAGTTTACAGGCCCTCTCCGACAGTCTGGAATATCGCCTCATGAAAAAATAAACCTCGACCACCGGCTGGACGCCATGATTCATGTGTTCCACCCATGGTCTAAGTAATATGTCTGAGATTCCCAAGGCCTACGAACCTCGAGCTGTCGAAGAGAAATGGTATCAATTTTGGCTCGACCAAAAATGTTTCCAGGCCGATCCCAAATCCCCCAAGCCCCCCTACTCGATTGTCATTCCGCCGCCGAATGTGACCGGAATGCTCCACATGGGTCACGTCCTGAATAATACGATCCAGGACATCCTGGCCAGGAAAGCTCGCATGGATGGCAAGGAGGTTCTCTGGCTGCCAGGCACTGATCATGCCGGAATTGCCACGCAGACGGTTGTCGAGAAAGCGCTCCGAAAACAGGGCTTGATGAAGCATCGTGAGGACCTTGGACGCGAAAAGTTTCTGGAACATGTTTGGGCCTGGAAAGAAAAGCACGGCGGCATAATCATCCAGCAACTTAAGAAACTCGGTTGCTCGTGCGACTGGAGTCGCGAGCGATTCACTATGGACCCCGCCTATTCGCGCTGCGTCCAACAGGTCTTCATCGAGTTGTACAAGAAGGGGCTCATTTATCGCGGCAAGCGCATGGTGAACTGGGACCCGGCGGCTCGCACTGCCGTTTCTGATGAAGAAGTGGATATGCTCGAAGAGAAGGGCCATCTTTGGCACTTCAAGTACCCGCTGGTCGATCCCCAGGGCCAGCCCAAGGCAGGCGAATTCGTGGTCGTAGCCACCACTCGCCCGGAAACGATGCTTGGGGACGAAGCGGTAGCGGTGAATCCAAATGATCCGCGATACCTGAAGCTCATTGGCTATTGCTGCCTGTTGCCGTTGCAAAATAAGCCCATTCCGATAGTGGCGGATGATCTCGTGGATCCGAAGTTTGGGACTGGATGTGTGAAAGTCACCCCAGCGCATGATCCCAACGATTACGAAATGGCGCTGCGCCATCGTCTGCCCTTGACCGTCGTGATCGGGCCTGACGGAGCGATGACCAAAGAGGCCGGAGAAGATTTTGCGGGCATGGACCGTATGGAAGCCCGCCAGGCCGTCCTCGAGCAATTAACCGAGCAAGGCTTTTTGCTCAAAGTGGAGGATTACGTTCATAATGTGGGCTACAGCCAGCGCAGCCATGTGCCGATCGAGCCGTATCTTAGCGAACAGTGGTTCTTGAAGTATCCAGGCATCGAGGCTTCTGCTAAAGCAGTTGAAGAAGGTCGCATCAGGTTTCACCCTGAGCGCTGGACCAAGACTTACACTCACTGGATGCACAACATCAAAGACTGGTGCATCAGTCGGCAGCTTTGGTGGGGACATCGAATTCCGGTCTGGTCAAAAAATGTCCCGAAAACCGAGCAAAGCCAGTACTTGACGTTCCTGACCTCGGAAAAGGAGAAGCTTGGTATCCCGCTCGACTTTTGGCCAGTTGCAGGCCCTACGGAGGAAACAGTGGGCCTTACTGCAATGACTGCCTCGGCCGAAGCTGCTCGTTGGCTGGACAATGAGGGCTTTATTCAAGACCCCGATGTCCTCGATACCTGGGCGAGTTCCTGGCTCTGGCCTTTCGCCACCATGGGCTGGCCGGAACAAACCGAGACGTTGCAAAAATTCTATCCAACAACGGATCTGGTCACAGGGCCGGACATTATCTTTTTTTGGGTGGCTCGTATGATCATGGCAGGCTACGAATTCATGACTGAGCTGCCCTTTCGGAATGTTTATTTTACCGGCATCATTCGCGACAAGCTGGGTCGTAAGATGAGCAAGATGCTGGGGAATTCCCCTGACCCCCTAGAATTCATCGCCAAGTATGGAGCCGACGCGCTCCGCTTCGGCACAATGCGCAGTGCGCCTCTTGGCCAGGACGTGCTCTTCGATGAGAAGGACGTCGAGTTGGGGCGCAATTTTTGCAATAAACTGTGGAATGCCTGCCGTTTTCGCCAGATGCAAGGTGGTGAGGTTCAAGGTGAAATCGACCGCATGTTGCTCACCACCGATGACAAATGGATTCTGCTCAAACTTGACCAAGCCATCTGCGAAATCACGGCTGCCTTCGCCGAATATCGCTTTAATGAGGCGACCCAGACTCTATACCGCTTCTTCTGGAGCGAATACTGCGACTGGTACGTC
>Ga0137403_10007575_pt1 | contig 12225 bp, 10 predicted proteins | sample CZOMad2_1_16fung_FD_122057 | JGI IMG/M metagenome (GOLD analysis project Ga0137403, IMG submission 122057) | Vadose zone soil fungal communities from Angelo Coast Range Reserve, California, USA - CZOMad2_1_16fungal (Hybrid Assembly) | ecosystem: Environmental > Terrestrial > Soil > Vadose zone...
TGCTGGAAATGGCGCTGCGCTTCCGCGCGCGTCTCCCTCGACGGCTCGTCGCTCATCGGCCCCGCTCGTTCGTCGCCGGGATGGCCTGGCTTCTCCTGGCCGCATTCTACCCCAGTGGATGTGTACCGGCGCGGCGGGGCGCGGTCTCCTGGTATGCTCGCGCCGTGTACCGGCTCGGGGCGGTGGTGACGGCGGCGATGCTCCTCACGGGCTGCGCGGCGCACGCCGCGCGCCAGACCGTCCGCTTCTCCAATATCACGCCCGGCGCCCCGGTCACGATCGAGGCCACGCTGGTTCGGCCCGCCGGACCCGGCCCGTTTCCGGCGGTGGTACAGCTCCACGGCTGCGCCGGCATCGAGGCGCAGTCCTTCCGCTGGGCGCGCTGGCTCGCCGAGCGCGGTTACGTGGCCCTGGTGATGGACAGCTTCGGTCCGCGGGGCGTGAAGGGCGACTGTCGCTCGGGGCCGGATGATCCAGCGATCACCGCGCGCTTCGACGACGCCTTCGGGGCGCTGCGCTATCTGCAGTCGCAGACCTACGTCCGTGCGGACCGGGTGGCCGCCATCGGCTGGTCGCAAGGGGGCGTCTACGCCATGGCGGTGATCAACGGCCCGAGCCTCGAGCGCGCCCGCCGGCGCGGGGTCGCGCTGCCCGCCACCGGCTTCGCGGCGGGCATCGGCGTCTACCCGGGCGGCTGTTTCTCCCTCGTGAATGAGCAGGTGATCCGGCCGCTCCTGGTGCTCATCGGGGAGGCCGACGACTGGACGCCGGCCGCCAAGTGCCGGGAGATGGTCGAGGCCATGCGCGGCCGCGGCGCCGATGCGGCCATCGTCACCTACCCGGGCGCCTACCACTACTTCGACGTGGAAGGGCAGCGGCTCGAGGTGCAGGCCCAGGTGGAGAACGACAACCGGCCCGGCGGCTTCGGCGCCACGGTGTCCTACCAGGCGGAGGCCGCGATGGACGCCCGCCGCCGGGTCGAGGAGTTCCTGGCGCGGCAGCTCAAATAACGGCCCGGTTGGTACCGCTCTCGCGTTGCAAGGGTCGGGCCGCGCGTGCTAGCGTGAACGCGCACTCAATTCATGGACGCGTCGGTCGAGCTCGTCAAGCATCTACTCGGCTCGGTGGTGCACATCCACGCCGAGGTTCCCTCGAGCCACCCCTCCACCCGCATCCTGGGTGATGAGCGGATGGGTACCGGGACGGTGGTGGATCCCGCCGGCCTCATCCTCACCGTCAATTACGTGGTGATGGGCGCCGAGACTCTGCAGGTCACGCTGGGACGGGGTCGGGCGCTGCGAGCCGAGATCGTCGCCCAGGACTTCGAGATCGGCCTCGCCCTGCTCCGCGTGAAGCGGCAGGGGCTCCAGGCCGTGCCCATCGGGGACTCCGAGACGCTCACGCGTGGAGAGCCCGTCTTCGCGATCGGCTCCACCGGCCCCCGCGAGCGCCGCGTGGCCGGCGGCCTCGTGACCCACCTCGGGGAGTTCGAAGCCTACTGGGAATACCTGCTCGAGCGCGGGATCGTCTCGAGCGCGGCCAACCCGGGCTTCGGGGGCGGCCCGCTCTTCACGCTGAGCGGCCAGATGATGGGCGTGGTCTCGCTGAACCTGAACGAGATCGCGCGCTGCTCGCTCGCCATCCCGGGAGAGTACTACCGTCGCAACCAGCAGGAGTTCATGCGCTTCGGCCGCGTGGTGAGCCGACCGCAGCGGGCCTGGCTGGGCGTCTTCGCCCACGTGCTGGAAGAGGGCGTGGTGGTGGCGGGCCTCGTGCCGAACGGGCCGGGCGCGCGCTCCGGCATCCAGGAGGGCGACGTCATCGTCTCGCTGGACGCCCAGGAGGTCCCGACGCGCAAGGAGCTCTATCTCTCGCTCTGGAAGCGCGCGCCGGGAGAGAAGATGACGCTCGAGGTCATGCGCGACAACGAGGTGCGCCGACTGTCCGTGACCGGCGGTGACCGCGCCGACTTCTACAAGCAGACATCCTGATTCACTCAGTCCGACAAAGGGGTCCCCATGGATCTGGGCATCAAGGGCAAGACCGCCCTCGTGGTGGCGGCGAGCAAGGGCATGGGCAAGGCGAGCGCGCTGGGCCTCGCCGCGGAGGGCGCGCGGGTCGTGATGTGCGCGCGCGGGGAAGCGGCGCTGAACGACGCGGCCGCGGAGGTGAAGCGGCAGACCGGCGCGGAAGTGCTGGCGCTGACCGCCGACGCGAGCCGGGCCGCCGATATCTCGAAGGTGGTGGCGGAGGCCAACCGGGCCTTCGGCGGCGTGGACATCCTGGTGGCCAACGTGGGCGGGCCGCCCCCCGGACCGTTCGAGAGCATGACCGACGAGCACTGGACGAAGGCCTTCGAGCAGGTCCACTTATCAACCGTCCGCTTCATCCGAGAGACCCTGCCTCACATGAAGAAGTCACGCTGGGGCCGCATCCTGGCCATCCAGTCCAGCTCGGTGAAGCAGCCGGTGGACGGCCTCGTCCTGTCCAACGGGATCCGGCCCGGCATCGCGGGTCTCTTCAAGACGCTGGCCGGCGATCTCGCCAAGGACAACATCACGGTCAACCTCGTGCTGCCCGGGCGCATCCTGACCGACCGGTTCATCGAGCACCAGACCGACCGGGCCAAGCGCGGCGGCATCACGATGGAGCAGCAGATGGCGCTCTCCTCCGCCGACATTCCCATGGGGCGGATCGGCACGCCGGAAGAGTTCGCCGCGATGGTGGTCTTCCTCGCCTCCGCGCGCGCGTCCTACATCACGGGTACCGCGGTGCAGGTGGACGGCGGTTTGATCCGGAGCGTCGTGTAGCTCGGGCCGATCGGGTGGGGAGCGCGGGCTCGTGATCGGCGCGCTCAGAACCGCGGCCGCGAACTTCCGGGCCCGCCGCGGGATGTTCCTGGCCTCGGGGCTCGCGTTCAACTTCATGGTGGGCCTCATCCCGCTGCTCTTCTTCTTCGTGGCGGTGGCGGGCTTCGTGCTGAGCCGGCGCACCGTGATGGATGCGGTCCTCAACCAGCTCTCCGCGATCGTCCCGGTCTACAAGAACGAGCTTCACGAAGCCCTGGCCGCCATCATCCGGCGGCGGCGCCTCTCGGGCCTGCTCGGCACCGCGGTGCTGCTCCTCTTCGCGAGCCAGCTCTTCAACTCGATCCGGGTGGTCCTGAGCGACATCTTCGGGTTCCGGGGAGGCCCCGGCTTCCTCCGCGGCATGCTGCGCGACATGGTGATGGTGGTGGCGATGGGCGTGCTCTTCCTCGGCAGCCTCGTCATCAGCGACGTCTTCGGCTGGCTCAAGATCCTGCTCTTCCAGACCCTCGGCATCCCGTCATCCTGGGTGCGCTCCTGGTCGCTCGCGCTGGCCCTGGCCCTCAGCACCGCGTTCTTCTTCGTGCCGTACCGCTACTTCCCGCACCGCCGGGTCCCGGTGGGCGCGGCGCTCGCGGGTGCGCTCCTCGCCGCGGTGCTGTGGGAGGCGGCCAAGCAGCTCTTCCGCTGGTACATCCTCTCCTTCGGGGTCTACGATCAGGTCTACGGCCCGCTCGGGGTCCTGGTGGCCCTGGCCATGTTCGCGTACTACTCGGGCGTGGTCTTCATCCTGGGCGCGGAGTTCGCGGCCGCCCTGATGCGGACCAGCCGCGGCTGATCTGTGCTAGGGTGATGCGGTCATGGCCGACCCTCTCCGCCCGCCCCTTCACGGCGTGCGGGTCCTCGAGCTGGCCCACCTGATCGCGGGGCCCATCTGCGGAATGTATCTCGCCGACATGGGCGCCGACGTGGTGAAGGTGGAGTCGCGGGAGGCGCCCGACGCGGGGCGCTCGGTGTACCCGCGCGCGATGCGCAACGGCGAGGGCGTGCTGCACCTCACGGTCAACCGCAACAAGCGTGGGATCTGTCTCGACGTCAAGCAGCCGGAGGGGCGGGAGGCCTTTCGCCGGCTCGCCGCGTGGGCCGACGTGATCATCGAGGGCTTCCGCGGCGGCGTGGCCGAGCGGCTCGGCATCGACTACGACTCGGTCAAAGGCACGAACCCGCGCCTCATCTACTGCTCGATCTCCGCCTTCGGGCCGGACGGCCCCTGGCGCGAGAAGCCCGGCCTCGACTCGCTCGCCCAGGCCCTGGGCGGCCTCATGGCCATCACCGGCGAGCCCGATGGCGGCCCGGTGCTGTGCGGGGCCCCGGTGGCCGACACGCTGGGCGGCATGCTCGCGATCCAGGGCATCCTCACCGCGCTGATCGCGCGCGCCGCCAGTGGGCAAGGCCAACGAGTCGACGCCTCGCTGCTCAACGGGATGCTCTTCGCCCACACCGCGCGACTCTCCGTCTTCCACGAGACCGGCCTTGCCCTGCCGCGCTACGGCAGCGGCCATCCCGAGATCGTGCCCTACCAGGCCTTCCAGGGCGCGGACGGCTGGCTCTTCGTGGCCGCGTGGGTGGACCGCCTGTGGCTGCCCTTCTGCAAGGCGGTCGGCATGGACGCGCTCGGCTCCGATCCCCGCTTCGCCACCCGCAAGGACCGCCTCGCCCACCGCGGCGAGCTGGAGACGATCCTGGCGCCCGTGTTCCGGGCGCGCCCGGTCGCCTATTGGATGGAGGCACTCGAGCACGCCGACGTGCTCTGCGCGCCGGTCAACGACTACCCGATGCTGGTCCGGCACCCGCAGGTGGTGGCGACCGGCTTCATCACCGAGCAGCACCACCCGCGGGCGGGCACCTTCAAGACGGTGGCCACCCCGGTGAAGCTCGAGAAGACCCCGGGCACCATCCGGACCCCGGCTCCGTTGCTCGGCGAGCACAGCCGCGACGTGCTCGCCGAGGCCGGCTTCACGACCGCGGAGATCGACACGCTCGCAGCTCGGGGCGTCATCTGACTACCACAGGAGGCCTTCAGCCATGATGCTCAAGGACAAAGTCGCGGTGGTCACCGGTGCGGCGCGCGGCATCGGCCGCGAGATCTCGCTGCTCATGGCGAAGCACGGGGCCAAGGTGGTGGTGAACGACTACGGAGGGGGCTCGGACGGCACGGGCGACGCGCGCGGTCCCGCCGACGACGTGGTCAACGAGATCAAGGGACAGGGCGGTCAGGCCGCCGCCAACTACGACTCGGTGGCCAGCATGGCGGGCGGTCAGCGCATCATCCAGACCGCGCTCGACCACTTCGGCCACGTGGACATCGTGGTCAACAACGCGGGCATCCTCCGCGATCGCATGATCTTCAACATGACCGAGGAGGAGTGGGACGGCGTCGTCAACACGCATCTCAAGGGCACCTTCACGGTCACCCGTGCGGCGGTCCCGCACATGCGGGAGCGCAAGTGGGGCCGCATCATCAACATGACGTCCACCTCGGGGCTCGTGGGCAATATCGGCCAGGCCAACTACGCGGCGGCCAAGCTCGGGATCGTGGGCTTCACCAAGGTGGTGGCGCTCGACATGGCCCGCTACAACGTGACCGCCAACTGCATCTCGCCGTTCGCGTGGACCCGCATGATCGGCACCATCCCCACCGAGACCGAGGCCCAGAAGGCCCGCGTCGAGAAGATCAAGAAGATGGGCCCCGAGCACATCGCCCCGGTGGCGGTGTTCCTGGCCAGCGACGAGGCCAAGGAGATCTCGGGCCAGATCTTCGGGGTCCGCGGCAAGGAGGTCATGCTGTTCGGCCACATGCGCCCGCTGCGGAGCATCCACCACGATCTCGGGTGGACCCCGGAGCGGCTGGCCGCGATGTTCCCGGGGACCCTCAAGCATCACCTGGCGCCGCTCGACACCTCGGGGCAGTTCTTCAACTACGACCCGATGGTCTGAGCGGAGCGCGCCCGCGCCGGTGCCGCAGCGCGCGTCGATGTCGCTCCGCCTCGCCCTCGTGCTGGCGGGGGCGATCGTATCGCCCGCCGCCGAGGCGGAGCCGGGGTTACTGGTCACGGTGGGTGAGGTGACCGACACCACCGCGGTGGTGTGGGTGCGCGGCGTCACCTGGGGCGAGGTCACCGTGCGCTACGAGCCGCTCGGGCGCGCAGCGGCCGTCGAAGGCGGAACCCCCGCCGGCGCCCGCGGCGAGATCCGGGTGGAGCCGAGCCGCCACCTGACCGGCAAGCTCCTGCTCCAGCCGCTCGAGCCGGGCACGCGCTACCGCTACACCGCGACCCAGAACGCGGCCGAGGCCACCGGCGAGTTCGTGACCGCCCCTTCTCCGACCGACGCGCGGCCGGTGCGCTTCTCCTGGAGTGGCGATCTCGGCAGCCGCGGGCACTGCCGCAAGCCCGGCGACGGATACGCGATCTTCCGCGCCCTCGCGGGAATAGCCTCCGATTTTTTCCTATTTGTCGGCGACACCATCTACGCGGACCACGTGTGCGGCGAGGCGGAGCACGTGCCCGGTTACGACTTCGTGGCGCGGCGCCTGGCCGACTTCTGGGCCAAGCATCGCTACAACCGCGAGGACCCGGCGGTGCAGGCCTACTTCCGCCGCGCCTCGGTGTACGCGATCTGGGACGATCACGAGGTCCGCAATGACTTCGCCGGGCCGACCGAGCCCCTGATGGAGCCGGGCCGGCGCGCCTTCATCGACTACTTCCCGATCCGGCCGCCGCGCGAGGAGCCCGGCCGCCTCTACCGCCAGTTCCGCTGGGGTGCGCTGCTCGAGGTCTTCATCGTCGACACGCGGCAGTACCGCAGCCCCAATACCGCGCTCGACGGGCCGGGCAAGACCATGCTCGGCGCCACTCAGCGTCGCTGGCTGGTGGACGCGGTGGCCGGGTCGACCGCGGTGTGGAAGGTCGTGGTCTCGACCGTGCCCCTCTCGGTGCCTACCGGCGGCCCCGCCCACGACTCCTGGAGCAATGCCAGCGCCCGGGGCGTGCCGGAGGAGCACGGCACCGGCTTCGCGGTCGAGCGTGACGCCATCCTGCGTGCCCTGCGCGAGCGCGGCGTGAAGAACCTAGTGGTGCTCGCCGCCGACGTGCACCACGCCGAGCTCATTCGCCACCACCCGACGCCCGAGTGGTCCTTCCACGAGTTCATCGCGGGCCCGCTGTCGGCCAACCCGGGCAAGCCGCGCCCGCTCGACGCCAGGCTCGCCCCGCGCTCGCTGTGGAGCCTGGGCGGCACTCCGAACTTCGGCGACATCGCGATCGACACCACCGGCCTGACGGTGCGCATCGTGGACGCGCTCGGCCAGACTCGCTTCTCCCACACCGTCGGTGCCGAGTAGCTCAGCGGCGCACGAGATCGATCAGTCGGCCGGATCTCCTCACGCGCGCGGGCCCCGGCGCCACCAGACCGCGAGCAAGATGAGCACGGCGCCCAGGCTGACCGCCACCCCCGCCCACTCGACGGCACCCGCGCGATGCTCGAGCTCCACCGACGAGCCCGCGGCGGCCAGCGCGACGTCGAGCAGCCCTCGCTCGTCGCGACGCACCACGAGCGGCACGCCGTCGGCGCGGGCCACCCAGAGGGGCGAGTAGGCGATGGGGAGCGAGACCCAGCCCGGACGAGCCGTCTGCAACGGGATCCGCCAGCGCTGGTCCCCGGTGGGGACCGGCTCGGCCGCGCCATCCGCCAGCGCGAACAGCCTGAAGGAGCCTATGCGGGCCAGACTCCTAACCGATTGATTGTCGGTCAGGAATGTAGCCTTGCCCACGTCTTCCTCCAGGGCGACGACGAGGCCGATTCCGAGGTGCCGGGCCAGCTCATTGAACGTCTCCGCCGGGAGGGCTTCGAGCGGGCGGCCGAACAGGCTCTGGCCGTCTCGCTGCTCGGCCAGCATCGTCAGAGGGCGGGGAGCCGCCGAGCCGGTATAGACGAGCCCGGCCACCGGCGATGGATGCGTGAAGGTGCCGCCGACGATGGCGCGACCGGCGCGCAGCGGCGTGAGCGCGGTGAGGTGCGTGTGGGGCCGCCACCACTCGGGGCGCCAGTCGAGCGGCACCGCGGAGCGGAGGAAGAGCACACGCCCGGGCGGCCCGTGACGGATCGCCTCCCACAGCGCGTCCATCCGGAGCCCGCGCGCCACCTCCGGCTCCCGGGGCCACTCGCGAAGCCGCGGCCAGAGCGTGAGCCCGGGCTCGTCCGGGCCCCAGGCCAGCGGCAGGCAAACCGCCAGCGCGACCAGGGCGGCGACGGCCGGGCGCGCGCGCCCCGCGACGAGAGCGGCGAATCCGGCGGCGCCGCCCAGCACGAGCCCGAGGTGCAGCGCGTCCACCAGCCGATCCGCGGGGAGCCACGCCACGCCGAGCGGCTCCACGACGAGCGCGTCGAGCGCGATCACGACGAGCATGGCCGGCGCCAGGCCCAGCAGCCACCGCGCCTCCGCCATAGGGAGCCGCGCGCGCCAGCGCCACGCGGCCGCGCTCAGCAATGCCAGCGCGAGCAGCACCGGCTGCGACCCGAGACGGCGGCCGAGCGCCGGGAGCGTCGCGTCCGACCAGGCCAGCGGCAGGGCCATCTGCAGGTGCGCCAGCAGGGGCAGCAGCCAGATCGCGGCCAGCCCGAGCCCGGCCGCGAGGATCAGCGCGGCCCCACCCAGACGACGACGCCTCGGCGTCGAGTGAAGGGCCGCCAGCGCCACCAGCACCGCGGCGGCCGGGGCGTGAGCCGGATGGAGCAGGATCACCGCGGCGACCAGCACCGCGCTCGCGAGCGGCGGGCGCACGCCACCCTCGGCCCAGCCGAGCAGGCAGAGCGCCAGCAGCGGCAGGACGCCCCAGCCCAGGCGGGCCGCGATCAGGCCCCAGTGCAACCCCTCCTCCACGCCGCTCCGGCAGCCCGCCGACAGCGTGAGCGCGACGAAGGCGCCGGGGAGCGCGAGCCACGGATCGCCGAGCACGCGGCGCAGCAGCGCGTAGACCGCCACGCCCGGCAGGAGCCAGGCGAGCCAGAGGAGGATCTGGTAGACGGCGGCCAGGCCGAGGCCCCCGCCCGACGTCAGATGGATCAGCGCGCCGAGCCAGGCGAAGCCGGGTGGGTAGTACTGGAGCTCCGCGTAACCGGCCCACCAGCCCGGATTGAAGCGCCACGGGGCCCACCCCAGCGTGATCGCGTGCGCGAGACGATAGATCTGGCCCGGGTGATCGTCGAAGACGAGCAGGCCGCCGGCGAGCGCGCGCCAGCCGAAAGCCACGGCGTAGGCGGCGAGCAGCGCGGGAGGCACCCAGGCGCGGTTCACGGATGCCGATGATACGGCATCGCGTTGACAATCCGCGTCGTGGAGTGTTAAGTAAACGAAATCGTTTTTGCTGGGTCGGTGATCCGGGACGGCCAACCCGGATCGTGCAGCTCATTCCGGGGCTCAAATCCCCTACCGATTGGAGAGGCCATTGGACAGATTGAAGGGCTTGAAGTGCCGGGAGTGTGGCCGCGGCTACCCTTCCTCCCCGTCTCACGTCTGCGAATTCTGCTTCGGGCCCCTCGAGGTCGACTACGACTACGAGGTGATCCGCGCGCGGATCAGCCGCGCGCGCATCGAGGCCGGTCCCAAGTCGATCTGGCGCTACGCCGATCTCCTGCCGCTCGACCTGGTGGACGGCCTCCCGCCGATCGGCGCCGCGGTGGGCTTCACCCCGCTGGTGCGCGCGCGCAACCTGGCGGACGAGTGGGGCGTCCGGGAGCTCTACGTCAAGAACGACTCCGTCTCGCACCCGACCTGCTCGTTCAAGGATCGGGTGGTCGCGATGGCGATCGGCAAGGCCCGGGAGTTCGGCTTCGACACGGTGGCCTGCGCCTCCACCGGCAATCTCGCCAACTCGGTGGCGGCCCACGCCGCTGAAGCGCGCCTCGCGTCCTACATCTTCATCCCGGCCGATCTCGAGCCGGGCAAGGTCATCGCGACCTTGATCTACGCCCCCACCGTCGTCGAGGTGCAGGGGACGTACGACGAGGTCAACCGCCTCTGCGCCGAGGTCGGGGACCGGTACCACTGGGCCTTCGTGAACATCAACCTCCGGCCCTACTATGCGGAGGGCTCGAAGACCTACGGCTACGAGATCGCCGAGCAGCTCGGCTGGCGCGCCCCTGCGCACGTGGTCGTACCCTGCGCGGGCGGCTCGCTCCTCACCAAGATCGCCAAGGCGATGCAGGAGCTGCAGATGCTCGGGCTGATCCCCGAGAGCCGCACCCGGATGTACGCGGCGCAGGCCGCCGGATGCGGGCCCATCGTCACCATGATCCAGAAGGACACCGACGTGCTCGAGCCGGTGCGGCCCCAGACCATCTGCAAGTCGCTCGCGATCGGCAACCCGGCCGACGGGTACTACGCGTACCGGGCGGTCAAGGACTCGGGCGGCTACGGCGAGCACGCCACCGACGAGGAGATCATCGAGGGCATGCGCCTGCTGGCCCGCACCGAGGGCATCTTCGCCGAGACGGCGGGGGGCGTGACGGTGGCGGCGACCCGCAAGCTCATCGAGGCCGGCCGCATCCCCCGCGACGAGCCCATCGTGATGTGCGTCACCGGCAACGGCCTCAAGACACCTGACGCGCTGCACGACCGGTTGCATAGTAATGTGACCATCCGGCCCTCGCTCGGCGCGTTCGACCGGGCGCTGGCCGACCTCAAGTCCAAGACCGGGACGTAGCCCGGAAGAAGGAGACCCTCACATGGCCGTTCTGGTCCGCATTCCCACGCCGCTCCGCAGCCTCACCAAGGGCGCGGCCGAGGTCCAGGCCGACGCGGGCAATGTCACCGACCTGATCGAGGTCCTGGAGCGCCAGTTCCCCGGGCTCAAGGAGCGCCTGGTCGAGGACGGCGGCGAGCTCCGCCGGTTCATCAACATCTACATCAATCAGGAAGACATCCGGTTCCTGCAGGGCGCGACCACCACGCTCAAGCAGGGCGACGAGGTTTCCATCGTCCCGGCCATCGCGGGCGGCCGGTAGGGCGACGCGGCCCGCCCTCGCCGCATGATCTCCAAGCGGGTCCAGGGCTTCACCGAGTCGGTGATCCGGGAGATGACCCGGATCAACAACCAGTACGACGGCATCAATCTCGCCCAGGGGATGCCGAACTTCCCGCCGCCCCGGGAGCTGATCGAGGCGGCCCACCGCGCCATCGACGGGGACTTCCACCAGTACGCGATCACCTGGGGTACGCCGTCGCTCCGGCGCGCGATCGCGGAGAAGTACCGGAAGTTCTACGGCATGGACGTCGAGGCCGACCGGAACGTCACGGTGTGCTGCGGCTCCACCGAGACCATGCTGGCGACCCTGCTGGCGGTGCTGAACCCGGGCGACGAGGTCATCATCTTCGAGCCCTTCTACGAGAACTACGGGCCGGGGTGCATCATCGCGGGCGCCGAGCCGGTCTGGGTCCCGCTGGATCCGCCGGACTTCTCGTTCGATCCCGATCGGCTCGCCCGCGCGGTCAGCCCGCGCACCCGCGCCATCGTCTTCAACAGCCCGAACAATCCCTCCGGCAAGGTGTTCTCCCGCGCGGAGCTCCAGGTGATCGCCGATCTCTGCATCAAGCACGACCTGCTCGCGATCACCGACGAGATCTACGAGCACATCATCTACGACGGGCTCGGCCACATCCCGATCGCGACGCTGCCGGGCATGGCCGACCGCACCATCACCATCTCGGGGATCTCGAAGTCCTACTCGGTGACCGGCTGGCGGGTGGGCTACGCGGTGGCCAGCCCCGAGCTGTCGCTCGGTATCCGGCGGGCCCACGACTTCATCACGGTGGGCGCGCCACACCCGCTCCAGGAAGCGGCGGTGACCGCGCTCGGCCTGCCCGACTCGTACTACGTCCACCTGCGCGAGAGCTACCAGGCCCGGCGTGATCTTCTGCTCGGGGGGGTGGAAGAAGCGGGCTTCGTGGCCTACAAGCCCCGGGGCGCCTACTACATCCTCACCGAGGCCGAGCACTTCCTGAAGCGGTTCAACTGCCGGGACGACCACGAGTTCGCCCTCTACCTGATCCGCGAGATCGGCGTCGCGACGGTGCCCGGCTCCTCCTTCTACGCGCACCGCGAGCTGGGTCGAACCAAGATCCGCTTCTGCTTCCCCAAGACGGACGACATGCTGATCGAGGCGGGGCGCCGGCTGCAGAAGCTCGCCCGTTGAGCCTCCGCGAGGCGGCGCGCTCGGTCTTCGACGCCGCGCTGCGCGCCGCCGATGTCCACCCCCTGGTGCGGCACGCCCTGGCCGGCCTGCACCTGGCCGCGCGCGGCCGCGTGCTCGTGGTGGGGGCGGGAAAGGCCTCGGGCGCGATGGCCGCCGCCGCCGAGGG
>Ga0137403_10007576_pt1 | contig 12225 bp, 18 predicted proteins | sample CZOMad2_1_16fung_FD_122057 | JGI IMG/M metagenome (GOLD analysis project Ga0137403, IMG submission 122057) | Vadose zone soil fungal communities from Angelo Coast Range Reserve, California, USA - CZOMad2_1_16fungal (Hybrid Assembly) | ecosystem: Environmental > Terrestrial > Soil > Vadose zone...
CGCTTACAAGCCCGGTTCCTGAATGTGCATGGCTTGCAGCGAGTCCGGCCATTCCAGCGCTTGCCCTTGCCACAGCTCTCGCATAAGCCGAAGAAAATCTTCTTAAGCTGCCATCTGCGTTGCCGCGTCATGTGTGTATTCTGACAACCGTCAAGTACAATGTCAAGTACATTATAGGTTCTAGTACTAAAATCTTGTGGAAAACAAAAAAGGGACGCCAGCTTTGGTATCTGACGCCCCGTCGGGGAACATTGCTTCTGCCCTACCTCAGCCGGTTTTCTCTCCGACTGAATCTTTGTTAGAAACGAAGCCCGAGGCCAGCAGCGAATTGCATTTGATTGCCGAGTACTTGCCCGCCACTGTTCAGGAAGCTGGAGCGTACGTACTTGATATCCAGCGGCCTGACAGTCACGGTATCACTCAATTTTATGTCAAAACCTCCCCCAAGACTCCAGGCTGGCTTTGCCAGGTCTTTAGGCCCTGTGCCTATCAAAGCCGTAGATCGCGCCGTACCGCCCTCTAGGTTCGCAAAGGCCTCTACTCTAGAGGCGTTCGCGGCGTAATTGGATGATTTCAGCAGATGCTCCAACGAGAAGCGATATTCCACTCCGCCTAGGGCTACGGTAACTTGTGGCGAGTTGAGGATATAGACATCGCTCCGCATGGCGAGATGCTGAGAAAGCCTCAGCGATAACCCCGTAGCGAAGCCATTATTGGTCTGCTGCTTGGAATAGGCTCCGTAAACGCTGACGTTCCAGGCGTTCTCCAGGATGTCAGGCGGCTTGGGAGCAGGCGTTTGTGCCGCCGCCGTTGAAGCGAGAAACAAAAACAGAACTGCGATTCGATTGGTCATACGTCTCCTTGTAAGTTCATCTCTGCTGGACTGGAATTCGCTAATCCGCCTTGCACGTCGATCCAGCACTCGCCGCGACGGGCGTATTCTTGGATCGTTTCGAACAACTTCTCGAACGCTTTGCGCGATTCTCCCACGAAGTCGGGTTCATGCGTTAAGCCAACGAGGATGCAGCCGCGCGAGTCCGTCGGATAGTTGCCGAAGTGCATCTCGATCTCGCTGCGATTGGGAACGTCTTCGAGCAGCGGAACTTCCCTGCCGAAGTGCGGAGAAGCGTAGATTGTCACGGGATAGCGGCCAGGAGGAATGGCGCTGCCAGGGAGCCCATCCTTCATGGGCAGCTCCAGCGTGTGCATGAAGATTTCGCGGGAGTCGTCAACGTAGAGTTCTCCGCACGTACTGCGCGGCGTGAAGTGAAGGCGCTGGAGCGTGAGATTCAACGTTTCATTCCACCATTATTGATGACTAAATCGAGTTTTATTTCCAGTTTGTCGAGCCGCCGCATGATTTCCTCCTTGACTTCTTTCATGCCATTAGTCTGTTCCTCTAGCTTCTCAATGCGCCGTGAATCCGTTTCCACCTGAACTTTGAGCGTCCCGTAGATAAAACCTAGGCCGAGAAGTTGTATTGCGAGTACCAGAACGATATGAACCCATTTAAGCGTGATGCCTGTTCTTGGGTGTTCATCATTCATTGTTTGGCAGCCTCCACGGGCTTTCCGTTATTAGGAATATCGGAACTGCGCCCGCGAAGGGCCTGTAACAAAGCTCCTGAGAAAGCTGAGAATGTGCTGAGAATGACGGTGACGGCCTGATCGCCATTCGGGTGAGGATTCTCCAGCACGTGAACTACCATCGTAAACATGGCGGAGACGAAGATGGCCAGCAAGAGCAGGTTGCCGCCTGGCGTAGAGATACTATTTAGGAACAACTGCCATCTGTTCATTCGTTCTCCTTTTTCCAGCAAGTGCAATCTTGCGCCAGACAGTTCTTGTGCGGCTTCGGCATCTTGCCTTCCATGACGATCCAGCGCCACTTCGGGTGGATTACTTTCTCCGCTTCGTCGCCGAGAACTTCGAGCATGGTTTTCGTCGTCCTCACGTATAGCACCACTCACAATTAATTGTGTTAGAATAGCGGCTGAGTTGCAGCAGTCCTTGTGAGGAGGACCGATGCCAAGAGGAATTTATCCCCACCGCGTGAAACGCCACGCAGTCACTCAGCCGCTTGACCAATCCTATCGTCTTATCGCATTGACGCAAGGCCAAAACGCCATCGTAGATACCACCGATTTTGAGTGGTTGAATCAATGGAATTGGAGTGCCTTGTGGATTCCAAGTAGTCGGGGTTTCTACGCCGTAAGACTCTCCACGAAAATCTATATGCATAGAATAATTCTTGGGTGTAAGTCGAAGGAATTGGCCGATCACAAAAATGGCAATACTCTGGACAACCGCAGGGAGAACCTTAGAAAATGTACGCTTGCTGAAAACAATCGCAATAGAAAGAAAAATTATTCTTCCACATCTAAATATAAAGGAGTTTACGAGGTTGGGAAACGATGGCAAGCAAGAATTGAAGTGCGTGGGGAAAAGAAATATCTTGGAACTTACGAGACCTCCGAGAGGGCCGCTCTTGCCTATGATAATGCCGCAAAAATGTTTCATAGAGAATTCGCTCTACTGAATTTCCCTCCAGAATGATACTTCTCGCTTGACCTCACTTCCACGAAGTAAACCATCATAAGTAGAAGCGCCGTTGCCAAGCGGTGACTTGCTATTCCGAGTTGTGATCGCATAGTCTCTCTAAGCCCTCCTAGGTTACTGCCGCCAATTCACGATCACCTGAACGGCATACTGCCCTAAAGCCGTCGGCGGCGTGAACGGTGCGGCAATTCCAACTGTCGGACCTGTTGTGCTGATTGTGGCGGGGAGAGCTACCGCAGTAGGCCCGGCGATAACGGCGTTCGTAAGCTGATTGATTGTCTGCGTGGTGAAGCTTGAGACGCAGGCGGTGAGCACGGTAGTGCTGCACGCGCGACTGAGAGGCTGTGTGAAATCGTAGTCCCAAATGAATTGAGTAGCCGTAGTGCGAAGGTTGATCGGTTGACTCGGCAGAACTGGATAACTTATCGAGACGGTCGGCCCGGTCCCGCCTGCCTGCCCGTAAAGCAAAGCGGTAGAAACGGCCAGCAGTAACGCGATAAGAATCGGGATTCGTAATTTCATAGTCTTTCTCCTTCTAATACTACCTCACTGGCTCGAACCCACAGGCCTGCCCGGTGGCGGTGGCGCTACGTTCGCCGTAAACATCGGCGTTACGCATTGCAGCGTTCCGGAAGATTGACTCTCCGTCTTGGCCGCGTCCGTTCCTACCGCTGTGACGTAATAGCAATTCACAGCGCCATCGGCCATGCCGCTGTCGGTCCAAGTCAACAACACCGTAACCGGCGCGGGATTCAACCGCGTAAAGGAACTGAGCGGCGTTCCAGTGCAGGAACCTACGAAGCGATAGACGTTGTATCCGCTGACCGTTCCCGTAGAAGCAGGCCAGGTGATCGTGTTGCTGTGCGGCGTCTGCGCTTGTGCGCTAGTGACGCAGAAAAGTACGAAAAGAAGCAGACTCAGTTTTCGCATAAATCATTCTCCCTTATTTTGGGCGCGATGTGCGCCCGCCTTCCCTCCACGCACAGTAACCTTGCCAGACGCTCCAAGATAGGCTGATGGCCGAAGGTCTTGTGCGAAACAGATAACAGGCAACACTAATAGAAACATCAATTTAAGAAGTTGCTTCATGGTTTCGCCGTCCGTTCGCTTGAATTATGTTTCTGATTAGGCGCAGCATTCAGGAATGTTCTTAATCGACGGTCTGCTTCTCTATGTCTGCATCCGCATCATTGTCTGGTCGTTCAGACCGATTAAGCCGGGTGCTGGGACTCCAATTTATCGGCATGGTCGTTGAGATTTCACCGTTTGCTCGCCATATTTTTACCAAGGTCATATAGAATCTTTCCACCTATGGCTGCGGCTCCAGAACCTGCCAATGCTTTTGCGGCTTTCACTACTACTCTGTTCCTAGAGGAAGCAGCCGCATATTCCTGCATACCGATGGCGTGCTCCGGCCCGGCTCCAGCAGCGTCCGCAGCCGTTTGTACGTCTCGCCCAAAAGACTTGGCGAATTGTGGAATCAGGGATTTCAACTGACCCTTAAGGTCATTCGCTTCATTCACGGATAACTGGCTGGCATTGGATTGTAGAATTCTAGCCTCATCATATGTAAGCGGGCCAGGAGCAGCTTCAGCAGCTTGGCGCGTGGAAGGGCCGACTCTATCCAGAAAATCAGTAATGACTTTTGGAATCTTTCCTCCAAGTTTCCCCTGCTGGACAATCTTATCAACAATTTCATTGGTCTGTGGACTGAGTTCCACCGGAGCATTCCCGGCTTTTTGAGAAGCGGCTTGCAATGCCTTCGCACCCACGCTTTTGCTCGAAGCCAGCCATCGAGTAAATGGAGAAAGCACGGCACTCATAGCCGTAGTTCCGGCAGCCGTGGCTAATGCTTCCTTTGGAGAAGTTCCGCCAGCCAATGCTCCCAGACCTGCCCCTGCGCCAGCTCCAGAGGCTCCAGCCATGGTTTTTATGAACGCTGGTAGCCCTTGCGCCGCGCCAGCGGCTGCTTCGCTTCCAATACCCGCTCCGCCCATCGCCAAAGCCGCGCTGCGAATATCTTTTATGCGCTGCGGCATCCCCTTCATGGCAGTGTCAATCTGTGATTCTCGATATGGAGAAGTAATGGGTGCCTGGTCTTTTCCTGGAGCAATTAGAGAAGTTGGCCGGACTCCAGCAGCCATTTGTGCTCTTGATTGAGCTATAGCATCGGGCACTTGCGATTCAGGGGATACCTGCATTTGAATAAGCCTGGATTTCAACTGCTGAAGCTGTTCAGGGCTTGCGCCTTCGGGAATCTGCACATATTTTCCGTTTGGCAACTTGACGTAGGTGTCAGGCATTAGGGCTTGTTCAGAAATTGATCCAGAGAAATGACATTGGCTCCGGCAGGCGGAGTACCGGCTCCCTGACGTACGCTGACTTTGGGAATGCCGCGATGAATGCGCTCTCTCTGCTGATCGTAAGCCTCAATTTGTTTCAGGGCATATTCAGGAGAAGAAGTGAAACTCGCCAGAGTGGATTTGATTGCCCCGCGAAGCTGCTCGCTGCCTTGTCCGAATCCGGCCACCCCTCTAAGAGCAAAAGCGTTTTCGGTATTCTGTTTGATGGCGATGGCGATTCTCTGCTGGATGGGACTGAGCTTGTCTTTGGCCTTGGCTATCGAAAGATTACTGATTACATCGCCGAGCAAACTGCCGGAAGGATCGTCTCGCATCGCCGCCGTCATCTTGGCAATTTGAGATGGACTGAATTTCTCTCCCTTGGCAACCATTTCTTGGAAAGCATCTTTGAGATTCTTCGAAGCTCCATCCATGTCCTGGAACGTAGCTTCCTTGGCTCCGAGAGATGCGCCCTTACTGGCATCTTCATAACGGCTCCTATCCTTGGCGATATCCATTGCCGAGGCGTAAGTCAGCGTGTTGTCGTTCTGTTTATCGAGGACTGGAATCATCTGGTATTGAGCGCGAGATGCGGCAAATCCTTGGCCGCGCGCCATTGTCAGAGCCATTGCGTTTTTCTGTTTAAGGGCAGTAACAGCCCCACCATAAGCCTGCACGTCAGCCTGGAATTTCGGGTCTTTCCTGCCCAGCGGATAGGATTGTTTATCATCAGGATTTGGAGGGACGCCGACAGCCGCCATTTCGGGAGTCAGCTTGCCCCACGGCGATGAAGTCTTTGGCGCAGTCCCAGCTACCTTGAGTGCCTGAGTCTTAGCTAACGCAGCGTCGGCTCCAGGCTGATTATTTTCTGATAGAGCTTTCGCGTAATCCCTGGCAGCTTGTTCCTGTTCTGTTTTGGCTGGAGGATTCGCTCTTGTTTCTATCAGACTCTGATAGTTCTTGAATTGCTCATTATGCAGCCGCTGCATATCCGCTTCCTGTTGCTGGCGAAGCTCCAGGGAATGCTGTTGAAGATCAAGTTGCTGCTGCTGGATTCGCTCTTGCCGCTTTTTCCCAGCTTCCGCTTCAATTCCGGCAAATCCTCCGCCAATGCCGCCTGCTATGCCGGAGCCACGAGGCGCTTGCATCGCTCCGGTAATTGACGGGCCTAAATTTTGAAGGAAAGATGAGAGCACTGTCGGCCTGGTGATTGTAGTCCTGGATGGAGGATTGCCGGGAACGGATAAACCCCCCTTGCCTATAGCGATATCAGGAACCGGCGGGGCATTTGGGACTAGCTTAGTTGCTGTGCCGCCGCCATCCGGCAAATCTCCGCCTTTGTAGATATTGCCAGTGTCTACTTGCCCAAGGCTGAATTCCCTTTTGAAAACTGTTCCCAATTCTCTCCTATTCTGTTATCATTCAACAATGAAAGATAAAAAAGAACGATTCGCAAATTTCATTCCCAATAAATCTGCGTCTGAATGCTGGGAATATCAAGGCACTAGAACATCGAGAGGCTATGGAAGTTTCGCATGGGGGACGGTCAAAGATGGAAAAGAAATGGCTCATCGCGCTGCGTGGCGATTGTTTTGTGGGCCAATTCCAAAAAATATGTCCGTACTTCACAAATGCGATAATCCTCCATGCGTTAATCCATCTCATTTGTTTCTTGGAACTCAATCTGACAACATCAGGGATATGGTTAGAAAGGGAAGATTTCGTGGAGGTGCTAAAAGAAAAACACATTGTAGAAATGGCCATTTGATTCATCAATCTGCGGAAGGCAGACGTTACTGTATGACATGCAAGAGAGCTTTGGATAGAAAGAAATGGCTGAAAAAGCATCCTCAAGCCGAAACTTACAAAAGGCATCTTCCGCTTGTTTAATTCGCCCATCAGACTTCTCTGCCGCCTGTTTGATATCGCCGCAATCCCGTTCCTATGGCGCTGGGCGCTGTGCCCTGGCCTACCACTCTGATATTGCTGGTTGGTTTGGTAACCTGTTGAACGGCATCTTGGAATTTATTTCTCGGCCCTTGCGCGGGATTAGGCGCCTGCTGAGCCGGACCCGGCAATAGAGGATTCGGAGTAGCCGCCGGTTGATTGATTTGCTGTGGAACGGTCATTTGCGAAACGGGAGCATTCGCGGAAGATTGTCCTTTGCTTGTTGCTGGCACGTAACTTGGGCCGATGGGACGGGCTATAAGGTGTTCACCCATGACTAATGTTTGAAGCCTCCGCTAGCCCACCCGCCAAGAGCAGTGCCAGCAGCGCCGATAACTCCGCCGAGCAACTGCTGACCAAATCCACCCGGAGCTTGAATTACTGTTTGTCCTGCTTGTGCTCCGCTATTTGCCAGTGCCGATGGATCAAAGATGGCCTGCTGGCCTTGAAGAGTATTCGAACCCTGGAATCCCAAATTCAATCCTTGTAAGAGTGCCTGTAAAGTGGCGTTCCCGCTCGCTACGCCTTGCTGTTGTTCCATATTGGCAAGCGGCCCAGCGGCAATTCCTGAACCTTGCTGGCCGGATTGTCCAAGGGCTTCTGCTAAATTCTGGCGGGATTGGTCAAAGGAACCAGAAATCTGATTCCTGATAGGAAGAAGAAATTGATTTGGAACTTTCCCTTGCAACGCGGCCTGGCCCATGCCGATGGCGCCAGATGCAAAAGGGTTAATCGTATTATAAGCCTTCTCCCTCAAGATATTAGCCTTTTGGAGTTCAGCTAATTGCGCTTGCTGGATTGCTAGGTTGTTCGCTTCCGCTTGTTTCTGATTGCTCGATTTTCCGATAAGGCACCTCTCTGAAACTTCTAAAATAGTAGCGTCCGGGCTTCTCAATACCTTCTTCAACAGGAAGCCTTTCCTTTATGAATTTATGCCACTCTGCTGGTTGCTCATTTCCGACAAAGAATTCAAATCCTCCGAATCCCACCGTCTGCGCTATTTTGCGCATATAGCCGTCAAGCCATCCAAAGGCCATGAGTGCCGCACCATTGGCTCCCTTTTTGATGTAGACAGGTTCGGCGACAAGCCGTGTCTCTATCCCGATGAGCCCCACAATTTCTCCGTCTTGCTCAACGACATGGCAGAATGCCCAAGTAGGTTCGGCGCATCCTGCCGGGATAAGTATTTTTGCCTGTTCCAAATCCTTTTCCACGATGGGCCGAATATCAATCACAGTTTATTTGGTGGCCTTGAACCATCGCCGCCTTCTCCACCGCCGCCGCTAGGTGGGGGAGGATTAGAAGATGGAGGCGAAGCTGGATTCGTAGGTTCTGTTCCTCCGGCGGCAGTCATCAAACTTGAAGTGGCTGATTTGATGGCCGTCCATTGACCGAAATCTGAATCCCTGAAAGCCTGCACTGCAAAGTTTCTGGTCAATGCAATGTTTCCTACCAGATAGTCATAGCGTGCAGACTTCTCTCCGTAGGCGTAGAAGATTCCGATATTTGGGGTATCGAGTTCTTTGTCTGTCATCACTGCGATGCGGTAGCCTGTCATCCCGGCCATTGATGCCCATTGAACAATGAAAAATCCTTCTTTGCCTGTCACTTGGAAACTGCTTACGGAAGGGATAGGATTCTCGAAGATTGGCTTCGTCGGTGTGGGATATTTAGCCGCATCCAGAGTCCGCAATTCAGCAAGCGTCATGGTCATAGCGTCAAATCCGGGCGCGGTTCCCAGGCAAAGCCTAATTGCCAAATCTCATCATTCAAAAGCTGGGGCCGCGCTTGTCCGTCAGTTTTTGTGCTCGTGTAATTGATTTCCACCTGCAAGCGTTTTGCCAAAACTCCAACACTGGAAGAAACCAGGGAATTGCGTAACCAAGCACGTTTCTCTAAATTGCTGATGCTCACCAGGATTTGTGAGATCGGCCCATCCGGGGATTGAGGATTGATGTCATCGAAATAAGCGTTCACCGCGGGAGCTGTAGCGCGTATCCCCGTAGCATCGGTATCTCCATCGCTCTTATGGAAAAGTTCGATGTATTTGCATTCGCTCCAGCTTCCTTCAGTTGGCTGGAAACTACCTGTCCTGGCCGTGCAGTTCGGACTGTTCTGAACCGTTGCGCCAAGATAGACGCTACCAAGTTTGAAACTCAATCCAAGGTGCGCAGGTTGGCAAACCGTGATTCCATTGTCTGCGTCGCTATCGAATTGCCGCACGGAGCCTTCATCGCAGCCCACAATCATCGCCTGCCGGCCATTCAGGTTGAAATTGCAGAAAGATATAGGATTCCCAGGTAGGCCGTTTTGATTCCCTATGCTATATGGCACACCTATAGGGTTTTCTTTTGTCTGTATGCCGAAATCAAATACTTCCACGCGGTCGGCCAAGTTAATGAGCAGCCAGGTATTCCCTCCGCCGGTCCAGTAGAAAATGGAAACGTTTTGCAGTTGTGTGTCGCTCAGGGAATTGATGCGTCCTTGAAAATCCTTGCCAATATCCAAAAGTTCTCCCGTGCCAGGCCATAGCCATAAATTCCGTTCCTTTGTGAGAAAAGCGAGGCCATAAGGAGTTCCGCACACAGCGTCCGGCCCCGCCGCTCCAAACGAAAAGATATGCGTTGGGAAAAAATCCCGCAGGGAACGGGCATCGAGCAATGCACCTTCTCCGCGAATCACGTAAGTATTTCTGGTGGAGAATACCCATAGATATTCCTCATACCAGAGAGCGGCCGTCATGGGTTCTCCGGCATCAGGTAATGTCCAACTGTTCACAATATCCGAAACGGATGCGCTACCGCGTCCGGGCAAAGATTCCTCACAAGCGCCGTTCAAAAGTCCTTTCACTTCTCCGAACGCTGTGAACCACAACTGGTCGGGATTCGTTTCGCTGCGCATCGCCAGTCGGTTTTTCCAGACGGTGAGAATCTTGGTAGGCAGTACCGGATCGTTGCGAATCGGCATGGTTGGCGAAGTAGCGGCCGGTTCCGCGCTGATATCCGTGGTTGCGGTGTTGATGTCCACGGTCACAGAACGGCGGAGGATGTCGGAATTCGAAAGCTCGGAGATGTAGACCGACCAATGCGTAGCCCTGGCTGGCAAGTCGGCAGGCTTCGTCACGCGGATATTTTGTGCCGCTGGAGCGATGAATGCCGTAATTGGCGAACGGCTCGATTCATGGATTCTCACTCCGTTGACTTGATGAACAGCGGTGACCGCTATTTTATAGTTGCCAGTGAGCACACCAGCGACCAATGCAGTGCCGATGACCGCAACCGGAGCTATCAAACCGCCGGTGAACCAATCCCAGCCGTCGTAAATGAGATACTGGCTGCCATCTGAAACGTGTAATCTGTCGGCAATGACTGCCTTGACGGGCTTGGCAACCAGCGGAGCGAAAGAAGTCTTCCCGGGGAAAACTTCTAGTTCTCTTCCCGCCTGCCGTTTATAGATTTTGCCGTCGGCTTTGAATATCAGGAATTGATGCTCCCTGGCGTTGTTTCTGGTGAATTGGAAATCCATCATGCCCCAAGCGGAGGAGGCGCTGGCCGATTGCACGAATGGTGGCATGAACGGCACGCGAATCAATCTGCCGTAATTGGGAACGAAGTTTTCAAGCGCGCCCATATCCGGCGTTACAGAGAATGGATTTTTCTCCGTGCTGTCGGTTATCAGAAGATTGGTAAGTTGGAGTTTTTCTTTCTTGGCCATTAAGTGATCTGGATGACATGCAAATCGAACATGGTTGCGGTGATGGTGTCAGCTACGTTCCCAAGCTGCCCGGTCACTGCCAAAGTCTTATTGGCGGTCGTATCCTCGGCAGAAGTCGTATAATCGTAGGAACTGGTCAACAGGTCGTTGGTAACTCGCTGCACCGACCATCTCTGTGCGCCACTGGCCGTGTTGTAGCACCAGACATCGAAGAACCAATCTGTGACCGTTGCCGCGCCATCGGTTATGGTTGCAATCGTCGTTGCGCCAAGTTTCAAGCGAATCGTCTTGGCTCCAGCCGCTCCCGCTAAAGTCCCTGCGATGATGAGATGGAATCCCCCAATAGCACTTAGGGTGTTTGCGGCAATGGATACAGATTTGAGCGTGGTTTCCGCTATCGTCCCGGTTAAAACCGAATCGCTATTATCGCGGTATAGCCCGCGCAGCATGTTATCAAGGTCGGTGGAGACAATGATTCCTGTAGGTGAGAATGGCATTACATGGACAAGCTTTCCGTGGGCGCGTAAACTTCCACCCCGGAAGCGAGTTCGTCCTCCCTGACCATGTTATTCAGCAAAGCTGCGAATTTGCCCCATAGTCCTGAACCTACGAATTGCCCGACGTTATTTCTGCCCCCCCATTGCCCGGCACGCTCGTCCCTGATGAATTCAGCGGTTCTGGCAATGACGCCGGAAGCGTAAACTTCGAATTTAGAATCATCGAACTCGAATAAGTCGCTAAGAGCATTCAATCGCTTTGGCATCTTGTAATATTCGAATACGATAGCCCACTGCCCGGTGCCAGTCCGCGTCTGGTCGGATCGCGCATCCAAGCGGAAATTCGCGTTCTCTTGAGAAATAGCATATGCAGGACTGCGAATATTGGATTTGGTTAATTGTTCCCGGATCGCCAGTGGCACCATCGGTGTGAAAGTTGAACTGTCATCGTTGCGCCATGCCGCTTTCAGCCTGCGAAAATCCGCCGGAACGTTGGCATAATCTTGTATGTCTTTAGTGGTTCCGAAAGTCGTTCCTGCGGCTTCGGACCAATCGTAATAGCTGGATGTTCCGACAATTTGATATATTTCGTTCGAGATATCGAGGGCATCTGTGACGTTCAATGAAATGCCTTTCAGTTCGTTCTGAGCCCGCGTCAAGCCGTCCTGCACTGTCTTTGTCGATGCGCCTACGATTGGCATTTAATTGTAATGGGCATTCAGTTGCTAGGCTCTAACTGAAATATCATCGTCGGCAAAAGTGTTGCACTTGAATTAGCTAGAATCACGGAATCCGCGGCGTTCGCGGTTTTGAATTGAAGCGCAATGGAATGCGAAGCTCCATCACCGGTGATTTTCCATCCTAATGGCGCGGCAAGCATCTTTCCCGCCGCAGTTGTGTCGATTGGCGCGGATTCCTGTAAGATGCCGGCATTTGCCGTCGAACAAGCAGCGTTGTCCGTGAGAGCCAATTGAGAATCAGCAACCGCCGTATTCGTTCCGATATACGCAGAGACGGCAATAGATAAAGACCATCCGGTAGGAATCGTCACCGTGTTGCAGAGGTTCGTGCTATCCACCACTACATAGGTGGTAGAGGCTGATGTGTAGTTGCCCGCACCGCTACCCTTTTTTAATGGTTGACCGGGTCATCGGCTTCGAGGGCGAA
>Ga0137403_10007578_pt1 | contig 12222 bp, 13 predicted proteins | sample CZOMad2_1_16fung_FD_122057 | JGI IMG/M metagenome (GOLD analysis project Ga0137403, IMG submission 122057) | Vadose zone soil fungal communities from Angelo Coast Range Reserve, California, USA - CZOMad2_1_16fungal (Hybrid Assembly) | ecosystem: Environmental > Terrestrial > Soil > Vadose zone...
AAGTCAGCCAGCGCACTTACCTTCGCTGGGCGCGCGCGAGCGGTGGGTGTTACGAAGTACAAGCCGCCTTCGGGCAGGCGCCAGTCGGTCAATATCGGTTCAAGCTGCTTGCCCGGAAAATACTGCGTCGCGATGAATTCAGGCAGTTCGGTTATCGCAAGGCCTGCGAGGACCGTGGGCAACAACGCCTCCACGCTTGTTCCGCGTAAAGCGCCTGTCGGCGTGACCGGGCACTCCTCGCCGTTTTTGTGGGTAAAGCGCCAGACGTCGCGCTTGCTCCTGTTTGCGTAGGTGAGGCACTGATGCGCACCAAGCTCATGCGGGTGCTGCGGTCGACCGTAACGTGACAGATAGGTTGGCGATGCCACAACGAACCGGCGTACAGGTGTAACCAGGCGCGCGACAAGCGAGGAGTCCTCGAGGATCGCTACGCGAAGGGCCGCGTCGAAGCCGTCGCCGATCAGATCGGCATGGGCGTCCGTGAGATGCAGATCGACCGAAATATCCGGATAGGTTCGAAAGAACTCGGGCAACAGCGGGGCGACCCAGCGGGCGCCGAAGGACAAGGGTGCGGTTAATTTTACGAGACCGCGCGGTCGGCTCGAGGTCTCACGGGCAAAATCCTCGGCTTCCTCGGCCTCTGCGTAGATCTTCGTTGCTCGTTCGGCGAGCATGTGGCCGTAGTCGGTAAGCGCGAGCCGTCGGGAGGTACGATTGAACAACCGGCCTCCCAGCCGCTCCTCAAGTCGGGTGACCGCGCGAGACACGGTGGCAACGGAGACCCCCATGGTCCTCGCCGCCGCGGCGAATGAGTGTTCTTCGGCGACCTTCGCGAACATCGCGAGTCCTTCAAAATCCGGCAGCTTTGACATCGACAATCCTGCAACGATGACTTTCATCCATTTCTATTTCGAAAAACCGCGTTCCGCCACAGATTTGGGTCGCCAGCAAGGAGAAAGATCATGGCGCGCAGACTCGAAGGACGGATCGCCGTCGTCACCGGCGGCACCACCGGCATCGGCCTCGCCACTGCCAAGCGTTTCGCGACAGAGGGCGCGCGGGTCTTCGTGACCGGCCGCCGTCAGGCCGAACTCGACGCCGCCGTTGAGGCGATCGGGCCGAGGGCCACCGGCGTCCAGGCGGACTCCGCCAATCTCAGCGATCTCAATCGGCTCTACGAGCGCGTGAAGACAGAGGCGGGCCGCATCGACGTGCTGTTCGTCAATGCCGGCGGCGGCTCGATGCTGCCGTTGGGGTCGATTACCGAAGAGCAGTACGGCGACACGTTCGGCCGCAATGTGAAGGGCGTGCTCTTCACGGTGCAGAAGGCGCTGCCGCTACTGGTGGACGGCGCCTCGGTGATCCTCACCGCTTCCAACGTCAGCATCAAGGGTGCCCGGGCGTTCAGCGTCTATAGCGCCTCGAAAGCCGCGGTGCGCAACTTCGCCCGGAGCTGGACGCTCGATCTGAAGTCTCGCGGCATCCGTGTGAATGTCATCAGCCCCGGCCCGATCAAGACACCGGGCCTGGTCGACCTGGGCGGCCCCGACGCAGCGCAGCAGCAGGGCCTGCTCGACTACATGGCCTCGACCGTCCCGCTCGGGCGCGTCGGTGATCCCGATGACGTCGCCGGCGCCGCCGTCTTCCTCGCTTCCTCGGACGCGAGCTTCATCGCCGGAACCGAACTCTTCGTCGACGGCGGACAAGCCCAGATCTGAGCGGACTGCTCACAACGCGACTGTGGGATGCGCCACGATCAATAGCCAAGGAGAAATGTCATGAATGACCGTATCCACGAGCTGCTTCACCGTAACCTTCAGGAGGTCTTTGGCGAAGGCGACGCGGTGCGTCGCCGCGCAGCGATCGACGAGCTCTATACCGAAGACTGTGTGCTCTATGTGCCGCCCGGCGCGTTTGTTGGGCGTGAAGCCCTCGATAAATTTGCTGGTGATCTCCGTGCGACCCACCCGCACTTTGCGTACACGCCGCACGGCGAACCGCAGGCTCTCCACAACGCCGGCCGTCTGGCCTGGGGCTCCGGCCCACGCGGCGAAGCGCCCGAATACACTGGCATCGATGTGATCATCGTTCGCGACGGCAAGATCGCGGCGCTCTACGTGTTCCTCGATTCCATCCCTTCGCAGGCGCCACGGCGCTCTCGATGAGCGCAAGGTTAATCCCAACGAGAGCGCCATCCGCACGTTATTCACAGTTCCATCGAAGAGGATTCCGAAGTGATCTTCGGCGTCACTGCCTGAAGTTCAATCACCAGCAAGGAGCCGTATCATGAGCAATGACAATGTGGCGGCCGTTCGTAACGCCTATGCGGTTGCCGAACGGAAAGATCTGGAGGGCTGGATCAACTTGTTCACGCCCGATGGGTTGTTCGTCGACAATTCGGTGGGGATGACCTACCGTGGTCGCGCCCTCGCCGACCCGGTCCGCAACTACGGCACGGCGTTTTCCAACATGCACCGCGAGCTATATCACGTCTATGTCGATGGCAATGTCGTCGTGGTGCAACTGGCCCTGCAGGGCACCCACGATGGCCCTCTGCAGCTGCCTTTTGGCGAGCTGTCTGCCACGGGTAAGCAAATGGACGCCCCGTGCTGCGACGTGTTCGAACTCGAAGACGGCAAGATCAAACGCTTCGACTGCTACCCGGAGGGGTCGATCATCTTTGCCCAGCTCGGGGTCTTGAACAACCTCGACGCCGCTTTGAGCCACTGAGAATTCGCAAGTGCCCAGTGCAGCGGCATCAGCCTGCGATGCCTTCGAGCTGCTCAGCCTGGCTCTTCGGCCGACATCCGTTCGAGAGGACGCGCCGCATTCGTTTTATTGCGGCGCGTGAGTCAGGTCTTGGCCCTTCGCGACATATTGCGCCGCCGCGCGATCTCGGCCGCTTGGTGCCAACCCATCGTCCATGGAAACAACGATGGATCGCTCAGATGATCGTCTCCGGAGGCGGTAAAAAGTTGAGGAATTTGGCTTTCATTCAAGTATCTGCGAACAGCAAAGTTGCCCGGAGTTCCGAAAGAGCCAAACATCAACAAGACATTGTCTTCCTCGATAAGACGGTGCGTAAGGTCTAGGGCGGCCACCGGATTGGATCTGTCATCATATGAGATAAAGCGTACCTTTCGGCCGCCGATCCCGCCGCGCTCGTTGATCATCTCAAAATACGCTGCTTCGGCTTTCCCAATCGCCCCGAAGACCTCCAAATTTCCACTATAAGGCATGAGATTGCCGATACGAATTTCAGTGTCGGTCACGCCTTGTTCGTGCACTCGCTCGGAGATCGCGCTCAATGCAGTGAGCGCTAAGACAATCGCAACGAGCGTTCGGACCCACGTTTGCATCGGATTGACTCAATTACAAAAACCCATCGCTCCTGACGATGGAATGGTCCGGCTCGCGCGCGACGCGCGGTAACGCACAGCCGCTACACCGCAGAGAAGCATGATGAACTCACGCCGCCGCATGTGCCCCCGAATGACCACGCTTGTTCAATGCCTAAAGCGTAGCACTTTGCGACCGGGCAACGAATGAAAAATGGCCACAAACAAAATGGCCACGAACGGTGTCAAAAGATGATCAAGCTCAACGCCCGGTTCGGGTCAAAAGCGCCGTCTTGCCTCCGCATTGGGGCCTACGGATGTGCGCTCGCATGCGATGACGCAGGCGTTGGCACGGGCTTACGCGTACCAATGGAAACCTGTGGCTGGGGCGCCGATGTCTTGGGCCGAAGGTTTTGTTCAGAAGCCCTAGCGATAAGTTGTGCCACCTGCTCCTGGCTCGCTTTGAGGAGCTCGACGTTCCTTGCAATGTCGTGGGCCGCTTGTTCCTGGCTGGTCGTGATCTGCTCTATGGCCCTTGCATTGTCGCTGGCCAATTGTTGCTGGCTCGCCTTCAGCTGCTCGATCTCTCGTTCCACGTTGGCGAGATCGCGTGCCATCGTTTGGAGTACCTTCGCCGGCTCGGGAGACACCGGGACGGCTGTCGACGTGACGTCATGCGGCGCGATCTGAGCCGGAGGTGCCGGCTCCGCTGCGGCCAACTGACCGGAAGATGGGTTCGGTTGCCTGAAAAGCACCAGTTTTTCCAACGGCAGCGTTAAAGCTGAAACAAGCCGCGGCGACCACCGCGCCACCGTACCGCCAGAGGACGACTGCGAAACGAAGGCAGCGGCAACGATGTACGCTGCAAGCAGCAAGCCTACGATGCCACGCAGCCACGGCCGTTCCCGCGACCGCCGAGAATGAGAACGCGGGGCCTCGCGCTCCCGTCTGGACACCTGAGCTTCGAGGCTCGCGAGCTGCTCATCCGCGCTCTTGATTTGTTCATGAACGTGCGCGAGCCGTTCGTCGACGCGTGAGATCAAGGCATCGCGCATTTGCTTGATGTCCGTCGTGGGATTCATGGATGCCCCAGCCCGATCATCTCTGATTTCCGCCAAGAGACTCCCCAATCCTGTGATCAAAGCAAGGCCGTAAGATGGAAAGATGGAGTCATTTAACGCCACACTTTCAGGAACCCGCCCATTGGCGAGCGCTCAGCTCCAATAGCTGCTGCCTCACCTTTTTCCTCCGCGCGCGCTCTGCCATACGTCCGAATTGGGTCAATTGCGTCGTTCTGACCGCCCGCCGACCACTTCTGGTCTACCCCGATGAGCAGACATGCTCAGCAGCCGCCAGTATGTCTCAAGGGTGCCACAAGAGTCATGCACCGCAGCAAAAGCTGCATTTGGCTGTGTGCTAACGAGTCCGCGCCGTAGCTCACGGGCGCACCGCCGGAGTCTCGATCGGCATTCCCTGCGCGCGCGACATCAAATAGAGTTCGAGCTCGACCAATCCCGGCGCGCCGTAATCATAGCTCTGGGCCCGCATCCCCGTGATGCAATTGCGCAAGCGCCGCTGCAGCGATCCCACCGATTGCCATTCCAGCCGGTAGATCGGGTAGCCGGTCGGCAGCGCCTGCGTCACCGCCGACCCGGCGAGGTGTTTGTCCCAATTGTCGTCGTGACAATTGGTGCATCCGAGATTGAGCTGGCCCTGTCGCCGCATGAAGAAGTCGCGTCCCTTGGCGACGAACGGCGCCAGTTCGGAGGTGGCATCAGGTGCGATTGCCATGCCGCGTGACTGTTCCGCGACAAAGGCGGTCAGCGCGAGCAGGTCGCGGCTTTCATAGGCTAGCGGGGAGGCTTCTTGATGCCGCGCGCGGCACAGATTGACGCGCTGTTCCAGATTGACCGGGCGTCCAAGCACCTTATCGAATGCAGGATAGCGCGCCGCGACGCCCTTCATGGTGGCGCTTGCGTCATTGTGGCAATCGGCGCAGGCCTTGCCCGCCGCGCCCGCCTTGCGCTTCCACAACGCTTCGCCGTCGAGCACCCACAGCATGCCGGGATTGGCGGTGTCGTCATCCTGGATCGCCTGGGTGTCCGGCGCCATGAAGGTGTAGCCGGATCGGCGCTCGTTCGGCGGGATTTCCGTGGCGGCGAGGGGAGGGATGGCCATGGCGGCCGCGACCAGTAGCGCCACGACGTTTATCGTGCCGGTAAGCTTCATTCGACCGCGATCGTCGCCGAGGCGGTTTCGGTAAATCCGTTGTCGCCGATCCATTCGAAGTCGAATTTTCCGCTTTCGGTCGCCACCGTGAAGAACGAGACGAACGGGTTCGCCGCAATCGCCGGAAACAGGTCGGCGCGGAAAATCTCGGCGCCGTTGAAGCGGCAGGCAAAACTCGTGATGATGTCGCGCGGCACCAGTTGGCCCGATGCGGTGTGGCGGTAGCCGGTCTCCATGATGTGCGACATCAAGGTCTTGATCTCGATGATGTCGCCACGCTTGGCCTTCTTGGGGACGTTGATCAGGGCGGACGCCATCACATCACCTCTTCGGTGCAGGCAGCCAATGTCACCACCACATCGGCGCTGACGGACCAGAAGGAGCCGTCTGAAAGCCGCGCGATCGCGATGATCTTTTGGCTGTCGGCAAGGCGCACGCGGGTGGAAATCTGGGCCCGGCCGGCCTTGGGTCCAAGATAAAAGTTGCCCATGTTGGGCTGCGGGTTCTTTTCGTTGAAAACATGGATGCTCTTGACGTAGTCGTCGGCCGACATCGGGCTGGTGACACTCACGGTCATCGGCACGGTGTTGCCGTTCTCGACCAGCGGCGGAATGTCGAGTTTTACTTTTCCGGTTTGCACCACCGCGCCGCCGACAACCGTCCTGATCGCGGCGGCCATGGTCTCGGGCGTGGCCTCAGCCGGGTGCAAACTGACGATCGGGATCACGCTGATCGTCGCGGCGCTGCCCGCGAGACCCAGGAACCGGCGACGTGTAGGAGCTAATCTCTTGCGCATCTTGAATCGTGCCTTCTCATTCGCGCAGCGTTGCGAGATACGCCACAATATCCTCGATCTGTTCGGCCGACAGGATCGGTTTGCCGCGCCATGTCGGGGCCACGCGATCGAGGCCGTCCACGCGATAATAGGACGGCATGATCGTTGCTGGGTTGAGGCGCGACGCGCTGACCAGCCGGAGCCGGAGCTGGCCTTGGGACCAGCGGCTGCCCGAACCTGCAAGGTTAGGCGCGAGATCGCCCTGAAACTTCTCCTCCGGAAACGGACCGTTGTGGCAAAGAATGCAGGTACTGGTTCGCTCCAGCACCAGCGCGCGGCCTCGCGCGGCATCGCCCGGCGCGCCGGTCAGCGATTCTGCAATGGAATCCCCGGTAATGATATATGGCCGCAATTCCTGCGCGGTGACCGAACAGGGCATTGCGAGCGCTGCCGCCGCCACGAGCCAGGTAGCGGCCATGTGGATCATCGACCTAGCCAAAGGTTTCCACCGTGATCGCTTTGTACCAGGATTGCGCCTGCTCGGCTTCACGCATCCGCACCTCGCGCGGCGCGTCGAGCGGGCTGGTGAAGCCGCTGCCTTCAACCTCGGCAAAAATGTCGTCCCTCGGCTGATAGATGCCCGAGAGCGAGAAGGCATAGCCGGGCGCGACGGTGTTGTAACAGGCGCCGTCCAGTTTCGGCATCGCCGGTGCCGCGCCGGCGATCAGGCTTGCGACGATACTCGCGCATGCCTTGGCCTCGGCGTTGGCGGCTGATGCGGATTTTGGAATGGCGCCACCCATGCAGGCATCGCCAATGACGTGAATATTGGGCACAAGCTTCGAGGTAAACGTGACCGGGTCGATCGGGCACCAGCCGGTGTTGTCGACCGCGCCTGCGATGCTGGCGATGCGGCCGGCTTTTTGCGGCGGGATGACGTTTGCAACCTGCGCATCGTAATTGCCGAAATCAGTGACGAGCGTGTTGGTCGAGGGGTCGACGGAGACGACCCGGCCGCCCTGCGACAGCGAAACCCGCTCGATCATGCCGGGATACAATTCCCTCCAGGCGTTCTCGAACAAGCGCTGTTGCGGGATGGCATCCTTGGCATCGAGAATGATCACTTTGGAGCGTGGCTTCTTCGCTTTCAGGTAATGGGCGATCAGGCTGGCGCGTTCATAGGGCGCTGGCGGACACCGCAACGGAGCCGCGGGCGCCGCCAGCGCAACCAGGCCACCGTCGTCCATCGCCTCGATTTGCCGGCGCAGCAACAGGGTCTGCTCGCCCGCCTTCCAGGCATGGGGCATTTTTGCAGAAATCGCCTCATCATAGCCCGGCAACGCGTCGAAGCGAAGGTCGATGCCCGGCGCAAGCACGAGACGGTCGTAGCCGAGCGAGGTGCCGTCGGCGAGACCGACCGTCCGCGCTTGCGGATCGACCTTGATTGCGGCCTGCGCGATGACGGTTACGCCATCGGCCGCAATTTTGTCATAGCTGAATTGCTGTGCTTCGATATTGCGTAAACCGGCAATCACCTCGTTGCTGAAGGGACAGGCCGTAAACGTCCGGTTCGGTTCGACCAGCGTCACCTGTAGTTTGGGATTGATCTTCCGCAAGGCGCGGGCGCAAGCCGCGCCGCCAAAGCCGCCGCCGATCACGACGACGCGTGCTGCGGATTGGGCGTGGGACGGGCAGGGGAAGGCAAACGTGACTGCCGTCGTCGCGACGCCACGAACGACGTTCCTCCGCGTCGTCCTCAGCCGCAGCGTGTCCATGAACACGATCCGAAAAATGATGCGGCGGCCGCGAAGGCCGCCGCTTTAGGGTTCAGGCGAAGGTGATGTTTTGATCCTTCAGCGGCACCGAGCGGATGCGTTTTCCGGTTGCTGCGAAATATGCATTCAGCACGGCAGGCGCTGCGACGCAGATCGTCGGCTCGCCGACGCCGCCCCAGAAGCCGCCGCTCGGCATGATGATCGATTCCACCTTCGGCATCGCGGCCATCCGCATCGAATCGTAGGTATCGAAGTTTGCCTGTTCGATGCGGCCGTCCTTGACGGTGCACCCGCCGTAGAACAGTCCTGAGAGGCCATAGACGAACGAGCCGGCAACCTGGCGTTCGATTTGCGCCGGATTGACCGCATAGCCCGGATCGGTGGCGGCAACGATGCGCTGCACCTTGATCTTGTTGCCGTCGGTGACGGAAATCTCCGCTGCGCCCGCCACATAACTGCCAAATCCCATGTACTGCGAGAGGCCGCGATAAACGCCCTGCGGCGCGGGTTTGCCCCAGCCGATTTTCTCGGCCACGGCGTTGAGCACGGCAAGGTGCTTTGGATGCTTGGTCATCAGCTTACGCCGGAACTCGAGCGGATCCTGGCCGACGGAATGGGCCAGCTCATCCATGAAGCATTCGAGATAGATGGCGTTGTGGTTGACATTGACGCCGCGCCAGAACCCCGGCGGGACGTGCGGATTGCGCATCGAATGCTCGATCAGGAGGTTGGGAACCGAATACCCGATCGCCGTCTCGCCGGTCGCATTGAGGCCCTGGAAGGTGACGGGATCCTTGCCATTGACGAGGGCCTCCGGGCGCAGGCTGAACAGAATGGATTGCCCGGATATCCGCATATGCAGTGCGGTCAGATTATTGTTGGCATCGAAGGCGCCGGTCATCTTGCATTGCGTGACCGGATGATATGCGCCGTGCTGCATGTCCTCTTCGCGCGACCACAATAGTTTGATCGGGATGCCCGGCATTTGCTTGGCGATAGCCACCGCCTGCCGGACGTAGTCGGTCTGACCACGACGCCCGAAGCCTCCGCCGAGCATCAGCTTGTTAACGTCGCATTTGTCGGCCGGCAGCCCTGACACTTCTACCGCCGCGGCGAAGGCAGCTTCGCCGTTTTGCGTGCCGCACCAGACCTCGCATTTGTCCGCGGTATAGAGCGCGGTCGCATTCATCGGCTCCATCGGGGCGTGGTTCTGGTAGGGATAATTGTACACCGCCTCGACTTTCTTGGCGGCGCCGGCGAGAGCGGCCTTGGCGTCGCCGTTCTCGTTGCCGATATAGGCCGGCTGCGAGTTGTCGAGACCTTCCTCAAGCCACTTCGCAATCGATGCGCTCGAAACCTTGGCGTTGGCACCTTCGTCCCACACGATCGGAAGGGCATCCAGCGCGGTCTTGGCGTGCCACCAGGTGTCGGCAACCACGGCCACCGCGTAGTCGTCGACCTTGACGACCTTCTTGACGCCCTTCATGCCCATGATTTTGGCTTCGTCGAAGCTTTTCACCTTGCCGCCGAACACCGGGCAGGCCTTGATCGCGGCGTTGAGCATTCCCGGCAGCTTGACGTCGATGCCGTAGGTCATCTTGCCGGTGGTCTTGTCGACGGTATCGAGGCGCTTGACGCCCTTGCCAATCAGTTTCCAGTCCTTCGGATCCTTCAGCTTGACGTCGGCCGGCGGCTCAAGTTTGGCGGCGGCTTCCACCACCTTGCCGTAGGTCGTGGTGCGTCCCGAAGGCGTGTGGGTGATGATGCTGTTGGCAGCGGTGCATTCCGAGGCCGGCACCTTCCATTCGTTTGCGGCGGCCTGGATCAGCATGACGCGCGCGGTCGCGCCACCCTTGCGCACATAGTCGGCCGAGGCCCGGATGCCCCGGCTGCCGCCGGTCGAGAAGTCGCCCCATGCGCGCTTGCGGGCCACGCTCTGCCCTGGTGTCGGGTATTCGGTCGTGACCTTCGACCAATCGCATTCGAGTTCTTCGGCAACCAGCTGGGCGAGGCCGGTCAGGCTCCCCTGGCCCATTTCCGATCGCGCGATGCGGATGACGACGGTGTCGTCAGGCCGGATCACGACCCAGGCGTTAATTTCGGGCGAGCCGTCGGCGGCGCGCACCACGGTGGGACCGCCAAAGGGAATATCGAGGCCAAGCGCGAGGCCGGAGCCGACAGCAGCGCTGCCGATGACGAAGGCGCGGCGGTTCAGTTTGGGCATATGGTTCATGATGGCCTCCTCAAGCGTTCGCGGCGGCGTGAATAGCCTCGCGCACCTGCTGGAAGGTGCCGCAACGGCAGATATTGGTGATGGCTTCGTCGATGTCCTTGTCGGTCGGCTTCGGCTTCTCCTTGAGAAGCGCTGCCACCGCCATGATCATTCCGCTCTGGCAATAGCCGCATTGCGGAACGTCGTTGGCGACCCAGGCCTGCTGAACCTTATGGAGGGCGCCGTTGCCGGCCAGCCCTTCGATGGTGGTGATTTGCTTGCCAACGGCTTCACTGACCACCACGCCGCAGGAGCGCATCGCGACGCCGTCAATGTGGACGGTGCAGGCTCCGCATTGTGCAATGCCGCAACCGTATTTCGTTCCCGTCAGGCCGATATTCTCCCGAATCGCCCAAAGTAGCGGCGTATCCGGCTCGACATCCACGTCGATCGATTTTCCGTTGATTGTGAGGTTTGCCATCGCGATCCCCTGGTTAGCTCAATCCATCGATTGAACTTCGGGGGGGAATTTGTACCGGAACCTGGAACAGTTCAAATCAATATTCCGCGCTTGCGGTGCATCAAATTCGCTTGGGAGGCCTGTTGTTTTGCGCTATTGCCGCAGATCGACCTGCTCCCTTCGCGGCGCCGGCGTATCGCGATAAGGACGGTCTTCTTGTGATTGACCGCAGTTTTGGGGCGAGAATTCATGATGCGCATTGTCGTTTTGCCGGGCGACGGCATCGGGCCGGAGATCGCCGCCGCGACAACCTGTGTCCTGCAAGCCGCCTCTGAGCGCTTCCAGTTGAACGTTCAGATCGAAGAGTACCCCGTTGGGCATCAAAGCCTGCAGCAGTTCGGCTCAACCGTTCGGCCCGGCCTCCTCGAGATCGTGCGGTCCGCGGATGGCCTGATACTTGGCCCCACCGCCACTTTTGATTTCAAGGACGAGCAAAGCGGTGAAATCAATCCCTCCAAATTCTTCCGCAAGAGTCTGGATCTGTTTGCAAATGTGCGGCCGGCGCGAACCTATCAGGGATTGCATAGCCGGTTCGGCGCCTTTGACCTTGTCGTGGTGCGGGAGAATACGGAGGGCTTCTACTCCGACCGCAACATGGAGCAGGGCAACAGCGAACTTCTCGTTACCCCCGACGTCGTCATTTCGCTTCGCCGCATCACCCGTCACTGCTGCGAGAGAATTGCGGAGGCGGCCTGTCAGCTTGCCATGCGTCGGCGCCAACGCCTGACCATTGTTCACAAGGCCAACGTGCTGAAGATCGGGGACGGCATGTTCCTCGATATTTGCCACAAGACGGCGCGCGCCTTTCCCGGCCTCGCCGTCGACGACATCCTCGTCGATGCCATGATGGCGCATGTGGTGCGCCAGCCGGATCGGTTCGATGTCATCGTCGCGACCAATATGTTCGGTGACATTCTCTCCGACCTCACCGCCGAACTCTCGGGCAGCCTTGGCCTCGGCGGCTCGCTCAATGTCGGCGCCAGCCACGCCATGGCCCAGGCTGCTCATGGCTCCGCCCCCGATATTGCCGGCCGCGACGTCGCCAACCCGTTCTCATTGATCTTGTCGATGGCGCTGCTGCTGGCCTGGCACGGCGAGCGCTCGGGAGCCGCGCAGTTTGAACAGGCGGCCCGTGCCATCGAGAACGCGGTGGCCGCCGCCATACAAGGCGGCCGGGCGACCAAGGACGTCGGCGGCAATCTCGGAACCGCGGCGACCGGTCAGGCCGTCGTGGAAATCCTCGCTTCCAACGACAACAGGCCGGTCTGATTAAGCCAGCGGCATGATCATGTAATTGGCGTCATTCCGGGATGGTGCGCAGCACCAGACCCGGAATCTCGAGATTCCGGGTTCGATGCTTCGCATCGCCCCGG
>Ga0137403_10000554_pt2 | contig 12220 bp, 12 predicted proteins | sample CZOMad2_1_16fung_FD_122057 | JGI IMG/M metagenome (GOLD analysis project Ga0137403, IMG submission 122057) | Vadose zone soil fungal communities from Angelo Coast Range Reserve, California, USA - CZOMad2_1_16fungal (Hybrid Assembly) | ecosystem: Environmental > Terrestrial > Soil > Vadose zone...
ACCATGATTGAATCGGTGCGGACTCTAGGGCCGATTCCGAAGACGATGCAAGCCGGGGTCTATCGCGAGAAGGGAATTGTCCGCGTTGAGGAAGTGCCGGTGCCAGAGGTTGGCGACGGCGAAGTGCTGATTAAAGTTGCGGCTTGCGGCATTTGCGGCACGGACATCAAGAAAATCTTCCAGCGCTATGTCGAGCCGCCGCAGATTCTGGGGCACGAGCTGGCCGGCACGGTAGTGGCGACCGGCCGTGGCGTATCCAAGTGGAATCTCGGCGATCGTGTCATGAGTTTCCACCACATCCCGTGCGGCGAATGTTTCTACTGCGAAAATCGCCTGTTCTCCCAGTGCAAACAATACAAGACCACCGGCCTGACCGGAGGCTACACGCCGAATGGCGGCGGCTTCGCGCAATACGTGAAAGCCATGCCATGGGTCGCCGAGCATGGAGTAGTCGCTCTGCCAGATAACGTGAGCTTCGACGAAGCTACCTTTATCGAGCCGATCAACACCATCGTCAAAGCCGTGCAAAAAGCGCGAGTCGCCGCAGGGGAAATCGTGTTGATCGCGGGCTGCGGCCCCATCGGGCTGCAACTGCTGATGGTCGCCAAGCTCTCCGGCGCCAAGCTGTACACCAGCGACCCGATGGCCGTGCGCCGCGCCAAGAGCTTGACGCTCGGCGCGGTGGAGTCCTTTGACCCAAGCAATGGTAAGCTGGTGGAGGAGATTCGGGCTCGCTCTGGCGGGCGGGGCGCGGACGCAGTCCTTGTGGCCGTGGCTCATCCCTCCGTCGTTAACGACGCACTTGCAGTGGCACGGCCCGGCGGACGCATACTGTTGTTTGCGGCAAACGATCCGGTAACCAAGATCGAGTTTCCCGCGGCGGCAGTGGGTATCGACGAAAAAGAAATTCTGGGCAGCTACAGCGCTGCAGTGGACATTCAAGAGTCGGCAGCCGCGCTGGTGTTGGGAAAGAAACTGCCGGTGATGGATATCGTCACGCACCGGTTCCCGCTGGCTAGAATTCAGGAGGCGCTGGAGCTGGCGGCGCATCCAACAGAAGAGTCACTGAAGATTCTGATCACACACGAATGAAAGCGACAACTACCAAGAAGAATGGCGTAGTTGAGGCCCTCAAGGCTGTTGCGGCCCGGGTAGTGCCTGCAAGAATGACCGCGGCGGTGCTGTACGGGAGTGAGGACTTGCGCATCGAAAGAATCGAAGTTCCTGCAATCACCGCTGATGAAGTGCTGCTGCGTGTGCGTCTGGCGCTTACCGACGGGACGGACTTGAAAGTTTGGCAGCGCGGCTACCATGCGAAAATGATTCAGCCGCCCGCCGTATTTGGCCACGAAGTGGTGGGCGAGATTGTGGACGTAGGGAAGCGTGTGGACGCCAGGTGGCGGATTGGCATGCGCGTGATTGCCGCCAACTCCGCTCCTTGCCTGCGTTGCTATCACTGCCGCCGCGGCCAGGAAAATCTTTGCGAAGATCTGCTCTTCAACAACGGTGCGTACGCGGACTTCATGAGAATTCCCGGACGTATCGTGACCGAGAACATGCTCGAGGTGCCGCATTCAGTGGATGACGCCAGCGCCGCCCTGGTCGAGCCACTGGCCTGTGTGTTGCGCGGCATTCACGAAATGGAGCTGCGCACCAACGATACCGCGGTGGTGATCGGGTGCGGGCCGATTGGGCTGAAATTCGTGCGCATGTTGTCGCGCCGCGGCGTTCGCGTCATTGCAGTGGCGCGGCGCAATGCGCCTCTGGATATCGCGAAACGGCTGGGAGCTGTCGCGCTCGTCAACGTGAATGAAGTTCCTGATCCGGTTGCGGCAGTGAAGCAGCTAACCGACGAAAAGCGCGGTCCGGATGGTGTTGTCGAAGCGGCCGGCAACCCGGGCACCTGGAAGCTGGCGCTGGATATGGTGCGGCGCGGCGGTGTGGTCAATTTCTTCAGCGGATTGCCGAGCGGCACGCGCGTCGAGATCGAGCCTGCGGCCATGCACTATTCTGAAATCAAGCTGATTTCGACGTTCCATCACACGCCGCGATTTATCCGTGAAGCGCTAGAAGCTATCAAGCGCAACGACATCACGGCCAACGATTTTGTTACCGAAGAAATCTCCTTGGCCGATCTGCCGCAAGCCTTCGAACGGATGAAAAGCCGCAGCGGCGAAATCAAGCTGGCTGTCCGGCCATAGATCGCGGCCCGCGTGATGTTCCTCCGCCAAAAGCGCCATCGCGAATCGTTTCCAGCTGGCAGGCGATGAGATTCCTTCTTGGGAAATCCCATGTTGCGACCCGGTGAACTAGCGATTGCTGCAAACGCGCCTCCGAGCGGCTGTTCGCCGCGGGAAGCGCAGGCCTACACACACTGGTTGACAACGCATCACTACGAGAATTTCAATGTGGCGTCTTGGCTCCTCCCGAGAGGCTTGCACCAGCATTTCTACAATCTGTATGCGTATTGCCGCTGGGCGGATGATCTGGGCGACGAAGTCCCGGACAAAGCCCGCGCTCTCGAGTTGCTCGACTGGTGGGAAAGGGAACTCCATGCTTGCTACGAGGGCAAGCCTTCGCATCCGGTGTTCGTGGCACTGCGGCCGACGATTATTGCCAAGGATATTCCCAAGCAGCCGTTCACCGATTTATTGCAGGCGTTTCGACAAGATCAAGTCGTGAAGCGCTATTCGACATGGGAATCCGTGCTCGACTATTGCGTTTATTCCGCGAATCCGGTCGGCCGGCTGGTGCTGTATCTCTGCGGCTATCGCGACACCGAGCGCCAGCGAATGTCCGATGCCACCTGCACTGCTTTGCAACTTGCAAATTTCTGGCAGGACGTCTCGCGCGATCTCGAAAAAGGACGCATCTATATTCCGCTCGACGCCGCAGCGGCGCAGGGATTGAGCGAGAGCGACATCGTCGAGCGGCGCTTTGACGAACGCTATGTACGGCTGATGAAAGACGTCATCTCCAGGACGCGAATGCTCTTTGCGGAGGGCCTGCCGCTCGCAAATGCCGTCGAAGGCCGGCTCAGCGTGGACCTCGAAATGTTCAGCCGTGGCGGCATCGCCGTGCTCGACGCCATCGAAGCGATGGGTTACGACACGCTCCATCAGCGCCCAGCGATCAGCAAGGCCAAGCAGGCTGAGTTGTTTGGACGGACGTTGATGTCCCAAATCTCGCAAAAGCTACTGGTCCGCAGGTCGTCGCCTCAGGGGCAGCTCGCGCCGACTCATTCTATGGACAAGCTGCCGCGGGAAATTGCTGCTTCCGGAATCCCTAATGTAACGGTTGTCGCGCAATCCTACGAAGAGTGCTACAGCGTCGCGCGCGCGGCGAACAGCAATTTCTACTACGCATTTTTCCTTCTGCCGAAGCCAAAGCGTGACGCTCTCGCCGCGCTGTATGCCTTCAACCGCTTGGTGGACGACGTTTCCGATGAAGGCAGCGACATCGCTGCGAAACAACGCAGCCTGGCGCGCTGGCGCGCGGCCTTGGATCAAGCCATAACCGGCCAAGAACAAGCCTTTGACGGCAACGCCGCAATGGTGGCCCCGGCCGATGGACTCCTGGGCGCTGCGGAGATCCTGCCCGCACTCGTGGACACCATCACTCGCTACAACATGCCTTCGCGTTACCTGCACGATCTAATCTCCGGCGCCGAAATGGATCTCACCATCCGCTCTTACGCCTCCTTCCCGCGCCTAAAGGAATATTGCTATCGCGTCGCGGGAACCGTCGGCCTCACCTGCACTCACGTTTTCGGCTTTCGCGATTCGCGCGCCCTCGATCTCGCCGAAAAGCTCGGCCTCGCTTTTCAGCTAACCAACATCATTCGCGATGTCGCCGAAGACTATCGTCTCAGCCGCGTCTATTTGCCGGAAGACGATCTCGCCCGTTATGGGGTCGTTCCATCTGATTTCGCAAAATCCGAAGCCACGCTTGGCGTTCGCGAATTGCTCCGCTTTGAAGCCGACCGCGCCTGGCAATGCTACGAAGAAGGTGCGGCACTTTTCGGCATGATCGATTCCGAAAGCCGCCCGGCGCTCTGGTTGCTGGCACACACCTACAGCGCCTTGCTCGCGCGGATCGAATCGCTGGAGTTCGCCGTTTTCGGCGAACGAGTTCGCCTGTCCAAAGCAGAAAAAATGATGTTCATCGCCAAGGCGCGCTTCGGCCGCGCCAAAGAAGAGACCATTCTTGAAAAATGTGATCGTGATCGGCGGCGGGCTAGCGGGACTGGCAGCCGGCGTCGCACTGGCTGAGGCGGGTTGGCGCGTTCGTCTATTCGAGCAGCGTCCGTTTCTCGGCGGACGCGCGACTTCCTACGTCTTGCCCGACGGCGAGCACGTGGACAATTGCCAGCACGTCACTCTCGGCTGTTGCACCAATCTCGCCGATTTCTATCGCCGCGTCGGTTCCGGTAATAAAATCAAATTCTTCGACCGTCTGGTTTTCCTGGACCCGCAGGGCCGCCTCGGCGAAATGCAAGCCGGCATACTGCCCGCGCCGTTTCACATGACCGGCTCGTTTGCCAAATTCGCGCCACTCACTCTGCGCGACAAAATGTCGATTGGCCGCGCCATGCTCAGCATTCTGGTCGCGAAAGGCAAGACCGCTGATCTTGCCGAGAACGGCGGCATCTCCATGCTCGAATGGCTCAAGCGCCGCGGACAAACAGTCGGCGCTATCGAGCGTTTCTGGCGCGTCGTTCTGGTCAGCGCGCTCGATGAAGAACTGGACCGCACGGATGCCCGCTACGGCGTCGACGTTTTCTGGAAAGCATTTCTCTCGAATCGCAGCGGCTATCGCATGGGCGTTCCTGCGGTGCCGCTGGCCGAGCTTTATGCGGGTTGCAAAGCAGCGATCGAGAACAAGGGTGGCGAAGTCGTTCTCCGCGCTCCTGTCCGGTCGGTACGACTTGAAAATAGCGCCATCGCAGGCGTCGAGTTCGATGCTGGTCGCGTCGAGGCCGCGGATGCGTACATTTTCGCCGTCCCACACACCGCGCTTGCCGATTTGCTCGTCCCGCACGCTCAGCAGCTCGGCGTCCTGCTGGCCAACATTCAGAAGATAGGCGTCTCGCCGATCACCGGCGTCCATTTTTGGTTTGACCGGCAGGTCATGACCGAGCCGTTTCTCACCCTCATCGACACCCACACCCAATGGGTCTTCAACAAAACCGCGCTCTACGCCAACTCCAACGGTACGTCAGCAGCGCCATCCTCTGCATCACAAAGCCAATATCTGCAGCTAGTCATCAGCGCCTCCTACGACCTCCTGCCAAAGCCCCGCCAGGAAATCATCGACCTGTGCCTGAAAGAAATCCGCCACGCCCTCCCGGCCGCGCGCGACGCCCAGCTCGTCAAGGCCACGGTAATAAAAGAAACCGCGGCCACATTTTCCCCGCACCCAGGAGTCGATCCGCTGCGTCCAATGCAAGAGACCCTGATTGCCGGCCTCTATCTTGCCGGCGACTGGACCGACACCGGCTGGCCCGCCACCATGGAAGGCGCCGTACGCAGCGGCTACTTGGCTGCCGAGGCGCTGCTGCGCAAATCCGGCGAGCTCCGTCGCTTCGTCCAGCCGGATCTTCCGCCGGATGGTCTGGTAAAGTTCTGGGCTTAATTGTTTCCGGGTCAAATTGTAGGGGCGGGTCTTCAGACCCGCGCAGTCAGCCGTAGCCGCCGTCTTTCAGACCGCGGAGTCCTCGTAGGAGCCAACGTGCCGTTCGCTGGCAATCATGCCTTCGCAGGTCGCATCGATCGCCGCATAACTCCCGCGGGCCGCGGTCCGAAATCGCTCGTACGCGTCACGCGAGCGCCACAAATCAATCGTGACGTAAATTCCATCGCGCGCAGTGTCGCGCAGGAGGCGTGTTCCCTGGTAATTCGCATCGCCGCGAAAGAGCCGTACCCATTCGCCGTCCGGCCCATAGACTCTTTCAAAGCCTTGCTCACAACCTGACTTGACTTCGAACTCCCAGAGGACTACAAACATAGATGTCCCATCTCCCGTTGTCGGACCTACGCAATCCAGCTTCGTACATCTAGGGAACGATTGTGCTGTCCGGCCGAGTGTAGCAATCCGAATGGATGCAAGTCACCGTTGAGCGCGCTAGAACGCACAATTTGCTAGTTGTGGCAGTTGCAGTCCGCCAGGCGGACGAGTGTATTGCTGTATGGACTCCGGATGGTGTCGGACCTTCAGGTCCGGCATAAGCCACGCAGGCAAGTTGGCCTTTTGCCCCTGACGGATTCAGTTTGTGTTTAGTGGAGGCGTTTGTGGATCGAAAGTACGGACATCGCGGCTATCGCGACACCGAAAAAGGCGAAAAAAAAGACAAATCACGCAGCGAACGCAAACCGCCGTCCGGCGGTCCCCGCGGCATGGATCAATTCGGCCCGCGCACCCCGCGCATGGTCGGCACCGTCACTCGCGCTCGCTGTTCCAATTGTGGCGTCGTCCTCACTCCCGGCTTCGACTCCAGCGGCCAGTGTCCCAAGTGCGCTTTCGAGTTGCACAGTTGCAAGCAGTGCCGCTTTTTCGACACCGGCGCGCAATTTGAGTGCATGCAGCCCATCCCCGAGCGCATCTCGCCTAAGGACGTCAAGAACGACTGTAAGTTCTACGAATTTCGCATGACTGTCGAGAAGGACACCGCGCCGACATCCTACGCGCAGCCATCTGCTTCCAACAATGGCAACGCTGCCGCGCCGCCGCCCTCACGCCCGAACGATGCCCGCCAAGCCTTCGAAGATCTCTTCAAGAAGTAGCTGGCAGGTTTTGAAGTCCTTGCGAATCTGGGCTGGCTGCGTAACTTTGCAAACTGGTGCAAATGCTCGCGGGCCTTGTCCGCGCGCTCCGGTCAGGCGTAAAGTACCAGCGCACCAGAAAAACGCAACTAGGGGCCCTCGAATTGATTCAGTCGGCTAGAGCTCGTTCCTCAACGAAACGATTTTTCCTTATTCCACTGGCGCTCTTTTCCTTAGCTCCTCTCGCGATGGCGGCCCAAGGCGGCGCTACCAAGTCCTCGTCCTGGTCCGGCATTCTCGTCTCCAGCGCCTGCAATCCGGACGAGGCCTTCGCCGAATCTCCCGAGTGCATGAAAGACGTACCAGGCGCAAAACTCGCCCTGTATGACGACACCAACCGGGTCATGTACGGCCTTGAACCACAAACCTCCGTAACCGCTCATCTCGGCGAGACAGTTACCGCCCACGGGACGCTCGATGACAACACCATTCGCCTGTCTTCTATCGAGCTGATGTCTATCGGCCTGGCCGTCGGCCAGCAAGCTCCCGCGTTTTCTGCTCGTGATCAGTTCGGCCACGTCCAAACTCTCGACACCCTGAAAGGGACGAAGGGCACCGTTCTGCTCTTTTTTCGTTCCGCCGACTGGTGACCGTTTTGCAAAGGGCAGCTGGTCCAGCTGCAAAGCGCCATCACGCGATTCGAAAAGCAAGGCATCAAGCTGGCTGCTATCAGCTATGACTCTGAAGAAATCCTGAAGTTTTTTGCCGGCCGTCACAACATCGATTACCCTTTGCTCGCCGATCCAGAATCGCGGACCATCAAGGCTTACGGTGTTTTCAACCACGAAGCCACCGGCATGCAAAGAGGTTTCGCTCGCCCTGGATACTTCTTCATCGATCCCGGCGGAATCATTCGCGAAAAATTCTTCGAAGCCAGATATCGCGAACGGCTCACCGGCAACAGCATCATCTCCAAACTTTTTCCGGAACTGGGCCAGGAAGTCACCGAAAAAGTCGACGCTCCGCATCTTCAGTTGCTTCTCGAACAATCCGATCGCACCGGCGTTCCCGGCACGCGCATCACTGTCGTCGCCGAAGTCCATTTGCCTCCGGACGTGCACGTCTACGCGCCCGCCACGCAAGGCTACAAGCCCATCAAGCTCTCGATCGATGGCATTCCGGAACTCGAACTCAGGCCGGCCGTCTACCCGCCATCAAAAACTCTCTATTTGCCGGTCATCAAGGAGCAAGTTCCCGTCTTCGAGGGAACCTTCCGCATCACCCAGGACATTCGAGTATCTTCCAGTTCGCAATTCTGGGGCTCTCTCGGGCAGGATGGAAAAACCTTCACGATCACAGGAAAGCTCGAATATCAGGCCTGTGACAAAACCATCTGCTACGTCCCCACCTCGGTCCCCGTAAAATGGGAACTCCACGTACTTCCACTGGATCGCACCCGCGCCCCAGTGGAGATTCGCCACAAATAAAGCGGCGCGCTGTGCTCCTTCGGGACTTGCGTCGGTCTTCAGGCGCGTCGCGTGGCAACCCGATTAGTGGCGATCGTGGTCGTGGTCCCGGTCGTGGTCCCGGTCATGGTCCCGGTCGTGATCGTCCCGATAGCGTCCGTGGTCCCGGTCGTGTTTCTTGTCCCAGTGATGATCGTGCTCAAACCGTCCGCGATCGCCGTCCCAGTAGCCGGCGTAGTAGCGTCCGCCTTCGTGGCGTGGGCCGATCCAGCGAGCGCCTGCGTACGGCGGCTGAGTCCAGTAGCCTTCGTGCCAGCGGTAGTGTCTGCCGACCGGATACCAGTATCCATCCACCCAGAAAAACTCTGGCCCCGGACTCACCGGGCGCGCGTACACCACTCGCGGCGGTGGCGGCGCGCCAATTTGAATTCCAATTGCTACTTGCGCCGAAGCTCCCGGCGCGAACACCAGCAAAATCGCACCAAGCAAGAGTGCCCCCATAAATGCTTTCATACGTCGGTCTCCTCTCCTGTTCTGACAAAGCGAACTGTGAAGTATCCCAGCTTGAACTAGGTTCGCCCAATGACCAGCCGCAATCAATAGAACAAACCCGGTATGTGCCGAAAAGTTGCAACTCTGTAGTTGCTTCGGCGCGCGAAGAAACTGGCGCATGCGATGCGTTTTCTTCTTCAAATGAAGTTGCCGCCCAACGCGACAAGTTCCGCGCACAACCCAGCACTTCGTCTATTTTTTCTCTTTCTCAATCTGTTCCTGCACGTGGCTGCGAAACTCCAGCGGTTTCGCAATTAAGTCAAACTCATCCGGTGTGCCGCCCACGCCGCGCAGAATCACCGTGCCATATCCCAGCATGCGCCCCAGCACCGGCTCTTGCACTCCGATGCTTTCGATGCGCGAAAGCAGCATCTCAAACGTATTGCGCTGCAGAAGGCCCGTCTTCACAATCACTCGCTTGTTGGTCACCACCATTTCCGTGGCATTGCGCTTCATCGTTCCATACAACGTCAGCAGCGACCCGGCGATCACCGCCACGGCCGCAGCCAGCAACGCAGCGTCGCGGCTGCCCGCGGACCAATCGCGCTGATTCAGCACGTAAATCAACACAGCGATGCCCGCCAAGTCCAGCGCCAATCCCGGTACGAACGATCCCAGCATCACGATCCAGTGGTGCTTCGTCTGAAACACCACCTCTTCGCCCGCAATCAAATTCCTCTCGACGTAACTCAATTCATCCCCCAAGAAACGTACGCACTGTCATTCCGAACCCCGCGGTGCGGGGTTCGGAATCTGCTTTTTCCACTCTGCGGGTGCCGCACTCTTCGGGTTTAAGGGTGCGGGTTTTTCTTCATCTTGTTATCTCACTACGTTCTTGCTTCACTGCTTCGTCTTCATCTTTCCCGCATCAAATCGACCCGCATCCAGTTTTGGATTCGCCTGGATGTTCGAGTAGATTTCGCTGAACTCATTCTTGCCGTCTACGTAGAACTCCACGCGCGCCGCCACGTATCCAACGCTCAGTTTCTTATAGTCCATGAATCGCGTATCGCTGGTCTTGGTCGCATCCTGCCGGTCTGGTTGAATCAGCCGCACAAACAGCAGCCGTTTTTTCTCGATCCAGAACTGCTTCGTCTTCAGGTCGCCTTTGTCCGCGCCCACCACGCAGACCGGCTCGCCTTCCCAGGTGTCCTCGTGCATCTTGGACAAATCGAATCCCTGCCCCTTCACTTGCGCGATGGTGGTCCCCGCCGGCTGCTTGTACACGTCGAATCCCAGCACCAGCAGCATGTGCACAAACGGCTGGCTCACCGTCACTGCGCCATCCTTGAAAATGTTCAGCTTGCCGTCCGCCACCAGCATCCCGTTCGGAGAATCCGCCGCGCCGATATCGATACGCAATTTCCCCGGCAGAATCGCCGCTTCGTACCAGATCTCCGTCTTGTTCGTTCCATCCGCATTGTGCGTAATCGCATCCTGCTGAAAGCTCAGCGTCTCATACCAGTCCTTGGCATACCGCCCTTGCATCGCCCGCAACAACCCCTCGCCATCCTTAATCTCCGCCGCCCTCCCAAACGCCGCCGCTCCAAACGCAACCGCGCAAGTTACGACGCCCAACACCACAACCATGCCCCATCGATTTCGACCCAGCATACTCCTCCTAAGATTTCGCAATGCCACTCGCGCCGCCATCCTATCCCAATTTGGGCAACAAAGGCGACGGGCCGCCATTCGTCCTCCCCCTCCCCTGTTTTTTGTAAGTGTTGCGGATAAAGGGTTTACAGGCGCGAAGTCCGTAAGTGTTGCGCTCAACGGAGTTAGTGGCGAGCAAGAATTTTGGAAACGCTCTTGCTGACATCCCGGTGTTTTTGCAAAGAGCGGGGGAAGTGGTTGAAAAGGAAGGGGATGTGCTTCGCTCTTTTGCGCCGGAGTGCGAAAGAGCGCTCAGGAGGTCTACCGTCGACAGTTGAAAGTTGAAAGCGGAGAAGCGCTCTTGCCGCCATCCCGGTGTTTTCGCAAAAGAGTGCGGAAGGAGTTGAAAAGAAGGCAGATGTTCTTTGATCTGATGGTGCAAAAGAGCGAAAAAGAATGACGGAAGAACGCAGGCGGACGGCCTACGTGAAGTGAAAACATGGGTGCGGAGGAGGCTGGGGAGCGGTCTGGCAGCGAGTAACATGAAGAAGGATAGCACGAATCATGCCGTCTGTCTACTAGGCGGTACCTAAATCTATTAACTAACAGGAACGCCTGTGGAAAACGCAGAGCGGAGAGAAATGAGGGTATGCCGCGCCGATGCAATACGTAAGTTACACAATAGGACCGTATCGTATGAAACGTAAAGCCAGCGTCTCGCATGACGAAGCCGTCATCCGCCGCATCCGCAAAGATCCCGCCTTCGCCGCCGAATACCTAAAATCTGCCCTGGAAGCCGAAGACGAGCCTCGCGTTCCGCTCGCGGCCTTGCGGCATCTCGCCCAAGCTCAGGGCATCGCCAAAGTCGCCAGGCCGCCGGCATCGAACGCGAAAGTCTCTACCGGGCCCTCTCCGTCCACGGCAACCCTCGCCTCTCCACACACGGACCGGCTAGCTTCATCCGTTCGTCGAGCTGCTAATGTTTCTCCCACCAACAAGCCAACCCCGGCTCAACAGCCACGCTTAGCGTAAACGCGATGCTTTTGCGCTAGATTCAAGTACGCTGAGTCGGAATCTATCTCTTTTACTTACGAGGAGTCCGGGATTGCGTATAGAGCCCTTCCAGGTAGCGGTCGCTGAGCAGGTCCTCTCAGATCTTAAGACACGCATTCGGAACACGCGTTGGCCTGATAGCGCACCTGGCGCTCCATGGTCGCAGGGGACGGATCTCGAATGGCTGCGGAATTTGATGCACTATTGGGCCGAAGAATTCGACTGGCGCGCCCACGAGCAAAAACTCGGGGAACTCGCGCAGTTCCGCATCGAGATAGAGGGCGTCCAGATCCACTTCGTCCATGCACGAGCGCGAGGCGGTCGCGGGATTCCGCTGATACTAACTCACGGTTGGCCCAGCGCGTTCATCGAATACCTTCCGCTCGTGCCACTACTGACGGATCCGGTCCGACACGGCATCGACGGCCCCGCATTCGACCTCGTCATCCCATCGCTGCCGGGTTACGGTTTCTCAGAGCGCCTGAAGCGCGCCGGTGTGAATTATCGGTATGTTTCGGCACTTTGGCACCGGCTCATGGCCGAACTCGAATATGAGCGTTATGGGTCTGGGGGCGGCGACTTTGGCGCCGGTGTTGCCACGCTGATGGCACTCGACAGGCCAGATTCAATCATCGGAATCCACCTGACCTCCCTGGAGCTTGCCCCTTACATTGGTCCCGGATCACGGGCGTTATCGCCCGCGGAAAAAGCGTATATCGGGACTTCCGACCTGTGGTTGCAATCTGAAGGCGGCTACAAAGCGATCCAGTCAACAAGACCGCAGACACTCGGGTA
>Ga0137403_10007579_pt1 | contig 12220 bp, 8 predicted proteins | sample CZOMad2_1_16fung_FD_122057 | JGI IMG/M metagenome (GOLD analysis project Ga0137403, IMG submission 122057) | Vadose zone soil fungal communities from Angelo Coast Range Reserve, California, USA - CZOMad2_1_16fungal (Hybrid Assembly) | ecosystem: Environmental > Terrestrial > Soil > Vadose zone...
ATCTGCGACCCCCATGATGGGCCAGGCGTCCGCGGCGCCGTATTCGTAGAGCAGCAGGGTGCGCGGCAGGCTCGAGATGTTCTGGGCCGAGCCGTGCACGAGCCGCACGTGGTGGAAGCTCATCGAGCCCGCGCGCCCGGTGAGCGGCACCGCCCGCGCGATCTCGTCGGCAATCGCGGCCGGGTCGATGGCCCCGCAGAAGTGGCCGTCCGCGTGGTGATCGAAGGTGGGACCATGATGGCTACCCGGCACGACCAGGAGCGGGCCGTTGTCGCTGGTGCAGTCGTCGAGCATCACGCCCACCGCGAGCAGATCGTCGTTGGTGTGCGGATAGAAGGCCCAGTCCTGGTGCCACTCCACCGGCGAGCCATAGCGCGGCGACTTGAGGTTGATCTTGGATCCGTGCAGCCGCACGTCCCGGCCGAGGAGAGCCTGCAGCACTGCGAGCAGGCGCGGGTGCCGCATGAGGTCCCGGAAGACCGGGTAGAAGCGATGCGGCTGCTTGATGCGCCGCACCCGCGGATCGTCCGGACGATGGCCCGGCTCGAGATCGTAGCGATCGGTATGCGCGGTCACCGCACGCGCGCCGTCGAGGATGCGCGCCAGCTCGGCGCGGACCGCGGCGAGCGTGGCGGCGTCGAGCACGTCGGGAACCACGAGATAACCCTGCTCCTGGTAGAACTTCAGGTCGGCGGGCGAGAGCATGGAAGCGAATCTCCTTGCTCGAAATGTTAGCACGAACCGGCGGCACTCCGCCCTTGACAGGGGGACGCGGGTGACCGACATTCGGAACGCGTCCCGATCAACGACGATCAAGGGGGAACACACATGCTCGATCAGCGCATCAGCCGCCGCTCACTCCTCGCCGGGGCCGTCGGCACCTCCGCCCTGCTCACGCTGCCGAGGCCGGCCGCGCCCGCGGTCAAGAAGGGCACCAGCCTTCGCCTCTGGATCCTCAAGACCTACGTGGAGCCCACCAACAAGGCCATCGAGGCGAGCGCCCAGCGCTGGGCGCAGAAGCACGGGGCCAGCGTGACGGTGGAGTACTTCACCTTCGAGGACATGCAGACGAAGTACGTGGCGGCGATCGAGAACAAGAGCACGCCCGACGTGGGCCAGCTCGAGACGAGCGCGCCCGCGCGCTTCAGCGGGATGGGCCAGCTCGTCGACCTCACGTCCTTCGCCCGCCAGATCGAGGGCGAGGTGGGCAAGCCGCCCGCCAACGTGGCGCCGGTCACCATGGTCGGCGACAAGATCTACGCGCTGCCGTGGTACGTGATGGCCGGATTCTGGTACGTGTGGCGTGACGTCTTCGAGAAGGGCAAGGTGAAGCTGCCCAACACCTTCGAGGAGGCCAAGCAGGCCGCCGCCGCGCTCAACCGGCCCAAGGACAACTTCTACGGCATGGGCCAGAGCTGGAACCGCACCGCGGACGGCTACGGCGTGATGCAGAGCCTGATGTACTCCTACGGCGCGGGCTGGGCGGGCAAGGACGGCAAGTACAAGTCCATCAAGACGTCGCAGATGCAGGCGGCCATGAAGTGGGCCACCGACATCTACAAGGACGGCATCCAGCCCGCCGACACGCTGACCTGGACCGGCTCCGGCAACAACGAGAACTTCATCGCCAAGAACATCGCGCAGACCTCGAACGGGCCGAGCATCACCTTCGCGCTGGAGAACGCGCTGGCCAAGGCTACCGACGCCAAGGAGCGGAAGACCCGGGAAGAGGCGATCGCCAACCACATGGCCCTGCCCCACCCGGCCGGGCCCGAGGGTCGGCGCATGTGGGCCATCGCGATGAGCTTCGGCATCTTCAAGAGCAGCAAGGATCCGGAGGCGGCGATGAGCCTGATCGCGCACATGCTCTCCCCCGAGGAGACGGTGTCGGTCATGAAGGACTCCTACGGCCAGTTCGCGCCGGTCATGGACAAGGCGCGCGCGGCGTCCAAGGACTACTTCAACAAGAACGAGAACTACCGGACGTTCGGCCGGGCCGCCGAGTGGTTCGTGCCGACCGGCTTCCCGGGCCCGGTGACCGCGGCCGCCGCCGAGGTGCAGGCGAGCAACGTGCTCACCGACGCGCCCGCCAAGGTCATCGTGGACAAGTGGTCGGTGGAGCAGGCCATCGACTGGGAGGACAAGAAGATCAAGGAAATCTACGACACCCTTCGCGGGTGACGTGGCGCTTCCTGCCGCGTCTCGCATTCCCGTGATGCGGCCGCACGCTTCCCTCTGGAAGCGCGCGCGCATCCGGGAGGCGGGGACGGCGCTCCTCTTCCTGCTGCCCCTGCTGGTCCTGGTGGTGGCCCTGATCGTCTACCCGGTCTACCGGGCGGTCTGGCTCTCGCTCACCGACAAGCTCGTCGGGTATCCCGAGCGGTTCGTCGGCCTCAAGAACTACTTCTATCTGGCCGAGGACGACACCTTCCACCAGGTCATCCGGAACAGCTTCGTGTTCACGGTGGTCTCGGTGGGGCTCAAGGTCGTGACCGGGGTGCTGATGGCCCTGGTACTGAACAACGTCATCCGGGGCCGCAACTTCTTTCGGGGGCTCTTCCTGCTGCCGTGGATCACCTCCACCGTGATCATCGCGCTCACGTGGCGGTGGATGTTCGACGCCTTCCCGGGCCGCGGCTTCTTCAACAGCGTGCTGCTCGACCTGGGGCTCCTGAGCCGCCCGATCGCCTTCATGGCGACCCCGGAGGGCGCGATGATGGCGGTGATCGTGGCCAACTGGTGGCGTGGGTTCCCCTTCTTCGGGGTCTCCTTCCTCGCCGGCCTGCAGGCGATTCCGCGCGAGCTCTACGAGGCCGCCTCGGTGGACGGCGCCACCCCCTGGCACCGCTTCTGGCACATCACGCTGCCTGGGCTCAAGCACGTGATGATCGTCACCACGCTGCTGAGCTTCATCCTCACCATCAACGACTTCAACATCATCTACGTGATGACCCGGGGCGGCCCGGGCAGCGCGACCCAGATCTTCGCGACCTATTCGTACCAGGTCGCGTTCAACCAGCTCCGCTGGGGCCGCGGCGTCACCATCTGCCTCTTCGTGGTGCCGATCCTGGTCCTCGGCATCATCCTGATCAGCCGCTACCTCCTCCGGGACAAGAAATAGCCATGCGCCTGCCCTTGAAAACCCTCACGTGGCTCGGCATGACCGTATTCCTCCTCGTGATCCTGGTGCCGTTCTGGTGGATCGCCAGCATGTCGTTCAAGACCTACGAGCAGATCCAGTTCGCCACCAGCATCTACGTGCCCAACCCGTTCACCTGGGAGAACTACACCGGGCTCTGGACCGAGACGCGCTTCCCGACCTGGCTGCGCAACAGCCTCATCACCGCGCTGGTGGTGACCGCCATCACCACCGTGGTCTCGAGCCTCGGGGGCTACGCGGTGGCCCGGCTCCGCTTCCCGGGCCGCGAGTCGGTGGCGAGCCTGATCCTGATCCTCTACCTGATCCCGCCCGCGCTGCTCTTCATCCCGCTCTACCGCGTGCTCGCCGAGCTGGGGGCCACCAACCATCTGGCCTCGCTCTTCCTCTCGTATCCGACCTTCACGGTGCCGTTCTGCACCTGGCTCCTGATCGGCTTCTTCAAGGCGCTGCCCGACGAGCTGGAAGAAGCGGCCCTGATCGACGGGGCGGGGCGGGTGACCGCCTTCGTGCGCGTGCTGCTGCCGCTGGCGGCCCCGGGCCTGGTGGCCTCGGCCATCTTCGCGTTCACGCTCTCCTGGAACGAGTTCCTCTACGCGCTGGTCTTCATCCAGGACGAGACGGCCACCACCGTGCCGGTGGGCCTCAACCTGCTCATCTACGGCGACGTCTTCCACTGGGGCCAGCTCATGGCCGCCTCCGTCATCACCACGATCCCGGTGGTCGCCCTCTACGTGTTCATCCACCGCTGGATGGTGGAGGGGCTGGTCGCGGGGTCGGTGAAGGGCTAGAATTTCCGGCGAGGAGGCCATCATGGCGACCATCGCGACCACGCTCACCATCACGCCCGCCCATCCCGCATTCGCCGCCGAGATCGGCGGCGCGGACCTCACCCAGCCCCTCGACGACGCGACGTTCGAGCGCGTCGCGACCGCCTTCGACGACCACTCGGTGCTGGTCTTCCGGGGGCAGGCGCTGAGCGACGCGCAGCAGATGGCCTTCAGCGAGCGATGGGGTCCCCTCGAGACCACCGTGCGGACCCTGGGAGGCGAGGACCGGCTGGGCGCCCACATCGTGGATCTCTCCAATACCGACGCGGACGGCAAGCTGATGAGCTGGGACGATCGGCGGATGCAGTATCAATCCGGCAACCAGCTCTGGCACAGCGACAGCTCGTTCAAGCCGGTGCCGGCCCACTCCTCCGCGCTCTCCGCACGCGTGATCCCGCCGGAAGGCGGCGAGACCGAGTTCGCGAGCATGCGGGTGGCGTACGAGACGCTCCCGGAGGACCTGCGGCGCCAGGTGGACGGCAAGATCGTCGTGCACAGCTTCGGCTTCTCGCGCAGCCTGATCGATCCGGGCATCGGTACCGAGATCGGCCGCGACTATCCGCCGGTACGGCACGCACTGGTGCGCGCCAACCCGCGCAACGGCCGGCGGTCGCTCTACATCGGCTCGCACGCCTGGTACATCGAAGGCATGGGGCTCGACGAGAGCCGCATCCTGATCATGAAGCTGCTCGAGCACACCGTACGCGCCGACCGCGTCTACCGGCACCGCTGGAAGGTGGGAGACCTGGTGATGTGGGACAACCGCTGCGCGCTGCACCGCGGCCGCCTCTGGGACAGCGCGCGCTACCAGCGCGTCATGCACCGCACCACGGTGGCCGGCGACGGCGCGACCGCGGACCCCGCGTACCTCGGCAACGCGTGAGGGGTCAGGTCTTACATCCCCACATTGTCGGAATGTAAGACCTGACCCCGGTGTTTCTCGCCGGCTAGCCGGCGGTGGGGCCGGTCTCTTCAGTGGCCGCGGGCTTCTGCCCGCCGTCCTCGGGCGCCATGCCGCGCATCCCGGGGCCCTGCGGTCCGCGGTGCTGCATGCGCTGGCTCAGGAGCGTCCGCAGCTTCTCACGCTGCTCCGGCGTCAGCACCTGTCGGCTCTGCTCCAGGTTCCGGATCTGGGCCACGCGCCCATCCGCGCGCAGCTTCTCGATCTCCCGCACCTTGGTCTCGATCTTGGCCAGGTCCCGCGGCTTGTTGGGATCCGCCGAGTCCGGCGCCATCATCGTCCGCAGGTCCAGCTCGGCCAGCCGCCGGTCGGCCTGCCGCTTGATGGCGTCGCGCCGCGCATCCGTCCCGAGCTTGCGCAGGCTATCCACCTGGGCTGGCGTCAGCGCGAGGTCCTTCTGGTGCCGCAGGGCCAGACCGCTCAGGGAGAAGCGGTGGGCCCGGGCCCGACGCTGCCACCCGTGATGGCCGTGCTTGTCTCCGTGTCCCTCCGGCCGCTGGCCCCAGTGCGGGCGAGCTCCCGGCCCCTGGGCGGGGCGCGTGGCGTCCGTGGGCGCCTGAGCGAGCTGCATGCCGTCCAGCGTCTGGGCGCCCGCGGGCAGGGCCATCCCGAGAACTAACGCCAGTCCTGTCAGCGCGTTGCGTGCTTTCATGGTGATCCTCCTTGATCCGTGAATAACGGGGGTCCGTCGATCACGGGGGCCCCGGTGGGTTCTCTGCCTCTGCCCTATGGACGAACCATCGCCCCGGTTCGTTGACAGGGGGAGGAAGAGATCAGGAGGCGATGGCGGCGGCGACCTGCCGGGAGACCAGCCGGGCGTAGAGGCCCCGCCGGCGCAGGAGATCGTCGTGGCGGCCCTGCTCGACCACGCGGCCCTCGTCCAGCACCACGATCTGGTCGGCGGCGCGGACCGTGGAGAGGCGGTGGGCGATCACGATGGTGGTGCGCGCGCGGGTCAGACCCGCGAGGGCCTCCTGCACCACCTGCTCGTTGACCGCGTCGAGATGCGACGTGGCCTCGTCCAGGATCAGCACGGGCGCCTCCCGCAGGAAGGCCCTCGCGATGGCGACCCGCTGGCGCTGGCCGCCCGAGAGCTGGAGCCCGCGCTCGCCGACCCGCGTGTCGAGCCCCTCGGGCAGCGAGCGCACCAGCGGCAGCAGCGAGGCGCGCTCGATCGCGGCCGCCACCTCCGCGGCGGTGGCCTCCGGCCGCGCGATGCGGATATTGCCGCCGAGCGTGTCGTTGAAGAGATGCGTGTCCTGCGCGACCAGCGCGATCTCACGGCGCATCCCTTCGAGACGCCATCGCCGCAGGTCGTGGCCGCCGAGCGTGATGACGCCCGAGTCCGGGTCCCAGAAGCGCAGCAGCAGGCTCGCGATCGTGGTCTTGCCCGCGCCGGACGGGCCGACCAGCGCGACCATCGCGCCGGCAGGCACCGTGAAGGACACGTCGAGCAGCGCGGGCTGGCGCCGGCCCGGGTAGGTGAAGGTGACGCCGTGGAGCGCGATGGCGGCCGCTTCCCCGCGCCGCGGGCCGGGGACGCCGGGCCCGTCGGCGATGCGCACCGGCTCGCCGTGGACGGCGTGCACGCGCCGCGTGGACGCGAGCGTATCGGCGAGCTGGCGGCCGACCTGCGCGATCTCCCAGACCGGCACGAATGCGGACATGGCGAGCAAGGTGAGGAGCGGCAGCATCGCGCCCTCGAGCCGCCCCGCCGCCACGAGCCATGCGCCGGCCAAGGTCACCGCGAGGCCGCCGAGCCCGGTCGCCACCTCCTGGAGCGCCGACTGGCGCGCCAGGTCGGCGAGGAAGGGCATGCGCGCGCCCGCGTAGGCCATGGCCCGCGCGGCGAGCGCCTCCCCGCGCTGGGCCTCCTGCTGGAACGCGACGATCTCCCCGAGCCCCTGCACGGAATCCACCGTGTGCGCGTTCAGCTCGCCGGAGGCCTCGCGGGCCCGCGCGCTGAGCCGGTCGATGCGCGCGCGACCGAGCACCGGGCTCAGCGCGGCGTAGGCCAGGAAGGGCAGCACGGCCAGCGCCAGCGGCCACCCGAAGATGGCGAGGGTGGCGAGCACCACCGCGGGCACCAGCACCGCGACCAGACCCGGGGTGATGGTGTGGGCGAAGAAGTACTCGATCAGCTCGATGTCGTGGGTGGCCACGCCGAGAAGATCACCGGTTCGCCGCGACGCCAGATAGGCCGGGCCCAGCTCCACCAGCTTGCGGAAGAAGCGCATGCGCATGTCGGCGAGTAGCCGGTACGCCATGTCGTGGGCGAGCCAGGACTCGAGCCAGTGCAGCACGCCGGCCAGCGGCGCGACGATCAGGAGCGACACGAGCCATGCGCCGGTCGGCTCGCCGCGGCTCACCGCGCGGACCACCAGCGCGCTCAGCAGCCCGACGCCGATGAGCGCGGCCACCCGCGCCACGCCCAGCACGAAGGTGACGACGAGCCGGGCGTGGTAGCCCGAGGCCATCGCGATCAGGATGCGCCCGACCTCCCACCAGCCCGGGCCCGACGCGCGGAGGATCGTCGCGGGCTCCGCGGCGGGAGCGCCCGCCGCGGTGTCGTCGGCCGTGGGCGCCTCGCCGTTCTCGTTGGCCACGGCGCCGTCGCGGCCGTCGCCGATCACCCCGCCGGCGCCGCCCGCGGCCTGGCCCATCATGAGGCGTCGGTACACGCCGTCGCCCGCCATCAGGGCGGTGTGGGTGCCGCTCTCGGCCACCCGGCCGTCGTCGAGCACGAGGATGCGGTCGGCGCCGATGATGCTCGAGAGCCGGTGGGCGAAGACGAGCGTGGTCCGCCCGCGCATCAGCCGGTCCAGCGCGTCCTGGATCGCGGCCTCGCTCTCCGCGTCCACCGAGGAGAGGGCTTCGTCCAGGATCAGGATGGGCGCGTCGCGGAGGAGGGCGCGCGCGATGGCGATGCGCTGGCGCTGGCCGCCCGAGAGCCGGACCCCGCGCTCGCCCACCACGGTCTGGTAGCCCTGGGGCAGGGCCACGATGGCGTCGTGCATATTGGCGTCGCGCGCGGCCGCCTCGAGCTCGGCCTGGCTCGCGTCGGGCCGGCCCATCCGGAGGTTCTCCTCGATGGTGCCGTGGAAGAGATAGGTGTCCTGGCTCACCACCGCGATCAGCCGCCGCAGGTCCCGTAGCGAGAGCTCGCGCAGGTCGTGCCCGCCGATCGTGACGCGGCCCGCGGTCGGATCCGCGAAGCGAAGCAGGAGGCGCGAGATGGTGGACTTGCCCGCGCCGCTCGCGCCCACCACGCCCACGCGCTCGCCCGCGGCCACGGTGAACGAGAGCGCCTCGAGCGCGGCGCGGCGCCCCCCCGGATAGCTGAACGTCACGCCCTCGAAGGTGATGGCCGGGGCGAGCTTCTGGCTGCCATTGCTTGCCGTGTCGGCGACGGATGGCTTGAGCGCGAGGAGGGCCAGGATGGACTGGGCCGCCGAGAGGCCGAGCATGCCCTGGTGGAGCACCGTGCGGAGCTCGCGCAGGGGGCGGAAGATCTCGACGCCCAGCATCAGCACCACCACCAGCGCGGTGAGCTCCATCTGGCCGGCCTGCACGCGGTAGGCTCCGATCGCGAGCGCCCCCGCCGCGCCCAGCGCGATGCACACGTCGCTGATGCCGCGCGCGAGCGTATTGGTGCTGAGCAGCCACATGGTGGCCTGGAAGAGAGAGCGGCCGCGCTCCTCGAGCAGCCGGGCGCGGGACTGGCTCTGGCCGAAGGCGGCCAGGGTGCGCAGCCCCTGGATCGCGTCCAGAAACTCGGCGCCGTAGGCCGCGTAGGTCTTCGACCGGGCGAGGCTGTGGCGGCTGTCCCAGCGATGCCAGAGCGTGGGCATGAGGAAGGTGCCGATCGCGGCCAGGAAGAAGACGGCGGCCAATGGGAGGTCGATGGTGGCCACCACCACGAAGATCAGGAACGGGGTCAGCGCGGACACGAAGAGCTGGGGCAGGAACTGGCCGAAGTAGACCTCGAGCTGTTGCACGCCCTCGACGACGGAGAGAATGACATCGCCGGTGCGCGTCTGGGTGAAGTGGGCGGGGCCCAGGGCGGTGATCTGCTCGTAGAGCCGCCCGCGCAGCCGGCGCTGCACGCGCGCCGCGGTGTGGTGCGCCACCATGGTGCGGCCGTACTCGAGCAGGCCGCGGAGCGCGATGAGGGCCGCCACCCCCCCGACCGGCCACGCCAGCTTCGCGAGCGAATCGCCGGCCAGCACGCGCCCCAGCACCCAGCCCAGCAGGGCCAGCCGCGCGGTGCCCGCGAGCACCGCGAGCAGGCCGGCCAGCGTGGTGCCCGCGATGCGCAGGCGTACGCCTTGCGTGAAGGCCCACAGCCGCGAGTTCAGATACACGGTGCAGGATACCTCATCGACTGGGTCTGAGGACGGGGAGGCGACCGGCGACCGCCCGCACCTTTCGGGGGGCCGCGAGCCAGATCGCCACCGCGGAGATCACGCTGCACCCGATCGAGATCCAGAACGCAAGCGTGTAGCTCCCGGTGTGGTCGTACAGCACGCCGGTGAGCCAGGGCCCCACCGCGCCGCCGGCGATCGAGGACAGCATCAGGGTGCCGAAGATGGAGCCGTAGTGGCGCCCCTGGAAGATCTCGGCGGGGATCGCGCCCACCACCGAGGTGAGCCCGTAGCCGAGCATGCCCTGCGCGACCACCATCACGTAGAGCAGCGTCATCGTCGGGGTGGCGGCCAGCAGGAGGAGGGCCGCGTAGCAGATCGTGAAGCCCACGCTGCCCGCGCTCCATACCCACTCGCGCCCGATCCGGTCCGAGAGCCAGCCGAGCGCGATCTGGCCGGGGATGCCGGCCAGGCTCACGAAGCCGAGCGCCCACGCCGCGTCGCTCGGGCTGAAGCCGATCTCGGTCAGGTACTTGGTCTGGTGCACCTGCACCGCGTACCAGGCGAAGAGGCCACAGAAGTAGCCGATGGCGATCCACCAGAAGCGGGCGGTGCGGGCGGCGCGGCCGAGCGTCCAGTCCACCGCGGCCCACGCCGTGTCCACCACGTTGGACGGGCGCGCCACCGCGCCGGCGACCGCGGCGCGATCGCCGTCGGGCTCGAGGCCCATGTCCTGGGGCCGGCGACGCAGCAGCAGGTTGAGCGGGACCAGGAGGAGCAGGACGAGGAGGCCCATCGCCCAGCACGCCGCGCGCCAGCCCGAGCGGCCGATCAGGGTCTGCAGCCACGGCAGCAGGATCATCGAGCCCACGCCCACGCCCGAGAAGGCGAGGCTCATCGCGAGCCCGCGCCGGCGCACGAACCAGTCGGGGAGGAAGAGGGATTGGCCGGTGTAGCCCAGGCAGACGCTGCCGCCGCCCACCATCACGCCGAGGGTGACGTAGAGGTGCCACGGCCGCGTCACCAGGGTGGCGAGCAACAGACCCGCGCCGATCAGGAGGACTCCCATCTCGATCACCACGCGCGGCCCGCGCCGGTCCATGAGGCGGCCGAGCGACGGGCTCAGCGCGGCCGAGACCAGGAAGCCGAACGAGAACGCGCCCGCGGTGACGCCGCGCTCCCAGCCGAACTCGGCGAGGATCGGGGGGAACAGCAGCGAGAACGCGGTGCGCGCGTTGACGCCCACGCCCATCGAGACGAAGACGACGGCGACGACGACCCAGCCGTAGTAGATCGGCAGGCGCACGAAGGGGGATTGTACGCCGTTTGACTCCGCGATGGGGATTTGCCAGGATGTGCCGGCCGGCGGTCGAAGATGCCGATCGGAAGGAGCCGACCATGACGACCACGCCCACGGTCCTGGACATCACCCAGAACGACAACACCGCCGCGCGCACCGGCGACAAGCTCAAGCGGCGCGTGGCCTTCGTCACCGGCGGCACCCGTGGGATCGGGGCCGCCATCTGCCGCAGCCTGGCCAGCCAGGGCGCCACCCTGGCCGCGGGCTACGCGGGCAACGACGACGCGGCCAAGAAGTTCCGTGATGGCTTCGCGTCCACGTACGGCACCGAGGTGAGCATCCACAAGGGCAACGTGGGCGAGGCCGCCGACTGCCGGCGCACCATCGACGAGGTGATCGTGACCCACGGCCGCCTCGACGTGCTCGTCAACAACGCGGGCATCACCATCGACAAGACGGTGCTCAAGCTCTCCGACGAGGACTGGTTCAAGGTGCTGAACGTCAATCTCTCCGGCGCGTTCTTCCTCTCGCAGGCCGCGCTGCGGCACATGGCGGAGCGCGGGAGCGGGCGCATCGTGAATGTCTCGAGCGTCATCGGCGAGATGGGCAATATCGGCCAGGCGAACTACGCGGCGTCCAAGTCGGGGCTGTTCGGCCTCACCAAGACGCTCGCGCGCGAGGCCGCCTTCCTGCTCGCCAAGGCGGGGCGGCTCGCGGATCCGGACGGGGTCGGGCTGACCGTGAACACGGTGACCCCGGGCTTCATCGCCACCGAGATGCTCGAGCACGTACCGGCCAAGCTGCTCGAGAAGATCATCGGCCAGATCCCGCTCGGCCGTCTCGGCAAGCCCGAAGAAGTCGCGCGCGTCGTGCACTTCCTGGCCGCCGACGCGTCGAGTTACATCACCGGCCAGGTCTGGGGCGTCAACGGCGGCCTGGACATGTAGCGAAACCCTCTGACAGGAGACTTCCATCATGTGCGTGGACGACGATTCCTTTCCTCCGATTCCTCCGATCTCGGGCGGCGCCGCCGGCTCCCGCGACTTTCATCTCACCTCGAGCGACGGCACCCGCGTCATGGCGCACGCGGCGCGCGCGGCCAAGCCCACCGGCGCGGGCATGGTCGTGATCCCGGACGTGCGCGGCCTGCACACCTACTACAAGGAGCTCGCCGACCGCTTCGCCGAGATCGGGGTGGACGCGGTCGCGATCGACTTCTTCGCGCGCACCGCGCCGTCCGAGGACCGCAGCGAGGCCTTCGACTTCATGTCGCAGGTGCCGCTGACCAAGCCGGAGACGCTGCAGGCCGACATCGCCGCCGCCGCGGCCTACCTCAGAAACGTCGACGGCGGGCAGGTGAAGTCGCTCTACTCGGTGGGCTTCTGCTTCGGTGGCGCGCTGTCCTATCTGCAGGCGGCGAGCGGCCTCGGCTACGCGGGCGTGATCGGCTTCTACGGCTGGCCGTCGGGGCTCAAGCGCTGGCCGGACCGCCCCAAGCCCGTCGACGCGGTGCCGAGCTACAAGTGCGCGGTGCAGTCCATCTTCGGGGGCGCCGACGAAGGCATCCCGCCCGCCGACGTCGAGGCCTTCGACGCGGCGTGCCGCAAG
>Ga0137403_10007580_pt1 | contig 12220 bp, 9 predicted proteins | sample CZOMad2_1_16fung_FD_122057 | JGI IMG/M metagenome (GOLD analysis project Ga0137403, IMG submission 122057) | Vadose zone soil fungal communities from Angelo Coast Range Reserve, California, USA - CZOMad2_1_16fungal (Hybrid Assembly) | ecosystem: Environmental > Terrestrial > Soil > Vadose zone...
AGTTGGGCTGTCAGCGTTGGCGCGAAGAGTGTAAGTCACGCCTTCGAAGGCTTGATGCACGAAGCGCCCTTCTGCGTCGGTCTGAACGCTCCTGGCCGTATCCCACCCGCCCACACTCTGGTCGAGATAGACATATGCGCCCTGAACCGGCTTACCGTCGAGCGTCACTACGACGCCGCTGACCGAGACCAGCGGGTAGCGCTCCTGAAGGACGAGGTCACCGATATCAACGGACACTCCGTCCGAAACAGTAATGACTTGAGCGTCTGCGTTCGATCCCGCGTTCGGGAAGTAGGATGGCGGGAACGCTTTTGCGTATAGCGATCGGCGTCCGCTGGGATTCACCGCAAGCACATACCGACCAGTCACCACCTCGGCGAAGACGAACTTCCCGTCCTCCCTGGTCGGAAGGTAGTCTATCGGTCGGCCCGAGACCTGGCCGCTCCCAGCTTGCAGAAGTTCGATCTGGAGTTCGCTCACTGGCTTGCCCTCCCGGTCGACAACCCTGCCGCTTAGCGATCCCAGCGTCGTGGTGCGGAACATTACCGACACCACGCCGCTTCCGAGTTCGACAGTTTGAACGTCGGCCCCGCGCAGCTTACCCGTCACCCCTGTGTGTATGCGATAGCTCCCCGGCGGGAGATCGAATGCCTCGAAGTACCCGCGAGCGTCGGTCTTCAACTCGAGCCGCTTTCCCTCGCCTTGAACAGTTACCGCAAGCTCTGCGAGCGGGTCCGGCTGTCCGCGCTTAGCCGAGTCCCCTGTATTCTTGAACGCAAAACCATAAAGCATCGTCGGCCGCTCGCCGCGCGCGGCGCGACGCAGATAGCTGATGTCGGCCTTTGCGTAGTCATCGAACAGTCGGGTCCGGCTGCACGAGAACGCCTCAAAAGTGCCGGTCTGTCTGTTTTGAGACGCATAAACGATGTAACGCTTGCCTGCTTCGAAGCCAATATCACACGATGTATTAGCCCCGCGGAGTTCTATCTCGGGGCCACCGGTTCCCTTGAAGTACTCCTCCACCGTAATTCGCGTAACGCGCCCATCGGAAGCCATGACGGCCTTGCCGTCGTGGACGGCCTCGCGTGTGAGTTCAGTGACCTTCTCGACCGTTCCCGTGAAAACGAGGAACGCGTTCTGGTAGGCCACGTCCGGCTCGATTGCTCCGCAGACGCAGGCGCGCGATGAGTGCGATACCGACAAGAGCACTGCCAAGGCAAGCACGAGGATAGATAAGAAGCCGTGGCGAGGCATCTTGAAACCTCCGGTGGATATTCACTACGAATATCGCACAAACGCGCGAGATTTGGCGAACGCGAAGAAGTAGCCTAACCGCCGAATCGCCGCCAACCGCGGGGGTTAGCCGTCGCGTAGATTGCTAGTCATCTTGGAAAAAAGCTAGAATCCGAATGAACGAAGCCGCTGGAGATGAGTGAATACGCATCGAGGTGTTTTAGACATGACCGCGATAACAATACTTCCGGAAAAAGTTGGTGCAGAGGAGACTACCTATCGAGCCGTCGCTGGCAAGCGAGAGTCTGTAGGAAGGTCGGCTGGAGAGGCGCTCGATGCGCTGACGTCGCAATTGAGCGACGACGAAGCCGGGATGCTCGTTGTCATCCAGCGACTACGGCCCGACCGCCTCTTCACGGCCGTGCAGCAGCAGCGACTCACTGAATTGATGTCGCGTTGGAGGATTGCGCGTGACGCTGGCAGCAGCCTCGGCTCAGACGAGCAGACCGAATTGCAATCCTTAGTCGAAGCCGAACTAGAGGCGGCACGACGCCGTGCTGAAATGACTGTTCGAGAAATCGAACGATGAACCGTCATTACCCATTGAATTCAATATGCTCAACCCCGACCCCGTCAGCCTTCTCTCGTTGCGAAGGAGACCATGACAACTATTGGACGAAGACCTTTCAGCCTTGGCTTTATCGTGGTTGTTTGTTCGCTTGCCCTGTCGAATTCCCGCGCGCCGATGGTTGCAGCCTCTGATGATGAAACGAACTGGCCCCAGTGGCGCGGGCCGGGAGGCAGCGGCGTCTCGACCGAAAAGAATCTGCCCACTGAATGGAGCGAGACCAAAAACGTTCAATGGAAGACCGAGATCCCGGGGCGCGGGCATTCGTCGCCCATCATCTGGGGCAAGAAAATATTTCTGACCACCTCGCTCGAAGGCCCCCTCGTCCCGGGCGCGAAAGCCGTCACGCACCTCCGCCACGGTCAGGTGTATGTACATCCCGACAGCGTCGGCGGAGATCATAGCTACACGATCAAGGTCCTTTGCCTGGACCGTGAGACCGGCAAGATTCTCTGGGAGAAAACTGCCTACGAAGGAACTGTCTACGACGACCGGCATCGGAAAAATACCTTCGCTTCGGCCACGCCGGTCACTGATGGAAAGTACGTGTGGACGCTCTTCGATGCGGAGGGAGTCTACTGCTACGACTTCGATGGCAAGCTCGTCTGGAAAACATCGCTGGGCAAGTTCGCCAAGATGGGAATGGGTAACGGCATGTCGCCGGTGCTCTACGAGAATCTGGTGATCCTGCAATGCGACCAGGAAGACGGCGGGCCGGGATCCTTCATTGCAGCACTCGACAAGCTCAGCGGCAAGGAAGTGTGGCGCACGCCACGTACGCAGCGCAAAACCTGGGCGACGCCGGTGCTTGTTCGCACGCCGCAGCGAGCGGAGTTGATTGTCAGCGGCGCTGAAAGCACCGTTTCTTATGATCCGGCAACCGGCAAGGAGCTATGGCGCTCGGAAGGGGTCATCTCGCATGCGATTCCGAGCGCGGTGACAGGCCACGACATGGTTTTCGTGTCGGGAGGCTCGTCGGGTCAGCCAAAGCTCGCGATAGGAATTCGTCTCGGCGGCTCCGGCAATCTCGAGGGCACGCCTTATGTCGTGTGGAAATACAACAAGGGCACGGCCTATGTACCGTCACCGATCCTGTACGGAGATTACCTCTACCTCATGACTGACGCCGGCATCATCACCTGTCTCGACGCAAAGACCGGCGAGGTCAAATATGAAGGTGGCCGCGTGCCGGTGCCCGCCACATTCTCATCTTCGCCCGTGGCCTTCGACGATAAGATCCTGCTGACGAGTGAAGATGGCGATACCTTCGTCATCAAAGCGGGGCCCGCGCACGAAGTCCTCCGCACCAACTCGCTCGGCGAGCCGGTCTATGCTTCAATAGCCATAGGCGCAGGCAAGCTCTTCATTCGCGGCGCAAAGCACCTCTACTGCATCGGCAAGAAATGAGCGCGGCTCCATATTGCTTAACCACCGGTCCTCGCTTTGTCTCAAGTGACCCTTGTGGAACGCCACTTGTTTCTTACTAAACCATGAGCACGGTGTTGGGTCGAACCAGGCTGTGTTTTAGCGGGTGGCTCGGCCTTCAAAGCCAGAATTACAAAGTGTGGCGGTGGTAAAAAGGACCGGCGCCGAATGGAATTCGAACACTCGCCGCAACGGTGCGACCGTACGGATCGAGATGCTATGCGATGAAGCCAATTAAGACAGCAAGGAGGTAGTTTTACTGATGGAACACGAGAACCTTGGTGAAGTGCTGAGACAAACAAATCTACAGAACGAATCCGCCGAATACCTCTCAAAACGAGATGAGCTTCGGCTGGCTGAAATTGAGTTGATGCGACAGCGGGAGCGGGTTGCCGAACTTCGCCGGCAGCTTCCCGAGGGCGCGATAGTGGCGGACTATGTTTTCGAGGAAGGTCCGGCAGCGCTCGCCGAGGGCGACACGCCAACACGAAACGTCCGCTTAAGCGAGCTGTTCACCAGGCCGGATCGGTCGGTGGTGATCTACCACTTCATGTTCGGAAAGAAGCAAACAAAACCGTGCCCGATGTGCACTCTGATAATCGACGGTTGGAATGGCGTAGCTCATCACCTGGCTCAGAACGTCGACATTGCCATCGTTGCCGCAGCCAACCCGACCGCGTTGCGAGCGCATGCGCGCAGCAGGGGCTGGAACTCGCTGCGGCTCCTTAGTTGTGGCGCCAACACGTTCAAGTACGATCTGCACAGCGAAGACGGCGAGGGGAATCAGGACTCGACGGTATCGGTTTTTACTAGAGACAAGGACGGCACGCTGCGCCACTTCTACACCGCACATCCGTCGATGTCGCACGATATCAAGGAGCGCGGTCTCGATCTTCTATGCCCGGTCTATAATGTGCTGGACCTTACACCGAATGGACGTGGTGATTGGTACGCGGACCTCGGCTACGGCACCAGGGTGCAGGCGTCAGGCCGCTGATTTTGAGATACGTCGATCCGGACGATGCGACTTCGGATCGGATGGGAGGCATCCTTACTCGACGGGTTGTTCTCCTAATTTGGTCCGAAGAAGGACTGAGAAACAAAGGAGAGAACTATGCCTGACAAAGAAACTCTAGAACGCGCAAAGGAGGACAAGCGTGAAGGCAAAGCCGCAAGCACGCAAGCCGGCGAGTTTGTCCGAGAAGAAATTGAACATGTTCGCGAGGGCAAGCACGGCGCTCGCTCAGCCAAGCAAGTTATCGCCATCGGACTCTCCAAAGCGCGCCGCGCTGGTGTTAAGCTCCCTCCTCCGAAGAACGCGTCCGAGGAGGTACAAGAACAGGCTGCGCGCGAAACTCGCAAGGGACGTAGCGCCGGAAAAGGAAAGACATCGGCCAAACGCTCTCGCGCAGCCTCGCGTAAGCTAAAGCGTGAAGGCCATAGCGCGGCTTCCAAAACGGCGCTATCGCGGCATGCTCGAAGCGCCGCAGCTAAGCGCTCGGCGGCTTCGCGCTCACGTTCTGCCAGGAAGGCTGCCGTGACTCGCAAGAAATGACCCTTTAGAATCGGATGACAATCTAAAGAAGGAGAGACGCGCATGAAACTGACAGAGTTTTACCTGACCGAGCTGGACCGCGAGGTCGAGCGTTCCCGGCGGGCTTTGGAGCAAGTCCCAGACGGCAAGTATGACTGGAAGCCGCACGAGAAGTCGATGACATTCGGATATCTCGCTGAGATGGTCGCGACTATGCCGTCATGGCTTGGGATGGCCATCACGAAGGACGAGTTGGACATAGCGCCAACAGACGGTTCGACGATGAGGCAGGAACCGAAGAAGACGAGCGCCGCGTTGCTGAACGGGCTCGACAAGTCCAGAGATGATGCGCGGGCGGCGCTCGAGAAAACCACCGATGAGTACCTGATGACCTCCTGGCGGTTGCTGGCCGGCGGGAAGGTTGTGATGGAGACGCCCCGCCACGAGGTGATCCAGGACACGTTCAACCACTGGGCGCATCACCGCGGGCAGATGACAGTCTATCTGCGCCTGATGGGCGCCAAGGTCCCGGCCCTGTACGGACCATCGGCTGACGACAACCGGTTCTAATAACCACCATTATGAAAGGAGCGGGGAAAAGATCAGGCTGGTGGGGTACTCCACTCCACTGATTGACAAATAGAACCTTTACGAATATAACGGTCGCACTTGACAAGCCAACTTAATCAGACTCCAAGCAGCGTTCGCTGTCCCGCCTATTGCTCTGATGAGGATGGCTATTAAACTCCTCCCTCCTAAGCCGGCCAATAGTAGACATCCTTTCTTTTTTGTCGCGGTGGTGTGCGGGACCATCGGTTTTGCGCTCTATGTCTTCGCCGGTTCAATGATTCTTCAATACGGGTCGCTTGGCAGGGGTTTCGGATGGTCTTACGTTGCAAAAGCAGACGGCTGCTATGTCAACTATTCCGGCACTGCGAGTGATCTGCGAGTTGGGGATAGAGTTCTTGCCATAAACGGCGAGACTAGCATCAGTCCCGTCAATCCTCTTCGCATACTTCGCGAGATCCCTCCAGACGGCGCCTATACGGTTCGCGTCCTGCGGGGTTCGTCTGAACACGAATATCAGTTTACTTTGCCGTTGGTTCGTAACCCTCGAAGCCTCATATACATATTCCCAAAACTGTTAGTAAGCATCGCCTTCTACATTGTCGGATTGCTTATCGGGCTTCTAAAGCCCCAACAGAGAGTCGCGCAGATTGCGTGCCTCGCGTCGCTAGCCAACGCCGTTTTGTTCCTCGGGCTGGCTCTCGGCCCTTTAAGCCTGAGTCTTTTTCATGGTTATGAACTAGCTATCGATCTCTTCTTGATCGAAACTCTCAACCCTATTGGTGTTGCTATTGGGTACCATTTCTTCTTGCGCTTTCCGACTGGTGTGCCTAAAGGACGATTCTGGGAACTGCTCAAGTGGGTTCTCTACGCATGGGCGGCCCTGTTAGTTGTAATGTATACATCACAATATGTCGCTTTCTACACAGGCAACCCGAAGCTGATGACTGTGCTCTACAATCCGTACTTCGTCACCAAGCTTGCAGTCCTCGATACTGCATACCGGATACTTGCGTTGGTAGCCTATTGCGTAGTGATGACCCGCAATTACAGGCTGGTGAAAGAGCCCGACCAGCATCGCCGAATGAAATGGGTTGTATATGGGTCGCTCCTGGGGATCCTCCCCGAAGTGAGCATCCTGGTAGCACGGTTCATTCTGGTCTCGGCGGGTTACGGACAGGTGTTGTCCGGTGATACGTTCGTGGCTATGAACCAGGTGGCAAATGCCGCGATCGGAATCGTGCCCATCACCTGGGGCTATGCCATCATCAAACATCGAGTATTCGACACTACAGTGGTCGCCAGGCGCGGCTTGCAGTACCTTCTCGCCAGGAACGTTTTGCAGATACTGTTTGCGCTTCCGTTAATCGCTCTCGCCTACACGATCATTTCGAATCGAAACCAAACCATTTCAGACATAGTGTCACACAACCCGGTCTATCTATCGTTGATCGCGATTGCCGGTGTAGGACTGAGATTTCGAAGACAGCTAAGAGATCGCATTGATCGAAAATTCTTCCGTGAAGCCTACGATCAGGAGCGAATACTGCTTGGACTCATTGACGAGATAAAAGAACTCAATTCAATGTCTGAGATTTCAAAATTGGTCAGCAATGAAATCGATTCTGCCCTTCATCCCCGTAACGTTTACGCTTTCTATCGAGAAGAAGAAAGGCGCGATCTAACGCTCGGCTATTCTTCCGGCGGAACGGCGCAAGGTGTACGAATTCCAGAAACGTCTTACCTCCTGCGCACGATGGAAAGGCTTGCAAGTGTTCAAGAGTATCCCTTCTCTCACGAGCCCGATTTGCCGCCGAAAGAGGAGGAATGGCTCGATCAACTTGATGTTAGTCTTATTGTTCCCATGTGCGGAACAGATCAACGTCCGATCGGCCTGCTTCTGCTGGGTGAAAAGAAGTCAGAAGAGCCGTATTCGGCTAATGACCGCAAACTGCTGCAGGCTATAGCAAGAGAGATCGCCATTGTCCACGAGAATGCTCTACTGAGAGCGCGAGTGGGTAAAGAACAAAAGATCAAACGGGAAGTGCTCGCCCGTTTCGAAGACCAGAAGATTAATCTGGTAAAAGAATGTCCCTCTTGCGGAACTTGCTTCGATAGCTCTGCTGAGATTTGCGATAGGGATGCAACCGAGTTGAATCTGTCGTTGCCTGTCGAACGAACGATTGAAGGAAAGTATCGTTTGGAGCGGCTGATCGGGAAAGGCGGCATGGGCGCCGTTTATCAGGCTACCGACCTAAGACTGGATCGCAACGTTGCCATCAAGATCATGCTCGGAAGCATGTTTGGTGATCCGTTAGCCTTGCGCCGATTTGAACGAGAAGCGCGAACATCGGCGAGACTGAATCATCCGAACATCATTGCCATCCATGATTACGGAGCTATTGGATCCGACGGAGCATATCTGGTCATGGAACTTGTCCCCGGGATTACGTTGCGTCAGGAGTTGGGGCTCTGGGGAAATATTGATCCGGTAACGGCGGCAGAATACTTCGATCAAATAATGGAAGGAGTAAAGGCGGCTCACGCAGCAGCCGTGATTCATAGAGACCTTAAGCCTGAAAACATCTTGATTTCAAAAGACCATGATAAGAGGCAGATAAAGATTCTGGATTTCGGATTGGCCAAGGTCACTCAAGTCGATGTGACCAATTCTTCTTTGACTGCCAGGGGCTCGCTCATTGGCACGTTCGGGTACATGTCACCGGAACAGCTTACAGGCGAAGAGGTGGATGAACGCAGCGACATTTTTTCGATTGGGGTAATGGTCGTAGAGGCTCTCACGGGTCGCCGCCCCTTCAGCGGAAGAACCCATGCGGAATTATTAACGGCAGTGCTGCAGGGGTCTTATCATCTCGAGTGTGATTCGAGGGAACTGAAATGCCTGGATGAGGCTCTGCAAAAATGTTTGGCTAAGGATCCAGCGGAAAGATTCGCGTCGGTAGCAGAGGCACAACAAGAGCTAATACCGGCGATTGGTAACTGTACTGTTGTCTCCGTATTTGAGGCTCAGGCCCTCAATGAAGACACAAAGATCATGCGATAGAAGAGCCCCTGGCAGGTTCGTCACCTGCGATGAACATCACAATTCGGCGAGACCTACACATACAGAAGTGTGCGCTCAGGGGTTGTAACGGGCCAACCAGTTCTGGATCTCCGTGAACACGTCCCGGCGCTGTTCCGCCAGCCGTGGAAAATGCGGCGATCCTGGATAGCTGACCATGCGCACCGTCTTGCCCCGCTCCGCCAACAAAACAAAGAATTCCCGGCCCTGGAACGTCGGAACCCGCAGATCGGCTTCCCCGTGGAGAATCAGCAACGGCGTGGTCACCTGGTCAGCGTGCATCACCGGGGAAAATTGCAGCAGCGGCGCCGGATCCTTTTCCTGCAAACGCATGTCGTAATCTACCTGCGCGATGTCGCTCGTAGGAATGAAGCTCAGCCAATCGGTAATGCCCGCGCCTTCAATGGCCGCTTTGTAGCGATGCGTTTGTGTAACCGTCCACGCAGTCATGAATCCGCCGGCGCTCCATCCAAAAATCGCCAGGCGATTTGGGTCTGCCCAGCCCTGCGCGACGGCAAAATCGGTCGCGCTGTCCACATCGCTATACGCGCGGTCGCCGAAGTGTTGGTAGATCGCCTGAAGAAAAGCCGATCCGTAGCCCGTCGACCCCCGATACTCCGGCTGCAGCACGACGTATCCGAATCCGGCGAACAATCTGGAGAAAAAATCGAAGTTGAGCGTATCGTTGCTTTCCGGACCACCGTGGGGAAAGACGAGGAACGGATACTTCTTGCCCGCCTGATAGTCGCCCGGAAGAGTGAGAATGCCTTCCAGCTTTGTTTCGCCCTTTGCGGTCCAGTTCACCACGCGAACCTCGCCCAGCCTCACGCCGGTCAGCGTGTCGTCTCCTTCGTGCGTGATCCGCTGGAGTTGACCCTGACGCGCCACCGCCACGTTCGAGGTGTGTGTGGGATCGCCAACGGTGAACGCGAGAACGTCGGTCGACGACGCGAACGGGGAAAACGCCGGCGGAGACTGCACGATTCCACCAGGCCAGCGATACGCGGGTTCGACCTTGTCGTCACGGTACGCGTAGATTTCACTTACCGTACCCTTGTGTAGTTCCGCCCAGACATTGTTGCGCGAATCGCCCCAGACGCCCACGATCGAGCCCTCGAGTGTCGGCGTGCGATCAACCGGCTTACCGCCCGCAACGGACACGGTCCACAGATGATCGGGCGTGAGCACGTCGGTTGTGGTGCTGGCAAAAGCGAGAGTCTTGCCGCCGTCGGCCCACGCGATTCCCGCAGTGGCATTGGCGATTTCCGCCACACGGCGCGCCCCGGAATCCCCGCAAACATAAATGGTGGAGCGAAAGTCGTGGTTGCCGATTTTTGGCGTCTGGGTGACCACGGCAACTTGCGAACCGTCGGGCGCCCACGCGAGATCAACGATGGACCTGAGTTCCGGGCACCACCAGGCACCCTCCGCTTCGCCCACTGCCGCCACATAAATGCTCGTGAGATCGTTCTCTACAATGTGACGCACCTCCGCCAGCGCATCCTTCGGACGCGGATCCCCCAATATCGCAAACCGCTTTCCATCCGGAGAGATGACCGCGCCGCGAATGCCGTTGGGCATCGCGAGGATTTGAGAGGGCTTGCCCGAGGCAAGCGGCACGACCGCCAATTGCCCCTTCTTCTCAACTTCGTAGACACCGAAGAGTGCGGCGCCGTCCTTTACGAATCCGGCAGGCTCGAAATGCTCGGGAAGGTCCAGCTTGCGGCTGTTTTCCCCCGATACCTCGATCAGGCGCCATTCATTTTTCGGCGGGCCTTTGTCCCCGTCGTATGAAACCTCGTACAGAATGGTCTTGCCGTCGGGAGAAACGGATACAGCGCGGGCGCGGTGCAGCGCTGAGTAATCGTCCAGTCCGAATGGGTGCTTATCAGCAGGCAGCGCGACGGAGACGCCCGCAGCCACGCTCAAGATCATGCCCAGGGCCAGCGATCGCAGAACTCGCGCAGGAAGAAATGATTGGTTCATGCATACCTCTTCTTCGATGGGATCGATTCTGTCCCACAATTCCAACACCACTCCTCTGAATTTGGCTATTCTCTCACAACCCTACGTTCAGATCGAGCGAGCTAACTTCGACTCTGATGGTCAACTTGCTCGCTAAGTTGAAGCGGCGTAGGATAGGCGCGCTCGCTTTTTGGCGGGCGATCTTTACGAAAATCGGCAGGCGGGCCGAAGAGAGGACACGCATGAGACTGCGCATATCTACACTGATTCTCGTCCTGGCGGCAACGGTCGGAGCGGCGCCGCAGGATGATCGCAAGGACGACCGCGACGCGATTCGCGCTCACATCGACAGTATTTTCCAGGCCTTTATCAAGAAAGACGCCGCCGCACTGCGCGCCACGCACCACCAGAACTGGCTGGGCTACCTGGAAGGCTCGCGCACCATGATTCATGGCGTCGACGGTTATATGGACAACGTCTACGTCGACCCGGCCAGTCCGTACGGAATGAAAAGCTACAAGATGCGCGAGTTCGACATGATCTTTAAAGGGGATGCGGCTTTTGTATGCTTCGTCGCGGATGTCGAGTCGAACACGCCAAACGGTCCATCGAAACGCGCTCTTCGAATCTCGGATTTTTACACCAGGCAAGATGGCAAGTGGATTCAGACCGGCAGCGATACGGAGCTTCATCCGGAATCGGCGGAGGAGCAGTACCAGATGCCCAGTGCGATTGGGGATCGAATGAAGAAGCGGTTGCTCGATGCCCGAGAAGCCGTCTGGCGAGCGTACTTCTCGAATGATCGGGCGGCGCTTGAAAAATTGATCCCTGAAGAGACCGTCACGATCGAGGCGGGCGATAACAACTGGGGAAACCGCAACGCGGTCCTCGACGGAGCGGCTCAGTTCGCAAAAAGCGGCGGTAAGCTTGTCAAGCTGGAGTTTCCAAAAACCGAGATTCAAGTCTATGGCTCGACCGCTATTGTGTACTCCAACTACTCTTATGAGCTTGAGAATGGCGGCCAGCTCTCCAAGCAAAGCGGCCGCGTCACCGAGGTATTCGTGCTTCGCAAAGGGCAATGGGTGAATCCGGGGTGGCATATGGATAACGGGAAGTAGACGCGAACGGGGATACCTGGACTAGACTAAATAGCAGTAAGGGCGTTTCGATTTTCGATTTCTATTTTCCATTTTCCATTTGTCATTTGTCATTCGCTCCGGTAGCGGTCAAATAAAATGAGAAATGACAAATTAATGACAAATGACAAATTATGACAAATGACAAATGGAAAATGGAAATAGAAACAGAAATAGAAAATGGAACCTCAAATTCTTATCGCTTCTGAATCAGGCATCTCCATTCGATCTTTCGGCGATATCTCCGACGCCCTTGGGTCCTGTCTCGGTTCAGCAGGTCTCATTCTCACCGAGAATGATTTGGCGCGAGAATTCTTCGATCTTCATAGTGGGTTGGCGGGCGAACTGTTTCAGAAGTTTATCAACTACAGGTTACGAGTTGCGATTGTTCTGCCAGACCCCGAAGCCTATGGCGAGCGCTTCAGCGAACTTGCTTGCGAGCATAGATCACACAGTATGATTCGCTTCGTTCGTTCCAAAGATGACGCGAGAGCCTGGCTAGAGACCTAACAAGTCATCTGAGTGAATCAGGTTAGGAGAACTAAAATGACAGCAGTATTCAAGACTGCCTACGCGTATCTCGAAGACGCGATGAACCTACCGGTGGAAAATCTGGAAGCTGCCATTCCGTTTTACGAAACCATAATGGG
>Ga0137403_10007581_pt1 | contig 12220 bp, 9 predicted proteins | sample CZOMad2_1_16fung_FD_122057 | JGI IMG/M metagenome (GOLD analysis project Ga0137403, IMG submission 122057) | Vadose zone soil fungal communities from Angelo Coast Range Reserve, California, USA - CZOMad2_1_16fungal (Hybrid Assembly) | ecosystem: Environmental > Terrestrial > Soil > Vadose zone...
GACCGTGATCGCGTCTGATTAAGATAATCGCTATCCTAAAATTGCCTGATTCATAAGGCAAGCTTCTGGCCAATAACGTCTCCGGTAACGAGACCGCCTCTGGACCAAGAAACTGGACCCCATCGGGCAATCGCGCCCGGTTGAGCCAAGCGGACCTTTCAACCTGAAGGAGAAATCTTGCTGCAGATTTGTTGTAGGTGGCGGGATCGTTAATCACTGACACAACTATTTGTTGCGGCCGGCGGTATTGCATTCCCCGCCACTCTTGATGATCGGCAGCCTCGCATCTGAGAAAATAGCCGCGCCATGGCGCGAAATCCGCCGGGAACGCTACCTCCACGGGTCCGGTTTCGCTTATATAGATCGCTTGCACTTTCGAGGTTGTCCAATGATCTCCCGCTCGCGACCCGACCCGCTGATGCTCTGCATCCTCGACGGCTGGGGCGAGCGGCCGAATGCCGACGACAATGCGATCGCGGTCGCCCGCGCCCCGGTGTGGCACCGGCTGCTGGCGCGCTGGCCGCATGCGCATCTGCAGGCGAGCGAGCACTATGTCGGGCTCCCCGATGGCCAAATGGGCAATTCCGAGGTCGGCCACGCCAATCTCGGCGCCGGACGGCTGGTCCTCCAGGATCTGCCGCGCATCGACGCCGCAATCGCCAGCGGGCAGCTCGCCACCATGCCGGCATTGCGTGACTTTATCGGCAAGCTGAAAGGGAGCCGCGGAACCGCTCATTTGATCGGGTTGCTGTCGCCCGGCGGCGTGCATTCGCACCAGCACCAGATCGCCGCCCTCGCCCGGATCCTTGCCGAGGCCGCGGTGCCGGTCGCTGTCCACGCCTTTCTCGATGGGCGAGACACGCCGCCCAAGGCCGCGGCGTCGCATCTGGAAAATTTCGACCGGGACCTTGCCGGTCTCGACCGAGTTCGCGTCGCCACTCTTTGCGGCCGTTATTATGCGATGGATCGCGACCAGCGCTGGGACCGGGTCGAAAAAGCTTATCGACTGATCGTGCAGGGCGCTGGTGAAAGCGCCGAGAACCCGGGGCAGGGCATAGCAGCCGCCTACGCTCGGGGCGAAACCGATGAATTCGTCCGGCCGACCGCAATTGCCGGCTACACCGGGATGCAAGACGGCGACGGGGTGCTGCTCGCGAACTTTCGCGCCGATCGGGTGCGGGAAATTGCCGCAGCCCTGCTCGACCCCGATTTCTCGGGCTTCGCACGTGGCAAGCGTGTCGCGTTTGCCGCGGCGCTCGGGCTTGTCGAGTATTCTACCGAGCTCAGCCGCTTCCTCGGCACGCTGTTCCCGCCGGAGGATCTCAGGGATACCTTCGGCGAGGTCGTATCGCGAGCTGGGCTGCGGCAGCTGCGCATCGCCGAGACCGAAAAATACGCGCATGTCACGTTCTTTTTCAACGGCGGGCGTGAGGCGGTCTTTGCCGGCGAGGAGCGAATCCTGGTGCCGTCACCCAAGGTCGCGACCTACGACCAGCAGCCTGAAATGTCGGCGCCCGAGGTAACCGACCGAGTGGTGGAGGCGATTCGATCTCATCGCTTCGACGTCATGGTGCTGAACTATGCGAATACCGACATGGTGGGGCATACCGGCCGCCTCGACGCGACGGTCAAAGCGGTCGAGACCGTAGATGCCTGCCTCGGCCGGCTGTCGGAGTCGGTCGAGCAAGCTGGCGGCACGCTCGTCATCACTGCCGATCACGGCAATGCCGAAATGATGCGCGACCCGCAAACGGACGAGCCGCATACAGCACACACGCTGAACCCGGTGCCGTTCGTCGTCGTCAACCCGCCGAGGCCGATCCAGCATCTCGCAGATGGCCGCCTCTCCGACGTGGCCCCCACCTTGCTCGACCTCCTGGGTCTCCCGCAGCCAGCGGTGATGACCGGTCACTCGCTGATCGCCGCTATGGTGGAGAATGCGGCAGGCTGAGATGAGTGTTTAGGCTTCGCGGACGGGGCTCGGCTTGATCATTGCGCCGGGCGGCAGATATCATAGGGCGAGCAAGATCGCCGGTCGTGAGCCGATCGGACCCCCAACCAACAGGATCAGTGAATGAAGCGTTCGGGTCTTCTCGCGGCAGCGGTCGCAGCGGTTGTGCTGTTATCTCTGCGTCAGGATCTCGGGGCCGCCAGCCCGAATTCGGCGGAGACCTACAAGCAGCTCAATCTGTTCGGCGAGGTGTTCGAACGGGTACGCGCCGATTATGTCGACGACGTCAGCGACAATTCTCTGGTCGAGTCGGCGATCAACGGGATGCTGACCTCGCTCGACCCGCATTCGAATTATCTGAACACGAAGAACTTCAACGATATGAAGGTGCAGACCCGAGGCGAGTTCGGCGGTCTCGGAATCGAGGTATCGATGGAGAACGGTCTCGTCAAGGTCGTCTCGCCGATCGACGACACACCAGCCGCCCGCGCCGGGCTCAAGCCCGGCGATCTGATCACCCATCTCGACGGCGAGCCGGTCCAGGGGATGACCCTGCCGGAAGCGGTTGAAAAAATGCGCGGTCCGGTCAGCAGCGAGATCAAGCTGACGATCCGGCGCGAGGGGCGCGATCCCTTCGATGTCAAGCTGATCCGAGCGACGATCAGGATACAGTCGGTCCGCTCCCATCTCGAGGGCGACAATATCGGTTACATCCGGGTAACGACCTTCAATGAGCAGACCGATACCGGCCTCAACAACGCGATGAAGAACCTCAAGCAGCAGGCGGGCAACAAACTCGTCGGGGTGATTCTCGATCTGCGCAACAACCCGGGCGGGCTGCTCGACCAAGCGGTAGCGGTCTCGGATGCGTTCCTCGAGAAGGGCGAGATCGTTTCGACCCGAGGCCGGCGCAGCGAGGACGCCCAGCGATACAATGCCCGTGCCGGAGACATCGCCGGCGGGCTTCCCGTGGTCGTGCTGATCAACGGCGGCTCGGCTTCGGCGAGCGAGATTGTCGCCGGTGCATTGCAGGACCACCACCGGGCGATCCTTCTCGGCACGCGGTCGTTTGGCAAGGGATCGGTCCAGACCATCATTCCGCTGCCTGGACACGGGGCAATGCGGCTCACCACCGCGCGCTACTACACGCCCTCCGGGCGATCAATCCAAGCCAAGGGAATCGATCCCGACATTATCGTCGAAGCTGCCAAGATCGAAAAAGCATCTGAGAAGGGCGAGGCCAAGCCGGCCACGGCTTCTGATCTGAAGAGGGAAGACGCGGTGGAAGGCGGCGCCGAGCAAAGTTCGGTTGATCCGTCGATCATGGGCACGCCGGCCGACTATCAGCTAACCCGCGCGGTGGACATGCTGCGCGGTATCGCGCTGTTCAACGGGCGCGTAGTCAACTAGCGGCCGAAGAGAGGGCTGCTTCGGGGCGTCTTATGTCAGACCAGACACCGGGATACCGCCCCGGGGTCGGCATCATGCTGTTGAACCGTGCCGGGGAGGTGTTCGTCGGCCGACGTATCGACATGCCGGCAATGCCGGCTTGGCAGATGCCGCAAGGCGGGATCGACCCGGGCGAGACTCCGCTCGATGCGGCGTTGCGTGAGCTCAAGGAGGAGATCGGCACCGACAACGTGGAACTCCTCGGCGAGAGCCAAGGCTGGCTTAGGTACGACCTGCCGGCCGAACTCTCCCGCGGAATATGGGGTGGGCGCTATCGCGGCCAGCGGCAGAAATGGTTTGCCATGCGCTTTACCGGGGATGATTCGGATATCGACCTTGCCACCGCGCACCCGGAATTCGACGCCTGGAAATGGGTATCGACCGAGCAACTCGCCGATGTGATCGTTTCGTTCAAGCGCCAGCTATACTTCGATATCCTGGCCGAGTTTCGCATATACTGTGCCGCTGCGAAAAATCTTTGACATTTAACTCAAGCTTAGCCGACTGACTGCGGCCGCGATCATTGCGCTATCGGGCATCGCCGTTTGCGCGCCACGCGCCAGGCAAGCAAGACCCGCCGCGGCACTGGCCCGGCGCAGGGCAAGTTCCAGCGTGGACCCGAGATCGAGCGCCGCCGCGAGAACGCCGACGAAAGTGTCGCCGGCGCCGGTCGTGTCAAGCGGCTCGATTGGCAGCGCCGGCACTTCCAGCCGCATCCCATCGCGCAGAAAGGCCACTGATCCCGCTGCACCGCGCGTCATCACAAACCCTTGCCGCAGCCGCATGGCGAGCCGCGCCGGATCCGACCCCAGCGTTGTCGCTTCGCTCTCGTTGGCGATCACGAGGTCGATTTCCCCCAACAACGCGGGGTCGATCGGCAAGGTAGGCGCCAAATTGAGCAGGACGCGGCCATGATGCGCCCGCATGCGCCGGATCAGCGCTTCGGTTTCGCCGGACGGAACCTCCATCTGCGCGACAAGAGTGACATCCGGGCCGAGCAGTTCATCGGCAACCTGGCCGGACCGCACGCTCATATTGGCGCCCGAGGCCACCGCGATCAGGTTCTCCCCTTCCTTCGAAACCATGATCGCGGCGCAGCCCGTCGGCTGCTCGACGACCTGCACCAGCCGTGTATCGACACCCTCGCGGCGCAGCAGGTCGAGCGCGATATCGGCAAAGGCATCGGCACCGACGGCGCCGGCGAGCACGACCGCAGCGCCGGCACGACGGGCAGCCAAGGCCTGATTGGCACCCTTTCCGCCAGGGAACATCGCGTAGGCGCCGCCCAGAACGGTCTCGCTCGGGCGCGGTAACCGCGGAACCGGTACGATCAGATCGGCGTTGATCGAGCCAAACACCAAGATCATCGCGGCTCCTTCGAGCAAGTATCTATTCGTTAACTATAACTAATCACACTCACACCGCGAATGTCCGGGGTAATCAACCCCGGCTGACGGAGATCGCGGGATGATGAATTTCGAGAAGCGCGCTCTCGGGCGAACCTCGCTCGAAGTAAGCGTATTCGGCCTCGGCTGCGCGACCCTGGGCGGTCACCGGATACCGGTGACCCGCGAGGAGGCCGAAGCGATTGCGCGCGCGGCTTGGGCGGCCGGTGTGCGCTATGTCGATACCGCGCCCTATTACGGCTTCGGGCAGGCCGAGCGGTGCGTCGGCGACGCGCTGCGTGCGGTACCGCGCGAGGAGTGGGTGTTGTCGACAAAGGTCGGGCGGCTGCTGCGCCCCCAAGTCCAGGAGTCCGCGGGCGAACTGCCCCAACCTCCAATGCCGTTCGATGCCGTGTTCGACTACTCTTACGACGCGATCATGCGGTCGTTCGAGGACAGCCTGCAGCGGCTCGGCTTGGGCCGGGTCGATATTCTCTACGTACACGATATCGGCGCAAAGCAGCATGGCGCGAAGGCGCATTCCGAGATCATGCGCACATTCCGGGAAGGCGGTTATGGCGCCCTCGAAAAGCTGCGCCGGAGCGGTGTCGTGCGGGCGATCGGGATCGGCGTCAATGAGCGAGAGGTGCTGCTGGAAGCGCTGGAATGGGGTGACTGGGACGCTTTCCTGCTCGCCGGGCGCTATACTTTGCTCGAGCAGGCCCCGCTCGATGATCTCTTGCCGAAATGCCTTTCCGCGGGTGTGTCGATCGTCGTCGGCGGCCCGCTGAATTCCGGGATCCTCGCCGGACGCGATACCTGGAACTACAAGGCCGCTCCTCCGGAGGTGGTCGCTCGGGTTGATGCGATCAGGGGAGTTTGCGACCGTCACCAAGTGCCTCTGGCGGCGGCGGCATTGCAGTTTCCGCTCGCCCATCCGGCCGTCGCGGCGATCATTCCGGGTCCGCGCAGCGTTGCGGAATTCGAGGCCAATTTGCGCCTTCTGCGCTATCCTATTCCAACGGCGCTGTGGGCGGATTTGCAGGACGCCGAGCTGCTCCATGCGGAGGCGCCGACACCGACCTGATCCGATTGGGGGAATTCTGATGAGACTGAACGGTGCAACCATCCCTGACCCGATCGTAGAGCGCGTGATCGAACGTCGCGGCGCGGAGCATTCCTTCGCCGATTTCGACCCGGCGCGGACGGCGCTCGTCGTCGTCGACCTGCAGCACGCCTTTATGAACGACGCGGTCGAGTTTGCGGCGGTGCCGGCGGCGCGCGACATCGTACCCGCGGTCAACCGGCTCGCGGCAGCGGTGCGCGAGACCGGCGGCGGCGTGTTCTGGATCAAGATGACCCATGACGAGCGGTGCTTCAACGAGTGGTCGGTAGCCTACGAGCTGCCGACCCCCGAGTATCGCGCCAAGCGCATCGCGGCGCTCTCCGAAGGCACGCTCGGTCACGAGCTGTGGCCCGATCTCGATGTGCGGCCGGAGGACGAAATCGTCAAGAAATATCGCTACAGCGCCTTCATGCCGGGGACATCGGAGCTTCCCGACCGGCTGCGGGCACGGGGCTTCGATACGGTGTTGATCACCGGGACCGTCACCAATGTGTGCTGCGAAAGCTCGGCGCGCGACGCCAATATGACGAATTTCCGCACGATAATGGTCAGTGACGGCAACGCCGCGCTGAGCCAGGAGGAGCACGACGCCTCGCTGACCGCCTTCTACAATACGTTCGGCGATGTCATGGATACCGACATGATCATCGCCGGTCTGCGCCGTCCGCGGGCGGCGCGGGCGGCCTAGCGTCGACGGCGCGAAGAGCCCCAGGAGGGAGCATGAAGGAGAACCGGGTCAAACGCATCCTGGGCGGGGGCGGCCTCGCCTTGGGAACTCATGTTGGCGGCATCGCCGATCCGCAGATTGTCGAGCTGATCGGGCTGGCCGGCTTCGATGCGGCTTTCATCGACATGGAACACACCAGCTTCGACCTGCACGATGTGCAGCTTGCAGTGATGGCGGCCGAGCGCGTCGGGATCACGCCAATCGTTCGCACCCCGGGCTTCGACCCCGCCTTTATCCTGAGGCTGTTGGACATGGGTGTGCAGGGCGTCCAAGTGCCCCATGTCGGCGACGCCGCAACGGCCCGCGCCGCGGTCAAGGCCGTCCGCTATCCGCCGCAGGGTGATCGCGGTATGGCGGCCGGCAGCCGCGCGGCCGAATTCGGCAAGATCCCGCTCGTCGAGCATATGGCGCAATCGAACCGCGAGATCCTGCTGGCTTGCATGATCGAGGACATGGAAGCGGTCGAGCGGATCGACGAGATCGCCGCGGTGGAGGGCGTCGACCTCTTGGCGGTCGGGCCGTCCGATCTGTCGCGCTCCCTCGGCGTCAGCGGCCAGCCCGACCACCCGCGGCTCGTCGCCGCGATCGACCGGGTGCGCGAGGCGGTCAAGAAGGGTGGCGGCGCCCGGCTGGCGCTGCCGTTGAACCATGCCGCCTTTCCGCGCAACGCCGCCCAGCTAAAGGAGCTTGGCGCCGGCTACACGAACTGTGCGCCGACCCCGGAAGCCCGCTTGTTGCGCTCGTTCAGCGAGCAGGCGGCCGAGCAGCGCAAGCTTCTCGGGTAGCCTCGGCGGCTCGGCCCGGTGGCGCTCGCTGTTTTTGCTGTTTTTTCCAAATTATCAGCGGCCCATATCGGCTTTGCCGCAGAAATCCTCGATTCCCGATCTCACAGTCTCGCTGTTATTCGCTGTTTCCATTCGCTGTTTTCCGCTGTTTCCGTGTTTTTGGCTCTTTAACCTGTTAGCCTGATGCGCAATCAAAGTTTTTAACAATATCACATTATCGTGAATTTATCAATAGGTCTGTACGCGCTCACTTTCGCAGGCTGCGTCGCCCGATATCGGATAAGCCACCACGCGAGGCGGGTCGCGGTTCGCGCGAGGCGGCCGTGCGGCGTCAGACCGACGGCTTTGAAGGCCATCGCGACAATGTGTCTGACATGCTCCTCGCGGTAGAGGGCGAATGCCCGGCACTCGTAGGCGCGGCTGTAATGACGGCGATCGAAAGGGCCCGCATCCCCATTCGCCGCGAAATAAGCGTAGGCGAGTTCGTCGTCCTGGGCTTCGGCAATCCGCCCGAAACCCACCCGCAGCCGCCGCCAAATCCCGATTTGCTCGCGCTCGAGGCAACGCGTCAGGTTTCTGTAGAAGAGCCCGTAGTGACGGATCTCGTCGGCCGCGATGTTGCGGCAGATCTCCATGAGCACCGGTTCCCGCACCCCGTCACGCAGCGCCGAGTAGTACGAGCTGGTCCCAACCTCGACCATACAGCGCGCAATCATCTCTCCCGAACGCGAGCCGCGGCACGACACTTCGCGATCGAAATCGATGCGAAAGCCCTCCTGAAACCGGTCGAAGGCGGCGGGGAAATCGTAATCGGGGTCGGCGAGCTTGGCCCACCGCGCCAAAGCGCGCCCGTGCTGGATTTCCTCCTCGCCCCAGAGCCGCGCATTTCGCTGGAAGTCGGGGTCGTCATGGAAAATTCGACACAGATGGTGAGCGTAGGCGCCGCCATTGTATTCGACGAGGCTCGCCGCCTTGACGATCCGCACGACATCCGAATCGAGCTTGCTGCGGTCGAAGCGGTCCCACGGAATATCGTCGAGCGTCCATCGGCCCATAACGCGCCTCCGGCCTACTGCTGCTCGTCTCGCTAGAGCGATGCCACCGAGGTTATCATACAAAGACCCTTTTGCAATTTGCCGCAAAATGAATTCGACAGCGTCGGCCGTCTACCCCGCCAACTTCTTCTGGAGCAGCTCGTTGACGAGGGCGGGGTTGGCCTTGCCTTGGGTCGCGCGCATCACCTGGCCGACAAAGAAGCCGTAGAGCTTGTCACGGCCGGCGCGGTATTCGGCGACCTTGTCGGCTTGGGCCGCCAGTACCGCGTCAATTGCGGCCTCGATCGCGCCCGAATCGGTGACCTGGCGCAGGCCTTTTGCCTCGACGATCGTCGCGGCATCGGCCCCGGTGGCGACCATTTCGGCAAAGACCTCCTTGGCGAGCCGGCCGGAGATCGTGCCGTCGGCGATCAGGTCGATCAATGCCCCGAGTTGGTCAGCCGAAACCGGCGAGCCTTCGATGCCGAACCCAAGCCGGTTCAACGCGCCGAAGAGATCTCCCATCACCCAGTTAGCGGCCGCCTTGGGGTCGCGCCCTGCGGCAACTCGCTCGAAGAACAGCGCAGTCTCCTGCTCCGCGACCAGCACGCCGGCATCATCTGCCGAGAGACCATAGGCCGACATGAAGCGCACTTTCTTCGCGTCCGGCAGCTCCGGCAGCCCGGCGCGCAGTTGCTTCACCCATTCCGCGTCGAGGACCAATGGCAGCAGATCGGGATCGGGGAAATAGCGGTAGTCGTGCGCCTCCTCCTTCGAGCGCATCGGCCGGGTGATGCCGCGCGCGGCATCGAACAGACGCGTCTGCTGCTCGACCCTGCCGCCCTCCTCGAGGGTGTCCACCTGGCGGCGCGCCTCGTAATCGATCGCCTGCATCACATAGCGCACCGAGTTGAGGTTCTTGATCTCGCAGCGCGTGCCGTAGGGTGCCCCCGGGCGGCGCACCGAGACGTTGCAGTCGCAGCGCAGCGAGCCCTCTTCCATGTTGCCGTCGCAGGTGCCGAGATAGCGCAGGATCGAGCGCAATTTGCGCAGGTAGATCCCGGCTTCCTCCGCACTCCTCAGATCGGGCTCGGAGACGATCTCCATCAGCCCGACCCCGGCCCGGTTGAGGTCGACATAGGTCAGGCTCGGGTGCTGGTCGTGCAGGCTCTTGCCGGCGTCCTGCTCGAGATGCAGCCGGGTGATGCCGATCTCGCGCACTGTGCCGTCAGGCATGTCCAGGGTGACCCGGCCACGGCCGACGACGGGCTGCTGGTATTGCGAGATCTGATAGCCGGCCGGCAAATCGGGGTAGAAGTAGTTCTTGCGGTCGAAGACGCTCGTCAGGTTGATCTTGGCGTCGAGGCCGAGCCCGGTCTTGACCGCTTGCTCGACGCAATGCCGATTGATCACCGGCAGCATCCCCGGAAAACCGGCGTCGACCGGCGAGACCTGGGTGTTGGGCTCGGCGCCAAAATCGGTCGCCGCCCCGGAAAACAGCTTGGCCTTCGAGATCACCTGGGCATGGACCTCGAGCCCGATCACCGTCTCCCACAGACCGGTGCGGCCCTCGATCATCGAGAGGCTCCCCTTGGGGTACCCTCACCCGCCTCGCTGACGCTCGGCACCCTCTCCCGCAGTGTGGGAGAGGGGCTACACGTCGCTCGGAAAAGCAGAGCCCCTCTCCCGCACTGCGCAGGGCTGTCCGTGGAATCGAAGGCGATTGCGAGGCTGCGATCCTGCGCAACGAAAGAGGATCCCCGTGGCCGGACTTGGTCCTGATTGTCCCCCGTAAACGCCTCTGGACACGGCGGATTTGATGATGTAGCGTGTGGGTCGTGGGATCCCCGACGCCGCATCAGCAGCTTGAAACCGCGGAATGCCTTGCGTGGATTGGGTCGCGCATCAGCGAAGGGGCGGGACTGACGCGCTATCGGCTGGCGAAGGAGGTGTGCGAGCGATTCGCGTGGCGAGACGCGCGCGGGCGGCTGAAGCAGATGGCCTGCCGCAAGCGGCTTATCGCGCTGGAGCGGCGCGGCAAGATCGTGTTGCCGGTGGCGCGCCGAGAGCCGCCACAGCGTCGACCGGATCACGCACCGGCGCCGATCTGGCCGGAGGTCAGCGGGGCCTTGGGTGATCTCGGGGTGATCACCCTGCGACCGGTCGATCGGCGAACCGCGGCGAGCGAGACCTGGCATGCCATGATGGCTGCGCATCACCCTTTGGGCGCCGGTCCGTTGTGCGGTGCGCAGATCCGCTACCTGATCATCAGCCAGCGCCACGGCGCGGTCGGCGGGTTGGCGGTGAGCGCGGCGGCCTGGCGCGTCGGCGTGCGCGATCAGTGGCTGGGCTGGGATGATGCCACGCGCCGCGCCGAGCTGCCGGGGGTGGTTTGCAACAGCCGGTTTCTGATCCTGCCGACGGTCCGGGTCAAGCATCTGGGCTCGCACGTTCTGGGACAGCTGGCGCGCCGCATCGCCGGCGATTGGCAGCAGCGCTACGGCACGACCCCGTGGCTGATGGAGACCTATGTCGAGGCGACGCGCTCTGGCACGGTCTACCGCGCGGCCAATTGGATCGAGGTCGGGCTGACCACTGGCCGCGGCCGCCAGGATCGCGCCGGCAAAGGCGGGCTGCCGGAGAAGCGGGTGTTCCTTTATCCGCTGTCGCCGGTGAGGCTCAAACGCCTGTGCGGACAACCGGCACCGTCGCTGCCGGGCTGGGTGCGCCGCGAATTCGGTGGCGCCAAGCTCGGCGATCGCCGGCTGGAGAACCGGCTGCTGGATCTTGCCGGGGCGTTCTTTGCCAAACCGCAGGCCAATATCCCACAGGCCTGCGGCACGCCGGCCGCGGTCAAGGCCGCCTACCGGTTTTTTGATCACCATCGGGTCACCATGGACGCCCTGCTCGAACCCCATCATCGCGCCACCATCGACCGCATCCGCCGCGAGAGCCTGGTGCTGGTGGCGCAAGACAGCTCGAGCCTTCGCTACACCATGCATGCCGAGATGCAGGGCATCGGCCCGATCAGCAATCGCGTCGATGGCCCCCAGGGGCTGATCGTGCACAGTGCGCTCGCCTTCCGCCCGGACGGCCTGCCCTTGGGCATTCTCGACATCGAAGCCTGGGCGCGCGATCCGGCCGAGTTCGGCAAAAGAACCCAGTGCAATGACAAACCGATCGAGGCCAAAGAGAGCTTCAAATGGATCCGCGCGCTCACACCAATCGGCACCGCCGCCGCGCAGTGTCCGAGCACCCGCATCATCACCCTGGCCGATCGCGAAGCCGACATCTTCGAGTATCTGCTGGAGGCCCGCACCCGGGGGCTCGATGTCGTGGTGCGCGCCAAGGAGAAAAACCGTCGCCTCGAGCGGGAAGTCCAGCCGCTGGGGATGCATGTGCATCTGCGGCCCAAGGCGGGCACGATCACGCTCGAGGTTCCCCGACGCGGCAAGCAGCCGGCCCGTACCGCAGAGCTGAGCGTGCGTTTCGACGCAGTCACCCTGCCGCCGCCCCTCGCCAAGCCGGATCTCGCGGCGATCCAGCTGGGGGCCGTCTTGATCCGCGAAGAACAACCGCCCAACGAGGTCAAGGAGCCAGTGGAATGGCTGCTGCTGACCACGGTGCCGGTGACCGGCCTGGTCGACGCCGTCGAGCGGGTCCAGTGGTATGCCAAGCGCTGGGGGATCGAGGTGTTCCACCGCATCCTCAAGAGCGGCTGTCAGATCGAGGATCGCCAGCTCGCCACCGCCGACCGCCTGGA
>Ga0137403_10007582_pt1 | contig 12219 bp, 11 predicted proteins | sample CZOMad2_1_16fung_FD_122057 | JGI IMG/M metagenome (GOLD analysis project Ga0137403, IMG submission 122057) | Vadose zone soil fungal communities from Angelo Coast Range Reserve, California, USA - CZOMad2_1_16fungal (Hybrid Assembly) | ecosystem: Environmental > Terrestrial > Soil > Vadose zone...
AAGCGGTGACGGTTTCCTTGGCCACAAGCCCATTCGATCCTGAATCGGATCGGAGGTGATAAGTACATTTTAGGCCACTCCAAGACGAAGTCAAGCGATCCGCCAACTCTTTTTTTACTTACTTAATCATCTTGATGACTCTGTGACGCCGTCTGCGGAAAATGCCTGTAAACAAAGGAGAATCGTGTCTCTTGGACCTTCCCGACATCGTGAATGTGAGAGTAATCTCATCGCGAAAGTAGTAGCCGGATGCCAATGATTACCAGAAAAGTTCCAAACACCCTGCGCAAGACCATTTCAGAGAGGTGCTGGGCCCAAAGTCCGCCGAAATATCCTCCGACAAGAAAGCCCAGAGCGATAAGCAGGCCAGCTTTGAGGTCGACATTTCCTGCTTTGTAATACTCCCAGAAAGCCAGATCTCCAGCGGGCGCCAGGAGCGCCGCAAGCGATGTCCCCTGGGCTTTGTGCTGGCTCATATGGAAAAAATAAACCAGCACCGGAACAATCATGATCCCGCCGCCGATGCCCACGATCCCGGAAAGCACACCTACCGTCAAGCCAAGCAAGATGTAGAGAAAAGTCATGGCCGGAATGATAGACGGAAGGAGCTTTTTATTGAAAATATAGAGGCGCTGAAACTTTTAGAAAATTGCAATCCGTAACAGGAACAAGTGGCAGGCGAAATAATTTCCCAATTCGACGAAATGTGCCTTGTGGAGGCGCTGCTCGCGTTGACACTGCTGCGAATCGAATGTTAACTTAGAGAGTTTGGTGATAGTCCCCGACCGCTTCTTGTTCACAACAACTTAAAGATTATTTTGCATGGACGCGATACTCAGGCAAATAGGCGAATTACTGGTTAATTCCATCCCCACGATCATCTCAGTGCTGATCCTGTGGACGGCGTACACTTTTCTGGTGCACAACAAACTGCGCCAGGTGCTGGAGCAGCGGCATGCCCTGACGGAAGGCGCCATCGAGCGCGCGCAGCAGGAGATCGCCGTCGCAGAAAAGCGCACGGCGGAATATGAACAGCGCGTGCGTGAGGCGCGGTCACAGATTTATAAAGCGCAGCAGGCCAATCGCCAGCGAGTGATGGATGAACGCAATGCTGCATTGGCGGAATCGCGGAAGAATGCTGGCGAAATGGTGAAAAAAGCGCGGGCGGCGCTGGAGAAAGATACCGTAGGCGCCAAAGCTGCTTTGGAACAGCAGGCCAATGTATTGGCCGATCAGGTGATTGCAACAGTGCTGAAACCGGCCGTGGCAGCAGGGGGCCGGTAGGGATGAAAAGACTGAGCCAGAGAATTTTAGTTTACGCAATCCTGGTGTGGCTGGGTGTGGCAATTGTGCCGGCTGGGACATTGCGAGCCCAGGAAAGCGCAAAGCCCGCGAGCGCTACGGCGCAGGGTCAAGCACAGCCAGCCCATCCTTCACCGAAGCACGAGGGTGAACAACAGCTGGAAAACGGCGGAGAAGCGGATGCCATCCGCAACGCTCCCGCGGTCAAGTGGATCGCCCGCCATACCGGCCTGACGAATAACCAGGCTTACTGGCTCTGTTTCGGCCTGAATTTTGCCGTGATCTTTTTCGCCATTGCCGGCCTGATGCGCAAAACGCTGCCCGGCTACTTCAAGGGGCGCACGACAACGATCCAAAAGGGTATTGAAGAAGCGCGCCAGATGAGTGAAGACGCGCGCCGTAGGCTGGCTGAGGTGGAAGGGCGGCTTTCTCGCCTGGATACCGAAATCGCGGGTATGCGACGCGAGGCTGACGAGAACGCCAAAGCCGAAGAACGGCGCCTGCTGGCTGCCGGAGAAGAAGAGCGCCGCCGGATTGTGTCGTCCGCCGAGCAGGAGATTGAAATGGCGGCAAATGCCGCGCGCCGCGAACTGAAAGCCTACGTGGCGGAACTTGCGGTGGAGTTGGCGGAAAAGAAAATCCGCGTCAGCAAAGATACTGACGAAGCCCTGGTGCGCACTTTCACCACCCAAATGGGAAAGGACGGCAACTAAATGGCAGCAGTCTTGGGCCGGTATGCACGCGCCTACGCCGAAGTGGTGGTCAAAAACAAGTTAAATCCGGAAAAAACCATAGCTGAATTCGATCAGATGGCTGAGATCGTGAATGGCAGCCACGAACTGCGGAACGTTTTGCAGAACCCCGCTGTTAGTCGAGAGCAGAAACTTAACCTGCTGGATTCGATTATCCAGCACATTGGCGCGACCAAGTTTCTGAGGAACTTTCTGGCCGTTCTGATCGACCACCGACGTATCGGCAAGATCGGCGACCTGCTGGAGCAGTTCAAGCGGGAGCTCGACCGGCGTATGGGGATCGCTGACGCGAAAGTGAGTTCGATCCGCGAGCTGACATCGGCGGAGAAGAAGTCGCTGGAGCAACAACTGGCGGAGATCACGGGAAAGACCGTCCGCGCAACTTATTCTCAGGATGCCAGCCTGCTGGGCGGAGTTTTGGTGCGCGTGGGTAGCACGATTTATGACGGTTCTGTGCACGGCCGGTTACAGCGCATGCGGCAGGAACTGGCAAGCGCGTGACGAAATTGGTACATGGGTAAGTGGGTAAATGAAGAAACGCACGGCGTCGGTTCTACATTTACCAATTTACCCATGTACTAAATCAAGATTGAAGTTGGGAATTTAGACAAGGTATCTATGGCTCCAATTAAAGTTGAGGCGATCAGCAGGCGTTAGCGAAGCGAGAGCCTGCTGCCGAAATCCTGAGCGAGCGCAAGCGAGTCGAAGGACCTCAACCAAGAATGACCGCAGGGGAAAAACAAGTTCTATGGCTCAGATAAAAGCAGACGAAATAACAAAGCTCATCCGCGAGCAGATTGAAAATTACGAGTCCAAGGTTTCCGTGGACGAGGTGGGCACCATCATCTCCCTGGGAGACGGTATTGCCCGCATCCACGGTTTGGATAAGGTCATGGCCGGCGAACTTCTCCAATTCGGCCACGGCGTCGCCGGGCTGGCCATGAATCTGGAAGAAGACCAGGTGGGCGCGGTGTTGCTGGGCGAATTCACCGAAATCAAAGAAGGCGACGAGGTGAAGCGCACAGGAACTATTATGTCGGTCCCGGTGGGCGAAGGCATGATTGGCCGCGTGGTCAATGCGCTGGGCCAGCCGATTGACGGCAAAGGACCCATTGCATCGAACAAACAGATTGCGATTGAGCGCATCGCCCCGGGCGTGATTGATCGCCAGCCAGTGCGTGAGCCCATGGCGACAGGCATCAAGGCCATTGATTCCATGATTCCCGTCGGGCGCGGCCAGCGCGAACTGATCATTGGCGATCGCCAGACCGGCAAGACCGCCGTGGCGCTGGACACCATCATCAACAGCAAGGGCAACAACCTGGTTTGCATTTATAACGCCATCGGGCAGAAGCGCTCGTCGATCGCTCAGGTGGTAAAGGTACTGGAAGATAACGGCGCAATGGAATACACGATCGTCGTGGCGGCTTCCGCTTCAGAGCCTGCGCCAATGCTTTACCTGGCGCCTTATGCAGCCTGCGCCATGGGTGAATATTTCCGCGACAGCGGCAAGCACGCCCTGGTGATCTACGACGATCTCTCGAAGCACGCCGCGGCATACCGTGAGATTTCGCTGCTGCTGCGCCGCCCGCCGGGACGCGAAGCTTATCCCGGAGACGTGTTCTATCTTCACTCGCGTTTGCTGGAGCGCGCGGCAAAAATGTCCGACAAGAAGGGCGGCGGTTCGCTTACGGCGCTCCCGGTGATCGAAACGCAGGCCGGCGACGTTTCGGCCTACATTCCGACGAACGTTATTTCCATCACCGATGGCCAGATTTTTCTTGAGACCGATTTGTTCAACTCCGGTGTTCGTCCGGCAGTGAACGTTGGCATCTCGGTAAGCCGCGTCGGTGGTTCGGCACAGATTAAGGCCATGCGACAGGTGGCCGGCACGCTGAAGCTGGAACTGGCGCAGTATCGCGAGCTGGCGGCTTTCGCGCAGTTTGGCTCCGACCTCGACAAGGCCACGCAGGCGCAGCTTAATCGCGGCAAACGACTGGTGGAGATCCTGAAGCAGGACCAGTACCAGCCGCTTTCGTTCGGCAAACAGATCATGATCATCTATGCCGGAACCAACGGTTTCCTGGACGACCTTGAAGTCGAGCAGGTGCGGCCGTTCTCTGAAGAGCTGAACAAATATGTTGAATCGATGAATCCTAAATTGCTGGATTCGATCATGCAGAAGAAGACGATTGACGATTCGATGAAGGCAGAGATTGAGAAAACGCTCAAGGAATTTAAGCAGCGCTTTGTCGCTGAGCGGCAGACGGCGGTTGCGAAAGCATAGCGTAAAAATATGGCGAACCTTTTAGACATCCGTCGGCGGATCCGCAGCGTGCGCAACACGCGGCAGATCACCAAGGCCATGCAGATGGTCTCGGCGGCGAAACTACGTCGCGCGCAGGAACGAGCGCTGGCAGCGCGTCCTTACGCGCAGATGCTGACCAATGTGCTGAAGTCGCTGGTGGCGCGCGCCGACGTTTATGATCCCCAGACCGGAGAGGCGCTGCATCCGCTGCTGGTGCGTCGCGAAGAAAAAACCACGCTGCTGATAGTCGTCTCGGGCGAGAAAGGGCTTGCCGGAGCATTCAACTCCAACATCCTGAAAGCCGCGGCCAAATTCATTGATATCAAGAAAGACAGAAACATTGACATCCTGAGTGTGGGCCGGAAATCGCGCGATTATTTCCGCCGCCGCTACCCTCTGTCTATCGAGAAATCTGACGCTCGCAAAGGCCCGATCCAGATTGTGGGCGAATATGTGGGGCTGATGAACCGGGCACAATTCGCGAGCGCTCGGGAGATCGCGGAGCGGGTGACACATCTATATACCGAAGGGAAAGTTGATTCGGTTTATATCGTTTATAACGAGTTCAAATCCGTCATAGCGCAGCGGCTGGTGGTGGATGACGTGCTTCCGATTCGCGCGATCGGTGAGCAGGTGCACGAGATGACCGAGGAGACCACGGAAGAGCAGCTCAAGCAGCGGCTGGAAGCGGCGAAGCATGCCGGGGTTGGCGTCCGAGGAGCTGATACCTCAGAAATGGACAAGAAGGCTGCGGAATTTGGCACGTCGCAGGTGGATTACATTTACGAGCAGCCGCCGGAAGTGCTGTTCCGCGACCTGCTGCCGCGGTACATTTCCGTGCAGTTGTTCCGGGCCATGCTGGAGTCTGAAGCCGCCGAGCATGCAGCGCGCATGACAGCCATGGATTCGGCCACCAGCAACGCTTCCGACATGATTGATTCGCTCACGCTGGCCATGAACCGGGCCCGTCAGGCGAAAATTACCAAAGAAATTATTGAGATTGTGAGCGGCGCGGCCGCGGCACAGTAGGGAATTCTCAGGAACAGGATTTTATGGCGACTCAAAATATTGGCAAGGTGATACAGATCGCGGGTCCCGCGGTTGATGTGGAATTTTCAGAAGGCAGTCTGCCGCCGATTTACCAGGCGCTGCGCGTAACCAGCGAAGGCTTCAAAGTGCCTGAGCCGATCGACGTGGTGCTGGAAGTTCAGCAGCACCTGGGCGAAGGCCGGGTACGTACCGTCGCAATGCAGGCCACGGACGGCATGGTACGCGGCATGAACGCGCTCGATCTCGGCGGTCCCATATCCGTGCCTGTTGGCAAGGAGACTCTGGGCCGCGTGATAAACGTTATCGGCGAGCCAGTGGACCAGCTTGGCCCGATTAAGGCGGCCAAGCGCCTGCCCATCCATCGTCTGGCCCCGGCATTCGATGAGCAATCGACCAAAGCGGAAATGTTTGAGACCGGAGTCAAGGTCATTGATCTGATCCAGCCATTCTTAAAAGGCGGCAAGATCGGCCTGTTCGGCGGCGCAGGAGTAGGCAAGACGGTCGTGATCATGGAATTGATTAATAACGTTGCCAAGCACCATGGCGGCTATTCCGTATTTGCCGGCGTGGGCGAGCGTACCCGCGAAGGCAACGATTTGTGGTTGGAAATGAGCGAATCCGGGGTGATCAAGCCCGGCGTTCCCGCAGAATCGAAGGCGGCATTGATTTACGGCCAGATGACGGAACCGCCGGGAGCCCGCCTGCGCGTGGCGCTGACCGGGTTGACAGTGGCTGAGTATTTCCGCGATGACGAAGGCGCGGACACGCTGCTCTTCATCGACAACATTTTCCGTTTCACCCAGGCCGGATCTGAAGTTTCCGCGCTGCTGGGCCGCATGCCGTCCGCTGTGGGTTACCAGCCGAATCTGGCGACTGAAATGGGCGAATTGCAGGAGCGAATCACTTCAACCAAGCGCGGATCGATCACCTCCGTGCAGGCAATTTACGTGCCCGCCGACGATCTCACCGATCCCGCCCCGGCCACGACCTTCGCCCACCTGGACGCAACCACCGTGCTTTCACGCCCGCTGACGGCGATTGGAATTTACCCGGCGGTCGATCCGCTGCAATCGACTTCACGCATTCTCGATCCTCACATCGTCGGCCAGGAACATTACGATGTGGCGCAGGGCGTGAAGAGGATCCTGCAGCGCTATACCGATTTGCAGGACATCATCGCCATTCTGGGCATTGAAGAATTGAGCGAAGAAGACAAGCTCACGGTTTCCCGAGCGCGAAAAGTGCAGAAGTTCCTGTCACAGCCGTTTTTTGTGGCCTCGCAGTTCACCGGTATGGAAGGCCGCTTTGTGAAGGTGGCCGATACTGTCCGCAGCTTCAAGGAAATCATTGAAGGCAAGCACGATGACGTGCCGGAGCAGGCCTTCTACATGAAGGGCGCGATTGAAGAAGTGCTGGAAGCGTCAGAGAAAATGAAGTCCGGAGCGGCAGCGTAACAAATGGCAGAGACCATCCAACTCGAAATCGTGACACCGGAGCGGCTGGTAGTGAACGAAGCCGCAGAGTACATCGAGATCCCCGGCAAAACCGGATATCTCGGCGTGCTGCCCGGCCACGCTCCGCTTATCAGCGAACTGGCCGCCGGCGAACTCACCTACCGCATCGGCAACCAGACGAAGCGTGTAGCGGTGGCGTGGGGGTTTGCCGAGGTCCTGCAAGACAAAGTCACGATCCTGGCAGAGACGGCGGAAAGAGCGGAAGAGATAGATACTTCCCGCGCCGAAGCGGCCAAGAGAAAAGCCGAAGCGGAGTTGCAGAAGGCCGGCCCGGAAGGCAACGAGGAAGCGAAGGCCGCGTTACAGCGGGCGACCGCACGACTGGAAGTGGCGGGGAAGACCGGAAAGCAATAAAAAATCTTACCACTGATTTAAGCGGATGAACGCTGATCGGAAAAAGCGGAATGGGGCTTGCGTTAGCGCTCACGTTCCGCTACTTGTTTTTGCGCGGGATCTTGCGATAAGGGTGCTCGAAGCTCAGATAAAAGAAAATCCCCTTCTCACCGCTACTGGGGCCCACGCCGAGCGGCGCAGAAATTCCCGGAACAATCTGAAGACCACAGGAAAAGTTATAGGCCCAGCGAATGCCGGGATTCACAAATACCTGGCTGTCCCACTGCGTCTGCCTGGGGCCGATCACGGATTCACCGCGATTGAATACCGTTTCCACAAATGCATTGAAGCGAGGATGCATGGTCCACACCAGGCTGTGTCCCAGATTGTAAGCGTACGTTGCGGCAGAGTTCCCGAGTTCGTCTTTGGCATGCGGCGTGACGGTGGCGCCGGCATTGAAATGCGTGGTGAATTGCTTGTTCAGCACCACGCTCATGGCCCAGTTGGTCTGGATACCAGCACCGCCGGCGCCGCGGCCAAACTTTGAATCGCCCGATGGAAGCAGGACGCTCACGCGCGGCGCCACGGCAATTCTAGTGTCACCGTTGCCGGCCAGCTGATAGCGGTAGTTGAGAGCAATATCACCCGCACCCGCGCCGGAGGCGGGAAAGTCGCCGGAATGGGCGGCAACAAGCGTATAGCTGAGCTGGTTTTTGGGCGCCGGATCCACCGGCCATTCCTGCGTGAAGCTGTAAACCCAGGTTTTGCTCTGCCAGAGCCGCTGAAAGTTGTTGATGTGCTGGACGACGCCATAATCCTGATTGTATGACTCCTCAATCAGGAAACTGTTGTCCTGGATCCCGCTTTCGTAGAGCTCCGTCTTCCAGTCGTGATAGTAAGGATCGTCAGAAGGACGGCCAGGATTGGTTTGCTGCGCCCAGGCGGCGGTCGCCACATGGAAAAGTAGTATGACGGCAACCGTCTTCCGCAAGTAGTCTCCCCGCTGAGAATTTCGTTCGAAACAAATTTAGCTGAATAACCCGGCAGAGAAGAATTTATTCCAAATTAATTTTGGCGGCTGCTGCAGGCGGAATTTTTCGCCGGCATCAGGCAGCGGGACGCTTGGTTTCGCGCGACCCGCCAAAGACCATCTGTTTCAACTCCAGTGCGTTCTGCGCCGCGTAACCGGCCTGATCATTATCAAAGTAAATGTAAATGGCCTTCAGCTTTGCCGACCATTCGTCAATGCGCCGCGCCCATTCCCGCAATTGCGCCTTGCTGTAACTGCCCTGGTATTTTCCTGCGCCGGGGCCGTGGAGTCGGACATAGGCGAAGTCGGCGGTGATATCGAAAGGCGAGTGATAGCCGGCAAGTTCGTAAATGCAGAACGCAGCGTTGTAGCGCTTCAGCAAGCTGCTGACTTCAGGAGTCATCCAGCTCAGTTCACGAAATTCAAAGGCGTAACGATGCTCGCGCGGCAGAATTTTCAGCAGGCCCTCCAGCCGTTCCAGGTTTACTTTCCACTTGGGCGGAAGTTGAAAGAGCACAGGACCGAGTTTTTTGCCCAGGTGCTCAGCCCGGGGAAGGATGTTATCGAGAGCATTTTCCGGGTCTTTGAGCTTCTTGTTATGCGTGATGAAGCGGCTGGCCTTCACGGCGAACACGAACTTTTTCGGAGTGGCATCACGCCAGGACTCGAATGCCGCAATCGTGGGAAGGCGATAGAAGCTGTTGTTCAATTCCAGGGTGTCAAAGTGACGGACATAGTATTCGAGCATCTTCGACGCCGGCGTCTTCGCCGGATAGAACGTTCCTACCCAATGCTTGTAGTGATAACCGGACGTGCCAATGCGGATGTCAGTTCCCATGTCTCGAGCGTAGCGAGAGATCCCTATCCTCAAACTTGTCCTTCGCATTTGGTTAGATGCCGAGTGACCCTCCTCCGCGTACCGTAACTCGCACTGTCGGGGCGATAGGGTTCCCTCCCCTTCGACAAGCTCAGGGTCGGAATTTCAGAAAAAAGGCTAATTGAAATCCGCGCTTCCCACCCTCAGCACCGTTCGAGTCTTCTTTCCGCGTTCAGTCTTGCCTTGTTCTGAGGTCTGGTGCGCCCAGGCGCCAAACACTTTGTTGCCGAAGGCGGTGATGGCCAGGTAGTCGCCCAGGAAGTCGCCTTCGGCGACAAAAGTATCCGGGTCCCAAATGTAATTCTGAAAGGTCTTGCCGCCGTCTGCGGAGCGAGCCAGGGTCACCGTGGTTTCTGCATTGTCTGTGCGACGGTCATAAAAAATCAGATTGACGGCGCCGCTTTGTGGGTCAACGGCCATCCATTGAAAGAATTGGTCTTTCCCGTTATGGATGGGATCGGTGTTCACGCGGACTGGTGTACTCCAGTTTTTGCCGTGATCGGCGGACGAGGAAACGAAAACATCGACGTCGCCATTGCTGTAGTCGCTCCAGGCGACGAAGAGATTGCCAGCATGTTTGCCTCCTCGCATATCCATGCCGATCTGGGGGAAGCCGTTGGAGCGCGAGACGCCTGTAATGCCGAAGTAGCCAGGCCCCGCCGGGATTATCAGATGCTCTTTGCTGAAGCTGGCCCCGCCGTCATGGGAGACCGCCATCATGATGCCGTCACGTCCGTCCCAAATGGTGTAGAGCGTGCCATCGGGAGCCACCACGCCGTGAAAGCCCTCCAGCGCGCCATTGTCGTCGCGCGGAAGGCCGGAAACGCTGTTCAGTTTAATAGGACTGGACCAGGTGATGCCCCCATCAGTTGAGCGTGAGAAGAAGAGATCGCTGGCCGCCAGCGTGAACTGCGTCCAACCCACGTAAAGATTTCCGGCATGTGGTCCGCTGGTGTCTGCCACCACCCAAGGCTTGTCTTCAAAAGGAATGCCAGGAGTTGATTCATGGGAAATCACTGTCCTTGCATTATGCTCCCACGTCTGGCCGCCATCGAGTGAGCGGCGGATGAAGATGCCATTGCGAGTTGCGCCTTGCGCCCAGTAATTCGTGGTGCCGAGCTTGTCAAAAGCGATGTAACACAGGATGGAGTGGCCTGCGGCATCGTACGCCAGGGAGACGTCTCCGGAGACACGGTACATTCCTGGCATAGTTCCCTCCGCTATCTTCCATGTTTGTCCGCCGTCTTTGGAAAACGCCGCGCTTGCAGGCACTTGCCAGGCAACCACCGCCTGCTGCGGATCTTTTGGATTCACGGCGATGGCTGGCTCGTTGAAGTAACCGGCTTTGGGAGTTACGTCGACAATATGGGCGTTAGGAGCGGGTGGCAGTTGCTGCGCGAGGAGGCTGCGGGAGCAAGTTACCAACAACAGAAATAGGGTTCTCATAGGTTTAAAATCGCGACACATTCTAAATGATGAAGTCTTCTGCTCACCGTCGCCAACAGATTGCGTCTTTAATACAGGATATAATCTGCGTTCGTCCTGATCGACATTCTTTCCTGAGGTGCAATCCCCATGCGTAAACTGCTGTCTCTCACCACCGGACTGGCAATGTTGTTGTGTTTTTCATTGACCGGTTCAGCGACCGGCTCTGCCGCCAATCCGGCCGAACCACCTGCTCCCGCGCAGGACGGCACCATGCCGGCGCTCACGGCCATCGCTGGGCAGGGAATGATGAGTAGTGAAGCCTATGATGATCTGGAAGAACTCTCCGATTACATTGGCGGCCGCGTGACGGGTTCACCGCAAGCCGGACAAGCCGTGCAGTGGGGAATACAGAAGATGCGCGCCATGGGGCTGGAGAATGTCCGCGCGGAGAAATGGCAAATCTCGCGCGGATGGACGCGTGTTTCCGCCGCGGCCGAAATGGTTACGCCCATCCATCGCCGCCTTAGCGTCGATTCCATGGGCTGGGTCGGTTCCACCAAAGAGGGCGGAGAAGAAGCTGAGATCGTGCCGGTGAATATCAATCACCTGGAAGACGAGATCAAGAACAACTCCGCTTCGTGGTCCGGCAAGGTCCTGCTGATCGTGAAGAAAGGGGCCGCGCCTCCTCCTCAGCCGGGCGTAAGCAGCTTTGCCAAATTCGGCGACTTCCTGAAAAAAGCGCATGACGTTCACGCCGTCGCCATCATTGGCGGACAGGGCGGCGGATTTCCCGCAGGCATGCACCTTACCCACACCGGCGCTATGGGGTTCGACACTTACTACGAAATCCCCGTGGTCAGCATGATCGCGGAAGACCAGCAGCAGATCGGCCGCTTCCTTGACCAGGGCAAACCGGTGCGTTTGAAGATCAACGTGCAGAACCGCGTCACCAGCGGCCCGGTGGATTCTGCCAATGTGGTCGGCGAAATTCGCGGCACCGAGCATCCGGAACAAGTAATCGTGGTGGGCGGCCATCTTGATTCCTGGGACCTGGCGGACGGCGCAACCGACGACGGCTGCGGCGTGGCTACAACTCTGGGCGCGGCCAAAGCCATCAAGTTCAGTGGCTTCAAACCCAAACGTACCATCCGTTTTGTGCTCTTTACCGGTGAAGAGCAGGGGCTGCTCGGGTCCATCGCGTACACCAAGACGCATAAAGACGAACTCCCCAACCACGTAGCCGCGCTCATTCTGGATAACGGCCAGGGCCCGGTAGTAAAGCTGAACCTGGGCGGACGCGATGACCTGATTCCGGCGGTCAAAAAATTCGCCGACTCAGTCAAGTCATTTGGCGAAGTTGAAGTGGACGACAATACCGTCTTCGGCACCGACGCAGGCCCCTTCATTCTTGCCGGGCTGCCCGGCATCAACATGGGCCAGGATTCGCCCGAATACAAATACACGCACCACTCGGCCGTGGATACCTTTGACAAAGTGAAGCCTGACCTGCTCACCCGCGACGCCACCGTCATGGGCCTCACCGCTTTCTGGATCGCCGATCGCCCCGATCGGCTGGCCAGCCCGTGGCCTCCGGAAAAGACCGCCAAGATGCTGGTGGAAAAACA
>Ga0137403_10007583_pt1 | contig 12218 bp, 11 predicted proteins | sample CZOMad2_1_16fung_FD_122057 | JGI IMG/M metagenome (GOLD analysis project Ga0137403, IMG submission 122057) | Vadose zone soil fungal communities from Angelo Coast Range Reserve, California, USA - CZOMad2_1_16fungal (Hybrid Assembly) | ecosystem: Environmental > Terrestrial > Soil > Vadose zone...
ATGACGGAGCTGATGCTGGCCCCCATCGCGTAGTGCAGATCGACACCGAAGAAGATCGTGGGGATCGGGATCAGCAGGATGCCCCCGCCCAGCCCGAGGATGGCGCCCGCCGCGCCCGCCCCGATCGAGGTGGCGAGCACCGCCAGCGAGAAGGCGGTAAGGCTCACGGGCGGACCGACGCCCGCTTGATCTGCGAGCGGGCGGCGAGGAGATCGCTCATGGCTGGTGGCTATGGTAGCCGCTGCTACCCCTCAGAGGCCACCGCGGCGCGGTGGGTTCCCCGACGCCGACGCTTTTCGCAAGATTCGGATGAAGCCGCGGTCGCGCCCTCGAGCGTCTGCTAGAATCGGCCGCATGGCGGCGGCCATCGACGTCCCCGATCGCTTCAACGCTGCCACGCACTTTCTCGATCGTCACGTCACCGAAGGGCGCGCCGCCCGGCCCGCTTTCCGTTTCGCGGGCCGCGACGTCACCTACGGCGAGATCGCTCTCCGCGCCAACCGCCTCGGCAACGCACTTTTGGCCCACGACGTGCAAATCGAGCAGCGCGTGATGCTCGCCCTCCCGGACCGCCCCGAGTTCGCCGAGGCCTTCTGGGGTGCGATGAAGATCGGCGCGGTGCCGGTCCCCGTGAGCGACGGGCTGCCCGCCGGGGAGCTGGCGTTCCTCCTCCAGGACAGTCGCGCTCGCGCGGTGATCGCCTCGGAGGCGGCCGCGGCCGAGATCCGGAAGATCCGGGCGCAGTGCCCGACGTTGGAGAGCGTGATCGTGGTGGGCGGACGACGGCGGGGCGCGCTGGAGTACGAGCGGCTGCTGGAGAAGGCCTCGCCCGAGCTGGCCCCGGCGGACACGAGCCGTGACGACGTGGCGCTCTGGCTGTACACCTCGGGCTCCACGGGGCGGCCGAAGGCCGCGGTGCACCTGCATCACGACCTGGTCTACGCGGCGGAGCTGGTGGGGCGGGGGACCTTCGGTATCGCGGCGGACGACGTGATCTTCTCGGCGTCGAAGCTGCACTTCGCGTTCGGCCTGGGCAACTCGCTCTATTTCCCGGCGCTGGTGGGCGCCGCCTCGGTGCTGGTGCCGGAGCGTCTGGAGGCCGAGCGGATCTTCGAGCTGATCCAGGCCGAGCGCCCCACCATGCTGTTCGCGGTGGCCACCGTCTACCGGCGGCTCCTGAAGGTCGAGGGGGCGGAGCGACGGTTCGATCTGTCGTCGCTGCGTCTCTGCGTGTCCTCCGGCGAGGCGCTGCCCGCGGGAATCTTCCACGCCTGGAAGTCGCGCTTCGGCCACGAGCTGCTCGACGTGGTGGGCTCCACCGAGGCGCTGCACGACTACATCGCCAATCGGCCGGGCGAGGCGCGGCCCGGCTCGAGCGGGCGGGTGATCCCGGGCTACGAGGCGCGGCTGGTCGACGACCAGGACCGGCCGGTGGCGCCGGGCTTCGTGGGGCAGCTCCTGATCAAGGGCGAGTCTACCGCGGCGTACTACTGGAACCGCCACGAGCGCACGCGGGCCACGATGCAGGGCGAGTGGCTGCGCACCGGCGACATGTTCTATCAGGACGCCGACGGCTACTTCTACTTCTCCGGCCGTCAGGACGACATGTTGAAGGTCGGCGGCATGTGGGTCTCGCCGGTCGAGATCGAGGCGTGCCTGGGCGAGCACCCGGCGGTGGTGGAGGTGGCGGTGGTCGGGCGCGGGGACGCCGACGGGCTCACGAAAGCCCACGCCTTCTGCGTGCTGCGCGATGCTCGGAATGGCACCGACGCGCTCGTCACCGAGCTGCAGGCGCTGGTGCGCAAGCGCCTGGCCGGCTACAAGTCGCCGCGCTGGATCGACTTCGTGGCCGAGCTGCCCAAGACCAGTACCGGCAAGATCCAGCGGTTCGCCTTGCGGCGGCGCTAGGATGCGCGTCGTCGTCGAACGCGTCTCGAAAACCTACACTGATCGGCAGGGTCGGGACGTGGTGGCGCTGAGCCAGGTGGACCTCGCGGTGGAACGCGAGGAGTTCGTGGCCCTGCTGGGGCCGTCGGGCTGCGGCAAGTCCACGCTGCTCAATATCATCGGAGGGCTCTTGCCCGCCAGCTCGGGGCGCGTCTACTTCGAGGGCGAGCCGCGCGAGGGCCGGCCGATGGCGGCCACCGTGTTCCAGGAGTTCGCCCTCTTTCCCTGGCGCACCGCGCGGGCCAACGTGGAGTTCGGTCTCGAAGAGCTGGGGGTCTCGGGCTTCGAGCGGGCGGAGCGCACGCGGCACTATCTCGACATGGCCGGGCTCGCCGGCTTCGAGGGCAAGTACCCGCATCAGCTCTCGGGAGGCATGCGCCAGCGGGTGGGGATCGCGCGGGCACTCGCGGTGGAGCCGGCGGTGCTGCTGCTGGACGAGCCGTTCTCGGCGCTGGACGCCCAGACCCGCACGCTGATGATGGAGGAGCTGCTCGGCATCTGGGCCCGCACGCGGCAGTCCATCCTCTACGTGACCCACAATATCCAGGAGGCGGTGTTCATGGCCGACCGGGTGATCGTGCTCTCGCGGCGCCCCGGCGAGGTGCTCGACACGGTGCCGATCCGGCTCCCGCGCCCACGCGAGGAGCATCAGCAGGGCGATCCCGCCTTCATCCAGGCGAGCGATCGCATCTGGGGGCTGATCAAGTCGCAGGCGCAGGCCGCGCTGCTCGAGGGCGACGCGGTGCCGGAGCGCGGCTGATGGCGGTGGAGCGCTTCATCGTGGACGACCGCACCGCCTTCCTGCGGCGGCCCGACTACCGCACGGTCCGCGTCCTTGCTCTGATCGGCCTCGTCGTGCTCTGGGAGCTGAGCACGCGCACCGGCCTGGTCTCCTCGCTCTTCCTGCCGTCGCCGATCGGCGTGCTGGCGGAAGGCTGGGACATGGCGATCTCCGGTCAGCTCCTCACGCACCTGGTGACGAGCCTCGAGCGCCTGGCCTGGGGCTTCGCGATCGGCGCGCTGGCCGGCATCAGCGTGGGCGTGGCGGTGGGGTTCTTCTCCCTGGCCGACGCGGTGGTGCAGCCACTCATCGCGGCCACGTTCCCGATCCCGAAGATCGCGCTGCTGCCGCTGCTGATCCTCTGGCTCGGGATCGGTGAGGCCTCCAAGGTGGCGGTGGTGGCGCTCGGCGTCTTCTTCCCGATGGCCATCAATACCTACTCGGGCGTCCGCCAGGCCGATCCGCTCCTGATCCGGGCCGCCGTCTCGTTCGGAGCGGGGCGCTGGAGCGTGATCCGCAAGGTCATCCTGCCCTCGGCCCTGCCGATGGTCTTCGCCGGCCTCCGGCTCGGGGCGGGCATCGCGCTGCTCTTGCTGGTGGCGGCCGAGCAGATCGCGGCCGACGCGGGCATCGGCTTCCTGATTCTCCAGTCCGGCAACCTGATGGAAACCACGAAGCTCATGGTCGGCATCGTCGTGCTCTCGCTGCTCGGCGTCCTCTCGCACTGGGGACTCTCCGGGCTCGAGCGCGCGGTGATCCGCTGGCGTCATACCTGATCGGAGGCCTCTGGCATGCGACGATTCTCCCGGCTGGTCCTGGCCACCGCGGCGATCGCGGGCGGCATCTCCCTGTCGCCCGGGGCGGAGGCGCAATCGCCCGCGCCGCTCCCCACGCCGCTCAAAGTCGGCGTGCTCAAGCTCACGTCCTCGGCGCCGATCTTCGTGGGCGTCGAGAAGGGGTACTTCAAGGAGTTCGGCGTCGAGCCGGAGCTCGTCTACTTCCAGGCGGCGGCGCCCATTGCCACCGCGCTGGCCGCGGGCCAGCTCGACGTGGGCGCCACCGGCCTGACCGCCGCGCTCTACAACATCGTGCTGGGCGGCGAGAAGCTCTGGATCGTGGCCGACAAGGGCCGCGAGTGGCCGGGGTACCCGCTGGTGGCCATCGTGGTGCAGAAGGAGCTGTGGGACAGCGGCGGCCTGCGCACCATCAAGGACCTCAAGGGCAAGCGGATCGGCGTCACCCAGATCGGCTCCACGTTCCACTATCACATCGGCAATATCCTGGAGAAGGACGGGCTCACGCTGGCCGACGTGAAGATCGTGCCGCTCCAGGCCATGCCCGCCACCATGGAGGCGCTGAAGGGCAAGCAGGTGGACGCGATCCTCGTGCCACAGCCCTTCCCGGGCGCCGCGGAGGCGCAGGGCTTCGGCAAGATCATGGCGTGGGCGGGGGACCTCTACCCGTGGCAGATCGCCACCATCTTCTACTCCGGCAAGTTCGCGACCGATCGCGCCCGCGCGCTGGCCTTCATGAAGGGCTACGTGAAGGCGTCGCGCCACTACTACGACGCCGCGCTGGTGCAGAAGGACGGCCGCCTGGTGCCCGGGGCCGGCTACGACGAGGTGGTGCAGATCACGGCCAAGTACACCGGGGCCCGCCCCGAGGTGATCCGGCTCGGCTTCCCCTTCCAGGACCGCAACGGCCGCCTGCTCGTGACCGACATCGAGCGACAGATGGCCTGGTGGACCAAGAACGGGTTCACGAAGAAGACGCTGCCGCTGCGGTCCATCGTGGACACCTCCTTCGTCGAGGACGCCGTGAAGGCGCTCGACAAGTAAAATAAGTCAGCCGGGGCGCGGGTTTAGCTGCTATCATGCTCGCAACGTGAGCGCCCCGTTCGGGAAGGTCCTCATCGCGAATCGCGGCGAGATCGCCGTCCGGGTCATCCGGGCGTGCCGCGAGCTCGGCATCAAGACCGTCGCCGTCTTCTCCGAAGCCGATCGCGAGTCCCTCCATGTGCTGCTCGCGGACGAGGCGGTGCCGATCGGGCCACCGCCCGCGATCGAGAGCTACCTCGTCATCGACAAGCTGATCGCCGCCGCCCGCGCCACCGGGGCCGAGGCGGTGCACCCGGGCTATGGCTTCCTGGCCGAGAACGCGAAGTTCGCGCAGGCCTGCCTGGATGCCAAGCTGACCTTCATCGGGCCCCCGCCCGCCGCGATCCGGGCGATGGGCGACAAGATGGCCGCCCGCCGCGTCGCCATCAAGATGGGGGTGCCGGTCGTGCCCGGCACCGAGCAGCCGGTCTCGGACGACGCGGAGGCCGTGCGCGTGGCCGAGCGCGTGGGCTATCCGGTCATGCTGAAGGCCGCGATGGGCGGCGGCGGCAAGGGCATGCGCCTGGTACGCGCGCCCGGCGAGCTGACCGGGGCGCTCCGGGCCGCGCGCTCGGAGGCGGGCGCCGCGTTCGGCGACGCGGCGGTCTACATCGAGCGCTACGTCGAGGAGCCGCGCCACATCGAGATCCAGGTGCTGGCCGACGCCCACGGCGGCGTCGTGTACCTGGGCGAGCGCGAGTGCTCGATCCAGCGGCGGCACCAGAAGCTGGTGGAGGAGAGCCCGTCGCCCTTCGTCACGCCGGAGATGCGGCGCCGGATGGGCGAGGCCGCCTGCCGGGTGGCCGCCGCGGTCGGCTACGTCAATGCGGGCACCGTCGAGTTCCTGGTGGACCGCGAGCGCAACTTCTACTTCCTCGAGATGAACACGCGGCTGCAGGTGGAGCACCCGGTGACCGAGCTGGTGACCGGGCGCGATCTGGTGAAGGACCAGCTCCGCATCGCGGCGGGGGAGAAGCTGGGCTTCGGCCAGGACGACGTCGTGCTCCACGGCTGGGCCATCGAGTGCCGGGTGAACGCGGAAGACCCGTTCGCCTCGTTCATCCCGTCGCCCGGGAAAGTGGTGGCGCTGCAGGCGCCGGGCGGGCCGTGGGTGCGCAACGATACCGGTGTCTACGCCGGTTGTACGGTCTCGCGCTTCTACGACACGCTGATGGCCAAGCTGATCGTCTGGGGCCCCGACCGCGACGCGGCGATCGCGCGCATGGCCCGCGCCCTCGGCGAGTACACGGTGGCCGGCGTGCAGACGACGATCCCGATCCTCCAGCGCATCGTCGCTCACCCGGATTTCGTGGCGGGCCGCCTCTCCACCGGCTTCATGGACCGCCTGCTGGCCGCGGACAAGCCGGAGGCGGCCGGCCGGCACCGCATGATCGCGCTGATCGCCGCGGCGCTGACCGCCTACGAGCGGGCGGGCCGTCCGGCGCCCGCGGCGGGTCCGCATGCCGGGCCCGCCGCGACGGCCAGCGCCTGGCGGCAGGCGCTGCGGCCGGGCTGGAGGAGCCGGTGAAGTTCGAGGCGCAAACGGGCAGCGAGACGATCCCCGTCGAGATCGCGGGCACCCAGGGCCGCTTCACGGTGACGATCGCGGGCGAGCCGCTCGCGGTGGACGCGCGGGAGACCGGGGAGGGCATCTGGTCCATCCTGCTGGACGGCACCTCCCACGTGGCCGATGTCACCGAGCAGGACGGCGTCTACGTGGTGGACGTGGCCGGCGAGCGCTACGCGATCCGGGTCGAGGAGGAGTCGCGCTACATCATCCGCACCCGGGGCGCCCAGGGCCAGGTGCTGGGCCAGGTGCTGAAGGCGCCCATGCCGGGCAAGGTGACGCTGATCGAGGTCGCGGTGGGCCAGGCGGTCGTCCCCGGCGACGGGCTCATCGTGCTGGAGGCCATGAAGATGGAGAACGAGTTCAAGGCGCAGGTGGCGGGAACGGTCAAGGAGATCCGGGTGGCGGCCGGCCAGGCGGTGAACCCCGGGGACGTCCTGCTGGTTATCGAGTAGCCATGGCGCTCGCGATCGAGTTCAAGGGCGTCAACAAGTGGTTCGGCCAGCACCACGTCCTGGTGGACGTGGACCTGAGCGTGGACGCGGGCGAGGTCATCGTGGTCTGCGGGCCCTCGGGCTCCGGCAAGAGCACGCTCATCCGCTGCGTCAACCGCCTGGAGCCGACGCAGAAGGGCGATATCCTCGTGCACGGCCAGTCCATCACCGCGCCCGGCGGCGTCAACCTGGTCAAGCTGCGCACCGAGGTCGGCATGGTGTTCCAGTCCTTCAACCTCTTCCCCCACATGACGGTGCTGCAGAACATCATGCTGGCGCCGCGCAAGGTGAAGGGGCTGGGGGTGGCGGAGGCGGAGAAGATCGCGCGCGTCCTGCTCGAGCGGGTGCGGATCCCCGATCGCGCCGACTACTACCCGGCCAATCTCTCGGGCGGCCAGCAGCAGCGGGTGGCCATCGCCCGCGCCCTGGCCATGCAGCCGCGCATCATGCTGTTCGACGAGCCCACCTCGGCGCTCGACCCCGAGATGATCAACGAGGTGCTGGACGTCATGACCGATCTGGCCAAGGAGGGCATGACCATGATGGTGGTGACCCACGAGATGGGCTTCGCCCGTCGCGTGGCGAGCCGCGTCGTGTTCATGGACTACGGCCGGATCGTGGAGGTGCAGAAGCCGGAAGCCTTCTTTGCCGCCCCGCAGTCGGAGCGGGCCAAGGACTTCCTGTCCAAGATCCTGTCGCACTGAGAACTCACAAGGAGGATGTGCATGCGGAGATTCATTGGAGTGGTGATGGTGCTGGCGCTGCTGGCCGTGTCGGTGACGCCCGTGGCGGCCCAACCGAAGGCGACGCTCGACAAGATTGGCGAGACGGGCACGCTGACGATTGGCACGCGGACCGGCTCGCCCCCGTTCGCGTACGTCAACGCCCGGAACGAGTGGGTGGGCTTCTCGGTGGACCTGGTCGAGGAGCTGGTCAGGCCCGCGCTCGAGAAGAAGCTCGGCAAGCCGATCAAGGTGGAGAAGAAGGAGAGCACGCCGCCGACCCGGATCCCGCTGCTGTCCTCCGGCGCGGTGGATCTCATCGCCGGGACCATGACCGACACGCGCACGCGGCGCGACAGCGTGGACTTCTCGATCACCTTCTTCGTCACCGGCGCCCAGTTCCTGGTGAAGAAGGGGAGCCCCATCAAGGGCATCAAGAACATCGACGGCAAGCGCGTCGCGGCCCAGCAGGGCTCGACCAACGCCCGCATCATCCGGGAGAAGGCGCCCAAGGCGGTCCTGCGCGAGTTCCCGGACCAGCCGGCGGCCTTCCAGGCGCTGGTGCAGGGTCAGGTGGACGCGTATACCAACGACGGGATCCAGCTCGCCGGGCTGAAGGCCAAGGCCCCGGACCCGGCCCAGTGGGAGATCGTCGGCGACTTCTTCTCCTACGAGCCCTACGGCATGGCCATGAGAAAAGGCGACGCCGATTTCCGCAACGTCGTCAACGGTGGGCTGATGGACGGCATCGAGTCGGGCAAGTTCTTCGAGATCTACGAGAAGTGGTTCGGGGTCAAGGGCGAGCTGCCGTACCCGATGGCGCCCCAGGTCCGCAGCTTCATGCTGCTCCAGGTCGTCCCCAAGTAAGCGCGAAAACTGCCCCTCACCCTGCCCTCTCCCCTGAGGGGAGAGGGACCACCAACACACCCCTCTCCCCCTCTGGGGGAGAGGGCAGGGTGAGGGGACGGACGAGACGCGATGAACTACCAGTTCAAGTGGTCGGTGCTGTGGACGGGCGAGTCGGGCCAGTGGCTCCTGAGCGGCCTCATCACGACGCTCGAGCTGTCGATCGTCGCGTGGCTGATCGCCATCGCGCTCGGGATCGTCTCCGGTTCGCTCCGCACCATTCGCTTCTGGCCCCTGCGCGCCGCCGCCACCTTCTACGTGGAGTTCTTCCGCAACGTCCCGCTGCTGGTCTGGATGTTCTTCTGGTACTTCGCGGTCCCGCCCCTGCTGCCCGAGGCGGTCCAGCAGTGGCTCTACGCCCACGGGCTCGAGTTCTGGGCCGCGGTGTTCGCCCTGGGCGTCTACAGCGGCGCGCGCTTCTCCGAGGTCCTCCGCTCCGGCATCCAGTCCATCCCGCGCACCCAGCTCGAGGCCTCGGTGGCCTCCGGGCTCACCACCTTCCAGGCCTACCGCTACGTGATCCTGCCGGTGGCGCTGCGGCTCATCATCCCACCGGGCACGAACGAGTCGCTGAACCTGCTCAAGAACTCGTCGGTCGCGCTCACCATCAGCGTCGCCGAGCTCACGTTCCAGACGCGGCAGATCGAGACATACACCGCCAAGGCCATCGAGGCCCTCACCGCGGGCACGGTCATCTACCTGGTGCTCTGCGTCTCCATCGCCTCGATCATGTCCTGGGTGGAGCGGCGCACCGCCATCCCCGGCCTCATCGTGGGGGGGCGGCAGCGGCGCTAGCCATGCTCGATCTCGACGTCATCTGGCGCAATCTCCCGTTCCTGATGCTCCAGGGCTTCCTGGGCTTCGGCAACTTCGTCGGCGGCACCCTCCGTCTGGCCATCCCGTCCATCATCCTGGGGTTCCTCCTCGGCATCTTCATCGGCATCGCGCGGCTGGCCCCCCAGTGGTGGATCCGCATGCCGGCCACCGTGTACGTGGAGTTCTTCCGAGGCGTCCCGCTGGTCATGGTGATCTTCTGGATGTGGTTCATCATGCCCATCGTGCTCAAGACGTCCATCCCGGAGTTCGGGGTGGCGCTGACCGCGTTCGTGGTCTTCGAGGCCGCCTACCTGGGCGAGATCGTGCGCGCGGGCATCCAGTCGGTGGCGCGCGGCCAGGTCGAGGCGGCCACCGCGCTCGGGCTCAGCGGATCACAGGGCATGCGCTACGTGATCCTGCCGCAGGCGCTCAAGAACATGATCCCGTCGCTGGTCACGCAGTTCATCGTGCTCTTCAAGGACACCTCGCTCGCCTCGATCATCGGCTTCATGGATCTGACCAAGGCCGAGCAGGTGGTCAACAACCGCGAGGTCCGTCCCTTCGCCCTCTACCTCTTCATCGCGGTCGTCTACTGGATCTGTACCTACTCCATGTCCCGCTACGCGCGACACGTGGAGCAGCGTCTCTCTCCTGCCTGAGATCGAGCTCGAGAATGGCGTCCGCCTCCACTGGCGCGAGGCGGGTACTCCCTCCAAGCCGCCGGTCGTGTGGATCCACGGCGGCTCGGTCGAGGATTCCTCCTTCATGCTGCCCGATCTCGAGCCGTTCGTGGACCGGATACGCGCCCTGTTCCCCGACACGCGCGGCCACGGACTGTCCTCCAGATTCGAGCGGCTCGAGGACTACACCTATGCCAGGAAGTTCGAGGATCTGACCCTGTGGCTCCAGGCGCTCGGCATCGAGCGCGCGATCTGGGGTGGCGCCTCCATGGGCGCGGCGCTGTCACTCTGGGCCGCGGTCCATGCGCCCGCGCGTGTGGCGGCCGTGGTGTCCATCAGCGGGCCGCCCTATGAGCCGTCGGCCGCCGACAAGGCCTGGTGGGCGGCCCATCGGCCTCTCGTCGAGAAGGGGCGCTTCGAGGAGTACTTCGACGCCAATATCAGGCTCCGCATGGGAGAAGACGCGCTCGCCCGCCTGAGGTCGAGGCCGGAGCGCTACGCGGAGGTGACGGGACGCCTGCGCCGCCACTCGGTCGCGTCGCTGCTCGCGCTCCTCGACGAGACCTATGCGCGCACCGACTGGCTCGCGGACTGCAGGCGCATTCGGTGTCCGGTGCAGGTGATCGCGGGCTCGGAGGACGGCTTCCCGACTCCCGAGATGTCGCGGCGCATCGCCGACACCATCCCGGGCGCGCGGCTTCACGTCGTCGCGGGCGGGCCCCACTTTCCGAACCGCAGCCACCGCGCCGAGGTCCAGGGAGTGATCGGCGAATTTCTGTCTTCGCTGGGAATCTAAACTATCCCACCCTCACCCCCGGCCCTCTCCCTCGCCGAGGGAGAGGGAGCCGATTTGAAAGCCTCTCCCCCGGAGGGGGAGAGGGTAGGGTGAGGGGGGAGCTTGGACTAGCGGCCGCTCTCGCGGCGCGGATTGGACGGCTGCCCGGGCCAGGACTGTACCGGCGGTCGTGGGCCCCTCTGCGGCGTCGGCCCTGCGCCGCGGCGCTGACCCTGGGGCGCCGGCGGCTGCCCGCGGCGCGCGGCGTTGGCTTTCGCCCGTGCGCGGTCCTCAGACTTGCGCGCGCGGATGGCCGCAATGCGCTCGGCGAGCGGGATCTCGAGCTTCTCCGATCCGCGCCGGGTGTAGTCGAAGTCGGGGAGGACGACGCGGGGCAGGCGCTTGCCGACGGCGCGCTCGATGGCCGAGAGATCCCCCTCCTCCTGCGGCGAGACGAAGGTGAAGGCGTCGCCTGTCAGCTCGGCACGGGCGGTGCGCCCGACCCGGTGGATGTAGTCGTCGGGCACGTTCGGCACGTCGAAATTGATCACGTGACTCAGCGCCTCCACGTCGATGCCGCGCGCGGCAATGTCGGTGGCGACGAGGATCCTGAACCGCCCGCTCTTGAAGCCCGCGAGCGCCGCCGTGCGCTGCGCCTGGCTGCGATTGCCGTGAATGCGCTCGCAGGCCACGTTGTGGCGCGCGAGGAAGTCGGCCAGCCGATTGGCCCGGTGCTTGGTGCGCGTGAAGACCAGCGCACTCTTCATCTCGCCGCGCTTGATCAGCTCCAGCAGCAGCGATGATTTGACCTCCTGGGCGACCGGATACACGGCCTGGGTGATGCCGACGGCAGGCGCGGCCTTGCGCTCGAGGTTGATCGTCGCCGGATTGCGGAGCAGCTCCCGCGTCAGGGTCATGATGGGCGGCGGCATGGTCGCGGAGAAGAAGAGCGTCTGCCGCCGGGGCGGCAGGTGCTTGAGGACGCGGCGGATGTCGGGCAGGAAGCCCATGTCGAGCATCCGGTCGGCTTCGTCGAGGACCAGGATCTCCAGCCCCTCGAGCTTGGCGTAGGGAAAGCGGAAGTGGTCGAGGAGCCGTCCCGGCGTGGCGACGATGACGTCCACGCCCGTCCTGAAGGCGTGCTCCTGCGGGCCCATGCCCACGCCTCCGAAGACGGCCGCGCCCGACATGGGCGTGTGCACGGCCATCTGGCTCAGGTGCTCGTCGATCTGGGCCGCCAGCTCGCGCGTCGGCGTCACGATCAGCGCGCGGGTGACGCCGCGCCGCTTGGGCATGAGGCGGTGGAGAATAGGCAGCACGAAGGCCGCCGTCTTGCCGCTGCCCGTCATGGCGCAGGCGAGCACGTCGCGGCCTTCCATCGCGGGCGGGATCGCGTCCTGCTGGATCGGGGTGGGGCGGGTGAAGCCCATCTCCTTGACGCCGCGGAGGAGATCGGGGTGAAGCCCGAAGGATGAGAATGGCATGGATGCCCATCGTCTCACAGGGCGACGTCGCTCAGGCCGTATATCACGCCCTGTCCACCCTGCCCGGTTCGCGGTACCATAGCGGCCGAACGGGAACCGCCATGCCCAGAACGCTGATCGAGCCGCAATTTCCCACCGAGCGGCTGTCCATCCTGGACGGCGATGGCAA
>Ga0137403_10007584_pt1 | contig 12216 bp, 17 predicted proteins | sample CZOMad2_1_16fung_FD_122057 | JGI IMG/M metagenome (GOLD analysis project Ga0137403, IMG submission 122057) | Vadose zone soil fungal communities from Angelo Coast Range Reserve, California, USA - CZOMad2_1_16fungal (Hybrid Assembly) | ecosystem: Environmental > Terrestrial > Soil > Vadose zone...
TAATTGCTCGTTTTGTTATTTACATGACAGACATTAAAAATACTTTAGCGATATTTTTATTTCTGCATCTCATGTTTTAGAGTGTAGATTTACGTTATTCCAGTGGCTCGCTTCCGTATTTTGGGAGGAGAGAATGGCGACCAAACCAAAAAAACTCGTTAAATACGACACGACGTCGATCGTCGACGTTCCGCACAGCCGCAATGGCAAGCATCATGGACTTATCGGCGCTATCCTCGACGATCTGGAGTCGTTGAAGCCCGGCATGGCGATGAAGATCCCGTTGAAGGAATTGCGCCACAGCAAAGAGAAGATCCGCTCCGCCCTGAACCGAGCCACCACCAAAGAGAAGATCAACGTGGCCACGGCCAGCGACGCCAGTCACCTCTACGTTTGGAAGACTGACGGCAAGTAGCTTTTCCGCTGCCAGGCCTTGCCGCTGGGTCTGCGCCCTTGGAGCCGGCCGATTTGGCGCACAATAACGCCAAATCGTGCCAATCCGCGGTTATCGGCTCACTCTGTTTCCGTGTTCCCCATCCAACCGCAAATCCCCCTAGGAGAACGGAAATGCGGGAATGCAAGAATTGTGCCCGCCTTCAGCAGCGCATCTCTGAGTTAAACAATGAATTGTTGGTGCTCAGGATCGCGGCTGTGGTTGCAAGCGGCAAGTCAGCGGCTAGCGGAAAAAGCCGAGCTGCTGGCAAGAGAGGGTTGCAGGTGAAGACGCCGCGCGCTCAATCGGGCGTCACTTCCTCAAGGATGCCGGTCTTCACGTCGTAAATGAATCCGCGCACCTCGATGAAATCCAACCACGGATGCGAGCGCACCCGCTCCATCTGCGTACGCACGTTCTTGCGCGGATCGGTAAAGGCGTGGAACTCGACATCAGACCATTCGCCCGATTCGGCGTGGAACCGCTTGTTCAATTGCTCGTCAGACATGCGCTGCAAGCCGCAGTCGGTGTGGTTGATGATCATCAGGCTCTTCGTCCCGAGCAAGCGATGCGAGAGCACCAGCGAGCGCACCACATCGTCGGTCACGATGCCACCGGCGTTGCGGATGAAATGCGCGTCGCCGATCTTTAGTCCGAGCGTCTGCTGGAAACTCATGCGCGCGTCCATGCAGCCAACAATGACCAGATTACGCTGCGGCTCCGCGGTCAAATGCGCCAGATCGTAATGCTTGGCGTATCCGCGATTGTGTTCGACGATGCGATCGATCAGAGACATGGCTTCAGACTATAAATCACCATCACCGATCCGGCGCGATGCTAATCGACCACTTCGCTGATCTGCACCACGCTGGGGACGTTGGTGTAATGCGGCTCGTCGGCGATGAACTCGGCGGCGGTTGCCGCGAGTGCCGTCTGCAAATCGTCCATGGTGCGAAAGAAAAGGTGACCGACGGCGTGGTATGGAGGCGGCGCTCCCGGAGGAAAGCTACCGATGCCGCGGTCGATCTCGGTCCGCATCAGCCCGCGCGGGGTCAGTAGACGTCGCGAAAGCTCAAGATGCTTGCCGAGATAGTAGTTCCAATCGAATTTGGAGCCAGGAGTTGCGGGGTACATCACGCTCAGGCGGATCATGCCCGAGAGCATAGCAGCAGTTGCGAAAGCTGACTGAATGTGACTGAGGTGGGCCTATTCGCGCGCCGGATTGGCCTCGCGGGGCTTGACGGTGGCGATAGAACGATCGCCCAGCAGGTTCTCAATAAGCGCGATGCAGTTGTCCACGAAGCCGCGATGCTCTTCGATCGCTATAGCCTGCGTTTCGCCGGTGGATGGAAGGTCCCTGTGCATCCAACGACTCTATCGTCATTCGACCGGCGCGCATAATTACCATGGTAACCACTACTAGGAGCAGCAAAACTGTTACTTCCCAACGATGATCTGCAAGCCGAAATATCCCAGGAATTTGGGCTCGCGATCGGAAGAGCCAGGGATTCCGCGCCCGGCTGCGAACAAGAAAATGTAATGCTCAGAGAATTTCTTGCGTCCGCCCAACTGGAAGACGGATTCGTTCGCTGAAAAATCCCTCAGCGGCACGGAATGCAGCTCCGCCATCAGCTCGAGCGACTTTGTCGCCTGGTAGCCGGCAGCGAGCCCGAAGGAAAGTTCATCCATTCCGTGCTGGTGGATGATGTATCCGCCGTCAGCATTCAGCTCGAATTTCCCGAACGTCTTGGCGATCTGCAAGGGAAGCAACAAACTTGCGCCGCGATCGACCAGCAGCTTGGGCCCGGGGGTGTTGAAGCCGAATTGCGGATAGGTCGAGAGATCGAAGCCGTGCTTCTCCTGGTCAACAAAGCGCCACTTGACTCCGAAATTTCCGTTACCCGCTTCGGCGTGCGTTCTCGTATCCGACCATTGCACTAGCAGCGGGATCTCGAACTTGAGCTGGGTGTGCTCGTTGGCGCCATAGTTGAAGTCGGCGAGCGGAAGCTCGAAATTGCGAGAGTCATGGCGGATCTCCGGCAGCACCGCCAGGTTGATCTCCCAATGTTTGTACTCGGCGGTGCCGGGATCGTCGGTCAGGAGCGGCGGTCCACCTTGCGCGTGCGCGAACCCGCATCCTGCCAGAATCAGCAACAGAACGCATATGGCGCGCGGTGCGCTCTTTATGATCGGCATCCTAGGGTTCACTCTTTTGGACGGAATCGTAGATCGCGATCCTGGCAGCAGGCCTCCCACCGACTTCCTGCTCCGGTACGTAAATCTTATGAGTTGCTGGGTCGACAGCGAGACTGTGGACTTTCTTTTCCACCGCGACGTCACCAAGTTTGCGAAAATGTTGCCCGTCCCATTCCTCAAAGATCGAGATAGCTCCGCTATAGCAAGCGACATAGATGCGACGCAGCCCGGGATCGTAAGCGATGACATCGCCGCCTTCCGCCATCGGTAAGTTCGCGATTGCCCTGTGCGACTGGAGATTGAAAACCGTCATCAGGTTGTTGTCTTCGCAGGCAAGAAATGCCAGACGATGTTCGGCATCTAGAGCCATACCGTGATTTCCCCGGCACTCCCCAACAGGATATTGCGCGATCTCGCGGTCGATCGCAGGATCGATCTCGCTGATCGCATTTTTGCCTTGGAGGTTCACGAGAACATGCCGCGACACCGGGTCGTAGCGCACGTTACCGGTCTCGCTGTCGAAATGAAGCGTTTTGATGATTTCGTCTTTAGTCACACCCACCACCGCTTCTGCCTTCGCCCGCTCATCCGAAACATAGATCTTATGGAACGGTGCAGCGTAGGCGATGCCGTCGGGTTTGGCTTCGGTCGGGATCTTCTTGATGAGTTTCAACCCCTCGAGATCGACCACGCCGATTTTGTTCTCCCCCCAGTTGGACGTATAAACCTTCTTTAAGTCGGGAGCTACCTCCACACCTTCGATGCCCGGCAGGTCGGAGATAGTCTTAACCACGCGGTTAGTGTTGAGATCGATCACGTACAGCAGTCCCGCGCCGAGATGGGTTGCGAACAAAAGATGCGTCGAAGAATCGATGGTCAGATAGTCGAAGCGCTTGCCTTTGGGGCCGGGCACTTCTATGAAGCCCGCCGGCCGGAGCAGCTGATTTGGGCTGGCCGGGGCTGGCGCAGCCGACCCGATTCGCCATGCGGCAAATGCAGCCAGCAGCAAAGCCGAACTGATCGCGAAGCCGCGGGCCAATATGGCTGACATGCCCATCCATCTTAAATGCGGTCGCTCCTGCCAGCAGCTGCTCACGATTCGGGGGCTGCTGCTCGATTCAAGACAGCACCCCAGAGTAGATCTCCATCCAATTTAGTGCAGTCCATATTTCAAAGGAGAACCAATGGACGACCGCAACAAGACCGAGAACCAGGGCCGTGACCGCATGAACGAGGATCAGGAAAAAGGCAATATGGGAGAGCAGAAGAAGCCCTCGGAGGGCTCCGTTCAGCCGGGACAAGGCCAGCAAGGACAGCAGGGACAGCGTCAAGGTGAAGGACAGCAAGGCAACCAGCAGGACCGCGAGCGCAAGCAAGCTTAGTGGCCTGATGGGAAGGAAAAGCCCGGCGCTTCGGCGCCGGGATTTTTTTGGACGTACGCCCCTCAGGCTGCTTTTCTAGCTTGCTTCAGCAGCTTTCGCGCGGCCGCCGGGCCTACACAATCCAAAACCCGGAATTTCTTGTCATCGAGTTTGTTGTAATTCTCGAAAAATTGTTCAAGCTCCTTCACTAGGTTGCTGGGCAGATCGCTCACAGATTTCATCTGCCTGTAAACATGGCTCAGCTCGGAGACCGCAACTAGGCGGTCATTGCGTTCGGTTTTGCCGTCCTCGGTCTGTTCACCCTCAATTGCCCCGATCAAGCGGCCACGCACCAGGCATCCCGGGAAAGCGGGCTCGTCCATCAACACCAGGACATCCAGCGGATCGCCGTCGTCGGCGCGGGTTGAAGGGATGAAGCCGAAGTCGTAAGGAAATTCCATGCCGGCGGGCAATACTTTCTTGAGCTCGAATACTTTCTGGTCCTTATCGAATGCGAATTTGTTGCGGCTGCCTTTGGGTGTCTCGATGATTACCTGCACCAGTTCGTTTTCGTCCTTATCGAAAGGGAGCAGCTTGGTGGGATCGGCTAGTGCTTTGTTCTTCTTTGCCATGCCGGTTTGGATGCCCGCGTAAGGCTCGCTGAGGCCAGACTGACGCTCGACAGGCTATGCAATCCGCTTGAAGATCTTATTCACCACTTGTCGGGTTTTCTCCCCGAGTGGAATTGCTTTTTGTTCGATCGACTTCCAATAGGCGATGTCAACCAGTTTTTCAAACTCCATCATGGTCACGCCCTCCTGACGCGGCAACGGCTTCCCCGCCTTCAGGTCGGCTAACCCGTCGAGGATGCTACGTGTTTGGCGAAACAAAAGCGTTGTCGGATACAACACCATGTTGAAGCCCAGGGCACGCAGCTCATCCGGGCTCACCCAAGGTGTTACTCCGCCACCTTCGAGCATGGTCAGGGCGAGCGGCTCTCCCTTGAATGCGCGCCCGATCGCCCTCAACTCCTTCAGATTGCGAGGTCCTTCGACGTAGATTCCATCCGCACCGGCGTTCAAATACATTTCTCCGCGTTTCAAGGCTTCATCCAGTCCCTCGACTCCGAGGGCATCTGTCCTCGCCAAAATGAAAAGACGATCTGCATCTCGTCGGGCTGACTTCGCCGCCTTCAGCTTGTTGACCATGTCCTTGGCGGGGATCACCTCCTTGCCGCCCATGTGCCCGCAACGCTTCGGGGCTTTCTGGTCCTCGATAAAGATCGCCGACGCTCCGATCTCGTCATAGGTATGGACGGTATGCACCACATTTTTCTCGTCGCCATAGCCGTCGTCGCAGTCAACCAGGACGGGTAGGGACGAGGCATGCACGATGTCGCGCACCGCGGGCGACTTCTCGCCGAGGCGCGTAACGTCCATGTCCGGGAACCCGAAGCGCATGCCATCGAGCGCAAAGCCACCGATCTGATATGCCGGAAAGCCGGCACATTCGATCAGCTTCGCAGTCAGCGCGTCGCACGCCGCGGGCAGTAGGAGCTGTTTGTTTTTGCGGAGTAGCTGCTTCCAACTCTTTTGGCGGTATTCCATGACTGGATTGGATGCAGAGCATCGCAGAAATTTTGCCGGCCTCCCGGCGCTCTGTCAGCCGCGGAATGCAACCATGTTCTGCTGATCTGGCTTCTAACTGCAGGAGTGGGAGTCGGCCATCAAGATCTCAAGACTCCCTGCTCGAGCCCGCCTCATTAACCCTAGGAGTTCACCATTAGCGTAGGCTTGTCATCACCGGCAGATCACGCGGCGCTTCGCCTGGCGGCGATCGTTGAATCGTCGGACGACGCAATCGTCAGCAAAGACCTGAACGGCATTGTGACCAGTTGGAACAAAGCCGCCGAGCGCATCTTTGGCTACACTGCGGACGAGATCGTTGGCCGGCCCATCACGGTCATCATCCCCCCAGAGCTGCACAAGGACGAGCCTGTGATCTTGTCCAGGATCCGTGCCGGCGAGCACATCGAACATTTCGAGACAGTGCGTATCCATAAGGATGGCACGCGCGTTGACGTGTCGCTTACCGTATCACCCATGAAGGACGCTGACGGCAACATCGTCGGCGCTGCGAAGATCGCACGAGACATCACGGAACAGAACAAGTTGCAAGCTGCGCTCCGCACCAGCGAACGGCTTGCGTCGGTGGGGCGCCTGGCTGCCACGGTGGCGCACGAGATCAACAATCCTCTGGAAGCCGTCACCAACTTCATCTATCTGGCGAAGCTGCAGAAGGACCTTCCCGAGAAGGCCAAGCGCTATTTGGAGAGTGCGGACCACGAACTGCGGCGGGTCGCCCACATTGCGCAGCAGACATTGGGCTTCTACCGCGATAGCAAACAGACGGTGAAATTTGACGTCGCCAACATCATTGACGATGTGCTGACCATCTACCAGCGCAAGCTACAGTACAAGGACGTAAGCATCGAGCGGCGCATCGAACCCGGGCTGACCACCCATGGCTCGCCGGGCGAGCTAAAGCAGATCTTGTCGAACCTGTTCTCCAACGCCATCGATGCCTCGCATGATGGGGGACAGATAGTCATCTGCGCCCGCCTCTGGCGGCACCCGAAGACCCGCCACCGTGGCGTTCGCTTCGCCATTGCCGACAACGGCGTGGGCATTTCCGCCGAAGACAAAAAACGCATCTTCACCCCGTTTTTCAGCACTAAGAAAGATGTTGGCACCGGCCTTGGACTTTGGATCACACGCGATCTGCTGGAGAAAAAATCCGGCTACATCCGCCTGCGCAGCCGCCAGGCGAAGCCTTCAGGCACGATGGTCAGCTTTTTTGTCCCCGAGGCTGAGATCAAGCTGGCGGAGGCAGTCTAGCTCGTTCCTTAAATCGCTTCGGCGACAGCAATCTCTTTGGCGAAGCCGGTGAAGGTGGGCTTGCCATCGTGGTAGAAGACTTCGAAGGCGATCTCAACCTGCACGGTTCGTCCGCTGCGATGTAGTGCGGGGAGCCTGATCGCCTGCCAATCCAGCTTGCGCTTTCCTGTCTCTACAAAACGACGGATGCCGCGCTTGTGCGCTTCGCGCAGGCTTTCCGGGATCACCACCGTCAAGCTTCGCCCGATCAGTTCTCCCGACTTATATCCGAATGTCTTTTCAGCGGCTGAATTCGCATATAGGATCTCGCTGTGTTCATCGATGGTGAAGATGGCATAAGGCACTGACTCGGCCAGCGAGCGAAATTTTTCTTCCGAAGCGTTCAGGGCTTCGTCAGCACGAAGGTGAGCCATGAATGCGCCCATTTGGATCCCAAGGGATTCAAGGAACGCGAGCATCTCCGCGTTCAACGGCTTTTCGCTCGCGGAGAGCAACTCCAAGACTCCCAGGATGCGCTCGCCGGCCTTGATCGGCACGAAGACGCCGCTCTTGAGACCGTCCATTCTCGCCACCGAGAGGCGTGGGAACGAAGGCAGCTCAGCGAGCTGCCTGGCCCAGATCGAGCGCTTCCCCAACCAGACGGTTCCGGGGCTCCCCTCGCCAGGCGCGAACTTCCTGCTGTGGCTTACCGTCTCGAAGTTGTTGAAGTCGCCGCTATTCCAGATGGCCTCGCAGGCCATGGCGACCGCTTGATGATCGATGGTCCACACCAGGCCGATGTCCCAGTGAAGCTCCTTACAGAGTAGATGCAGCACTGCGGTCAGAGCCGGTGGCGCAGCTTTGCTTTCCGAGAGGATGCGGATCGCGCTGTAGCTGACGCGGAAATATTCTTCTGCGGCCACGGCGCTATTGTATTTGCTTCAACGCGATGCCGCTTGCGCCTTGGCGGCGACCGCGTGCGAGCGCCAAAAGCGTTACCCCAAAAATGTGAAAATCTGGGACCGAAATTCAGTTACTTGCTTGTTACCCCATTCTAAAAAAAGGAGTTCTACCTGTCGCATCTTGTCACAACTATTGCAACTTTTTGGGGCAACAGAGTTCCTGGATGCAGTATCATATCCGGAATCATTGCCGCCCCAGCGCGCTCTCCCTCGAAGGCAATTAGCAAGCTGGAGGATAGTATGACTGGTCCCCAGGCCCCGCCCCGTCCTCTTTCCACGAACAATAAGCACATCCCGGTTCGGTCCCCGGTTGCCGATCGTCGAAATAAATTGCGGAAGAATGTTGTAAAAGATCGGCGTGCCAAAGTCGAACCGTATTCTTTTTTACCACTATATGTACCTTGCTCGTTCGATGGCCCCCGCGTGCATCTAGAGCAAGGCGATGCGCCGAAGATGACAGTCGCTCCTCTGGCGACACCATCTAAGACGAGTGACGTTCTACAGTCGTGGAAGGAGATCTCGGTATATATCAAACGCAGCGTGCGCACCTGCCAGCGTTGGGAGAATGATGCCGAACTCCCCGTGCATCGTCCGCGTGCCACTCGGCGTAGCCCTGTCTTTAGTATCCCTGCGGAATTGGACCTCTGGATGAAGCAGCAGCGGGTAAGAACACAAGCGCCCGATCCCCGCCCGACCCCATTGGGGGTTGCAATAAAACACGCTGCCGCAGGCTGAGGTGAGCGCGGAGGCAGTGTAGCGCGGCCGAGTGCCTCCTGAGGTTTGGTTTCCGTGCCTCCTACCTCCTACCTGATGCCTCCTGAAACTCAGCCAGTTTCCGCAACCTTATATCCGGATTGCTGGCGAAACCCTGCTGCAACCATCCGAGGTGTCCGGAGCCGTAGATGACCAGCACGCGCTCGTTCGGCGAATCCGCCAGCTTCATCACGTTCGAGTAGATGCGCACGTTGCGACGAAACCAGTCAGCCACCAGGTCGGCGCCGGCCCAATCGTAAGGCTCGCCAATGCGCGCCATCCGATAGTATTGCCCGACATCCCGCGCAGCCCTCTCGTCGGTGTTCATGTAGAGCAGCATCTCCAGAATGGTGTGCGACGCGAGGTACTGGCCTTCCGCCTTCACGCTGTCGCCGAACACGCTATTGATGGCCTCCAGCTCCTTCGCGCGGCCGCTGCCCTTGGCATAATTGAGCAGGCGCGGGTAGGGGAAATCGCCGTCTGCATCCACTGCGTACAGCGTCTTGTGGCCCAGCTCCTTCGCGAGCCGCAATCCGACCTGGTCGATTTCATTTGCGGTGAGTTGGTACTTGCCGGCCACGTAATCGGCGTAGCGCTTTGGGATGCGGTCGCTGCCGGCATCGCTTTCCACCGCGATCTTTGTGGGGCGGAATCTTTTCAGGACCTCCATCAGTTGCGCCATCTCAGCCTGGCGCTTGGGAGCAAGCACATCGTCGGCCTGCATGTTGAAGATGTCGTGTCCCGGGTTGGCCATGTGGTAGGTGCCGAGGACTAGCACCTCGGCGCGCGGCGGTGCCGCGGGAACTTCTGACTTTTCTGCCGGCGTTTGCGCCTGCGCGGCGAGGGCGTTCGCCAGGGTCAGCGCGAAAATCAAAACGGATCGGTTCACCATGCTCCTGTCTCCTGCTTCCTGGTTTTAGACGTGGCAGGAATCAAATGTCACTGGCGGGTTTAGCGAAATCGAAAAGATTGCGTCGGCCACCCATCGCGCCTCATCTCAAGCTAGTGTCCAAAAAGGAGAGAAGTCTATGCGAATGAGTGGGAACACGATCCTGATCACAGGCGGAGGCTCCGGCATTGGCCGCGCGCTCGCCGAGGCGTTTCACGCTGAGGGAAATAAAGTCATCATTGCGGGCCGCCGCAAACAATTACTGGATGAGACCACAGCCGCCAATCCGGGAATGAACTCTCTAGTCCTCGACATTGAGAAAGCAGACGCGATCCGCACTTTTGCCGAAAAAATAAAAGTTCAATATCCGGCGCTCAACGTTGTCATCCACAATGCCGGCATCATGCGACCGGAATCTCTGCAAAAGGGCGCATTGGCAGATGCAGAAGCCACCATCGCGACCAATCTGCTGGGCCCGATCCGCCTGACAGCGGCGCTACTGCCCTTGCTCGAGCGTCAACCTCATTCCGTGATCATGACCGTTTCTTCCGGCCTCGCCTTTGTTCCGATGATAGCCACCCCAACCTACTCCGCCACCAAGGCAGCGATCCATTCGTATACGCAATCGCTTCGCTACCAACTCCAGGGGACTTCGGTGCAGGTCCTCGAACTCATTCCGCCTTACGTGCAGACCGAACTGATGGGACCCGAGATGGCCACCGATCCTAATGCCATGCCGCTGAAGGATTTTATTGCCGAGGTCATGGATATCCTCAAGACCTCGCCCAACGCCACCGAGATCTGCGTAGACCGTGTGAAGCCCTTGCGCTTCGCGGAGCGGGATGGCGCGTTTGACGCCACTTTCAAGCAGTTCAACGATTCAGTTGTTCTGGCGCACCCAGAGTTTTCTCACAGCTGACCAGGGTCTTCGCGACACCTTCGCGCAGCTCGCAAAGGTGGGCGGCGGGCGCCGAAACCCACAAATAGGGACGTCATCCCGAGCGGAGCCCGCCGCGACGGGCCCAGTCGAGGGACCTGCATTTCCTGCCTCCTGATTTGGGTGAATGGGATTGCGTGGGATCACCCGCCCATGGCGGCAGTAGCACAGGTCGGTTCGCAGCGTCACGCAAGAGAAAGCGGCGCGCCGCTTCGCGCCGCGGCTGTGGGCTACGCGGATCGTCGGGCATCAGTCTGGATGGCCATAATTTTTGCCGGTTGAACCAGCTCTGCCTTTGTCCTAGCATGCAAGGCCAATTGCAGCTCCCGGTGTATCACATCAAGTGCATCGAGAAATAACAGCTGCAGTACAACGGAGGTCAATATGTCAATCACCAAGGAGTTCGCGATCAAAATGGAAGACCGACCGGGCACTCTGGGCAAGTTCTGCCAGGCGCTAGCGGATCGCGGAGTCAACATCGTGGCGTTCCAGTCGTACCCACTGGAAGGAAAGAGCGAGGTGCGCCTGGTCGCCGACAACCCCGAAAACGCCAAGAAGGTTTTGGATGGCCAAGGTGCAAGCTACACCGAGCGGGATGTTGTGCAGCTGAAGCTACAGCATCGGCCGGGAGAATTGGCTCGCGTGGCGTCGCAGCTGGGGGATGCGGTCATCAACATCGATTACGTCTACCCCGGGATCGAGCCGGGCACGAACGCTGCCCTGTTGCTTATTGGTGTCGGGGACGTTGCCCGCGCGGCAAAGATCTTGGACGAAGCCCCTGCCAAGGCCGCTTAAACCCGCGAGCCGTTGCGTGGACTAGAACTCAGCACCCACGTGCCGAGTTGCGGGAGATGCCTGCATGGTTGGCAGACGTTGGCGCTGCGTTGATATCCGCCACACCTTAGAACTTCCCCGCCCCGAAGCTCACGGTTGTGCTAGCATCCGCCGCCTAATAGGAGGATCGTATGAAACGTTATCTATCACTCGTGATCACATTGGCGGTCGGCGCCGCGATCGGCTTGCTTGGTGGCCGGCTGTCGAGCGCACAAGAACCGTTGAAGCAAGGCACCGTGCTGCAGCGAGAGGATGTGGCAGGCAGCAAGGGAATGGAAGCGATCCTGGTGCTGCGCGAGATTCCTGGCGGCGGAGAGAGCGGCAAGCATACTCAGAGCGGCACCGAGATCGTCTACATCCTCGACGGATCGGTGGTCTTCGAGGCCGCGGGCCAGGCCCCCAAGCCGCTCAGCGCGGGCCAGGCGTTCAGCACCAAGGCCGGCGAAGTGCACAACGTGAAGAACGCCAGTTCCAGCGCCCCCGCCAAGGCCCTTGCCTTCTACATCGCAAAGAAGGGCGCGAATCTCGAAGACCTGTCCAAACCGGTGAAGTGATGGAACCCTCACCCAAGCGCGCAGCTTGAGTGGGGCACCCCGGATTGGGTGAATGGGATTGCGTGGGCGACGCGCCGACTCCGATCAGTGGCGGCTGGGTGGTTTGGTGGTGATGCGATCGGCGATCTTCTCGTATTGCGACTTGCCCAGGATGTGCTTACCCAGAAGTTCAGAAGAGTTGTTGTAGGGCCGGCCGGCAATGATGGCGTCGGCGCTGCTTGCGGTCATCTCCGGCAGGGTGAGCAGTTGTTCTTTGCTGGCGCTGTTGATGTCGAGCGGTTTCTCGCGGCTCCATCCCTCGCGGACGCCTTGAGCGACGGCGGTTGCGTCGCGCTTGATGGTGGCGGTTGCATTCGCGGCGCGCTCCCGCACTGCGTCAGGGCTGCTCGATTGCGATGTGCATCCCGCACAGATAGCGACC
>Ga0137403_10007586_pt1 | contig 12215 bp, 14 predicted proteins | sample CZOMad2_1_16fung_FD_122057 | JGI IMG/M metagenome (GOLD analysis project Ga0137403, IMG submission 122057) | Vadose zone soil fungal communities from Angelo Coast Range Reserve, California, USA - CZOMad2_1_16fungal (Hybrid Assembly) | ecosystem: Environmental > Terrestrial > Soil > Vadose zone...
TGAAACGGGACATTCAGTTTCCCGCAGGCTGCGCGATCGCGCCCCCTGCAGGCACGGAAGTACCGCTGCGGATCGGGGGCCGCCTCAACGATGGCCCCCCCGGGAAGCGGTACGTGACCGCCCATCGTGGCTACATCTCGCCGCAGAGCCGATGGCGGCACGTCTGTCCGCCGTGGCGATCAAGGGTGATGGACAGCCGTGGATCACCGGCCGTCTTCCCCAGGGGACTGACGCGTGCACTGGCTTCTGACCCACGAGGTCGAGGCCGCGATCATCCGTGCGCGATCTCGCGAGATCGCTCCCATAGGGGACACCCCTCGACGCTCACGTCAGGGGATCGCTCTTGCGCAAGGCCGCGAGGAGCAGACGAGCCACCCGCCGCTCGAACGTCGCCATGGCCATGCGATAGACATGCGCCGGCCGGTGCAGCCCTGGGGTCTGGTGGGCCTCCGCGAGAATCTCCCCGCGGGCGTGTTTCAACAGTTCAATCGAGGCCCGCAGCAGATGGCTGAGTTGGACCTGCGTGCCCAGCGCCGCCCCCAATTCCAGCAGGAAGGTGTTGAGGTCCCGCTCCTCGCTGGGGGTCAAGAGCACGCGCTTCTCGCGGTTGAGGGGCTCCACCCCTGCACTCTCGTCCGGAACCCCGGTGATGATCCGCGGCTGCGGGCTGGTGACGGCGCGGACCAGGCTGTCGGCCACCGGGTTAAAGGCGGAGCCCTCCGTCTTTGCACGTTTGGCCATGGCGGTCTCCTTAACGCCCCGCAAATTTGTGGAGGCGCAGCTCGACTTCCCGCGCCAGCTGGCGATACTGGTCGGTGACTTTATGGACCGGGGTGGTCTCAAAGAGCGTCTTGCCCTCGCGCTGCGCCTTGGGCACCTCGGTCGAGCGGTCGATGGTAGTGGCGAACTTGAGCGATTCATGGCCGTCGAGCGCGAACTTCTCCTGGACATAGTCGCGTAGCGTCTTGGCCAGATTGGTGCGGCGGTCCATCATGCTGAGGATGACTCCGAGCAGGGTGAGGTGCGGATTGCCATGCATCCGGGCCGCCTCGATATCCGTGAGCGCATCGCTCAGGCCGGCGATGGCGAAGGGGTCGGGAATGGCGGAGAGGAGAAAATAGTCGGCGGCCTTGTAGGCGGCGATCGTCGGCGCCATGGCGTTCGGCGCCGTATCGAGGAAGATGTAGTCGAAGCGGGGTCTCAGGCACTCGATCGGTTTAATCAGCACATCCTGCAGGACGACGAACTTGTTTTGGCTGAGGAGCGCCTGCTCGACCTTCTCCAGCTTGCGGTTGGCGGGCATCAGGGAGACATGTGCTGGCAGGTCGACATCCTCGTCTTCCGTGCTGATGAGGACATCTTCGGGCTGTTCGAGGCCGACCAACACCTCGAACGTGCCGAGATAACTCTCGGGCGGGATGCCGAAGTGCCGCGTCGCCCCGGCATTGGCATCAAGATCGATGATCAGCACGCGTCGCTGCAGCTCGGCCAGTGCGGTGGCGAGGTGCACGCAGTTGGTCGTTTTGGAGACGCCTCCCTTCTGGTTCCCGATGGCACACACATAAGCGGGCATGGCCGGTCCTCCAAGGGTCACCGCGTGATCGCGAGGACGCGGCCGCGTCCTCGCGTGCAGTAAAGAACGGTCGGAGCATATACTATCTATGGGTAAGAGGCAAGGGAAATGACGGAGGGATCCGGAAATCGATGCACTAGATCGCGAGATCGCGGTATCGATGTCGCGATCTAGTAAATTCGCGTGCTCTTGCTTTACCTGATGAGGAAAAACCTGTTGGATGATGGCTCTCGCATACTCCCCGCCTTCCCTCGTCTCGTCAAAAACATCCCGTGGCCGTTTGGTGAGAGGACCTGAGCAGCCCTCCGAGTCGTTCTCAGCACCGGATCGAGTGGTCATCTGTTCTCGTAGGGTCAAAAACCCCCAACCCATCTCTTTTCTAGCGTTTCTTGACCCGCCAACGTCTGCTCCTGGCCTTGATTTCCCTCTAGCGATGCCCCATACTCACTTGCAAAGGAGGCCACAGGAGCAAAGGTGGAAACATATGGATTGGAAACAAGTATTGGCCTATATGACGGGATCGGTGGACCAGCAACTGCTGTTACGCAACGAATACCTGGTGACAGAAAACCGGATTCTGCGCCAGCAGATCACGGACCGCCTGCAGTTACGTGATGGCGAGCGGAAGACACTGGCCGAGATTGGGAAAAAGCTCGGCAGGCAGGCCTTGGCGGAAGTGGCCACTATCGTCAAGCCCGAGACTATCCTCGCCTGGCACCGCATGCTGGTGGCGAGGAAGTTCGACGGCTCTCGGCAACGCAAGACGCCAGGGCGCCCACCCGTCGATGCCGCATTGGAGGCGCTCGTGGTGCGGCTCGCCCAGGAGAATCGCTCCTGGGGATACGATCGCATCGTCGGGGCCTTGCGACACTTGGGCTATACCATCAGCGACCAGACCGTGGGCAACATTCTCAAGCGTCACGGCATATCTCCAGCCCCCGAACGTCAGAAGACCACAACCTGGAACGAGTTCATCCGCACGCATATGGATGTGCTCGTTGCGACCGACTTCTTTACGGCTGAGGTGTGGAGATGGTGTGGCCTGGTACCCTACTACATCCTCTTCTGTCTCCGGTTCGATTGTCTCCGGGTCGATACACGAGAGGTGCATCTCGCCGGTGTCACACTGCACCCGGATCAGCGCTGGATGACGCAGATCGCCCGCAACATGACGATGGCCGACTGGAGCGTCTTGGCTCCAGGACAGCATCTGATCCACGACCGAGACGGCAAGTACTGTCCCGCGTTTCAACAGATGATCGACGCGGTGGGAGTGAAGCAGATCCCTTTACCGCCGCGGAGCCCCAATCTGAACGCGTATGCGGAACGCTGGATACGCTCCGTGAAGGACGAAGCATTGTCGCGGCTGATTCTGTTTGGGGAACGATCCCTGAGGTATGCCCTCCACGAGTACGTCACCCATGATTATACAGAGCGGCCTCACCAGGGGAAGGGCAATGTGGTCCTGAGGCCCTCGCCACCCCACCGTGCAGAGCGGCAAGGTCCCATCCGCTGCCACGAGCGGCTGGGTGGGCTGTTGAAATAGGACTCCCAGGAGGCCGCATGAAGCGTGGTCCCAACAAGGCAAGCCCCATGATTGTCAAAAACCGTATTGCGGGAACACGCGTTACCGTCTGGGACGTCCTGCACTACCTCGAAACCGGGTGGTCCCGGCCCGAGATTGCCGTGACCTTGCACCTAAGCGATGCACAAGTTGACGCCGTCGCCAGGTATATCGAGGAGCACAAAGAGGAACTGATGGCCGTGCATCAGCAGATTGAAGCCCGCAAGGCGCGTGGCAATCCCCCTGAAATTACCGCCAAATTGGCACAGAGCAGCACGAAATTGCAGGAGTGGCTGAAGCAGCATCACGAGACGAAGACGTAGGGTGTGGCTTCGTGTGAACGGAATCCTGGTCGATGCCAACTGTGAAGGCCATCTTGCGCTGCTGTTGTGGTTGTTTCAAGAAGGCTGGCGACACGATGTGTGGGAGATCCTGCACCTGACACCCCGATCATTGTCGGACTTGGGACTGCAACCGGATGCCTCAGATCGTGAGGTGTGGGAGGCATGTCAGCGTGAGCAAGTCATCCTGCTCACCGCACACCGCAATGATGACGGCCCTGAATCGCTCGAGGCCACCATTCAGCAATACAACACGCCTGCACGTCTCCCCGTCTTCACGCTGGCCAATGACCAGCGTGTTCTGCGAGATCGGCTGTATGCCGAAGCGGTCGCCGATCGGTTGCTTGAGTTTTTGTTTGACATTGACAGTTATCGCGGGACGGGACGGCTGTACTTGCCCTCATGAGGTCGGTAACTGTCCAGGGTACAACGCATTCGGAAATTTTGACCACACGGGGTATGTGCGTGATTGGGACGAGAAAAAGCGGCAGTTTGAAGTCATCGTGGGCAAGAGTATCCTCGCCTTCACACGGGAGGACGAAGAAGATGTCCCGTCGAGTCGGTGCTTTGGCTTTGTCCAGACCGTTGACCCGAAGCCCAAGCGCCGCCTGTTCGAGCTCTGGCAATCCCAAGGGCTCCAGATGAATCAACAGCTCACCTTTCCCTCGGATAGCGGAGACACCGTGCGGGATCTCCAATGGTACCTCAGCCCGGAAGCCGAGCATCTGTTGGACTGGTTTCATGTCGCGATGCGGCTGACCGTGCTCCAGCAGACGGCCAAAGGCCTGCCAGAGACGACCAGCGATGGTGAGGACACCTACACCCTGCGCGACGAGGTGGTACGGGAGTTGGAACGCCTCCAATGGTTCCTCTGGCATGGCAACGTCTATCGCTCCTTGCAGGTCGTGCAGTCCGTCGAGATGGACCTCGACGCCGCCGTGGCGAACGATGGCCATGCCACCGCACGCAAACTCCTGAAAGCCGTCGAGGAATTCCACACCTACATCGCGAACAATAAAGGCTTCATTCCCAACTATGGCGAGCGCTACCACGCCGGAGAGCGGATCAGCACGGGTGTTGTCGAATCCACCGTGAACCAGGTGGTGATTAAGCGCTTTTGCAAGCGTCAGCAGATGCAATGGACGAAACGCGCCGCGCATCTCCTCTTGCACGTGCGGGTCAAGGTACTCAATCGTGAGTTGGACAGTGTGTTCCACCGTTGGTACCCCGATGTTCCTGTCGAGGAGGACAATGCCCGGGCGCCGTAGCCCCCAAATCTATATGCTCTCCTGGCGTGCCTATGGCGCCGCGGCACGCCACTCCAAGACCAGGGAAGCAGAGCGCACGAACACGCCTCCGCCGGGCTCGCCCAGCGGGCCATTGACCGCCAGCAGAGCGATGGTATAGGCCTGGCCCGGCTGGGGTGCGGTCGTCACGACCACGCGCTGCGGGACATTAAACCCCTGGATCGCCCCGTGCTCCCGGTCGCAGATCCCGTTGATCCAGATCTCCCCATAATCGTCAATACACGTCTCGAACAGGATCCGGCCGCTGCGGATATCCTGGCCATTGATGGTCGCCGGCAGCGTCACCGTGATGCGGTACCACGCACACGTGAATCCATGGGACGGCGATCGGGTCAGATCGGGACACACCTCCCACGCGGTATCGTCGTAATCAGGCCGGATGACCGGGCTGCCGACGGCCCGGGACTGCAGCCCTTCGTTGGGTTGGCCAGGGATGTAGCCAGGCGCGAAGCGCCACTGGCCCTGGACAGCCTGGAGATGTGCGGGATCTTGCAGATTCAAGAGGGTTCGTGGCATCGATCTTTTCCTTCTCTCGTCGGGTCAACAAATTCATGCCGCCTCGCGCGCAGAGTATTGTAAGAGCCCTCCGAGGCGTTCACGACACCGATGAAGGCCTGCGTGCGCCGTACCTTGGCTGACGGTAGGGAAGAGGAGGACGTTGCCCTGGCCTTGATGATGTCTCTCGTGATGATAATGCGTTACATACCCTGTCAGGGCGTGCTGTAGGGCGTTTTCTCCACAGAGAATCACCCGCGAGAGGCACTCCTCCTTGACGGAGCGCACCCAGCGCTCCGCGTAGGCGTTCAGGTTCGGGGAGCGCGGTGGCGGGGAGACACGCTTCACCCCTGCGGCGTCGGTAAGCTGTTGCAAGGCGGAGCCGTATTGCCCATCGCGGTCATGGATCCGGTACTGCCCGGCAGACACGACCCCCACGACTCCATCGTGACGTTCCGTGTCACCTGCATCGTCCAGGCTTGATGGGGCGGTGGCGTCATCCCCGCGAGATGGACCTTCCGACTGCTCAGATGGATGAAACGGAGCACGTCAGAGGTCACCAGCCCACCCGGCGTCCAGACCTCGGCCGTGAAGCAGTCGGTGGCCACGAGGACCTCCACGTGCGTGGGGATACACTCGTTCCACGTGGTCGTCGTCTTCCGTTCTGGCGCCGATAGGATGCCGTGGCGCTTGAGCAGTTGCCCACCGTCTGGGCACTGATGGTGAACCCGAGGTTGGCCAGCACACCGACCATGCGATCGTCGCCCCAGAAGCGGGTCTCCCAGGCGAGGCGCACCACCAAGGCCTCGAGCTCCGCACTGATCGTGGGACGTCCTGGAGATTGGCGAGGCTCGGAGCCGTCGTCCTTCTTGGCGATCAGCTGGCGGTGCCAGGCGAGGATGGTGTCAGGGGTGACGAGGCTTGCCACCTCCTTCAGCGCTGGCTTGCCCAATCGCGTGCCCGGTTCGGCGAGCATCGTCCGCTCGCCGCCGCTCAGGCGCATGCGACTCGTCATCAGCCGGCGCAGGATACGGTTTTCTGTGACCAGATAGGCATGGTGAAGCCGGAGTTCCCGGTCCACCGCGCCCGTCATGTAGGCCAGTAACAGCTTCCAATCCATGGGTCTCCTTGCCTCCACGCCTGGGGCTCCCTTTGCGAGGGAGTATGGGGCATCGTCAGAGGGAAATCAAGGCCAGGAGCAGGCGGTGGCAGGTCCATAAACGCTGGGGAAGACATGCGTTGGCGTTTCTTGACCCGACGGGCTGCGCGCGCTGCCTTTCTATCCCGACATCCGCACACGACGCGCTGTGGAAGCCGGAGGCTGTGACCCGCCTCCGGCGACCCGGTCGGGATGATGGTAACATCATGTCGCGAGCCGACCCGTTATACGACCTCAAACAGACCGGCCGCGCCCATGCCGCCGCCAATGCACATGGTGACCACCACGTACTTGACGCCACGGCGCTTGCCCTCGATCAGCGCGTGCCCCACCAGGCGCGCCCCCGTCATCCCGTAGGGATGGCCCACGGCAATGGCCCCCCCGTTCACGTTGAGACGCTCCATGGGAATGCCCAGCTTGTTGCGACAGTAGAGTGTCTGCACCGCGAACGCTTCATTCAGCTCCCACAACCCGATCGCGTCGATCGCCAGGCCTTTGCGCTCCAACAGGCGCGGTACAGCGTAAATCGGCCCAATGCCCATCTCATCTGGCTCACAGCCGGCCACCGCTAGACCGCGGTACATCCCCAGCGGCTGCAGCCCGCGCTTTTCGGCCAGCTTCGCATCCATCACCAGGACCGCCGCCGCCCCGTCCGACAGTTGGCTGGCATTGCCAGCCGTGATGGTCCCACCGTCCCGCACCGGTTTCAGGCTCGCCAAGCCGGCCAGGGTGGTATCGGGACGATTACATTCGTCTCGGGTGGCGGTCACTTCTTGATAGGTGAGCTCCTGGGTGTCCCGGTTCAGCACCGCCATCGTGGTACGCACCGGGATAATCTCCTGGTCAAACTTGCCGGCCGCCTGGGCGGCGGCGGTACGCTGTTGGCTTTCCAGGGCGTATTCGTCCTGGGCCTCACGGCTGATGTGATAGCGCTGCGCCACCACCTCGGCCGTATCGATCATGGCCATGTACGTTTCTGGCTTGATCTCCATGATCCCCGGATCACGACTGCGGAAGGTATTGACGTGTTCGTTCTGCACCAGGCTGATCGACTCGACCCCCCCCGCGACGATGATCGGGACACCATCGACCATGACACTCTTGGCGGCCGTGGCGATCGCCATCATCCCTGACGAACACTGGCGGTCCATGCTCATGCCGGCCGTGGTCACCGGCAGGCCGGCGGCAATCGCGCATTGCCGTGCAATATTATACCCCTGCGTGCCCTGCTGCAGGGCCGCTCCCATGATGACGTCCTCGACTTCGCCGGGCTCGACGCCAGCGCGTGCTAAGACGGCCTGAATGACCGGAGCGACCAGACGTGGCGTTTCGAGGTCATTGAAGGCACCTCGGTACGACTTGGTCATCCCGGTCCGGGCGGTCGATACGATCACCGCTTCTTTCATCATCGTTCTCCTCCTTCCAAAGCCCTACGCCGGTGCATACGGTCGGGCGTTGGCCACGTATGCGTGCCGATGCCACCCGCAGCCAGAGCGGGGGGAGGGGGACATCTCGGTCGGCTCTTCAGGCGGCCATGACCGTGCCCGTGAGCTCCCGCCAGCTTTGGCATCGTTTGAGCCATTTCTTGGCGAGACTCGGGGGCAGGGCGCCGGTGGCGTCTCGGTCTGACAGGTTGGGCCATCGGACCAGACGCGGCGAGGACGCGTGGCGCGTGCGCCGGTGATGTACACCCCGGCATGCGCTGCTCCCGCTGGCGGGTCGGTTGGTGTGAATGCGCCGCACGGTGGTTGAGAGAGCAGTGCTGATGATGTTCCACACCTGGGAGCATGTCCCGCTTCGCCGCACCATAGCTTTTGAGCTGATCCGTGATGATGACCCGCGGGACGTACGTCAACCCTTTCAACAGCTGGCGAAAGAACTTCTTCGCGGCGTGCTTGTCTCGCCGCCGTTGCACCAGGATGTCCAGCACATGCCTCTCTTGATCGACCGCGCGCCAGAGATACTGGCGTACCCCATTGATCGTCAAAAAGACCTCGTCGAGATGCCATGTGTCACCGGGTCGAAGACGTCGGCGTCGCAGTTGATTGGCATATGGTTGCCCGAACTTCACGCACCACTTGCGAACGGCTTCATACGTGACGATGACTCCTCGGGCGAACACCAGCTCTTTGACATCGCGATCGCTCAGGCAGCAGCGAACGTACAGCCAGACCCCGTGGCTGATGATCTCTGTGGGGAACCGATGGCACCTGTAGGGATGGGATGCTGGTGAAGTATTCATGGGCCGAGTATGTCACATGAGGGCAGCACCGGGAAGGGGAAAATTACTTTGACGATACCCCCCGTGAGGCGGCGTGAGTGTTTTGACCTCACGCCGATGGACTCACGACGGGCGTCGTCCAAAAGTCGCGCACGGCTTCCAGCTCGTGCGTGAGCCGGGCCGGGGGCAGCGAGCGCCACAGAAAGCCGCCATAGCCTTTCACCCGCACCCGGCTATCCAGCAGCGCGACGACGCCTCGGTCGGTGCGGTGGCGGATGAGCCGGCCAAAGCCCTGTTGCAGGCGCAGGGCCGCGTCGGGCCGCGCGAGCGCGCTGAACGGATCCCCTCCGGCCTGGCGCACGCCCTCACAGCGCGCTTCCCACAAAGGGTCGTCGGGGCTACGAAACGGGAGCCGGTCGATGATGACCAGACTCAGCGCCTCGCCCACGACATCGACCCCCTCCCAGAAGCTGCGGGTCGCGAAGAGCACCGAATGGACGTCGGCGCGGAACTGGCGCAAGAGCGCCGCAGGCGGTACGGCCCCCTGCACGAGCATCAGCCAGGGCAGGCGGCCGGTGAGGCGGGCCACGACCTCGCCCAGCACGCGGTAGCTGGTCAAGAGCACCAGTGCACGGCCGTCCGAGGCCTCCAGCAGCGCCTCGATGTGTGCGGTGAGCGCGTCCAGATATGCGCCAGAGGGAGTCCTGGGCGGCAGCAGCGCCGCCCGCCCCTGCGGTACATAGAGCAGGGCCTGCGTGGCGAAGGCGAACGGTGAGGGCACGGCCAGCGTCATGACCTCGGGCGGACAGCCCACGCGCGCTTGCCAGTACGCAAATGACCCCCCGGTCATGAGCGTGGCGCTGGTGGCGATGAGGGTACGCGGGCGGAGCGTGGGCTCCGGATCCGCCGGGTTTGGGACCCTGGCCGTCCACAGATGCTGGGCGAGCCAGGGCGCGACCGCCATGAGCCGGGCGTGCACGGCCAGCCCCCGGCCGCCTTCGACGCGCTCGACGTAGCGCGCATGGGTGGGATCACCCCCCGTCACGACCCGCAGCTCCGCCGCCAGCCGCTGCACCGCCTGCTGATACAGCCGCCAGCGCTCCAGGTCCTCCACCTCGACCAGCGGCCTGGCCTGCTTGAGGGCTCTGAGCGCCTGCCCGATCGTGTGCGCCAGCTGCTCGGTGGCGTGGAGCGCGGGGAGATGCTCCTGCGGGCGCAACCGGGCAGCTTTGCCCGTGCCCATCGCCGTCACGAGGATTTGCAGCCAGCGTGTAGCCTCGTCCACCGCGCCCGCCGCGGCGGCCTCCACCGCCTGGAGCGCCGCTGCACAGTCGCGCTGGGCCGCGTGCCCGGCCAGCTCGGCGCTGAGGTGCCGGGCCCGGCGCTCGGCCCAGCGCCCCAGGGTGAGCGTGACCCCCAGGACCGCCGTCGCCATCTCCTCCAGTTGGTGCGCTTCATCCAGGATGAGGACCCGGTGCGGGGGGAGCAGCGTGACCTGGCCCGCGGTCTGTTCGGCCAGGCCCAGCGCGAGGAGGAGCAGCGCGTGGTTCACGATGACCACGTCGGCCGTCTTGAGGCGCGCCCGTGCTCGCTCGGCGAAGCACCCCGTGAAGGCGTGGCCCGCGGTCCCCAGGCCGCTGTCCTGATCAACGGCCACCCGCTCGCGCACCGCCGGCGCGAGACGCTGCGGGAATTGGTCCAGATCCCCGTCGCCATCCTCGGCCTGCTGCGCGGTCATCCACGCCGTGAGCTGCGTCCAGGTGTCTCCGTCGTCCGCTGTTGTGAATAGCTCGCGCGGATCGTGCGGCACTCGTCTCGCCGCCCGCTCATACTCGACGAGGCAGACATAGTTGGCCCGCCCTTTGAGCAGCGCGGCCCGGATGGGGCGCTCCAACACGTGCGCGACCAGCGGGACATCCTTGTGCACGAGCTGATCCTGCAGCGCCCGGGTCGCCGTGGACACGATCACTGGCTGGCGCCCGAGGGTCGCGGGCAGCAAGTAGGCGAGGCTCTTCCCGATGCCCGTCCCCGCCTCTGCGACTAGCGAGGCGCCTCCACGCATCGCCTCTTGCACGGCCGCGGTGAGCCGCCGCTGCCCGGCCCGACATTCATAGCCGGGCAGGCGCTGCGCGAGCCGTCCCTGCGGACGAAAGAGCGCGTCGACGGTCAGGTCCAGGTCATCTTCGCCGGGCTCCCGCAGTGGCGCCGGCTGCGACGCAGACATCAGGTCTCCTCCGGCGCCGCGAGCCGCATGGGGGCCAATCCTGCCCGTGTGGTCCGCCCATACGATCGTGGTATCATCAGGCCGCCTTCTTGCGGGAGGTCCGGCATGCATGTTCTTGGAGCGCACGACAGGAGCCAGGGCGAGCGCGGCCTCAGTGGTCGCTTCATCACCGACGCGAGGTCTCCATCAGCGAAGCCAGGCTTCCTCCTCGTCTTCAGCGTCCTCGTCGTCCTCTTCCTCAACTTCCCGGGGCCCTCTGAGGGTGTTCCGGCCGGTGTGCCCATGGACGACTCCCTCCGTCCCTCGGATCATGCCCTGGATAGGGCGGTCCTCCCGTGTATTGTACCACGGGAGCGGCATTGATTTTATTGAGACCGGCATTGTCAAGTGAACGGCTCAAGCGGCAACAGAGCGTGGTTGAGTGGAATGTTGGGGTCCTCTCGAGGGCATTGTATCCTTCCACGTGGGATGTCAACGCCTCAGCACCAGGCGAAAGACCTGCCAAGTGGAAGGGATTTTTCGCTCAGCAGCTCCCACGACATACTCCCTGCGGTGTAAGCACCCTACGGCCGCTCAGGCCGTGCGCCATGGCGACATACATGTCCGACGGCCACGCGTCCTCAAAGCGCCGTGAAGTCTAGAAGGCGTTGTCAAGTGAACGGTTCACGCGGTACAACCGGGGAGTTGCGTGGTGGAATGTCCGCGAATCGTCTCCACGGATTTGGAGAGCATGGAGAAGCTGGGGATAATCTACGAACTCCGGTAGAATGACCTGCATCATTCCCCCGTATGGTCGAAAAACTCGAAACCGCCTGTACAGCAGTGTTTACGACCCAGCCAGGGCCGTAGCTTCGGCTTGCATGCTGCCCATCCCATCACGCATACTCAACGCCGATGTAGGCGGAACAGATGTGAACAGAACAGGTAGAGGTGGACAGGCGTATGGATTGGAAGACATTGCTGGCGTACATCACGGGGATGGTTGATCAGGACTTGCTGTTGCGCAACGAGTACATGGTGACGGAAAATCGCATCCTACGCCACCAGATCAAGGGACGCGTGCACCTCAGCGATGGCGAGCGCACGATGCTGGCCGAAATCGGCCAGAAGCTGGGGAAGCAGGCTCTGGAGCAGGTGGCCACGATCGTGAAGCCGGATACCATTCTGGCCTGGCACCGCAAACTGGTCGCCCAGAAGTGTGACGGCTCCCAACAGCGGCGATCTCCAGGCCGTCCAAAAATCGACCAGGAGCTAGAAGCCTTGATTGTCCGCATGGCCCAGGACAATCGCTCCTGGGGCTACGACCGGATCGTCGGCGCCCTGGCCAACCT
>Ga0137403_10007587_pt1 | contig 12215 bp, 11 predicted proteins | sample CZOMad2_1_16fung_FD_122057 | JGI IMG/M metagenome (GOLD analysis project Ga0137403, IMG submission 122057) | Vadose zone soil fungal communities from Angelo Coast Range Reserve, California, USA - CZOMad2_1_16fungal (Hybrid Assembly) | ecosystem: Environmental > Terrestrial > Soil > Vadose zone...
GGGGAAGGATTCGAACCTTCGAAGGCAGAGCCGTCAGATTTACAGTCTGATCCCTTTGACCGCTCGGGAACCCCTCCGAACGAAACCGCGGATTATCGATAAGAATCGAAGACCTGTCAAACCTTTGCAGGCGCAGGTCAGGTACGCAGCCAACCTCGGGGCGTCGTGCGCTCAGATGGCCGGATTGGGGTAACGCAGATGAATGGCGTCGATTTCTGCCAGAACGCCTTCCTGCACAGTAACCTCTTCGACGTCGATGTCTTCCTTCAACTGCTCCATGGTGGTTGCGCCGATGATGGTACTCGCGCAAAACCAGCGGCTGCGCACGAAAAGGGCCAACGAGGCTGCCGACAGACGCGCTGTCCTGGCCAGCTCCGCATAGGCCGCTACGGCGGGCATTACATTCGGCTTGTCGTAGCGCTGGCCGAATGGCGGATACTTGGTCAGGCGGGCGCCCGCGAGCTTCGCTCCGTTCAGATACTTTGCCGACAGATGCCCAAAGGCGAGCGGGCTGTAGGCGAGCAATGGAACACCTCCCGACGCGTGACTTCCGAAAGCCCCATTTCAAAGCTGCGATTCAGGAGGCTGTAGGCGTTCTGAATCGACGCCACCATTGGCAGCCCCTTGTCGCGAGCTATGCGCATGAATTCCAGCATCCCCCACGGCGATTCGTTGGACAAACCCAGCTAACGGTTCCGGCTTTGACGAAGCGGGCGAAAGCCTCCAGTTGCTCTTCGATCGACGCCGTCGCACGCTCCTGCTTCGGGTCATAAAACGTATTGCCGAACAGCGGCAGATAGCGGTCAGGCCAGTGAATCTGGTATAGATCGACGTAGTCTGTTTGCAGCCTCTTGAGACTGCCGTCGAGGGCCTCCTGAATGGTTTTCCGGCCGATAGGCCCGGGCCCGCCGCGAACCCAGCCAAATCCACGGCCTTGCGCCGTTATTTTTGTAGCAACGAGCAACTTGTCGCGCGTCTGCTTTTTGAGCCAGCTGCCGAGATAGGCTTCAGTACGCCCCTGCGTTTCGGCCTTCGGCGGTACCGGATACATTTCCGCCACGTCGATGAAATTGATGCCGCGTGAGACCGCGTAATCGAGTTGCCGGTGAGCATCGTTCTCGCTGTTCTGTTCTCCCCATGTCATGGTACCAAGGCAGATTTCCGACACGCTGAGGTCGCTCGATCCAAGCTTGTTGTACTTCACTATCCATCTCTCCCGTTGCAGTAGCTGTTTGCGCTCGACGACGAGCCCGCCGTTCGCAGTATTCGATGGTCCAACCCGACTCAGCGCAGCGCGACGATAAGTTCTATTTCCACGGCGGCGTTTCGCGGCAATTCAGCGACACCGACGGCACTGCGGGCGTGCCTGCCGGCCTCTCCGAACACCTGGACGAGCAGTTCAGACGCGGCATCCATGACCTTGGGTTGCTGGTTGAAACCCGGCGCCGACGCGACGAATCCGGTGATCTTCAGGATCCTGTCCACGCGATCAAGCGAGCCCAACGCTTGATTCAGGCAGGCCAATCCCTGCAGGATGCACAACCGCGCGGCCTCCCTGGCCTGCTCCAGGTCCACTTCACTCCCGACTTTACCGGTAACGAAGCTCTCGCCGCGGCGAGGCAGTTGCCCGCTGACGAAAGCCAGGCGCTCGTGGATGGTCACCGGAACATACTGAAATGCGGGTGTCGCGGCCGCAGGCAATTCGATGCCCAGGTCCGCCAGTTTTTTTTCGATCATTCGATGGCCCTGAGGAAGTATGAGGTCTTCATTTGCCTCCTTGAAAAGAGGGAGTTTCACACCATATGGAAGACATACGCGCGGATGCGCGGCTTAACTTCCGGATGACAACATGCAAATCGTCTACGACAGCCAGAATTACCATGTTATCGAGTACTCCCGCATCGACGGATTCGAAGTCACCAACAAGGCTGCGCATGTCTGCGCTTATTTCCATGGCCCGGTGGCCGTTGCCTTTCGCGACAATTTCGCGAAAGTCATCGCCGAAAATCCCACGATCGATTCGGTCGACGAGTTTTTGGGCAGGTTCGATTCAATGATGACCCTGCCCACCGTCCTTCACTGAACTCAACACACGGATTGCCTCAGGCAAGCCTGACGAGTTGCTTGCCGAGGTTGCGTCCCTGCAACATCCCGATGAAGGCCGCCGGCGCGTTTTCGAGACCAATGGCAATGGTCTCGCGGTAGGTGAGCTTCCCCGCACCGAGCCAGCCAGACAAATCGGCAAGCGCCTGGTCCCAGATCTCGAGATGCTCCGAAATGATGAAGCCCTGCAGCCGGACTCGGTTCACCAGCAATGATCGCAGGTGCTGCACGCCGTAAGATCCGGAATCGTCGTATTCGGAAATGTAGCCGCAGAACGGGATGCGCGCGAAGGCATTGAGCAGTGGCAGCACTTTATCCAATACCGCGCCGCCCACATTCTCGAAATAAATATCGATCCCGTCCGGCGTCACCTCGCGCAATCTGCTTTCGAACGCGTCCGACTTGTAATCGACGCACGCGTCGAAGCCGAGCTCTTTAACGACGTGATCACACTTGGTCGGACCGCCGGCAATTCCGACCGCGCGACATCCCTTCAATCTGGCGATTTGTCCGACCACGCTGCCGACCGCGCCGGACGCGGCCGACACAACCACCGTTTCGCCTGGCTTGGGCTCGCCGATCCGGAGCAAGCCATACCACGCGGTGACCCCAGGCATGCCGACAACACCGAGCGCCGTCGACAGTGGCGCACCCCCGGTATCGATTTTGCGCAACGTCCCCGCATCCGCGGTCGCGTATAGCTGCCATCCCGCCCGGCCCGCGACAATGTCGCCCTTCTTGAATTGTGGATCCTTCGATTCGATCACTTCACCGATGGTACCGCCTACCATGACATCGCCGACTTGCACCGGCGGCGCATAGGATTTTCCCTCGTTCATGCGCATGCGCATGTAAGGATCCAGTGAGAGATAGAGGTTGCGCACCAATACTTCGCGCTCACCGGGCGACGGCATCGCGGCTTCGACATAGCGAAAATTATTTTCGGCAACGGGGCCTTGCGGCCGGCTGGCGAGGACTATCTGCAGATTTTTCATCGCTGTCAAAATGAAAACGGCACGGCGAAAGCCGCCGTGCCGGAATTAAAGAATCAACTACTTCTATTTCGGAACCATCGCCTGGAAGAACGGCACGTAGGCCTGCAGCATGATCAACACGCCGACCAGCGCGGCCAGCGATATGCTGTGCCAGAAAACGAAACGCAGGATCACGCCTTCCCTGCCCTGTTGGTTCGTCGCCACGGACGCAACCACAATGCTCTGCGCGTCGATCATCTTGCCCATCACGCCGCCGGAACTGTTCGCCGCCGCCATGAGCGTCGGGCTAAGACCCAGCTTGTTCGCCGTGATCACTTGCTGGCTCCCGAACAATGCATTGGAGCCCGCATCCGTTCCGGTCAGTGCGACGCCGATCCATCCGATCATCGTCCCAAAGAACGGATACAGCCAGCCCGTGTTTGCGAACGCCAGGCCGAGCGTTCCGTCCATGCCGCCGTATCGCGTGATGTAGCCGAGCGCCAGCATCGCCAGGATCGTCAGCAGCGAGTACTTCATGATGCCGAAGGTCTCGATCCAGGTCTTGAACATATCCTTGACCTTGTACCCCATCACGAAACCGGCGATCACCGCCGCAATCAGGATGCCGGTACCCGTCGCGGAAATGATGCCCCACTTCCAGATCGCCGGTTCGACTCTTGGCGCGGCGACTGCCGGCTCCACGCGCTGCACAAGGTTGTGCAAACCTGGGATTTGCCATTCCCAGTACGTATAGCCCTTCAGATTCAGGAACGCCTTGACCACGGGCAAGCCCCACAGAAACAACACGACGGTCAGAATGACCCAGGGCGTCCAGGCCTTGACCACCAAGTCGCGGCTGTGCCCGTGGTGTGTCTGCGCGGCTTGCGCCCTCGGGACCGTGACGCCGGCTCCGGACGCGTCGAGCATGACGGTCTTCGGCTTCCAGATCGCCAGGAAAACGGCAAGGGAGATCATCGAGATCATCGCACCGACCATGTCCACCAGCCACGGGCCGTGATAGTTCGAGATCAGGAATTGCGGAATCGCGAAAGACAGGCCAGCGACGAGAACCGCCGGCCACACTTCCACCGTGCGACGCCAACCGCAGAACGTCAGCACCAGCCAGATCGGCACGATAACCGAAAAGAAAGGTAGCTGCCGTCCGACCATCGAAGACAAGGTCAGCAGATAATCGGGATTTTCCGGCTGGGTGACCGAATGCAGAACGATGATCGGCGTCCCCAGTCCGCCGTAGGCTACCGGTGCCGTATTGGCAATCAACGACAGGCCGGACGCAGCCAGCGGATTGAATCCAAGTCCGATCAGGATCGCGCCCGTCACTGCCACCGGCGTGCCGCCACCGGCCGCGCCTTCGAAGAAAGCACCGAAGCAGAATGCGATAAGAATCAGCTGCAGCCTGCGATCATTGGTGATGCCGCCGATGCTGTCCTGCAGAATCTTGAATAACCCCACCTTCAGGGTCATGCGATACAGAAAAATCAGGTTGAAGATGATCCAGCAGACCGTCGTTGCGGCAAATAGCGCACCATAGAATCCAGCGAGCATCGTCATCTGGCCAGGCATGCCGATGACGAACACTGCGATGAGCGTAGCTGCAATCAGTCCGGCAAGCGCGGCGTAGTGGGCGCGTATCTGAAAAAACCCCAATCCACCGAGCAACACGAGAACTGGAATTGCGCATACGAACGTGGACAGGATGGTATTGCCGAGCGGGTCGTAAACCTGAGACCAAATCATGACGTCTCCTCCCCAGAATAATTTTTATTTGCTGACTGGACAACGGTCGATGGCCGCCTGCATCCCAATCGCGGGGCAAGTATAGTCGAATTGTCAGGCGGATTTCGCCATCAGGCGTGCAGCCCGAGGGGCCGGGCTACGATTCCAATGCTGCAGCGCATTGTGCCGTTGCACTCAGTCGAACTGCAGCGGTGGTCGGGACATCCCAAAAACGCCAGGAATCGACCGCCTTCGCTGCGGATTCAATCGTCCGGGGCCACAACTCCGCCGCGATGAAAACCGGACTCGCCGCGAGTCCGTTTAAATTCGCGGCACGCTGATTCTGCCTCCGCGCGCCATGTATCGCCGGGCCCGGCGCGCGCACTTGCGCGCTGGTCTGCGTGCTTGCCGCCGGGCTGCGCGGATGCGGGCTTCACCTTTGATCTTCTGGAAGCTCTCCGAGCGGGCGCTTGAAAGTGTAGCGAACCGGCTTCTTGACCAATTCTTCCGCCGACCGCCCGACGCTGCCGCTCGGTATCGTGAATGGCAGCGCGATTACGAACACGGCCGATCCGGTCACGACGCCGAGCAAGCCCAGCGGTCGCGTCACGACCAGATCCACGAACATATCCGAGCCGGATGGTGACGCAGTCTGGGCCAACAGTGGCGACGACGCCATCGTCAGCGCAACCGCAAATGCACTCATCCAGCGTCTTGTCCGATCGGTCATGAAAGGCTTCCGTCAAAGCGTCAGCGACTATCGCATTCTAGCCAACTGCGGAGACGATGCGAAAAAGATTCCGCCACAGCGCTGCGGTTCAAGCAGCCCTGCGGCGGGGCAGAAAATACGGGCTGGGAGCTAGCGCCCAGGGGAGGGTAGATTACGCGTCACCCGCCAGCCCGCGAGGGAGAAGAAACTACCAATGACAGATGCCTTGATCGACGTTGAGGAGATCGGCGAGATCGAAACCGCACGACCTTCCCATCGCTGGCGCACGAAAGATACGGGTTCCCAGACAAAAGGGATTGGACGAGGTTGCCCGGTTTTTGGACGAAACTTGCGCGCTGTTCTGCTGCACGGAATGCAATCCGGCGAATCACGTTGCTAGATTGCGATAGGGCGGGAAGTACTATGAACGCAACTGCTTCGGTGTAATACCGAGCATGCGCTTGAAGTGCCGGGTCAGATGGCTTTGATCCGCAAATCCAACGGCAGTGGCGATTTCCGCCAGGGAGCGGTCACCCGCCCCTGCGGTCAGTAGCGAACGGGCACTGTTGACGCGCACTTGCACCAGATACTGATGAGGCGAGACACCAATCGCCTTCTTGAACACGCGGGTCAGGTGATAGGAACTGAGATGCGCCGCGCCTGCGATATCCGCAAGGCTCACGTCACCCGGGTAATTCTCGTGAATATACTTCATTGCCTGAATCACCGACCGCGGCGCAATGGTGACCTTGTCGGCTTCGATCAATTCCGGGTGCTCCGTGTAATTGCGCAGCAGGTGCACCGCCAGCAGGTTCGCCAGGGATTCGGCATACAGGCGGCTGCCGGCGTCGCCGTTCATCACTTCGCGCATCAACGCGCCGGCAATGCTCGTAATCACGGGATCGCGCTGGCCTTCGACCGTCTTCAACTTTACTTGCGCCGGATCGAAGTCGAACGATTCCCGCGCGACCTTGTTCAGATACTCCGGTTCAAGAGACATCATCGTGAACGACAGCCTCGTATCCCACGCCCAGCGCACCGGCGTGTCGCTCGGATGGATCGACACCAGGCCGGCTTCGAGTTCCTTGTCCGAAATGTCACCGCCGCTTTCGCGGATGACGTGGCCGTCCGCCAGGCTGACGAAAATCAGATGTTCGGTCACGCCGCCCGGCAGACAGTCGCCTCCCGGTTCAAGTTCGCGCCTCTCGATATTCAGCGGCTTCCAGCCGAGCGGCCGGCTCGATGCGCGCACACTTTCCGGCCGCACATCTGATGCATCCACGGGATTGGGGGAACGTTGAGCGCAGTCTGCATCCACCAGCGCCACATCATAAGGGGCATTCATTTTCTTCTCCTCCGTGCCTTCGCACGGTGCGCAGTCGCCAAGACTGTTTTCCCGATCGGCTGCGCCCTGGTGGGGTCTTCAGCGATTCCTCGCCTTTAACTCGGATCGTGAAAGTAACTGACCAGTCAGTAATATAGATGGCGCACCGCAGCGGCGTCAATCTCTTTGCATGGTCCAAGCCCCGTAAAGCAGCCTCGTATCGCACATGTAAACAGTATTGCAGTGCGAAAATAATGGCCGCTCGGGCATATGGCCTATTCCAGGGAGGAATGGAACTGGCGGGTTACGGGGTCGGCGCCTGAAAGGCCGATCGCACTTCTACTTGAATTCATACGACGCGAAACTGTGTCTTCTGATGAACTCCCAGTCGTAAACCACGCCCAGCCCCGGGCCGTCGGGTACGGGAAAACAGCCATCCGCGCCAACGGCATCGAGTTCATCGCTATAGCCGTCCGCGTAAACCGGCGGCATCGCGTTTCCGCATTTCGGACCAACCAATGCCAGTTCGTAGTAGTTGGTATTGCGGACGGCCGCCATGCAGTGGCGATGCGCCGGTCCCGGTGCATGAATTTCCACATCCAGGCCGAATGCCTCGGCGAGGTGCGCGATTTTCATGGTCCCGGTAATGCCGAGATCGTATTCGGGATCGGCACGCACGAAATCGGTTGCGTCATTGACGATGAAATCGGCTTTCGGCTCCACGCCACGCACGTGTTCGGTTTGCAGCAGCGGCGTCTTGATGAAGTGACGTAATTTCCTGTGCAGGTGCTGCGACCATCCTCCATCTCGCATCGGGTCTTCGTACCAGAAAAAGCCCGCTTCGTCGCAGGCACGACCGACCGCCAGCGCATCGGCGAAGGTGCGCAACTCGCAGGCAGGGTCGAGCATCAGGTTCATCCGGCCACGAAATGCCCGGCCCAGTGCGAGCACCGCTTCCGACTCTTCCTTCACATTGCCGTCACACCAACCGTGCATCTTGAATGCGCGATACCCCATCGCGTAGCACTGCTCGGCAAATTCCACATAGGCCTGGGCGCTCGACAGCCCGCCGTTGCGGTCGCCATGGTAGGAACTCGCATAAGTCGGCAGGCGCGTCCTCCAGCCACCGAGCATCTTCCGGATCGGCGCATTCAATTGCTTGCCCGCGAGATCCCACAATGCGATATCGATGCAGCCCACGCCCATGTGATCGTATTGCCGCAATGCGCGTTTGCAATCGTCGTAAATCAGTTCGCGCTGGTGGGGGTCGCGGCCCAGCAGGTGCGGTGCCAGCGCAAGCGTCTGGCCGAGCGCCATTTTCGTGCCGCCCCACAACGCGACGTATTCGCCGCGCGCGCCGTCGTCCGCCTCGATCACGATCGCGTATTTGGACAATTTCAGCCTGTTGTTCGGCTGGTATACGATGTTGAATCCACCAGTATCCCAGCCAAGGTCGGGCAACTCGAACGCGAATTCCTGCACTTCCACGCGACTGATACGACTCATTGAGATTCCTCTGAATTGAATTCCGGTGAAGCAGAACCGGATGCCCGGATGACATCCTCCAAAAAATTTGTCAATCTCCTCCCATGACCCTGTCTTCCGGAAATGCCGGATTTACCAAAACACAGGCGGCGCAACCCGCAGCGGTTTCGTTTGGCGATGCGGTTCGCTTCTGGCTGAAGCTCGGATTCATCAGCTTCGGCGGCCCGGCGGGACAGATCGCGATCATGCATCAGGAACTCGTCGAGAGGCGTCACTGGATTTCGGAGCGGCGTTTCCTTCACGCATTGAACTACTGCATGGTATTGCCGGGGCCCGAGGCGCAACAACTCGCCACCTACATCGGCTGGCTGATGCATCGAACCTGGGGCGGCATCGTCGCCGGATTATTGTTCGTTCTCCCCTCGCTGTTCATCCTGATCGCGCTGTCCTGGATCTATCTCGCGTTCGGCGACGTGCCTCTTGTCGCCGGGCTACTTTACGGCATCAAGCCCGCGGTAACGGCTGTGGTTTTGTTCGCAGCTTACCGTATCGGCTCACGTACGTTGCGCAACCCGGCACTATGGGCGATCGCAGCGGCGGCGTTTCTTGCGGTCTTCGTTTTCGACATCCCGTTTCCGGCGATCGTCCTCGGTGCAGCTGTAATCGGGGCCGTGGGCGCACGATTGGCCCCGCGGTGGTTTGCAGTCGACGCCCGCCATGATGCGCACAAAAATTACGGTCCCGCCATCATCGACGACGACACCCCCACTCCGGGCCATGCCCGCTTCAGTTGGCGCGGAACGCTGCTGGTACTCGGCATCGGCATCGGCATCTGGGCGCTGGCCATCGGTGTTCTGCTCGCCCTGTTCGGGCCGCAAAGTGTTTTCGCGGCCATGGCCTTGTTCTTTACCAAGGCGGCGCTGCTGACCTTCGGCGGCGCCTATGCGGTCCTGCCTTATGTCGTACAAGGCGCCGTCGAGCAACATCACTGGCTCGACGCGACGCAAATGATCGACGGCCTCGCGCTCGGGGAAACCACGCCCGGGCCGCTGATCATGGTCGTCGCCTTCGTCGGTTTCGTCGGCGGCTGGACGCAGGCCGCGCTCGGACCGGAGTCGCAAGCTCTCGCGGGAATTGTTGCGGCATCCATCGTGACCTTCTTCACCTTCCTGCCGTCTTTCGTGTTCATCCTGCTCGGTGGTCCTCTGGTGGAAACCACTCACCGGCAACCGCACCTGACCGCTCCGCTCACGGGAATAACGGCAGCAATCGTCGGCGTCATCCTCAATTTGGCGATGTTCTTTGCCTGGCACGTGCTACTGCCGGCCGGGCCGGAAGGGCATTTCGAATGGCCGCTGGCGATAATCGGCATAGCGGCCCTGGTTGCGCTGTTTCGCTTCAGGCTTGGAATCATTCCAACCATCGCCGCCTGCGGCATTGCCGGCCTCATTGTCAGGCTGCTGGCCGGTTAAGCGTATCCGGGCGACGGGCGCCGTCGGTCTGCGAGTGCTATAGTTTCCCTCGGCTCCTTATCCGATTTTCGATGCGACTCGACCTGAATTACGGCCGCGACTGCTACCCGCTGGAACTGCCCGACGACTGGGACGTCACGGTCATACGCAAACCCTCGATGCCACTGTCCCCGGATCCGGTCCTGGCGGTGCGCAACGCACTTGCCCGACCAGTCGGAGCAAGTCCCCTTGCGCAGGAAGCGCACGGGCTGAAATCCGCCTGCATCCTGATTTGCGACATCACGCGGCCGGTACCAAACGGGCTGCTTCTGCCGGAAATTGTCCGGCAACTGCTCGATGCGGGAATGAGACCGGACGACATCACCGTGCTGGTGGCGACCGGACTGCATCGTCCGAACGAAGGCGCCGAGCTCGAAGAACTGGTCGGCGATCCATGGGTGCTCAAGACGGTGCGCGTGGTGAATCACTTCGCTCGCGACGACGCGGCTCATGTCGACCTCGGCCGCACACCGCGCGGGACGCCAGTCAAACTCGACCGCCGCTTCGTCGAGGCCGACTTGAAGATCGCGACCGGACTGGTTGAACCGCATTTCATGGCGGGCTACTCCGGAGGGCGCAAGGTCATAGCACCCGGCGTGGCCCACCGCGACACCATCACGACGTTTCACAGTGCGCGCTTCATGGCGCATCCCAAGGCTGACAACTGCATTCTCGAAGGCAACCCCTTGCACGAAGAGCAACTTGAAATCGTGCGCATGCTTGGGCATGTGCTGGCGGTGAATACCGTCATCGACGAACACCGCCAGCTGTCTTTCGTGAATTACGGCGAAATCCTTGCGAGCCATCTGCAGGCAGTCGAATTCGCGCAGCGCTACTCACGCGTGCCGGTCGGCCGCCGCTTCAAGACCGTCGTCACCAGCGCCGCGGGTTATCCCCTGGACAAGACCTACTACCAGACCGTGAAGGGCATGGTCGGACCGGTCGACATTCTCGAACCCGGCGGCAACCTGATCATCGTATCCGAATGTTCCGAAGGTCTCGGCTCGCATGAATATGCGGATGCGCAAAGGCGGCTGATCGGGTTCGGCGCGGAAGGATTTTTCGCCGACATCAGCCGCAAGCAGTTTGCCGACATCGACGAGTGGCAGACGCAGATGCAACTGAAACCCATGAAGGCCGGCAATGTGCACCTGTATAGCGGCGGCCTTCCGCAGGTGGACCGGGCACTCACCGGCGTCAACCTGGTCGATTCCGTCGAGGAAACGTTGCAGCACTGCATGGAACATGGCGGGGATCACGCGCTGGCGGTGATTCCTGAAGGGCCGTATGTCGTGCCCTACTACCAGCCGGCCTGAGGAGAAAACAATGATCGAAGACAAGATCGAAGTAAACATCGCGGGCGGACTCGACGTTGCGCTGCCGCGCATGGTCAACGTGCGCCAGAAATTCGATGGCGCGCATCTGGGCGACATTCCGGCCACCGTCGCCAAGGAATTCCAACGGCCCGAAGTGCGCGCCCGGGTGAAATCCGGACAAGTGATCGCCGTGGGCTGCGGCAGCCGCGGCATCGCCAATATCGCAACTATCACCAAATGCGTGATCCGCGAACTGCAAGCTATTGGCGCCAAGCCGTTCATTTTTCCGGCGATGGGCAGCCATGGCGCTGCGACCGCCGAAGGCCAGAAAAAAGTCCTGGAGGGTTACGGCATCTCCGAAGCTTCCATGGGTGTGCTGGTCAAGGCGACCATGGACACGGTCATCGTCGGCAATCTCGACGATGGCACGCCGGTGCACATGGATCGTTTCGCAGCGGAAGCCGAGGGCATCGTCGTCATCAACCGGGTGAAGCCGCATACGGCGTTTCGCGGGGCCACCGAGAGCGGCGTCACCAAGATGCTGTCGATCGGCATCGGCAAGATCAACGGCGCGTCCACTTATCACCAGCACGGCATGGACACCTTTCCGACGCTGCTGCCCAAGGTGCGCGACGTCAATCTCGCCAAGCGCAACGTCCTGCTGGGCGTGGGCATCGTCGAAAACGCGCACGACCAGACCGCAGTCATAGAAGTCATGCCGGCGAACCAGATCGCCAACCGTGAGCCTTTCCTGCAGGAAATGGCCAAACGCCAGATGCCGCAGCTTTACATCGACGAGATCGACGTGTTGATCATTGACGAGATGGGCAAGAACATCAGCGGTGCCGGTTTCGACCCGAACATCACCGGCCGCAACCGCCGGGCGGTGAAGTGGAACTTCGGTCCGAAGGTCAAGAAGATCGTCGTGCTCGGGCTGACGCATGAAACGCACGGCAACGCCACGGGCATGGGCGGGGCCGACATCATCACCATGCGGTTGTTCAGGGAGATCGACATCCCGTCGACCTACGCCAACATCATCACCTCGATGAACCT
>Ga0137403_10007590_pt1 | contig 12213 bp, 12 predicted proteins | sample CZOMad2_1_16fung_FD_122057 | JGI IMG/M metagenome (GOLD analysis project Ga0137403, IMG submission 122057) | Vadose zone soil fungal communities from Angelo Coast Range Reserve, California, USA - CZOMad2_1_16fungal (Hybrid Assembly) | ecosystem: Environmental > Terrestrial > Soil > Vadose zone...
ATTCTCGGCTCACCCGAAGTCAGCGCCTCCACCAAGGTGAAGCGAATCATCCTTTGCTCGGGCAAAGTCTATTACGACCTGCTTAATTACCGAACCCAACGCAAGATCGAGGATGCGGCGATCATTCGGATCGAGCAGCTTTATCCGCTCGCGGAAAAGAAGCTGCGCGAAATGCTCAAGCCATTTCCAAAAAGTGCGAAGTATATTTGGTGCCAGGAAGAATCGGAAAACATGGGCGCGTGGACGTTCATCGAACCGCGGTTGCGCACAATTTTCTGCACCGAAATTGCCTACGCGGGTCGCGAAGCCAGCGCCAGCCCGGCCGTCGGCGCACTGGCTCGGCACAAGCGCGAACAGGCCCGCTTGGTAGCGGATGCGTTTTCAGTTTGAGAGCACACTCTCATATGTCTCGTTAATCCCGATGGCACTCATGAGGCAGATGGGCCGTATCTGTTGACGAAACGCATCTCGACCGCGACGCTCGATTAGCTTACGTAATTTTCGCGCATGGCCATTGAAGTCAAAATTCCTGCAGTTGGCGAATCAATCACCAGTGGTGTCGTTTCCGCCTGGCACAAGAAATCTGGCGAGTTCGTGAACCAAGGCGAAGCTCTCTTCACCCTCGAGACCGATAAGGTTTCCACCGAAATCGTTGCAGAAAAAGCAGGCGTCCTCGAAACGAAGGTACCAGAGGGTCAGGAGGTGAAGATTGGCGAGATAGTCGCCATAATCGACGATTCAAAAGGAGCACCGGCGGAAAAAAAGGAAGAGAAATCGAAAAAGAAAGAACCCGAGAAAAAGGAAAAGGAAGCCGAATCGGAAAAAAAGGCCGCAGAAGAAAAAGCTCCTGTAGCCGCGGGCGCTGAGCGCGGCAAGTCGCAGCCAACGGCAGCGGCTACAACCACCTTTTCGCCCGCCGTTCGCCGAATCGTGGAAGAAGAGAAGCTCCAGCCGGACAAAATTCGGGGCACAGGCGAAGGAGGGCGCCTGACAAAAGGAGACGTCCTGGCTGCAGCACAACAACGCGGCAAAGCGGACTCGACCGCCGTAACCTCGGCGAAGGCGGAAACAAAAGTTGAATCTCGTGAAGTTGAACCATCCGGTGACGGGCGGTTCACGCGCAAAAGGATGTCCCCACTGCGCCGCAAGATCGCGCAGCAACTTGTGATGGCGCAGCACACCGCGGCGATCCTGACGACTTTCAACGAATGCGACATGAGCGCCGTGCAGGAATTGCGCCGGAACAAACAAGACGAATTCACGAAAAAGAACGGAGTTAAACTGGGTTTGATGTCGTTCTTTGTTAAGGCTTCCGTGGAGGCGCTTAAAGCCGTGCCCGTCGTCAATGGCCACATCGAGGACGAGGACTTCATCCAAAACAATTTCTACGATATCGGGGTAGCTGTCGGGACAGAGCGCGGACTCGTGGTTCCGGTCGTGCGCGATGCAGACAAGAAAAGTTTTGCCGGTTTGGAGCGCAACATCGCTGATTATGCCGGCAGAGCGCGCGACGGAAAACTAAAGATCGAAGATTTGCAGGGTGGCACGTTTACAATCACCAATGGCGGCGTGTATGGATCGCTGTTTGCCACACCGATTCTAAATCCGCCACAAAGCGGCATTCTCGGCATGCACAAAATCATGCCGCGACCAGTTGCCGTAGATGGCAAAGTGGAAATTCACCCGATGATGTATCTGGCCCTCAGTTACGATCACCGCGCAATCGACGGAAAAGAAGCTGTCACCTTTCTCATCAAGGTGAAGGACTGCATCGAAGATCCGAAAAAACTGCCGTTGGATTTTTAGAATAAGCGGCGCAGCGGTGCTCTGCCGCTTAGTCTGGATGATTGCCCCACTTCAGGCGGCATGAGAAACTAACATATGGAAAAATTTGATGTCGTTATCATTGGCTCTGGACCTGGCGGTTACATCGCTGCGATCCGTTCCGGCCAGCTTGGTTTAAGAACAGCCCTCGTCGAAAAAGACAAGGAACTCGGTGGAACTTGTCTGAACGTGGGCTGCATCCCGAGCAAAGCGCTCCTGACTTCGAGCGACCATTACATGTTCATCAAAAAGGAGGCCGCCAAGCACGGGATCGTTATCGACGGCGCGCATGCCGACTTGGCGAAGATGCAGCAGCGCAAGGACAAGGTTGTGAAGACATTCAACAGCGGTGTGCGCTCGCTGATGAAGTCGAACAAGGTCACCGTTTTGGAAGGCACAGGCACGATTACCGCGCTTGGGAAAGTCTCCATTAAATCCTCCAAGGGCGAGACGCAGGAGGTCGAGACAAAAAACATCGTAATCGCCACCGGCAGCGCGCCGATGGAACTGCCATTCGCGAAATTCGATGGGAAAACAATCGTGAGCAGCACCGAAGCGCTTACCTTCGCGGAAGCTCCAAAGAAGCTCCTCGTAGTCGGTGCCGGCGCGATAGGTCTAGAGCTTGGCTCTGTTTGGAACCGTCTCGGTTCGGAAGTGACGATATTGGAATTTCTCCCCCGCATTGCACTCGGGTTCGATCTTGAGCTCGCGAACCTGCTCCAGCGTTTGCTCACCGCTCAAGGGATGACGTTCCACCTGGAAGCAAAGGTTACCAGGGTGAAGGTTGACAACGGTCGCGCGACCGTCATTGCGACTAAAGACAAGGAGGAACTGAAATTCGAAGCCGACAAGGTGCTTGTTTCAGTCGGGCGTCGCCCGTTCTCGGACGGGTTGGGCGCGGAAAAAGTCGGTGTGGAGTTGGACGACAAGAAGCGCATCAAAGTGGACGAACATTTCCGCACGAACGTCGAAGGCATCTATGCCATTGGCGATGTAATTGCCGGTCCCATGCTGGCGCACAAGGCCGAAGACGAAGGGATCGCGTGCGTGGAAGTCATCGCGGGCAAGGCCGGTCACGTGAACTACGAAGCCATTGCCAGTATCATTTATACAAATCCAGAGCTCGCGGGCGTTGGTCTTACCGAAGACCAAGCGAAGGAAAAGAGGATCGATGTGCGCATCGGTAAATTTCCGTTCCGCGCCAACAGCCGCGCTCTTTGCAGTGACGATGTCGAAGGGATGGTCAAGTTTGTCGCCGACGCAAAGACCGATCGCATTCTTGGCGCGCACATTTTGCATCACGCCGCTTCGGAACTAATCGCGGAAGCCGTGTCTGTAATTGAATTCGGCGGCAGCTCCGAAGATATCGGCCGTACCTGTCATTCACACCCCACCTTGAGCGAAGCGGTCAGAGAGGCGGCGTTAAATGTGGAGAAACGCGCGCTCCATATCATAAACCGGTGATTGGGGCGATCGCCTGATCGAATCCAGGCAAATTGCTTTCATTTATCTCGAGTTTCCCGCCTCGCGTCGCCGAACGACGAAGAGCGTTACCAGCGCCGAGACTGCGCAAACAATCGCCCCGAATGCCAGCGTGAACGATGTGCCTACCCAATGTGCAACCGCTCCGGCTTCGAGACTTCCCAGTGGAATCATCGCGCCGAAAACGAGTGACCAGACACCCATCACGCGTCCACGCATTTCATCTGGCACAATCGTTTGCAACACCGTGTTCGACGTGGAGAAAAACAGTAGCATTCCAAATCCGGCCACAAGGAGAAATGCGAGGGAGATGTAAAAACTTCGACTCAGCGAAAGGGCGAATAGTGCAATCGAAAATATCCAGACGCCGCCGAGCGCCAATCTTCGGGGCGTAAACAGATGCCCATAGGTCGCAACGACCAGGGCGCCGATGAGCGCGCCGGTCCCACTCGCCGACATCAGGATGCCGTAACCGTTTGCGCCGCGACCGAGCACGTCGCGTGCGAAAGCGGGCATTAGCACACCATATGACCATCCGAACACACCCACCGCGAGGAAGAGCAGCAGGATCGTCCGTACTCGCTGATGTCTCAGCGAATATACTATGCCGTTCCAGGCGTGTTCAGTGGCAGAAACGACGTGGGCTGGCCGTTGAAACACGGGTAGGCGCATCATTAGCAACCCGGCGATCACCGCAACAAACGTCAGACCGTTCAGGAAAAAACACATTGCGACGCCAACCCACCCAATCAGTAAACCAGCGACCGATGGACCGATAACACGCGCGCCATTCACGATCGAGCTGTTGAGTGAGATCGCGTTTAGCAGATCTTCACGGCTAGTCATTTCGACTGTGAACGCCTGGCGTGCTGGCATATCAAAGCCCATGGCCACGCCGTTCAATCCAGCAATAACAATAATGAACGAGGGCGTGGCGAAACCCGCCCAAATACCAGCCGCAAGGATGAATGCACAAACCATCTGCGCCGTCTGGGTCGCGAGGAGGATCGAGCGCTTCGGGTGACGATCGGCGAGCGATCCACCCCAGATGGAGGACAACATCATCGGAGCGGATCCCATCGCGGCGACGACCCCCAGCAGCAGCTTCGAATTCGTAATTTGATAAACGAACCAGCTCATTGCGGTTTGCTGCATCCACGTGCCGACGAGCGAGACTAGTTGCCCCCAAAAAAACAGCCGATAATTGCGATGCCGCAGCGCGCGAAATGTATGCCGCCAGGTCACCCTACCAACGGGGACGCGACGTAGGCGTCCGCTGATATCTTCTGGGACGCGCGCAGTTTCCGTGTTCGCTGTCGGCATTACTCATGATGCTGGCATGATCAGCAATTGCAAAATCAAGCGTGGTTATGTTGTAACGGCGCTCGCCGTGGCGAGCACCACTACGATCCTGAGTGTGCTAGCTTCGCACTGTGGAAAGCACGACGGCGATCCTTCTTCGCAAACGAAAGTTCAGCGATACCAGCCTGATCATCTCGTGGTGCACGGAGTTATTGGGCTGCATCCAAACAATCGCCAAAGGCGCGCGGCGCCCTAAAAGTCCGTTCGCAGGAAAGCTGGATTTATTTTTTGAGGCCGAAATTTCAATCGTGCGAAGCCGGAAGTCGGATCTGCATACGCTCACTGAAGTGGTGTTGAAAAATCCATTCGCAAGGATTCGAAGCAATTACTTGCGCACGCAGACGGCGGCGTATTTTATCGAGCTAATTGAGATTTGCACCGAGCGAGATCATCGGGAGCCCGAATTGTTCATGCTGTTGCACCGGGCTTTCGGCTACCTCGATGTTAACGATCCGACGTCCCGCGCGATCTTGCATTTCGAGACGGAGCTCGCGCGGATCGCGGGCGTGCATGACGAGAAAAGATTGAAAGCCGACCCGGCGTTTGCTCTGGGAAATTTATTCGGCCGACTGCCGCTTTCTCGTACGCCGCTGTTGAAAACTCTGGCGACGGAGGCGAAAAGCCGGAACAGTTCCAAATGAAACAACGCAATCTTCTCGCGGCAGTCTTAATCGCTGGTCTTAGCCCCGCCGTGTTGGCGAACGAAGCTTACCGGTTTGATTCGTCGGGCTCGACGATCGGGTTTAGTGTGCACCAGTTTCTGGGGACCACGCATGGAAAGTTCACGAAGTTCAGCGGCAAGATCGACGTCGACCGCGAGCACCCCGAGAATTCCTCGGTTACGGCACGGATCGAAGTTCGCAGCATCGACACACAGATCAAAAAGCGAGACGATCATTTGCGAAGCGTGGAATTTTTTAACGTCGAAAAATTTCCTCAGATCACATTTAAAAGCCGGAGCGTAAAACAGACGGGCCCGCAAAGCGGCGACATTCTAGGCGATCTCACCATTCACGGCGTGACCAGGCCGGTTGCGCTTCATGTGAAGCTGCTTACACCGCTCAACGAGACGACCCGGACGCGCTGGGTTGTGACGAACGAGCCAATCACGCGGCGTGACTTCAACCTGATGTTTGCGCCAGCGGCGGAGTCAGTCTCCGGAATCAGCCAAACGGTTGCGATCAACATTGAGATCGAGGCGAAACATGCGGAATGAAGGCGTATGGCATCAAGCATTTGTCATCCTGAGCGAAGCGCAGCGAAGTCGAAGGACCCCGTGAAAATGCCATCGGCTGCACCGCGGGATTCCTCGACTTCGCTCGGAATGACGGAATGATGGAAATCATTCCCCTCGGAGATTCCGCTCTGATCGTTCGTATGCGCGAACGATTCCACGATGCGCCTGAGCAGACGTTGGACACAGTCCTTCGCGCATTTCAGCAGCTTCAAAACGCCGCCATCCCGGGTATAATTGAACTCGCACCGGCCTACACAAGCGTGGCAGCCTTCTTCGATCCGATTCCGGTCGCCAAAGCCGCTGAAACACCGGACAAGATGTTCGATTGGTTGGCGACGCGCATTCGCGCTGCTGTAGCCGCGGGCGCTGACCGCGGCAGGCACCGCACAGCTACACGACGCCGTGTACGCTTGGTCGAAATTCCAGTCTGCTATGATCCGGAATTCGCGCTCGACATCGATGATGTTGCGCGACGCGCGGCTATCTCGCCAAGCGAAGTCGTCCGGCTTCACAGCGGCGCTGAGTATTGCGTAGCCTGCGTCGGATTTGTTCCCGGATTTCCATTTCTGGCTGGTCTTCCAAAGGAGCTGGCTACACCGCGACGGGACGTACCGCGAAAACAAATTCCACCCGGGTCTGTCGGGATTGGCGGCGCCCAAACCGGAATTTATCCGCTGCGTTCCCCGGGCGGCTGGAATCTCATCGGTCGCACACCGTTGCGGTTGTTCGACCCCAAAGAAAATCCACCGGCACTTTTGCGCGCCGGCGAGCGTGTGCGCTTCCGCAAAATCTCGCGCGATGAGTTTGAATCGTTGAAGTGTTAAACCCCAGTTATGAGTGTGATTGCTGAGCGCGCGGGATTTCTTACCAGCATTCAGGACCTTGGCCGCACCGGTTTTCGCGAGTTTGGGGTTTCGTCTGGTGGCGCGCTGGATTCCTTTGGATTGCGCGTGGCGAATCTTCTACTTGGCAATGCTGAAGGAGCGGCGGGACTCGAGATTACTCTAGGTGGTTTGCAATTGCGCTTTGAGGATGAACGTGTCGTCGCGTGGTGCGGAGGCGAATTCGATGTGCGCATTGGATCAAGGGTATTGCCGGCTGGCCACGCTGGTTTGGTTAGTGCAGGCGAAAAATTGAAAATCGGCGCACCCAAAGTGGGTTGCCGATCCTGGTTATCAATCTCCGGCGGGATTGATGTTGAGCCTGTTCTCGGAAGTCGCTCGACCGACTTGCGAGCCAGTTTCGGGGGATTTGAAGGTCGCTCACTACACGATGGGGATGTTCTTCCGCTGGGTGTGTGGCCGGGGTCGCCGACTCCGGCTACAGGTATTTCCTCGTGGACCGCGCCTCACGATTGGGTAAGTCCGGCGAAGCCCAAACCAATTTTGCGTTTCATTCGCGGCGCCGACTGGAACCGCTTTGACACTTCAACTCTTCAACGTCTAACGAGCGAAGCGTTCGCCGTTTCATCCGATTCCGATCGCATGGGCGTCCGTCTTGAAGGCCCGGAACTGAAGCGTGTCGACGAGAGCGATCTAATCTCCGAAGCAGTGGGTCCGGGTACGATCCAGGTTCCGCCGAGTGGAAAGCCGATTTTACTTTTGGGAGATTGCCAAACTATCGGTGGTTATCCGAAAATGGCGCACGTGATCACAGTTGATCTCGGTGTTGCAGCGCAACTTCGTGCGGGTGATCACGTCCGTTTTTCCGAAGTGCTGCTAGCTGACGCGTGCCGGCTTTTGCTTGAACGCGAGCGACAGTTGGAACTCTTTCGCGTCGGACTCAGTTTACACACCTCATGAATCTAGTCGTCGACCTCAATGCCGATCTCGGCGAAGGCTCAGGCCACGATGAGGAGTTATTCGAGCTCATCAGCTCGGCAAATGTCGCGACCGGATTTCACGCCGGTGATTCCGATTCGATGCACGCCGCAGTTTCTGCGGCAAAAAAGCACGGAGTCGCGGTCGGAGCGCATCCAAGTTTTTTTGATCGCGAAAATTTCGGACGCAAGGAACTAAAGGTGAGTAATCAGGAAGTGTTCGACGCCGTGGTTTATCAGCTTGGAGTGTTTCAAGCGATCGCCTCCGCCATGGGCGTGCAACCGCGCCATGTCAAACCGCACGGTGCTCTCTATAACATGGCGGTGCGGGACGACAAACTGGCCGATGCGATTGCGCGAGCGATCCAATCGATCGATCCGAAGTTAATTCTCTTTGCGCCTGACAACACTGAACTCGCCCTCGCCGGGGAAGCGCATGGCTTGCAAGTCGCGCGTGAAATTTTTGCCGATCGTAATTATCTAAATGACGGCTGGCTGGTTCCACGCACGCGGCCGGATGCATTGCTTCGCGACCCAAAAGAAGCCGCGGCGCGCGTGCTGCGGATGTTGCGCGAAGGCAAGGTGCGCTCGGTCGAAGGCGGCGACGTCGAGGTGCGCGGTGAAACGATTTGCGTCCATGGCGATACGCCCGGCGCGGTTGAGTTCGTGCGTGAATTACGCTTACGGCTGGAGCATGAGGGCGTGAGAATCAACGCGCCAAAGAGTTTGTTGTAAACCAAAGTTGTCATTCTGAGCGAAGCGAAGAATCTCAGATCGTTTTTCCGAGTGAACCTGACCAAACAATAACCAGAGATGCTTCGCTTTGCTCAATTCGCCACAGGACGAATCCGCCGTGGCGGACATGACAGGATAAGGAAACGCACCCGGTCCTAGCTGTGAGTAACAAGGTCGATAGTCGTCAGCAGTCCGGACTCGTTCGCGGGCTCGGGCCGATCGACGCGACGATGATCGTGATGGGGTCGATGATCGGCTCGGGGATTTTTATCACATCGGCCGAATCCTCGCGGCTGAGCGGCGCACCTGGCTGGCTACTTCTCGCATGGGCTATCGCCGGCTTGCTAACGATCACTGGCGCGTTGTGCTGCTCGGAACTCGCAACCATGATGCCGCGCGCTGGCGGCGTTTACGTTTTTTTGCGCGAAGCATATGGGAAATCCATCGGGTTCTTGTACGGCTGGACTCTGTTTCTGGTGATCCAAACCGGGACCATCGCTGCTGTGGCGATTGCATTTGCAAAATTCCTTGGTGTTTTTGTCGCAGCAGTTTCGCCGGATAATTACCTGGTCGCGCCAATTTCATTGGGCAGCTATGCGATCAGCCTTTCCACTGAACAATTAGTCGCGATTAGCTTGATCGCGTTGCTGACTTGGATGAACACGCGCGGGCTTGAAGTAGGAAAGATTGTCCAAAACACGTTCACGTTTGCAAAAACGGTCGCGCTCGTCGCGGTAGTTGTGATCGGCCTGTCGTTAGGCTGGAATGCCAACTCTGCTGCGTTGAACTCGGCATGGTGGGACTCATGGGCGAATGGGTGGAGCCCGCGAATCGCGCAGCCCGGCTTTACGTTTGTCGGCGGGCTCGCCCTCGTACTGCTACTTGGAAAATCGATGGTCGGTCCGCTCTTCGCGCAGACCGCCTGGACAAACGTCACGTTCATTGGCAGCGAAATACGCGACCCCGGAAAAAACCTGGTGCGTGCGCTCGTAGTAGGCTGCGGCATCGTCGTGATTCTGTATTTGCTGGCCAATCTTGCCTACATCGCCGTGTTGCCATTTTCAGAAATCGAGCACGCGCCTCACAATCGCGTCGCCGTGGCCATGATGAATACCATTTTCGGCCGTTCCGGTGCAATCTGCATGGCAGCAGCAATCATGATTTCTACCTTTGGGTGCAACAACGGTCTGATTCTTGCCGGAGCCCGCGTTTACTATGCCATGGCGCGCGACCGTCTGTTCTTCAAAAGAGTTGGAACCACCAATCGCTTTCATGTTCCGGCCGCTGCGTTGGTAGTCCAGGGAATCTGGACTGCGTTCCTGACTCTGCCACGCACCGTGACACGCGACCCCACGACACACCGGGTCGTTCATGGAAATGTCTACAACCAATTGCTCGAATACATCGTCTCAGCGGATTTGCTTTTTTACATCCTGATGGTTGTGGCCGTAATGATCTTGCGACGAACAAAGCCGGATGCTGAACGGCCATACCGTACCTGGGGTTATCCGTTCGTACCGATCATCTCGGTCCTGATTGCTGGATTATTGATTGTCGATCTTGGGTTCCTCGCGCCCGCAACTTCGGGAATCGGGATCCTCATCGTGTTGACCGGCGTGCCCGCGTACTTCTTCTGGCGAAAGCTCGGCGCAGTCGAAATGAATCCATCTCGCATTTGAGATGCGAAACCTATTTGTATGCCTGCAAAATCAAAGAAACAGCAAATGGCCGCCGGCGCTGCGCTTTCGGCCAAGCGCGGTAAACGTTCCAAGTCGTCGCTCAAAGGCGCTTCGCGCGGGATGTACAAATCGATGAGTAAAGCGGAGCTGCGTCGGATGGCCAAGACGAAGCGCAAAGGAAAGCCGACAAGGAAGAAGCGGCATTAAAACAATCTGTCGACCTTTGGAGACGAAAGGGGACGCTCAGTCCTTTTGCATCATGTCAATCACGTCTTTCAACGGTTGCGCGCTTACCTTGCTCGTCCCTGTAAAAGGGTGATCGAGGACATAGATCAAAAACAAAATCATCGTGATCGTTACCGTAAGCGACGCTGCAATCAGGTATTGCGCCCTGATGTTCTTCATTCCGAAGAAATAGGTGTACGAAATACTGATCACGCTGCCAACAAGTAGGACCAACCAGACAACGGAAGGCACGGTGTCGTTCCCCGCAAATATTCTGAGTCGACGGTACTCAGCGAGGTCATTTAGCCGCTTTAATGCTTCGGCGTAGATCTCGCTGTTGGGAACCGACTTCTCGTCCACCTGATAGAATACCGTTAGAAGTTTTTCCATTGCTGGAGTGGAATGAAGGCCTACCTCGCCCTGTGACATTCTCTTCAGTTCATCGTTATACACCGAAGTGACATAATCCATGAGTGTTTGGCGTATCGTTTCACCCGCCGGCTCGGGGAATACGCTTGTAATATGAAAAATGTCAGCCACCTCATTGGCTTCCAGTTGAAGGTTCTTTGTGGCCTCGTCGTATCCATTCCACGTAACAAAGACCACAAACGCGAGAAGGACACCGTAAAACAGTCCGAAGGCATTGAAGATGATCGCAGCTACTTCGTGATTCTCTTTCAGGACCTCCGCGGAGTATTTCCTTCGAACCACGTAAAGGCCTGCCAGGGCGAAGGAGGTCGTAATCGCCGAGACGACGAAAAATGAAATTGGCGGCGGTAAGTTAAGTAGGAATTGCACAATCCTTCTAACTTCTCGCCAAAATATTGAAGAATTGTCGAGCGAAAAGAATCGATTTTACGGGAACGGGCGCCCAAACTGCGCGCAAATCATGAAAACGACTTTTCTTTTTGGGCTCGGATTCCTTATAGCGTGCGGCGGCGTTTTCGCTCAGGAGACGTATCCGGGTGGAATCGTTTACGGTCCCAAGGCTGCGTTCAAGATCGATGCGCCGGCGGGCTGGGTTCTCGATAACAGCGCCGGAGCCGAGCAGGGACTGCCATGCGTTCTTTATCCGAAAGGATCTACCTGGTCCGATGCCAAGGCGATCATGTACGCCAAGATCGCAGGCACAGATTACGAAGACGTTGAAAAGTTTGTCGCCATGGCAATCCAGCAAATGGAAAAAGCGCACGGCAAACCGAAAGAGAAAGTCGACTCCGGCAAAACAGGCGATGGGCAGTCTTATTTCATCAACGAATATCCGGCCACCAAGTCATATTCCCAATGGGAGCGGGTGGCCTACATCCAATTGCCCAAGGCAGTCGCCTACATCGTATTCTCTGCCCGAGATGAAGCGAGCTATCGGAAGAATTTTCCAGCGCTCAACGAAGCGCTTAAATCGTTCGCCTACATGAAAGTCGAAGGCGATCACAAACTACATTGATCGTCAGCGCGCGCTTAGCGCGCGGAAGATGCGCAGTTCGCCATAGTCGTACTTGCCGTCGAGTAACGAACTCACGTCCGCAAGTTTCCTTTCGGGGACGTTTCGAAACGCGGCCGCGATTTCCTCGCGCTGCGCGGCGGTGAAGAACCGCTCCGGCTCGAGGGATTCGCCCAGTTTGATCGCGGCTTCTAGATGATCGTAAACGGTGCTCCGAACAAATCCGCGCGCACGGGAAATATCGTCCACTGATTCGCCGCTCTGAAAACGCCGAAGGGTTTCCCTCTGGCTGTCATTCAAGCGGGTACGGCGTGGCGGCCGCCGACGCTCCAGACCGCTGGAAAATGTCCGGCGCGGATTAGCGGCGAGATAATTTTTGATTTCGCCCAGGAACGCCTCGGCAAAATCC